>Ga0153916_10001621_pt1 | contig 16264 bp, 15 predicted proteins | sample Opewatmetagenome_FD_109642 | JGI IMG/M metagenome (GOLD analysis project Ga0153916, IMG submission 109642) | Freshwater wetland microbial communities from Ohio, USA - Open water 3 Core 3 Depth 4 metaG | ecosystem: Environmental > Aquatic > Freshwater > Wetlands | place: USA: Ohio, Lake Erie...
AGATCAATGTTGTCGTGAATTGGTACGAAGAGCTCAAGCGGCTTGTCCAGGCCAGCAAGAAATAGTTTGGACAAATCACCCCGCTGAGAGCGTCTAGTTCCGGAATAGATTGTGCAGAGATTGAGCAAACTCTTGCGCAAAATAGCGCAGTCAACACTACGAGTCCTCCTCTTTTGAGCACGGGTGGGCAAAACAAGACGATCTTGAGCATATTTTTTGGACCCTCCTTTCTGACGCGCCTTGAGTCTGTTTCAGCACGCTGGCCGTTTTGGATACGCATCAGAGTTTTAGAGTAATAGGGCATTGGGTAACATAGATGGGGAATAAATCCCCATTTATTTGCGGCAAATCTCCACTTTTTTCTTGACAATTCACTTTTCATGTGCATAAAATCAGGCCGAGATTGGTTTTCAAGGGGAGGTGCGCGATTCTCCCTTTTCGGATCTTCCGGTCATCAAGGGCGGCTTCGTTCAGCCAGCAAGGGGTGGGCCATCTTTTTTCAAGACAGCAGGGTAGCCCGAGAAGCCCGCGCCCCGACCCGCCTTTCACTTCCAAACCCAAGCACCGTAAGATCGGACGAAAGGTGAAGGCTCGCATCCCAGAGATTACGCAGCAAGCGGTATCCTGCGTGATTTCCTGAAAGGAGGGTCCTTGGACATCAAAAGAAAGGTCACCTACGAAGAGAGGCTGGCCCCCAGCTTTCTCGGCGACATCAAACGCGCCTCTGGGTGCGAGGAAATTGAGGGCTGCATCCAGTGCGGGACGTGCAGCAGCTCGTGCCCGATGTCCGTTTACATGGATTTTCCGCCGCGCAAGATTATCGCCATGGTGAAGAACGGCCTCAAGGACGAGGCCCTCCGCAATTCCACCATCTGGCTCTGCCCCTCCTGCTACACGTGCCAAGTCCGCTGCCCCGCCAAGATCAAGATCACGGACGTCATGTACGCCCTCAAACGAATGGCGATCGAGGATAAGGTTTATCCTTCGCGATTCGTCATCCCGATCCTCGACCGGGAGATGTCACGTCTCATCGCCAAGCACGGCCGGAATTCCGAGCTCTGGCTCATTTTGAACCTGTATCTCAAATCCCTCAATCCGTTGGGACTGCTCAAAATGGCACCCATGGGCTTGAAGTTTATTAAGACCGGTCGGATGTCGTTCAAGAGAGAGTCTATAAGAAATATAGACCAACTCCGGTCTCTCGTGAGCGCCGTCAAGGAGGGAAGCCAATGAATGGATACGCCTATTATCCAGGCTGTTCCCTGAAAGGGAATGCGCGCCATTACGAGGAGTCTATCCTTCCTGTATTCGCCAAAGTCGGCCTGCCGCTCGAGGAGCTAGACGATTGGAACTGCTGCGGCGCGACGGCCTATTTTTCTGTGGACGAGATGATGGCCGCCGCGATTTGCGGACGGAACTTGTCCCTCGCCGAGAAAGCCGGGAGAGACATTATCGCCCCCTGCGCCGGCTGCTTTCTGACGCTGAAGAAATCGAACGCGTTCCTGGCCAGCGGCGAGCCCAAGGCGGCCAAGATCCTCAACGACCTGAAAAACGCCGGCTGCGAATACCAGGGGACGGTCAAGATTAGACATCCGCTGGACGTCCTGGTCACGGACATTGGTCCGAAGGCGCTTCGCGCTAAGGTCCTTCACCCTCTGGCAGGATTGAACGTCGCCTGCTACTACGGATGTCAGCTCGTTCGGCCTTACACCGACCTCGATGACCCGGACTACCCGACGATGCTGGACGTTCTCATGGAAGCCGCGGGAGCCACGGCCGTCGATTTCACCGCTAAAACTCGCTGTTGCGGCGGGTCGTTGACCGGAACGATCGAAGAGGTCGGACTCCGCTTGAATTACATCCTCCTTAAAGAGGCCAAGCGTAAGGGCGCGGATTGCATCGTGACGATCTGCCCGCTCTGCCAGTTCAACCTCGAAGTCACGCAGAGCAAGATCGTCCGGCGGTACAGCGATGATGTAACGATCCCCATTTTTTACTTTAGCCAGGTCCTCGGGCTGGCGCTCGGTGTTCCCAGGGCCGACCTTGGCTTTTCCCGGTCGATCATCACCCTCAAGAGCTTCTGGGCGAAGGCCGGGAACGGAGGTGCGAAATGAGCTCAAACGGACAGCCCCGCATCGGCGTCTTCGTCTGTCATTGCGGGACAAACATCGCGGGAAAGGTGGACGTGCCGGACGTCGTCGCCTTCGCCGCGAAGCTCGACGACGTCGTCGTCGCGAAAGAATATAAGTTCATGTGTTCCGATCCCGGCCAGGAATTGATCAAGCAGAGTATCCACGACTATAACCTGAATCGCGTCGTCGTCGCCTCGTGTTCGCCTCTTATGCATGAGCCAACGTTCCGGGGGGCGACCTTCAGCGGCGGGATAAACCCGTTTTATTTCCAGATGGCCAATGTCCGCGAGCAGGTGTCCTGGGTCACGCTCAGGCCGGACGACGCGACGAAGAAGGCCAAGGCCCTGATTTCCGCGGCCGTGCGCCGGGTCGCCCTGCACGAACCTCTGGCGAAAAAGGAGGTGCCTGTACGCCCTGAAGTCCTGATCGTCGGGGGCGGCATCGCAGGCATTCAAGCCGCGCTGACATACGCCAAATCCGGGAAGAAAGTCTATCTCGTCGAGCGTGAGCCTTCGATCGGCGGCCATATGTCGGAACTCGATAAAACCTTTCCGACGCTCGACTGCTCGGCCTGCATCCTGACTCCGAAGATGAGCGAGGTCGGAAAACACCCTAACATTGAGCTACTGACGATGAGCGAGGTCGAAGAGGTTTCCGGCTTCATCGGCAGCTTCAGGGCAAAAATCCGCCGGAAGGCCCGTTATGTCGATCTCGCCAAATGCAACGGATGCGGGGCCTGTTGGGAGAATTGCCCGACGACGATAACGCCTTCGGAGCGGGTCATTCGCAAGGGACACATGGTCATCAAACGCGTGGACAAAGAGAGGCCATCCGCTTGAGGGCTCGAGACGTTCGCAACGGATCCTGCTTGCGAAGGAGGTAAGCATGATGGACAAGATGGAAGAAAGGGTTTCCGAAATTCTCTCGAAATACCAGTCGGACCCCGGATCGGTAATCGCCATCCTCCAGGACATCCAGGCGGAATTCCGCTACCTCCCTCCGCCGGTCCTCAAGCAGGTTTCGACGGAGTTGTCCATCCCCCTGAGCCGAGTCCTGAGCCTGGCGACGTTCTACCGGGCCTTTAGCCTCAAGCCCCAGGGCAGGCGCCAGATCCATGTCTGTCTCGGCACGGCCTGCCACGTCCGGGGAGCCCCGCTCGTCCTTGAGAAATTCGAACGGGAGCTCGGGATCAAAACCGGGGAGACAACCGCCGATGGAGAGTTCAGCCTGAACGCCGTCCGGTGCGTAGGTTGCTGCGGGCTGGCGCCCGTGGCCATGGTCGGCGAAGATGTTCACGGGAAAATTTCTCAGACGAAGGTGGCCGGCCTCGTCAAGAAATACAAAGGGTGAAGAGGACAGCCATGCCCAAACTGACGATCGAGGGTTTGGAGGACATCCGGAAAGAGGACCGGATCAGGACGGCCGGCAGGGAAGGAGGGCCGTTCCGAGCCATAGTCAACGTCCATTTGGGCACGTGCGGCAGCGCAGCCGGAGCCCGAACAATCATGGCCGTCCTGAAGGCCGAGATAGAAAAACGGGGCCTCTCCGACGTTCTTTTGACTAGCTCGGGGTGCGCTGGCCTGTGCAGCCAGGAGCCGATGGTCACCCTCGAAATCGCCGGCCAGGCCCCCGTGAAATACGCGAGCTTGACCGAGCCCAAAATCCGGGCCATACTCGAAAACCACATCATTCGCGGGGAGGTGGTCCGGGAATATGCGCTCGGGACCGGGTACGAGAAAACGGGAGGCCAGCCCGCCTTGACCGCTAATCGCGGCCTTGAGGCGCCTCCCGGTCCTCTTTCGTCCGTGCCCCGGCTCGATGAGATTCCGTTCTTTAAGAAACAGGTCCTGATTGCTCTCCGAAATCGTGGCCTGATCGATCCCGCAAACATCGACGAGTACATCGCTTGCGACGGGTACAAGGCGGTCGTCAGGGCTTTGACCGGGATGACGCCGGACAAGATCGTCACTGAGATCGCCCTGTCCGGGCTTCGTGGACGAGGGGGCGCGGGGTTCCCGACAGGTATCAAGTGGGATCTCGTCAGGAGCGCGGAAAGCGCTAATGGGGGCCCGAAATACCTTGTCTGCAACGGCGACGAAGGCGACCCCGGAGCGTTCATGGACCGGAGCATTCTAGAGTCCGATCCGCACTCGGTCATCGAGGGCATGATCGTCGGCGCCAGGGCCATCGGGGCGGCTGCGGGATTTATTTATATCCGAAATGAATACCCTCTGGCCATCGAAGCGGTAAACAACGCTCTCCGCCAGGCCCGGGATTACGGGCTCCTGGGCCGGGATATCCTCGGGACCGGCCTCGATTTTGACCTTCAGGTCAAACGAGGCGCCGGGGCTTTTGTCTGCGGCGAGGAAACGGCTCTGCTCGCCTCGATCGAAGGGCGGCTCGGGGAGCCGCGGCCGCGGCCTCCCTATCCCGCTCGGAGCGGCCTCTGGGGAAGGCCGACGTGCATCAACAACGTCGAAACCTGGGCTAATATCCCGGCGATCATCACCCGAGGCGCAAAGTGGTTCGCCGGCATCGGGACTGAAACGAGCAAGGGGACCAAAGTTTTTTCCCTCGTCGGAAAGATCAACAACACCGGCTTGGTCGAGGTGCCCATGGGAATCACCCTGCGGGAAATCGTTTATGAAATCGGCGGAGGGATTCCCGGCGGGAAGGCGTTCAAGGCCGTCCAGACCGGCGGCCCGTCCGGCGGATGTATCCCCAAGGAAAAGATCGATCTGACGATCGATTACGAAAGCCTGACCGAGGCCGGATCGATGATGGGATCAGGGGGCATGGTCATCATGGATGAAGACACGTGCATGGTCGATGTCGCTCGCTATTTCCTTTCCTTCACCCAGGACGAGTCGTGCGGCAAATGTACGCCGTGCCGGGAAGGAACCAAGGCCATGCTCGAGATCCTGACCCGGATTACCCAAGGGCAGGGGACGCCAGACGACATCGGCCTTCTCGAGCGTCTGGCATCTTCGATCAAGGATACGGCCTTGTGTGGGCTTGGGAAAACGGCCCCCAATCCTGTCTTGACCACGCTGCGCTACTTCCGCGGCGAATATGAAGCGCACATCAGGAATAAGAAGTGCCCCGCCCATGTCTGTCGGCAGCTCAACGTGTACACCATCGACCCGGGTCTTTGCCTGGAAAAGGGCCGCGGCTGCGACGTCTGCCGCCGGAACTGCGCCTCGGACGCAATCTTAGGGCTGAAAAACCAGGCGCACCTCGTTGATCAGGCGAAATGCATCAAGTGCGGCGTCTGCTTCGACGTCTGCAATTTTGGCGCTGTCAGGGTCGATTGAGGAGGCAAGCGATGGTGAATCTGACGATCGACGGAAAACCGGTCGAAATCGAAGAGGGCACGACGATCCTCCAGGCGGCCAAGAAAGCGGGCGTCACGGTTCCGACGCTCTGCTACCATCCGCTCATTGAGCCCTACGCCGCGTGCCGGGTGTGCGAGGTCGACGTCTCCTTCAAAGGGAAGCGGGAGCTCCAGACCTCCTGCAATACTTTGGCCCAAGACGGCATGGAGGTCTGGACGGTGTCCGAACGGGCCCTGGAGGCCAGACGATTGAACGTCGAAATGCTCCTCTCACGGGCGCCGGCCGCTGAGCCCCTGGTCCAGATGGCCAAAGACCTGGGCATCGAGAAGCCGCGGTTTCCGGTCAAGGACCCCAACGAGAAATGCATCCTTTGCGGGCTTTGCGTCCGGGCCTGCGAGCAGATCGTCGGGGCCTCGGCCATCAGCTTTAACGACAGGGGAACCGAACGCCACGTTTCCACCCCCTTCGGCGAGGAGTCGGAAGCCTGCATCGGCTGCACGGCCTGTGCGTATTTCTGTCCGACCGGGGCCATCACCGTCGAAGACAAGCACGGCCGCAAAGTCATCCACGACGAGATGTACCTTGGGCCAACGACGGCCATCCGGGTTCCGATCCGGCAAGCCGTGCCCATGGTCCCGTTCATCGACCAAAGCGCCTGCATTCATTTCAAAACAGGGGAGTGCAAGGTTTGCGCCAAGGTTTGCGATCGCGTGGCCGTCAACTACGAAATGGAGGATGACGTCAAAGAAGTCGAGGTCGGTTCGATCATCCTCGCCTCTGGTTTCGAAACCTTTGATCCCCGACGCATCCCGGCCTATGGCTACGGCCGATACCCGAACATCATCACCGCCATGGAGTTTGAACGGATGGTCAATGCCTCAAGTCCGACCGGAGGCAAGATCCTCAAGACCGATGGCGAGGCGCCCAAGTCTGTGGGGATCATTCATTGCGTCGGCTCCCGCGACGAGAATTATCACCCGTATTGCTCCCGCGTCTGCTGCATGTATTCGCTGAAATTCGCCCATCTCCTGAAAGAAAAGACGGGGGCGGCGATCTACGATTTTTATATCGACATGCGCTGTTTTGGGAAAGGCTACGAAGAATTTTACCACCGGCTGCTCGAGGAGGGGACGAGGTTTGTCCGCGGCCGTGTCTCGGAAATCAGCACCCTGGCCTTAACGGAGAAAGAGGAGGGGAAGCTCCTCATCCGGGTCGAAGACACCCTCCTCGGCGCCGTCCGCCGGATTCCCGTCGACATGGCGATTCTGGCCGTCGGGCTCGAACCGGGCCTTGATCACAATCAGGTGGCCAAGACCTTCAATATATCCTGCAGCCAGGACACATTCTTCCTGGAGCGCCACCCGAAGCTCGCGCCGGTGTCCTCATTCTCGGACGGAATCTTTCTCGCCGGAACGTGCCAGGGGCCGAAAGATATTCCCGACACGGTCGCCCAGGCCGGGGCCGCGGCCGCGGAAGCCCTGGCCCTGGCCGACTTGGGCAAGGTCGAACTCGAGCCGATCACGGCCGTCATCGATGAGGAGCTCTGCTCGGCCTGCCGGATCTGCATCGGGCTCTGCCCATTCACGGCCATCACCCTCGATAACGAGAAAGGCGTCTCGGTCGTCAACGACGCCTTGTGCAAAGGCTGCGGGACATGCGTCGCGGCCTGCCCCAGCGGCGCGTCGTATCAACGGCACTTCCGCGACGAGCAGATTTTCGCCGAGATCGAAGGGATATTCCTCGTGTAGGCGGCAAGGGAGAGTCGACCATGAATCAAGAGAGTTTCGAGCCCCGGCTGGTCGGATTCCTCTGCAACTGGTGCTCCTACACGGGAGCGGACCTGGCCGGCACCGCCCGGATGACGTATGCGCCGAACGTCCGGATCATCCGGGTGATGTGCACCGGTCGGGTGGACCCGCAGTTCGTCCTGAAGGCATTCCGCGAGGGGGCGGACGGTGTCCTTATCTCCGGCTGTCACCCAGGCGATTGCCATTATCAGGAGGGCAATTATAAGGCCCTCCGGCGGCATCGGCTTCTCACCCGCCTCCTTGAGCAGTTCGGCATTGAAAAGGAGCGATTCCGTCTGGAATGGGTGTCGGCGTCCGAGGGGGCGAAATTCCAACAGGTCTGTAATGAGCTCACGGAGCGTATCCGGAAACTGGGGCCTTTGAATTTCGGCGGAAACGGAGGGGGGCGCCATGTCTGATCCAAAGCCGAAGGTCGCCTTTTACTGGTGCTCTTCCTGTGGGGGTTGCGAGGAATCCATTGTCGACCTGGGCGAGGACATCCTCAAGGTTGTGGCAGCCGTGGACATCGTGTATTGGCCGGTTGCTCTTGATTTCAAGAAGAAGGACCTCGAGGCCATGCCAGACGGTTCGATCGCGGTCGCATTCATCAACGGCAGCATTCGGATGTCCGAACAAGAAGAAATGGCCCACCTCCTGCGGCGAAAGTCGCAACTCGTCGTGGCCCACGGTGCCTGTGCCCATCTCGGCGGCGTTCCTGGGTTGGCCAACTTCTGGAACAAAGAGACCATCTTCCGTACGGTCTATCACACAACCGTCTCGACGGCCAATCCCGGCGGAGCCGAGCCGCAGCCGGAAACGGTCCTTGACGGCAAGACCCTGACCCTCCCCGAGTTCTGGGATACGGTCTGTCCGCTGAATGCTGTCATCGAGGTCGATTATTACCTGCCGGGCTGTGCTCCTCACCGGGACCTCATCATGAGCGCCGTCACCGCCATTCTCGAAGGAAAGTTGCCGCCCAAAGGTTCGGTTCTGGCGCCGAACACGTCTTGTTGCGACGAGTGCAGCCGGAACAAAACAAAGCCAGAAAAACTGGTCATCAAAGAGATCAAAAGGCCCTACGAGGTGATCTTCGACCCCGAAAAGTGTTTTTTGGCTCAGGGTCTCATCTGCATGGGGCCGGCAACACGAGGAGGCTGTGGCGAGCGGTGCATCGAGGGGAATATGCCGTGCCGGGGCTGCATGGGACCGACCGACCAGGTCCATGACCAGGGAGCGAAGTTCCTCTCGGCCCTGGCTTCTATCCTTGAGGCTAATGACGAGAAGGAGATCGATCGGATCGTCGGTTCCATCGATGATCCGGCCGGGACATTCTACCGCTTCAGCCTTCCTTCGTCTCTCTTGCGGCGAAAGAAAATGGAGGCCGTCCGATGACTCGAAAAATCACGATTGACCCCATCACCCGGCTGGAAGGGCACGGAAAAATCGAGATTTTCCTGGACGATCACGGTGACGTTGAGCGGGCCATCCTCCAGGTGCCGGAGCTTCGCGGGTTTGAGCAGTTTTCCGTTGGACGCCCGGTCGAGGAAATGTCCCGGATTACCCCCCGTATCTGCGGCGTCTGCCCGACGGCCCACCACATGGCGGCGGGCAAAGCCGCCGACGCTGTTTTCGGCGTCGAGCCGACGGCCACGGCACGGAAGCTCCGCGAACTCATCTATAACGCCTTCTTCTTCGAGGACCATACGCTCCATTTCTTCTTCCTCGGCGGACCGGATTTTATCGTCGGGCCCCAGGCCCCAGCCGCCGAGCGCAATATCCTCGGCGTCATCGGCAAGGTGGGTGCCGAGATCGGCATCAAGGTCATCCGGATGCGGGAGGATGTCCGGGGGATCATGGCCTACCTCGGCGGCAAATCCACCCACCCCGTCTGCTGTCTCCCGGGCGGTGTCTCCAAGGGCCTGGACGAGGAGCACCGCCTTCGATTCCTGGAGACGGCACGGGCCGCGGTCGATTTCGCGGAATTCGCCCTCCAGGTTTTCGATGACGTCGTCCTCAAGAACAAGGCCTACGTCGATATCGTCGTCGGCGAGGCGTACAAAATCAAGACGTACTATATGGGGCTGGTTAACCCGAAGAACCAAGTCGAGTTTTACGACGGCGACATCCGCGTCGTGAACCCCGACGGTCGGGAATTCGCGAAGTTCAAGCCTGCCGATTACCTCGATCACATCGCCGAACACGTCGAGCCCTGGACGTACGTGAAGTTCCCCTTCTTGAAGAAGGTCGGCTGGAAGGGTTTTGTGGAGGGCAACGACAGCGGAGTTTATCGCGTCGCCCCCTTGGCCCGGCTGAACGTGGCGGACGGCATGCAAACCCCGCGTGCTCAAAAACACCATGATAGGATGTACGACGTCCTGGGGGGCAAGCCCGTCCATAACACGCTTGCCTTCCATTGGGCCAGACTCATTGAGTCCCTCCAGGCCGCCGAGAAAATGGTCGAACTCCTCGAAGATCCCACGATCACGGGGGCGGACTTGAGGAACCTGCCCACCCTGAAGCCAAAGGAAGGGGTCGGCATTGTCGAGGCCCCCCGGGGGGTGCTGATCCATCATTACAAGACGGATGAACGGGGGCTCGTTACAGCCGCCAACCTCATCGTCGCGACGATCGGAAACGCCGCTGCGATTAACATGTCCATCGAGAAGGCGGCCAAGGCGTTCATTAAGGGCGGCCAAGTCTCGGACGGGCTGCTGAACATGGCTGAGATGGCGTTCCGGCCGTACGATCCCTGCCACGGCTGCGGGACCCACGCCTGGCCGGGCGGCGGTCCTCTGACGGTCATGATCTACACCCGATCAGGAGAGCTCGTCCACAAACTTCAGAGGTGAGGGGAAGACGAAAACTCTGGTATAATACCGGCACGTCAGAAACGGTGGGAGCGCATGAGAAGCCCGCGATTTTCTCTCCGAACAAAACTCATTCTCAGCTTTCTGGCGATCATCATCGTCGGCGGGCTCCTGTCGCTTGTTGTCGGCTCCCAGCTCATTCGGAGCACGCTCATCTCTCAGGCCCAAGACAAAGTCCGGCATGACCTGTCCTCGGCCTGGATGGTCTTTGATGGGAAGCTTAACGATATCGAGAACATTGTGCGGCTGACGGCGGCCCGGGAAAGCTTGAGGGATTTTCTTCGGACGCACCAGATTGACATCCTCTTGAAATATCTGAGCCGCGTCCGGGCGGAGAACAGGCTGGACGTCCTGACTCTTCTTGATCATCAAGGCCGCGTCCTTCTCCGGACGAGCTCCCCGGAGAATACCGGGGACGATCAGTCTCGAGATGAGATCGTCCGCCGGGCGCTCGCGCGTGAGATCAATGCGGCTCCGCAAATCGTTCCCCGTGAAGAACTCCTCAAGGAGAGCGCCGCGCTCGCCGCTCAGGCCCTCATCCCGCTCATTCCGACGCCGAGGGCTACGCCTCATGCGGAGGACCGAGAGACCAGCGGCATGATGTTGAAGGCCGCCGCTCCGATTTTGAATGAGGACGGATCTCTCCTAGGCGTCTTGACGGGAGGTGTCCTCGTCAACCGAAATTACGAAATCGTCGATCAGGTCAAGGAGATCGTTTTCAAGGGAGGACAATATAAAGGCCGGGAAACGGGAACGGCGACCATATTCCAAAACGATTTGCGGATCTCGACGAACGTCAATGATAAACAGGGAGGGAGGGCCGTCGGGACGCTCCTCATGGCCGAAGTCAAAAAAGCCGTGCTTGACGAAGGCCGGGCGTGGGTGGCCCAGGCCTTTGTCGTCAACGACTGGTACATCACGGCGTACGAACCCATCAAAGACGTGACGGGCCGGATCATCGGCATTCTCTATGTCGGGACGCTCAGACGGCCCTATATCGACACCGCCAACCGACTGCTTTGGACCTTCACTGGGATCGCAGGTCTGTGCGTTGTATTTCTTCTGGTTATGCTCTATTTTTTAACCACACGGATCACTCGTCCCCTCCAGCGTATGGTGGTGGCAACCGAGGAAATCGCTAGGGGAGACCTGTCTCATAAAGTTCGCGTGACGTCTCGTGACGAGATCGGGTCTCTGGCCTGTTCTTTCAACCTGATGACCGACCACTTGCGCGAGGCCAACGAGAAATTGTTAGACTGGGGGAGAACCCTCGAGAGGAAAGTCGAAGAGCGCACGGGGGAGCTCCGTGATATCCAGTCCCATCTCATCCAGTCAGAAAAGCTCGCCTCGATCGGCAAGCTCGCGGCGGGCATCGCCCACGAGATCAACAATCCTCTGGGCGCCGTCCTGCTCTACAGCCATCTCATCCTTGAGGATACACCCAAGGGCCAACCGCACCATGAGAACCTCAAGAAGATCGTGAAGGAAACCACTCGCTGTAAGGACATCGTCACGGGGCTGCTCGATTTCGCTCGGCCCAAGGAGCCGCAGAGTCAGCCGACGGATATTCATGACCTCTTGGACCGGTGTCTGGCTTTCACCGAGCAGCAGGCCCTGTTCCAAAACATCAGGGTCGAGAAGGTTTATCAGCCGAGTCTCCCCAAAATCGTCGCCGACGCCGGCCAGCTCCAGCAAGTGTTCATGAACATCATCTTCAACGCCGCTGAGGCGATGGATGCGACGGGGACTCTGACGCTCCGGACCTCGTACGATTCGGCCCAGGACGAGGTGGCGGTCGCGATCGCCGACACTGGCCACGGCATCAAAGAGGAAGACAAGAAGCGGCTCTTCGAGCCGTTTTTCACGACGAAGGATGTTGGCAAGGGGACCGGCCTCGGGCTGGCCATCAGTTACGGGATCATCCAGAGGCATCACGGGACTATCGAGGTCCAAAGCGAGGCCGGCCGAGGGGCAACGTTCACGATCCGATTGCCGCGCCGGGTGAGTGAGCCATGAACGACGTCAGCCACGTTCTTATCATCGATGACGAAGAAGCCATGCGGGATTCCATGAGCCAGACTCTCGGCCGGGAAGGGTACGCGGTGAAGGCGGTCGCCACCGGCCGGACCGGATGGACCCATTTCAACAAGGAAACGTACGAACTCGTCTTTCTCGACCTCAGGCTTCCCGACGGGGACGGCCTTTCCGTGCTCCGCCAGATGAAGGAAGCCAGCCCTGAGACGCCCGTGATCGTCATCACCGCGTTCGGTTCGATCGAGATCGCCGTGGAAGCCATCAAGCTCGGAGCCTTTGAGTTTCTGACGAAGCCGTTCAACCCCGAGGAGCTCCGCGTGGTGACGAAAAAAGCGTTGAAGAGCCGGACCATGGTTCTCGAAAATATTCTCCTCCGCCGTGAACTGAAGGCTTACGGAGAGTTCGACAAGGTCGTCGGCCAGAGCAAGCCGATGCAGCAAATCCTCCTCCTTGTCTCCCAGGCGAGCCGCACGGATTCTCCGGTGCTCCTCACGGGAGAAAGCGGAACCGGCAAGGAGCTTATCGCCCGCGAAATTCACCAGCTCAGTCCCCGCCATTTCGGGCCGTTCGTGGCCGTGGACAGCGGAAGCCTGCCCGAACCCTCTCTCGAAGATGAACTGTTCGGCCACGTCAAGGGGGCATTCCCCGGCGCCCAGGAGACCAAGCACGGCCGGTTTGAGCTCGCTCATGGCGGAACGATCTTTTTCGATAATGTTTCTCATATCGGTCCCGCTCTTCAGGGCAAGCTCTTCCGGGCCATCCAGGAACGAGAAGTGACGCGGCTCGGGCATTCGCGTCCCATCAAGGTCGATGTCCGGTTTATGGCCTCGGCCAGCGTCAATCTCGCCCAGGCGGTTAGCCGCGGCGCCTTTCGCGAAGACCTGTTCTACCGGCTGAGCGTCGTCCCCATCCATCTCCCCCCACTCCGGGAACGGAAAGACGATATTCCGCTGCTCGTCGAGCACTTCCTTCAGAAATATAGCCGCAAAGCGGGAAAAGTCGTCTCGGAGATTTCCCGGCGGGCGTTGACCGCCCTCCAAGAGTATGATTGGCCCGGGAACGTTCGTGAACTTGAGAACACCATCGAAAGGGCGGTCGTTCTATGCCGCGGACAGGAAATCGATGTCGCGGACATCATCAGCCACGGCATCAGCCTGGGCGTGCCTTCCTCAGCCTGGAGCGGGGGGAAGTTTAAGACGTTGGCCGAGATCGAAAGAAACTATATCACGGCCGTCCTGCGCGAGACGGACGGCAACAAGGGCCGGACGGCGCTGGTCCTGGGAATCGATCGCAAGACGCTCTGGGCCAAGCTCAAAAAGTATGGCCTGAAAGGGAGGGATGTATCATGACAACGAATCGAGCCAAAATCCTGGTGGTTGATGATGATCCTGATTTTCTAGATGCCATGAGGGCCATTCTGACCGCGGCATCCTATGGAGTGGTCACGGCCTCGAACGTGTCCGAGGGGAAACAAACGATCCTGTCGGAGCGCCCGGACCTCATTCTCCTGGACATCATGATGGACAGTCTCTTCGACGGATATTCGCTTTGCCACGCCATCAGGACTTCGAAAGAATTCGAGTGCGTCCACGACACTCCGGTCATCTTTGTTTCTGCGGTCAGACAAATCGCCGGTTCACGTTTTGGATTCAAGGGGGAAGATCAAGGGTTGACCGGACCGGAGGATTACATCGACAAACCGGTAAAGCCGGCCGATCTGCTGGCGCGCATCGAACGGTTCCTGAAAAAATAGCCCCCTGGGCGAGGTCGATCCCGCGAAAGGACGTGCCATGACGGAGACAAACCCTCTCGTCCTGATCATCGACGACGAAGAGGCCATGCGCGATTCCTGCTCCCAGATCCTCCTCAAAGATCGCTACCGCGTGGAGACGGCTAAGGACGGCGCGACTGGAATCCGGTTGGCCCGGGACCTCCATCCGGCCGCCGTCATCGTTGATCTTAAGATGCCGGGGATGAGCGGGTTCGAGGTCCTGGAAAGCCTGCCCGGCATCGATCCCCATATCGCGGCCATTGTCATCACCGGTTATGCGACCGTCGATTCGGCCGTTGAAGCCATGAAAAAGGGGGCTCATGACTTTCTGCCCAAACCGTTCACTCCCGAGGCCCTGCGAGTCATCCTTGCCCGCAGCCTGGAGCGAAGGCGTCTCGTTCTTGAGGCGGAGGCCCTCCGAAAGGAGAAGCAGCTTCTCGAGGAAAATTTTATCACCATGGTCTCCCACCAGCTCCGAAGTCCGCTTGTCGCGATCCAACAGTCTTTTGAGGTCATCCTGGCCGGACTTGTGGGCGCGACCGACGACCGGCTCAAGGGGATGATTCACAAAGCGAACGAGCGCCTCGGTGCGCTCGTCCGGCTCATCAATGATTGGCTTGACCTGGCCCGTATTGAGCAAGGCCGGTTCGTCGGAACGTTCCAGCTGCTCGATGTGCGGAAAATCCTGGATCGGCTTGTCGATCTCTTGACTCCGTCGGCCCGGGAAAGCGACATCTCCCTTGAATGGGCCGGATCGTCGGTCCCAACGTTCGAAGTTCTGGCCGACGAGCAAGGCCTCGAACAGGTTTTTGCCAACCTCATCAACAACGCGATCCGCTACAACAAGCCGCAGGGACGGGTTCGCATCGACCTCAGGGACGAAGCGAATTCCGTCATCGTCGAAATTCAGGACACCGGGATTGGCATCGCTCAAGAGCATCTCCCATTCATCTTTGACCAATTCTTTCGGGTTGGCCGGCCGGGGGACAAAATCCCCAAAGGCTCGGGTCTCGGATTGTCCATCGCTAAGAAACTCGTCGAGGCGCATCACGGCCGGATCGAAGTCCGGAGCGAGCTGGGCGTCGGCACGTCCTTTACGGTCCGCCTGCCCAAAGCGGCCGTCGGCGGAGCGGCCACGGGTGGAGCGTCCGCGTGAAGATCCTCGTTCTCGGCATGGGCAATGACCTTTTTGGCGATGATGGCGTCGGCCTTCACGCCGTCCGGCTTTTAAAAGACGAGTGGGCCGATGGAGCGACGTCTGGAGAACTATCCTCGTCCGTAGAATTCGTCGAATGCCTTCTGTCCGGAGCGGCCCTCCTGGACGTTATTCATGGCTACGACGCGCTCGTCGTGATCGATACGATCATGAAAGCCGAACCCATCACCGGACGAATTAGCATCCTGGATGCCGCAGATATCCGCGACTTCCCCGGGCCATCCCCCCACTACGTTTCGGTTCCTCAGGTTCTGGCCATCGGAAGGGAGATCGGGCTCAAGATGCCCAGGACCGTTGTGATCATCGCCGTCGAGGCGAAGGACCTCTTCCGGCTGGGGGAGGGATTGAGCGAAGACATGCACACCCGACTTCCAGATATTCTTGAGGCGGCCCAGGGTGTCCTCCAGCGGCTGGCCGCACGGCCCGATGGATTGTCGATCGGCTCCGAAGAATCCGCTGTTCGGTCCCGATCACTCGACGGCCGACGACAGGACCGCCTGTCTCACGTATGAACCCCGATTTCAGAGATACTTCCCTATGATATAGTTTTCGAGATGATCGAGAGCGATTTTTTGCTCCGAAACGACCGATCGAATGATGTCGCCAATGGAGATGATGCCGATGAGCTTTTCTTTATGGATGACAGGCAGATGTCGGATGCGGTTTTTCGACATCATGGCCATGCACTCCTGAGTGGACGTGTCCGGAGACACATAATAAACACCTCGGGTCATGATGTCCTTGACTGGGGTTTCAAGAGACGTCCTATCCTTAAGGATCACTTTTCTCGCGTAATCCCGTTCGGATAAAATCCCCACGAGCTCGTCCTTGTGCGTCACGACGAGTGCCCCGACGTTTTTTTCCGCCATAAGCTCGAGAGCGGCGATCACTTTGGCCTCTGGAGAAATCGTCCAGACGCTGTGGCCCTTCTCATCCAGAACATCTTTTACCGTCGCGATCATATATGCCTCCTCTTGCTCCTTACTCCCACTATCCAACTATTATTTTTAACCAGATCGGCCGGGATTGTCAATCCTCACTGCTTAGTTTCCGGAACTGGACCTGACAATGATGAAGTCCATATTCCCTGTGACCTGCTCCACGGATCCGGACCCGTTTTTC
>Ga0153916_10001622_pt1 | contig 16250 bp, 12 predicted proteins | sample Opewatmetagenome_FD_109642 | JGI IMG/M metagenome (GOLD analysis project Ga0153916, IMG submission 109642) | Freshwater wetland microbial communities from Ohio, USA - Open water 3 Core 3 Depth 4 metaG | ecosystem: Environmental > Aquatic > Freshwater > Wetlands | place: USA: Ohio, Lake Erie...
AGGTCTGCGGATGCACCCAAACGTATTGGCCGATCGCGAGCTGGGCCTTGTCCACGAGTCCCGTGGAGACCTTGAGGAGCTCGGTCGCGCGGGCCACGACGACCTGGTTGCCATCCATGTCGGGGCCTTCCTTCCGCACGACGTAGGCGTAGAGGAGCGGGGGCTGCTTGATTTTGTTGAACTTGTCCTCGTACGCCTTCAGGCGATATTCGCGCTCCTCGATCTCGTAACGGAAGGAGTGGAGGTCCCGCTCGTACTGACGACGCAGGCGATCCATCTTCTCCTCGAACTCGTCCCGCACGTCATCCGCCGACTTGGACACCTTCTCGTCGACCTCGTCGTTGGTCATTCGTTTATCACCACGGGTGCAGGCCCGCGAGCGGTTGCGGGGCTCGGCAGCATCTCTCCTCGTCGCGCAAGGCTATGGAGGAAGAGCGTGCGTCGCCCCATCCCTTGCGTCAAATTCGTGTGCGAGATTAAAGCTTTTGTCCCGGACATTGTACAGGTGACGAACCGACCATTTCTATGGGGAAAAGACCGTCCTCACAGGACGAATCGACCACTTCGCTGCCCGATGTCAGCGGAATTTGTTTAGGTCGGGCTAAATACATGAGCGCATCGTTGCGGACCCGTCGAGTCTCGACGCAGACCACATCAGGGTGAGCCTGCGGGCGCGCGTCCGCACCCGGTCTCCGGCGTCAGGTGATGCCGTGCAGGGGGAACACGGTCTTCCGCAGCTCGTCGACCGTGCGCTTGGCCGCACGAGGCACGTGGGCCTCTTCCTCCGCGTGCGCATGATCCCGGAGGGACTTGTCGCCGGGCACGGCTCCCGCCGCATGGTTGCATTCCTTCAACCACTCCACGGGGAGCGCGTCCTCAAGTTCGTGTCCGAGCATGGTCGAGAAGAGGACCGTCCAGACGCGGGGTACCGCGGTGACCTCGTAGCCGCCGCCTCCCGTGGCAACCCACCGGCCTCCGCACAGCTCCTTGGACAGGCTGTCGAGCATCATGCCCACTGCCTCGTAGGTCTCCGTGGTCAGCATGAGGTGCGTGAGGGGGTCCAGGTAGTGCCCGTCCGCGCCGAGCTGGCTCAGGATGAGCTCGGGCTTGAAGGCGCGTGCGAGCGGCGGCACGATTTCCTGGAAGGCGTACAGGTACGAGACGTCGCGCGTGTAGGGCGGCAGGGGCACGTTCACGGAGTACCCGCGTCCGGCGCCTGTGCCGATCTCGTCCGTGAACCCCGTGCCCGGGAAGAGGTAGTGCCCGTCCTCGTGGAGCGAGATGGTAAGGACGCGCGGATCGTCGTAGAAGATCGCCTGCACGCCGTCCGCATGGTGCGCGTCCACGTCGACGTAGAGGATTCGCGTCAGCTTGTGGTCGTCCAGGAGGCACCGGAGGCCGACGGCGAGATCGTTGAAGATGCAGAAGCCGGAGGCCTTGTCGGGCATCGCGTGGTGGAAGCCGCCCCCCAGGCTCATCGCGCGCGTCCGCCGTCCCACGGCCACATCCTCGCAGGCCCGCAGCGTGCCCCCGACGTGGAGGAGCGTGGCCTCGTACATGCCGCCGAAGACGGGATTGTCCGCGGTGCCGAGGCCGTGCTCGTACGCCACGGCCTTCGGATGAACGCTGAGGTCCCTCACGACGGAGACGTACTCCGGGCTGTGCACCCGGCGGACGGCCCCCTCGCTCGCCGGGTCCGGGTGGATCTCGTCGGCCTCGGCCAACAGGCCGTAGTCGGCGATTAGGTCGCGGGCGAGACGGACGCGGACCTGACGGAGGGCGTGGTCCTCTCCGAAGTCGTACCGCAGGTAGTCCTCGTGGAAGACGAGGCCGACGGCCATGCCTCCCCGAAACGGTGTCGGGCCACTTAAGCGTGCCCGCGCGACCCCCGACGATCTCACGTCCGACGCAGGAGGGGCGGTGCGCGAGTGGGCCAGCTCGAGGCGATAATTATATTCTCATTTGAATGGAAATCGACTCAAAGCAGCCATCCGCCCGTGACGCCGATCACGTCGCCCGTGATGAACCCGGCTTCGTCCGAGACGAGAAACCGGACGGCCGCCGCCACGTCCGCGCCGGTCCCCACCCGCCGGACCGCGTTGTCCGGGTCCTTCCGCCGCCGCGCGAGCGACGGCGAGATCTCGGGGTCCTTGATCACGCCCGGAGAGACCACATTGACCGTGATCCCGTCGGAGCCTACCTCGCGGGCCAGGGACTTGGAGAACGCAACGATGCCGGCTTTGGCGGCGTAGAACGACGCCATCTTGGCCGTGCCGTGGGCGCGATACGCCCCCGCGGCGCCCAGGCTCACAATCCGTCCCCAGCGGTTCCGTCGCATCCAGGGCACCGCGGCCTTGGAACACAGGTACGTGGCCGTGAGGTTCGAGTCAATCACCTCGCGCCAGTCCTCGAGGCTCGTGGCCTCGACGGGCTTCACGATCCACTCGCCCACGTTGTTCACCAGGATGTCGAGCCGGCCCAAACGACGAGCGGCCGTGTCGACGGCACGGCGGCAATCCGCCGGGCGGGTGAGGTCCGCGCGAATCGCGTGGGATTTCGTGCCCAACCTCTCGATGCTCCGTACGACGGCCTCCGCGTCCCGAACCCTGCGACGATACGTGATCGCGACGTCTGCGCCGTCGCGCGCGAGCGCGAGCGCGATCACCTTCCCCAGGCGCCGGGAGCCGCCCGTCACCAGGGCGGCCCGGCCCGCGAGGGGGAGTGCCGTCCCGGGCTCGCGAGCGCGTCGACGGGGAGCCATCGCGGCGCCATGGCCCGGCCGGCGTAAAACGTTTCGCGGCACGGGACGAAGCGGGAGTATGTAGGTCAGGTTCATTCTCCGGGCGCTCCGTACCGCGGGCCGGAGGGATCCGATTGCGATACGCCGCCACGACGGTCCTCGTCCTGTTGCTCGCCGGCTTCCTGGCCGCGGGCGTGGCTCTGCCCGCCCACGCCCAGATGGAAACCATGATGGGGAGCACGATGTCCGAGACGCTGACCCTGCCCGCGGGCGAGTACAAGGCGTACGGGGTGAGTCTCTACAACGGCGAGATGTTCCGGTTCTCCGCCCGCGTCGCCGCGGGTGGGCCCGTGGACGTCTACCTCTTCAACGCGACGAACTACGCGGACTACCAGGACCCGATGAAGCTCATGTTCGGCTACGTCCACGCGGGCACGCAGGAGGACACCATGTCGTTCTCGAGCAGCGTCCGGGCTCCTGGTGCGGACACGTACTACCTGGTCATCGACAACGCGGCCATCTCCTCGAGCGGCGCCATGGGCACGGGGACCTCGACCGTCCAGGTGAGCGCCCAGACCGGGGAGACCGTGGACTCCGGACTCATCGTGGTCGCCGCGGTGGTCGTCGTCTGCCTGGCGGTCGGCTCGATCCTGATCGTGCTCTCCGTCCGGCGGCAACGGCGCAAGGCGGCCGCGGTCCCGCCCCCGCCCACCTGGCCCGGAGCTCCCGGACCCGTCCCGCCGCAGCAACCCCCGATTCCGCCTCCCGGCTCTCCGCCGGGCTACCGTCCGCTCCCCCCGAGCCCGCCCCGGACGTGACGCCGGCAGCTACGCTGGTCGGGGAAGGCATCAGAAAAATAGGGGGTCCGCCCGCGGGTGCGGGCGGATTGGAGGAGGGTTGATTCGTGCTCAGGACGGGGGAACCGGGCGGTTCACCGTCTGCAGCGGCTTGGGCTGCAGCAGACGGACCGTCGAGGGGAGGATAATCTGGATCATTCGTTTCACCTCCGGGATCACGCGGGTCGTGGCACCTAGCGCTTCAGCGTCGCGTAGATCATCGCGTCGCTGACCGTGATGCGGGACTCGGGGACGAGGACGAATTCCTTGGAGTTCGGAGTCTTGAAGAGCTTCATGTTATCACCTTGTGGTACCGTTTCGGTGCTATCGAATCGAACTAATCACAGGCCAGTATTTAAATATGTCGACTCCGTTTACACGCTTTGATATTATCAAATAGGGTGTGGCGATGCCCGACGACGAGTCGCAGTCCGTGGATCCGCGCCCCGTGGCCGTCACCGTGGACCAGCTCAAGGTCCTGAGCGAGCCCTCCCGCCTCCGGATGCTCACGCTCCTCATGGAGCGAGACATGAGCATCAGCGGGATCGCCAAGGCTCTGGATCTGTCGCCCGCCACGGTCCACCACCACGTGAACCAGCTCCTCTCGGCCCGGCTCATCGAGCCGACGAAGAGCGAGCTCCGCGGGAACCTCGTCGAGAAGTACTACCGGATTCCGGGGACGAGCCTGGACTCGAGCGCGATCTGGGACCAGCTGAGCCCCGAGGACAAGGTGAACTACCGCCTCGCCGTGCTCGGGATGCTCAAGGGCCTCGTGAACGAGTCCATCAAGCGGATCCAGGCCAAGGGCACCGTGGACTTCGAGGTCGGACGGCTCTACTTCTACCACGTGCCCTGGCGGAAGGACACGATCCAGCAGGTCATGGAGATCTTCGAGGAGGCCAAGCACAAGCTTGAGCGCCTCGAGGCGAAGGCCCGTGCCCAGGGCGAGCCGGGCGACGAGATCATGGCGCTGCTGACGACCCTGCCGGTGTAGGACCGGAACCTCCGGATTGTAGCCTGTAGTACAGCTTCGTGACGCCGCAGGCCGCACACACAAAGGTGTCGAAGAACCGCCAGCCGGCATTGTCGCGCCCCGCGAGGGTCACCGGACCCAACAGGGCGACATTGACGTGGTCGATCTGGAGGACCTCGGATCGGACATCCCGGGATTGGCACTTGGGACACTGGCCGGTGGTCTTCACGAGCGGAGGTATCGCATGCGCGGGCTTGAAGCGTCCCTACGGGCGACGGGGAGGCAGCCCTACAGGTACTCGCCGCGGATGAGCTTCTTCAGGTAGGGCCCGAGAGCCTTCGTGATGTCCATGTCCCCGTCCCAGTCCTCGAGGCGGTCCCAGTTGTGGGTCTCCATGTCGTCCACGCACTTCTGGATCTGGGCGGTCATGGACTCCACGTCGCCGCCCGTCAGGGTCGCCGCCAGGACGAGCCACTTGCCGCGGCCGATCAGGATGTGCATCTGGCCCACGGTCATCTCGTTCAGCTCCTCCTCCTCGTCGCCGTGGAAGGAGTCCTTCACGAACTGCTGGACCGCGGTCAGCATGCCGCTGAGGATGTCCGTGTCCACGTCGGGGCGGAGACGGCGCGTCTCGTGCTTGATCAGGACGCCGTCCCTGCGGTAGAGGAGGAACACGTCGTCGATGGCGGCCTCCTGCTTCGGCGGAGCGGCGGCGGGTGCCGGTGTGGGAGCTTCCGCGGCGGCCTCGGGGGCCGAGGCGCCTCGTCGACGGACGAGGAAGAACCCAAGGCCGGCGAGAGCCACGGCAATGATGACGAGCACGGGCCAGAGGTCCGCAAGGGAGAGACCCGGGGGAGCCGGCGGGGCCGGCGTGGCGAACGTGAAGACGTCCGCCCGAGCCAAGCCGTTCCCCGCGACGTCCATCGCACCCGTGCCGATCGTGACCGTGTACGAGGTCCCCAGGGCCAGAGACTGCGAGGGCTGGAAGAGCAGGGTCGTGGAGCCGTTGCTCCACGTGAACGTACCGGCGACGGAAGGGGCGACGGAGAACGCGGCCTCCACGGCGGACTCGTTCATCGGCTCGCTGAAGGTGATCTGCATGCCCGTCGGCGCGGCGGACAGGTTCCCCGTGGGGGCCGAGGCAATCGCCTGCGGGGCGATCGTGTCCACGTGAGTCCACGTATCGTTACCCGTCTTGGATTCCCGGTTGCCCGCAAGGTCCCGTGCCAGGGTCCGGAATGCGACAGGACCCTGGCCCGCGGCCGTGAACGTACCCGAGACTGCGGTCGTGTCGGTCAACCAGTCTGTCCAACCCGCACCCATGTTGACCTGCACAGTGTAGCTGGCGACGTCCGTGACCCCCGCATCGGCTGCCCAGCTCACGGAGAAGGAAAGGGACGTCTCGTAGCGCGGGAGCGCCGCCACGCGGGATCCGGGCGGGACCGTGTCCACGACCGTCCAGGTGTTGTTCGCCGTCGGCGGTGAAGGCGTCTGGGCGTTCCCTGCGCCATCCACGGCCGTGGTCGCGAACTGATAGTACCCGTCGCTCGGAGCGCTGAACGAGAACGCGCCGGTCCCGACGGTGGACACGGCCTGCAGGGCGGCGGTCTGCCAGGCATTGCCGTTCAGGCTGTACCACAGGGTCACGCTGGCGACCCCTACGCCGTTTCCGTCGGAGTAGGAGAAGGGGACCGGGAACGTCGAGGTGTTCTCCCAGGGCGGCAGGGGGTTCGCCGCGGAAGTCGGCGCGACCGTATCGTTCATCGTGAAGTACTGGGTCTGGCTCGCCGTCATGTTGACCGCTCGCGGATTCGAGGCGAACGGGAACGTCTGATAGCCTACGGAGGCCCGGGTCACATTCCAGCGTGGTGTCGGGCTGTCCCGGTAGACGCGGTTCGTGACCACGATCCACTGGGCCGATCCGGAGGAGCTGACCCGATTGTACACGGTGGCCGCGTTGTCCGTGACCGTGATCGTCGCGCCGGCCACCGTGGTGACGTTGTTGGGCCAGAAGACGGTCACGGCGAGATAATTGCGTACGGTCAAGTTCCCCGCGCTCTCGATGGCGACCTGGGTCAGGCTGAAGGGCGTGTTCAGCGCGGTGACCTCCGAGTAGTTGTCCACATAGAGAGCGAAATCCCCGATCCCGGCAAGGCTGACGTTTGTGAGGGAGACACGCGTGGTGACCGTGGTGTTGCCGGCGAAAAAGAAGCCGACCCCGTAATTCCCGGCGGGCGACTTGCCCGTCCCCGGCAGACCGCGGGTAACGGATTCGATGCCGTCCGCTACAGAGGAGCCCGAGGGGGTCACGAGGAGGGAGACGCCCGCGGCATCCCCACCCCGGCTCGCCTGGTTCAGGAGGACGAAGGCGGCGCCTCCGTCGCCTCCCAGAAGGTTCGTGATCGTATTGGATGCAATGCTCGCGCCCACATGCATGGCCGCGATCCCGGAGGCGGGTCCTCCGTCCCCGCTGAGGATGCCCCCGATCCCGCCGGCACCACCCGACACGGACGTGACCCGGTTGAAGCTCATCGCAGTGGCGTTATAGGGGGTTCCGTCCCCCAGTGTGAGGATCGCGCTCGCGTTCCCCCCGCTGCCGCCCGTGGCCACCCCGTTCCCGCCGGTCCCGCCCAGCAACGAGCGGACCGTGTTCGCGTGGACGATCGTCGAGCCGTCCGCCAGGGCGATGACGCCGGTCGCCTCGCCGCCGGATCCGCCGATTCCGCCACCGGCGGATACCGTGGAGTTGCCGCCGTGCCCGCCCCGAAGGGTCTGGACCGTGTTCGAACTGAGATCGGGATTCATGCCTTTCAGAGAGAAGAGCCCGTACGCGCTTCCGCCCGCGCCCCCCGTTCCGGTCGAGAACGCCCCTCCACTTGCCTGCCCTCCGTCGCCTCCCGGACCGGCCGTCACGTTGGAGACCGAGTTGCCGAGGTAGCTTGCGGACGAGGACGCGGAGAAGACCTCGATTCCGATGGCCTCACCCCCGGGCCCTCCCGCGCCACCGTTGCCCAGGCTGGCCGATGAACCTCCGTCTCCGCCGCGGCCGCCGGTCACGTTGTCGACCGTGTTTCCCTGAATCTGGACGCTGGAACCGGAACCGACCGCGATACCCGCAGCGCCGCCGCCCGCTCCTCCGGCCCCTCCCGCTCCGATAGCGGAGTTCGGGCCCACACCGCCTCGGCCCCCGTGGAACCGCGCGATGTCGTTTCCGACAATCGTGACCGAAGGGGTCCCGTTGGCCAAGATCGCGACCGCGGAGTTCCCGGCGCCGCCCGGGCCGCCGTTCGATCCGAGGCCGCCCTGGATGGCATTCCCAGAAATGGTGACGGAGGCCAGGTTCGTGACGTAGACTCCCAAGGCGAGGAACCCGCTCACGTTCGTGATCGTGTTTCCCGAGATGATCGGAGATCCCGCGATCGTGGCCTGGATGCCGATGTTCGTGCCGTTGATCCGGTTCCGCGTGATCTGGGAACTCGAGGTGGAGACGACGACGCCGTAGGCCCCGAGCTTGGCGCCGTCAATCCGGTTGTCCGCCACGAGGGAATTGGAGCTGTCGAGACGGACCCCGGCTCCGGCTTGGACAATTGTGTTGTTGTTGATTGCGGGCGAGCTGGACTGGGCCGTGACGGCCACGAGGACCCGCTGGAAGCTGGACCAGGTCACGGAACCCGCGGCACCGGAGTTGAACTGGACCCCCGCCCACGGGATGCCCGTGGTCTGGTTGTCCACAAACGTAGCGGGCGTTCCAGAGCCCCCGCCCGCAATCAGGGTCCCGTCGATGTAGAGATGGACGCCCGGATCGCCCATGACCGTGGCGCCGGGCTCGATGGTGAGCGTGCACCCCACGGGGACCGTCACGTTGCCGTACATGATCCACGTGTCGCCGCTCTGCCATTTCGGGTTGGGTCCGCCGGTGCAGGCATTGCCCGACACGAAGTTCGGGCTCTGGGCCGAAGCCCCGGGAAGGCCCGCGAACAGGGCGGCGATCGTCGCTGCGACGAGCAGGATGGCGACCGTGAGGCTGCGCCCGCGTGGACCGAGCCGGTAGGTGGACATGCGCTATCGCTCCGGGAAGAGTCCCCTCTCGGGGATGCGGGCTGTGGTTGCCCCAACGATATATTAGGAAAAGCCCGCGGTTACCGTGCCTGATAACGAATCGCATGCCCGTCACGAGGAAGGTTCATTAGCCGGTCCTAGGTTGGGCGCAACGATGGCCGATGATGGGCTGGACATCATCTTCTCGCCCAAGTCCATCGCCGTCGTCGGTGCGTCCCGCCAGCCCGGGAAGATCGGCTACGAGCTGGTCCACAACCTGGTCATCAACGAATACAAGGGCCGCATCTATCCCGTGAACCCGAAGGCGCAGGGGATCCACGGCCTGCCCTGCTACCCGAGCGTCACCGCGCTGCCGGAGCCCGTCGACCTGGCGATCATCACGGTCCCCGCGGCGTTCGCCCTCCCCGTGGTCGAGGAGTGCGGGAAGAAGGGGATCAAGGGGCTCATCGTGATCACGGCCGGGTTCCGCGAGATCGGCGGCATCGGCCTGGATCGCGAGCGCGAGCTGGTCGCCCTGGTCCAGAAGTACGGGATGACGATGATCGGCCCCAACTGCATGGGGGTGATCAACTCCCATCCCGATGTGCAGCTGGACGCCACGTTCGCGCCGACGCCACCCTTGCGGGGACACGTCTCTCTGATCACCCAGAGTGGCGCGCTCGGCGTCGCCATCCTCGAGCACGCGAAGTCCCTCGGCCTGGGCTTCGCGAAGTTCTGCTCCCTCGGCAACAAGGCCCAGGTCAGCCTGAACGACCTCCTGACCGCGTGGAAGGACGACCCGGAGACCAAGTTGGTCGCCGCGTACATCGAGAACTTCGGCAACCCGAAGAACTTCGTGCGGATCGCCCGGGAGGTCACGAAGAAGAAGCCCGTGATCGCGGTGAAGGCGGGGCGGTCCGAGGCGGGGGGCCGCGCGACGGCCTCCCACACGGGCAGCCTGGGCGGATCCGACCTGGCCGCGGAGGCCGTGTTCAACCAGACCGGCGTGCTGCGGGCCAACTCCATCGAGGAGCTCTTCGACTACACCATGGCGTTCTCCCTGCAGCCGCTGCCCCAGGGCAACCGGGTCGCGGTCATCTCGGACGCGGGAGGACCGGCCATCATGGCCGTGGACGAACTCGCCGCCCAGGGCCTGAAGCTGGCCGAGTTCACGGACGCGACCCAAGCGTCCATGAAGGAATGGGCGCCGCCCGACGCGTCTGTCGCCAATCCCATCGACCTCACGCCCGAGGGCTCCCTGGACGACTACCGCAAGGCGCTGGAGGCCGCCCTCGCCGACCCCAACGTGGACGCGGCGATTGCGGTCTACGTGCCCCCCGTCCGGACGGACGAGGTGGAGTGGGCCAAGGTGGTCTGGACGACCGCCGCGAAGTTCGCCAAGCCCGTCCTCTGCAACTTCCTCGGCCGCACGACGGACAGCCCGGGCTTCATGGAGCTCGTGAACCACAGCCTGCCCTCCTACCTCTACCCCGAGAACGCGGCCCGGGCGCTCGCGGCGATGTACCGCTACGCCGAGTATCTGAAGCGGGACGAGGGCACTGTCCGCACCTTCGACGTGTCCCGCGCCCGGGCGGGGACCATCCTGGACAACGCGCTCGGCGAGGGACGCACGCGCCTGACCGAGATCGAGTCCGTGGAGTTCCTCGAAGCCTACGGCCTGACCACGGCCCGCGCGAGGCTCTGCAAGGACGTCGACGAGGCCGCGCGGTCCGCGCGCCAGCTCGGCTACCCCGTCGTCCTCAAGGCGGTGGGGAAGCAGCTCCTCCACAAAACGGAGGTGCGAGGCGTGGTCCTGGACATCCGTGACGAGCGCGCCCTTCGCCTGGAGGGGATGCGCCTCCTCCACCGGATGGAGACCCAGGGAATCAAACCCGACGCCCTCCTCGTGCAGGAGTTCATCTCCCGCGGCAAGGAGGTCATCCTGGGCATGACCCGGGACAAGGTGTACGGCCCGTTCCTGGTCTTCGGCCTGGGCGGCGTCTACGTGGAATACATGAAGGACGTGTCCTTCGGGTTGCCGCCGCTCACGGACCAAGACGCCTACCGCATGATCCGCGCGATCCGCACGTACCCGCTGCTCGCGGGCGTTCGAGGCGAGGCACCGCGGGATGTCGACGCACTCGCGGAGGCCATCCTGCGTTTCGCCCAGCTCGTCCTCGACTTCGACCAGATCCAAGAGATCGACCTGAACCCAATCGAATCCCTCGAGCAGGGGAAGGGCTACCGCGCCGTCGATGCGCGCATCATCCTCGTTCCGCCGGAGTCCTCGGACTGACCGGAGGGCCCGCGCCGCTAGCCCACGGCGATGAGCACGACGCCCACGAAGACCGAGACGACCCCGACGAGCTGGATGCGGGTCAGCCGTTCGCGGAGTAGTCCGGCGGCAAGGACCACGGTTACTGCGCTGAAGAGGCCGCTCAGCGTGCCCACGATCGCGACGCTGCCCCCGAGGATCCCGACGTTGAACGCAATGAACGCCAGGCTGTCCAGGACGCCCATGGCGGCCAGGGAGGGCCACAGGGGACGGGGCAGGCCCCGGACGTGGAGAAGGCCCGCGACCGAGAGGACCAGGAGGACCGCCACACCCACGAGGCGGACGACCGTGGCCACGGTCACGGGCCCGACGTCCGCGACGACGTACTTGAGAGCGAAGTAGAAGACACCGTATCCCGCGAAGGCGCCCAGGGCGGAGAGAATCCCCCGGCGCGCGTCCCTGGGCGGAGCGTTCGCGGGGTGCACGCCGCCGCGGCTCAGGAGGATGATTCCACCCAGGGCGAAGGCGATGCCGACGGTCGCGGGGATCCCCGGCCGGTCGTTCAGGAAGAGGATGGCGAGGGCGGCGGTCACCGCGGGATAGCTCGAGGCGATGGGGGAGACGACGGACAAGACGCCGTACTCGAACGAGCGGTACAGGAACAGCGTGGCGAACGTGTTGAGGACGCCGAGGCCGAGGACGAGCCACCAGGCGTCCGACCACCGCCATATCCCGCGCTCGAGGACCAGCGCGAGCGGCGCCAGGATGGCGAACCCGACCAACTCCATGTAGAACAGGACGCGGACGTGGCCGATGCGATGAGACGCCTGGCGCGCGACGAAGTCGCTGGTCCCGTACCCGAACGCGGTGGTGAGACCGAAGAAGAGATCGGAGGCGGTGCCCACGGGACCCCGGTCCGGGATGGTGGGCGCCCACTTAGGGTTGCGGGTTCGGCGACGCCGGGGAGGAGAGTTCGATCCAGATTCCGTCGGGATCCTGGACGAAAGCCAGACGGCTGTCGCCTTCCGTGAACGGAGGGAGCGCGGGCGTCACGCCCTGCGCCACGAGTTCCCGGAATGCGGCGTCCGCGTCCTCGCAATCGAACGCCAGGTGGTCGAGCTCGTTCCCGAGGCGGTACTTGTCCGGGGCGTGCTCGGAGCCCTCGGGATACCAGTTCAGCTCGAGGACCTGCGGGGAGTCCGGGCTCACGAGCTCGGCCCATTCCCCGCCCGTCTCGGGGACCTTCTCGCGCTTGCGGAGCCACATGCCGAGGAGCGAGCAGTAGAACTGAACGGACCGGTCGAGGTCGCGCACCTGCACGCCGACGTAGGAGAACGTGTAGCGCATGGGAGTCCCCTCGAGCACCGGGAGGCCGAGCGATATACCCTTCGCCGGCAGGCGGCGGGAAACGCGCAAGCCTTGTGGTTTCAGACGCCTTAGCCTCCTGCCGTCGGAGGAACGATGGAGTGATCCAACTGGACGTGGACATCCCGGACCGCCCCGGGGAGTTCGCCAAGATCCTCAGGACCCTGGCCGCGGAGAAGATCAACATCGATGCGATTAGCGCGAACTCCGGCGCCGGGCGCTCCTACGTCAGCCTAATCACGGACCAGCCGATCAAGGCCCGCCAGTCCCTCGCGAAGGCGGGCTACGAGTGCGTGCAGCGGACCGTCCTCGTCATCAGCCTCCCGGACATGCCCGGGGCCTTCGCCTCCCTCGCCCACAAGCTCGGCGATGCGGGCATCGACATCCTGAGCGTGGTTCAGCTGGAGAACATGGGGGACCATGTGCAGCTCGCAATCAGCGTGGACAACCTGGACGGCGCCCGGGCCCTTGTCTGAACGGAACCGGCCACCGGGGTCCACATGTTCTCGCATTCGATAACGAGAACGTGACAATTCAATAGAAACGCTCAAATGACGCGGCATGCCTATCTTCCAAGCACCGCCCAACAGGAATGGAGGAGGACGGAGGATCGTGCGAGACGCTACTGAGCAGAAGGATGTGTCCCGGGACGCCATCGGCGTCGTCCCGACGAGGTTCTCGACCCATGGACCCAAGACCGTGCCCCGGATCGACTACGGACGGATCTTCGTCCTCGACGCGAAGAACAACCTCCTCGGGGAGTACGTCCTCGACGACGACTGCCCCCTCGAAAGCTCGGACCTCATTCGCTCCCTGCCGCTCAGCGGGATGCGGCACCTCGTGTCCTTCTACCAGGGCGAGTACGCGTTCACGCCCTTCAAGGTGGACGACCTCTGGTTCGTCGTCCTCACCCGCGGGGTCCCGCGGATCGAGGAGCGAGGGAGCGTCGGCACCCTGCTCGCGGCAGCCCGGATCCACATCCCGCCCATGATGGAACCGCTCCTCGCGAAGCGAGAGATGGAGCTGCGCTCCAAGGAGCAGGACCTCGCCGCGCGGGAGACCAAGCTGCTCCGGCGGGAGCAGCGCGTCGGGGCGGAGGAGACGGAGCTCCGGGTGGCCTCGGCCCGCCTCGCGGAGATCGAGCTGGACCTGCGCGGGCGGGAGGCCAAGGTGTCGACCCTGCGGGACTACGCCGTCCAGCTGCAGCGGGCCCTCGTCGCGCCAAAGGACGCGAAGCCCAAGGATCCGGCGCCTGCCCCCTCCCTGTCCGTGACGCCGTCCTAGGTGGGCGCAGCTCCCCGGGCCTCCTAGTTTCTCAGGCCCGATAACCAAGTGCCCCGTGTTAAATAACCTCAGAGGGAGTCGATTCTCGCACGATGGCAACGCGAGGTCCAGGCCTCGCGACGCCGAGGCGGGCAGCGCATGCAAGGGGTTCTCGAGACCCTGTTCGGGACGATCGTCCTCCGAGGACTCGGTCCGGTCCTACCCGCCGTCCTCATGGTCGCGCCGGTCAAGAAGGTCGCGCGCGCCCAGCTCAAGAAGATCTACGTCCTCAACGCGATGGGCGACATGACCGGGGAGTACGTCCTCGATCCGGAGTGCCCCATCGACTACAACGACTTCCTCAAGGTCCTCCCGGACGACGGGATCGGGGACCGCGAGGCTCTCTTCGTCGGGGAATACGTCTTCACCGCGTTCCAGAGCGGCAAGTTCGTGTTCGTCCTCCTGTCGCGAGGCCAGCTCGCCGCGGAGGACATCGACTGGACCGCGCTCCTCCTGACCGCCGCGGACGCCCACCTCGCCGCGGAGGCGACCGGCGTCGTGCCGAGGACTCCCGAGGCGCCCAAGCCTTCGGCGGATCTCGAGAGGGCCCTCGCGGACCGTGAGGCCCGGCTCGACGTGCGGGAGAAGGAGCTCGCGAAGCTCGAGGTGCAGCTCCAGGCGGACGAGGCGAACCGGAGGGGCCGGAGCGACGAACTCGAACGCCAGAAGGCCAGCCTCGCCGCGCTCGCCGACTACGTGGCCCAGATGCAGGCGCAGGTCGCCTCGGGCGTCGACCGCGCCCGCCAGTCGCTCCAGATGGCGGAGCAGCTCGCGGCCTCCGCGGTGGAGAACCACACCGACGTGGACTCCAAGGCGCTCACGGACCTCCGCCAGCAGTTCGATGACGAGCGGAAGGCCCTCCTCGTCGCCCAGCAGGAGCTGGAGGCGAGGTATCGCGAGGCGTCCGAGAAGGCGACCGTGCTGGAGAAGCAGGCGGCGGATGCGGCCGCGGCTCTCCAGAAGGAACGTGCGGATACCCAGGCCCGGGAGGCGGAGGCGGAGCGGCTCCGCGCCGCCATTGAGACGCGCGTCCAGGAACTCAGCCAGCGCTTCGCCGCGATGGCCAAGGAACGGCTCGTGAACTCCCACAAGCCGGGCGAGGAGTCGACGGCACCGGCGTCCGTCGCTCTCCAGGAAGTCGAGACGGCCAAGGCGGAGCTCGCGAAGGAGCGGAAGTTCCTCCAGCGCCGCGCGATTGAGATGCTCGACCGCGAGGAGAAGGTCCGCGGTCGCGAGATGGCCCTCGGGGACCGCGAGGCGGCCTTGACGAGGCGTGAGCAGGAGCTGGCCGGTCGCGAGGCGGCCCTCGAACGGACCAAGGGCTCCGCTCCGGTGGCCGTGCTGCCGCCGGCCGAGGTGGAGGAAGCGCGGAAGGACATCGAGATGCGCGTCAAGATCATCCAACAGAAGGCCCTCGAGCTGCTCGACCGCGAGGAACGGCTCCGGAAGCGGGCGGCCGAGCTCGAGGCCCTGGAAGCCCGCCTGTCGGGCAACGTCCCCGTCCGGTGACCGGTCCCGGAAGGGTTCGCAGGGAATCAGGTCGGATAACCATCCGACGCCCCTTATATAGGTCCCGGAAAGCTCGTTTTCTCGACTCTCCGCCGCGGGGGGAGACCATGCGGCGGGTGGGAACGGGACCATGCTGGCCACGTCGCGCGACCCTGAGTTCCGACGCACCGCACGACGAAGTGCCGCCCCTCCCCATGCGATACGACCTCCTCGATCCGCGACGTCCCTCGTGACCTCGCGTGAATTCCCCCGCGTGGGATCGGCATGAGGTCCCGCATCGCGCTCCTTCTCATCGGAGTCCTGCTGGGGGCGGCCCTGCTGGCCCTCCTGGGACCCGGCTCGAGCGATCCGCTCGCCCCGTATCGGGCGGCCGACGGGAGCCTACACATCCCCGGCGGCGCCTTGACCCCGGAGCTCCAGCATCTCCTGTTCGGCGGCAGCGACCTCCAGCCGTACTACAACCTCACGTACTACGCCTTGGTTCCGTCTGTCTACCCGACGGCGGCGCTCGTGCCGACGGGATACAGGGCGCCGAACCCGAACGTCTTCGCCCACTCGAGACAGGCGCCGGAGAGTCTCGTAGGAGGCATGGCCCAGCTCCTGGCCCGGTGGTTCCCGCCCATCGACTGGGGCGCGCAGCTCCACGCGGCCGCAGGATGGGTCTTCGGGCTGTTCACCTGGGACGTGCGTGCTTCGGTGGCCGTGGACTCGACGACGGTCACCACCGTGGGCAACTCGTCTACGTGCACGACCTCGCAGACGGCGGCGGCCGCAGACAACGGAATCCTCGTGATGCTCTCGGAGCGCGGGACCTCCGCGTTCCTCTCGGTCACCTACGGGACGACGGGGCTGACGCTCGTCGCGAGCACCGCCGCGAACGGCGGAACCCTAGTGCGGACGGAAATCTGGGCATTCCAGGGAGCGGTTCCCGCGGGCGCCCAGACCATGACCGCCACGCTGTCGGGAGCGACCAAGCAGAACATGATCTGCGCCACTGTGCTGCTCCAGGGCGTCAAATCGATTGGATCCTTCATCAACGGCACGACCAACGCGGCCAGTGCGGCCAACGCCACGGTGACCCTGGGTGGCACTGTCGCCCCGGGAAATCTCACGTTTGCGGTTATGGCCATCCAGAACGCCCCCGCTGGAAACCAGCCTACTGCAGTGACGGGGACGGGCGCCACCGCGACC
>Ga0153916_10001623_pt1 | contig 16247 bp, 16 predicted proteins | sample Opewatmetagenome_FD_109642 | JGI IMG/M metagenome (GOLD analysis project Ga0153916, IMG submission 109642) | Freshwater wetland microbial communities from Ohio, USA - Open water 3 Core 3 Depth 4 metaG | ecosystem: Environmental > Aquatic > Freshwater > Wetlands | place: USA: Ohio, Lake Erie...
AATATCCATGGAATTTCCCAGAATGGCGGGGCTGCCCTCAAAAATTATGGGCGTCACAGTTTCCATGATCCAGCGGATTTCACCGTTTCTGCCGATGATCCTGAATTCATAGGGAGACGTGCGCTTGCCTTTGAGCATGTCGCAGGCATTCTTCCCATGTATCGCCCTGTCTTCGGAGTGCACAATAGAGGTAGATTTTTTGCCGATTAGATCTTCCGGTGTATAACCCGCATAGGTAGCGGCGTTAGGGTTCACTGATTTGAAGAGGCCATCCTGTACTACGTATATACCAACAAGAGAACGTTCCGTTAAGGTTCGGAATAGCTGTTCACCCTCTCGCAGTTTTTCTTTCGCATCTTTTTTCAGAAACGTTACTTTCCCCGATCCCGATAACCCTACTGGATTTTTGCAATTTGATTTCTTAGACATGCGAACGTTCCCTTTAGGGAATTCAATTTTTATTCCCGCACATAAATATGTACTGCTTTTCTTATAACAACCCCGCACAGGAAGCAAACTTTTTTAATATGATTATTATTGACAACCCTCCGCCACTCTTCTATACTTCTCTTTACCCATAATGAATATCTTCACGAATTTACTGAGTTATCATCGCCTGATAGGCGCTGAAAAGGTGAAATTTAAGATATGGAAAATCAGGCAGATAATAACAACAAGAATTTCCGGATCGATTGGCAGGGTTATAATACCGATGACCCCAATGTGCGTGAAGAGAGGATAGATGTATCTCCCGCCGGCACGGAAGGAATTTTTATTGATCCCGAATCCTATATATATGACGACATAAAGAAGTGAAGTAATCACTACTAGCATATTGAAGCTCTCCGCAGGTAACTGCGGAGAAGATTCGATCCATAAGGAATAATAATGTTACCCATTCGCTCGCATACCCCGCAGCAAGTTACGGAGAATGCACTCGCTGCCGGATTCACAATACTCCGTGAATCAGTATCCTCTGGGGGTATTTTTCAGGTATCTTTATATGTTTGAAGAAACCGTAAAACTTTGGATCCGGGAAATGCTACAGGAAGGCAAATTATACGGATATGACCAGGAATTTCTGAGACAGTTGACAAGAGATTACGCTCGCCAGCTTGAAGAAATTTTTAACCGCGAGGTGAGAATACATTTAGAAAAATCAGGAAAAACAGGGGAATTTGAAAGAATGCTGCTCTATGACAGTCAGTACATCAACAAGTATTTGAATCAGACAATCCCTGGTTACACTGGTTTTCAAACCGACATATTCAAGAAAGCAAAAAAGATAATACTGAATGTCTGAAAGTTGGCCTCATTTGAACCCGGAAACTGCGGCATATTACGTCTTCCAAATTTTATAACTGCGGAAGATGGGCGATACCCTCATCTCCATGAACGATGCGGTAGGCTTGTGCGGATCAAAATTCTGAAAAAAATGGGAGAGTGTGTTGCTATGCGAATATATCCAAAAGAGACTCTGCCACCATTTTTTCAGCAATTTTTTGTCCGTTTACATCATACATGCCCCTTTCAACCTGTTCCTTTAATTCACGAACCTTGTCTTCGCGAATATCAGGAAGCCGGTTTATCGCATCGCGCAATTGCTGAATGTCTTTTGCCTTGGTGGAAAGATTCACTTTCTCTTCCGGTGTCGCATTTCCGCCGACCTTCTGGTTAGATTCAGCTTGTATTTTCTCAATTTTCTGATACTGCTGAAGCGCCTGAATCGCGGCATCATCGACCTTAGAAATTTTTATCTTCCGAATCTCTTTATGATTCTTCTTTTAACACACTTATCGGCAAGAAGACAATAAAACTTTAAGGGTCTTGACTAGAGCAGATGGAGATAAAAAGTCGATGGGGGAATACCATGGAATTTCATAAGTCTTCTCATTGCGAAAGTGCTGTAAATCAGTGGCTCTAAGCATTACTTTTCAGAACCTTTCTTTGCATGCATGGAAATGAAGGTATCCGAATAAGTAATTGTCATAACGCGATAAGAACTTTAATCATTTACACGGCTTTTGCCTCGTGAGAAGGGGGGATAAATATGGCAATCGTATTCCAATGAGATTCTTTGTTTATTTCAATTCTAGCACCACATTTTTTCAATAGCGCGAACGCACACCCTAATTCTCCAACCCGGCCTGTATCCAATGAAGAAGGAGCCGCCTGCGATTCTTCAAATATATACTTTCTTTGATCGTCAGAAATAGGCTCCCCCCGATCCTGTATCTTTATGCATATATGACCATTTTCAAATTGCGTGGAGATATAAAATTCTTTTGAAGTACTCTCTTTTGACACCTCCATGGAATGTATTATTAATGCTGAAAGTGCCAGTGAATAATCAGCGGGAATCCCTTTTACCATCGGCAGTTCTCTTTCCAGAGACACGGTCTTTTTGATACTATGCTTGAACTCCAGATAAAAATCAAAGAACTTCATTTCAAGTTCGACAAGATCAGATAAGTTAATTTTCTGTATGGTTTTATCACTGATCGCACAAAATTTTCCTGTCACATACTGAAGCATATGGGAAAGTCTGTCCGCTTCACGTGCTATTGATTCAACATCATTGACCAGCTTTTTGTTATCTTCCAGGTGAGATGCATCTTTCCCGGCATCAAGCTTTTTCAAGATTTCCGCTAATTTTCTCTGTAATAACTTGGAGCGCCCCATAATGCCATTTAAAGGATTGGCAAAATTGTGAACAATACCGGGAATGAGTTCTCCAACAAATGAGCTCTGAAATTTTTTTTCTAAAAAACTGACTATATTTTGATATTCCATATCTTTTTTTACATCTTGTGCTGCTTCACTTATTGTTTGAACTCCATTCTTATCACAAATCATATATTATTTCCTCTTATCGATGATCATGTTCTGTAACATTTCCCATGCATTTTCTCCATTCTCATCCTCAGAATCACCGGAAGCTCCTTTCTTTGGCGTCCCTTTCCTGCTGCAGTATCATTTAAATTGTTTTGTCACTTACACCCGCTTTTCTCAACTGAATGATCTGCTCCGGCGTCAAAGCTTTGCAGTAATTCAAATAATTACCGATAAGAACATACATAACGATTCTTCACATGGTCCCCCTGGAATAGGGACATCCGTTCCCTCCAATAGGTCACGTTCTACTTTGCGTAGCATATTATAAAACCTTTTCTCATGTCAATGAAACTTCAGCAATACACTCCCTCAAGTGTCTTCAGGTTGCCTCTTAATCTCAGTATCGCCTGGGTGTGCAGCTGACAGACCCTTGACTCCGTCAGATTCACTACTCTGCCTATCTCTTTCATGGTCAGTTCTTCATAATAATAAAGCGATAATATTAATCTCTCTTTTTCAGGGAGAGTCTCTATGGCCTTTTTCAGTACGGTTTTCAACTCATTTGTGGCAATAAACGAAAAAGGGTTGTTTTTATCTATCACCTCGAGAAAGTAATAATTTGCATGACTTTCATGATAATCGGGAGGAAGATCCTCACTACATAAGAGCGTTACTCCCTTTGCCTCATCAAGAATTTTATGGTATTTATCGAGCGGAACGTTAAGATGGCGGCTCATCTCTTCTTCGTCAGGCGGTCTGCCCAACTTCCTTTGTAAGGAAGAAAAGGTTTCTTCCAACTTTGAATATTTGTTTCTTGTCGACCGGGGCATCCAGTCCCGCGCTCTCAGTTCATCCAGTACAGCACCCCTTATTCTGATACTGGCATATGTTTCGAACTTTACATTCCTTTTTTTATCAAACTTTTCGAGGGCGGAAATCAAACCGATTACACCCACATTTATCAAATCTTCTTTGACTTGTAGATGTGACGGCAGTCGCGAAGAAATCCTCTCGACAACATTTTTCACTAAGGAAGCGTACTTCATGATGAGTTCGTCGCGTTTCTTTTTATCCGGGACTACTCCATCACGTTTCTTTTTATCCGGGACTACTCTATCAAGTTTCTTTTTATTCATGATCCGCACCAATAATGGCTCGTGAGAAAAATTTCATACTCCCTAAATTATATGTCTCGGGCTTGTCACGACATATCTTTCTCGCGATCGACGATAGACATTTACTTGCCTGTGAGTAAGGGTAGATTTCTACGAACATCTTCTGTTGCCTGACGGCATCTGTCACTTTTTCATCGTGGATTATGTAGCCAAGATATTCAATAGAAAGGTCCAGGAAGTGTTCCATTGCTCTGCTCAATTTCATAAACACCTCCCGGGCTTCATGGGAATTTTTCGCCATATTTACGATAAGCATAATCCTTTTTTCAGCATGACCATTATAGAGTATCTTGATAAGGGCATATGCATCTGTGAGGGAAGTAGGTTCTGGAGAAACGACGACAATTATCTCCTTGGCAGCCATGTTGAAATAGAGAACATTACCTGTTATACCGGCTGCCGTATCGATGAACATAAAATCAAAACTTTCGTTCAATTCATTGAGTTCATCCATTAAGGAAAGCTTCTGACCTTTAGATAGTTCCGCCATTTCTTTAATTCCGCAAGCAGCCGGCAAAATCTTGATACCGCCAGGGCCGGGAACTATCACTTCCGGCAGAGACTTCTCGCCTAAGAGAACATGGTGCATATTGTATTTGGGGGACAATCCGAGGATGACATCAATGTTTGCCAGTGCCATATCAGCGTCAAATATGAGGGTCTTCTTTTTCATTCTTGAAAGAATGTAGGCAAGATTAGCTGTTATGTATGTTTTTCCAACACCGCCCTTCCCACTGGTAATCGCAATCACTCTGATATTTTCTTTTTTCTTTTCATTGGCAATATCTTCTTCATGTCCGATTTTTGACAACATTGTATGAACCCCTTTATTTGTTTCTTTCATTTTTCTGAGAATCGCAGCCTGATCCACGTAAATCCTCCACCATGGGAGACTCGTCAGGTTCTTATTGCAAAACCACTTTAAACTTTTCCAGCGTATCCGCATACATCCCTGATTGATAATCAATCACGGATTGATCAAATAAAGGATCGTCAGATATCGTTACATGAATAACGGTAATTTGTCCGACGAATCTGTATTCTGGTTTTTCGTCTTATTATCGCCGCTTTTCAGTAAACCCGCTTAGCCGGCATATGAGAAGCACTATGAATATGGACAAGATTACAAATTTCTTCACGCTTTAAAATTTTCAATACATAGTCGAGATAAATACTATACCAGCGAAAGGCTTGAGCAATTTTCATACCATCCATGAAAAACAGCATTTTTCTTTTAATAACATAAACATAAAAGATATCATCTTCACTTGTCAAACCACCTTAAAAACACAATTAACGTCAAATAGCTATCATCCAAGCCAATTTTTTGACCAGAACGTCTTTTGCAGTCTCGTCCTCGTAAAATATGGTTCATCTCAAACAAGTTCTCAGCCTCCACAGGATTAAAGGGATCAAGGGGCCTAGGAATAGCAGTGCCCTTTCGAGGATTTTGCGATTGAGGTGCTGGCAAAGATGACCTAAAGATGAGATGCATGAATGGAATAGTTATTCCGTGACAGCACCTAAATGGGAGAAGAATCTTTTATTCTGTATTGATTATTTCGTGGGGGGAAAAGACTAAAAGATATGAACTTTAAAACCACTATGATCTATTGGCCAACTTTAAATCTCTTTAATTTTTCAACAAAGGTTGTTCTGTTTAAGTTTAGTAATTTTGCTGCTTTGTTTTTTGCTCCTCCGGCTTTTTCCAGCGCTCTGGAAAGCAAGTCCTTTTCGAAATTATCAATCAGGGCATTTAAATCGAGACCCTCATCAGTTATTTCTATACTGTTAATTGCACGAACTTGAGGGGAAGACATTATTATTTTATCAGGAAGGTCTATAACTTCTAAATTACCTTCTTCCTTCAAGACGACAATCATCTCTATCAGATTTTCCAGCTCTCTCACATTTCCCGGCCATGGATACTTAAGCAGGTATTCCATTGCTTCAGGAATTATTCTATCCACTGTCTTTCTCTTTAACTTGTTAAACTTTCTCAAGAAATGGTTAGCCAGAATCGGGATATCGACCTTTCTCGCCCTCAAGGGAGGGATATGAACAGGTATGACATTGATGCGGTAAAAAAGATCTTCCCGAAATCTCTTTTCCTCTATCGCTGTTTGTAAATCCTGGTTTGTTGCCGCAATAATTCTTACGTCAACCTGCAGGGTCTTGATACCCCCGATGCGCTCAAATTGTTTCTCTTGCAATACCCTTAAAACTTTCACCTGCAATGCAGGACTCATATCTCCGATTTCATCAAGAAATATTGTCCCTCCGTTAGCCATTTCAAATCTGCCGATTCTGGTACGGATTGCGCCCGTAAAAGCACCTTTCTCATGACCAAACAATTCGCTTTCAAGAAGTTCTTCGGGAATAGCCCCACAGTTCACGGCAACAAGAGGAGCGTTGCTTCTCTCACTATTGAAATGTATAGCCCTGGCAACAAGTTCTTTACCCGTACCACTTTCTCCGTAGATCATAACGGTGCTATCTGAAGAAGCGACCTTTTCAATTGTATCAAAGATTTTTTTCATCCCGTCGCTGTAACCGATAATCTTGTCGAAGTCGTATCTTTTTTTCAAATTTCTCCTGAGCGCGATATTTTCATCTCTGAGCTTCGCATAGGCTAGCGCTCTTTCGATTGTCAATGTCACGAGATCATCCTTCAGTGGTTTCGTGATAAAGTCAAATGCACCGAGCTTCATGGCCGCTACGGCGGTATTGATGGTTCCGTGACCGGTAGTGAGAATAACAAGATTTTCAGGATTAATGTCTTGGATAAACTCTAAAAGCTGGAGACCATCTACATGCGGCATCTGTAAATCAGTTATGACAAGGTCATACTTATCTTCAATAAAGGCATCCCTGGCCTGCTTACCATCTTCCACAGCCTTCACTTCATAACCGCAACATCTCAGTAATTCGGAAAGATTTTCCCTGCTCAGTTCATGATCTTCGGCAATTAATATCTTTGGATTTCTCATACACTATTTTTCAAGGTAATACTTTTTATGAAGATAAAAATCGAAATTTGTTAATCTGCGTTAATATGAACAAAAAATAAGCTAATAGTCAATCAAAATATTTGAAACTTTTGCAGAAATTATGAACGATTATTTTTCAAAAAACAGTTAAAGTTTTACGGTTATTATCCGATAAAATAATTGAAGGATATTAATAAATGCCATTTGGAGTTGACCGATGACGATATCACCATATCAGATAGATAATATACTGAAAGCATATAGCAAACACAAGAAGGTTAAAAAGGGCATATCGCTGCAACCGGACTCGCTCAGGGAAGAAAAATATGTAGATGTAGTCACTCTAGACTCCACTGATAAAACAGCTGTTTACGATAAAATTTCAGACAGTTTGATGGATACTCTTACAAAAACAAAGAAAAATAATGCCTAAGAGTCAAATCCCGTAACCTTTTCTATAGAAAATACACACAATCACTCACAACTGCGCAGTATGAACAATTTTTTTGTGAAAAAACAATCCATACTGGTCGTCGATGATGATACAGCCATCAGATCGCTTGTGGTAGATGCAATAGGACAGTCCGGAAATTACACGATAATTGATGCCTGTGATGGCATCCAAGCTATGGAAAAGCTAAAAGAAAATAGTTTTGACCTCGTTATCTGCGATATCATGATGCCTGGTATGAACGGCATGGACCTCTTAGACAAGATCAGGGAAATTGAGCCGACGACGCACGTAATTCTCATTACTGCGTATCCAACAATTGATCTCACCGTCTCGGCAATAAAAACCGGCGCCGTAGATTTTCTGGCAAAACCTTTTAATATTGACGACCTTTTATATAAAGTTGATGTTTATTTAAGGGCAAAAAGCATTTTAGGAGTAAATGGAAACCAACTGCCATCTACAGCTTTAAGTAATAAAATAAGTGACTTATCCACGCGAAGTTACATATATGATACGATTGAACATACAAGAAACAGCGACGAAATCTTTCAAGAAATAGTTAACTTGGCTTTCAAGGTTATTGGTGGGGAGATTTGTTCTATCCTTCTTCATGATAAAGATTATCAGGAGTTTGATGCTATCGTTGTCAAGGGGGTGTCGCAAGCTTTTTTTAAAAATATCATGATACCTTCGCTCTATTCTTTCCTTAAAGAAACTGTGCGCAGGAAAGAGCCTTTACTTCTAAATCTTATCGACAATGCTGTATTTTCATCTGTTATCTGTGCTCCATTAAAAATGAGAGGCCAGGTCTTCGGTGTTATAGTTCTTTCAGGAAAAAGTAACGAACATGCCTACACAGAAAGAGAGCTTTACTATGTTCAGAGTATTGCGAACAGGGCATCACTTAATATTGAAAACAGGCTTCTGTACGAAAGCTTGTATATGAATCTCTTGAGCACCTTTCAATCCCTTGCCAAGTCAATCCAGGCTCGCGACCATTACACAGAAGAGCACTCCATGAGGGTTAAAAATCTTGCCGTTAAAATCGCAGAAGCTATGGACTGCACCTCCGGTGAAATTGAATCACTGCGGATAGCCGCTACTCTCCACGATGTGGGAAAGATTGCGATACCGGATAAAATTCTGCTGAAACCGGGCAGACTCACAGACGAAGAATTCGATATTATCAAGAACCATCCGGTGATTGGAGAAAATATCCTGAAGCCGCTCACAATATTAGACACAGAACGGTTAATAATCCGCCATCACCACGAGCGGTGGGACGGCAAGGGCTATCCTGACGGACTCTGTGGCTCGGATATTCCCTTTCTTTCCAGGATTTTGACCACCGTGGATTCCTATGATGCCATGACGAATAACCGCCCATACAGAAAGGCAATGGAGAGAGAAGAAGCTCTCGGCAAGTTGAAAAGAAACATTCATCGCCAGTTCGATGAAGAAATTGTTAACTGCTTTATAAAAGTCCTCTAGTAGTTGATGACAAACGAAAGGCCCATCCCCCATTTTCAATGATATAAACAAAAGGCAGAAAAAGTTCACCATTATTATAATTCAGGACGAGAGATTTTTGTGTTCCTTCAAGTTTCCGCTAAATTTTTTGAAAATCTGCCTTGCTGTACTTATCGGGTTGATCATTCTCTCCTCCGCTACAATTTTACTTCATAACAGAATGAGAAATGTAAATAACGAGGAACTTATAGCCAGAATTGAAACACAAAATAACCCGCCTGAAACAAGTAATAATGAAAAAGAAGTGACTAGTGCTACCATTAATTCTTACAACGTCTCTATAGAAGATTTTAGAGTAAGTTTTGACGTAACAAGAAAAATATATCGCTACTCATTTCTACTAAAAAACAAGGACTCAAAAAATGCCGCTACTTCAGGCTATATCTTTGTTATTCTGAAATCGGAAGGTCTTGGCCAGGACCAGTGGCTTGTGCATCCCTATACTATTCTCACCAGCGGAATCCCGCAAAACATTAAAGATGGTGAGCCCTTTTCCATCACAAAAGGGCCATAAGAGAAGATATCTCCTCACAGTATATTTACGATACCACTGTAATATTTGTATTTTCCAGTGATGGTAAGCTTATACTGGAAAAAAATTTCAGTTTGAAATAATAATGAAAAAGAAAATATAAGAGGAACAATAATAATTGAGGAATAGAAAAGACAATATTTCCATAATAAACAGCAATAGTAAGATTGAAGGTATACTTAATTTTAAAGGGCATATAATTATTGAAGGCACTATAGAAGGAACAATACTGGCAGAAACAATTTTTACAGAAATAGATAGTCGGGTTATTGCAAACGTAAAAGCAATTTCCCTCACCATAGCCGGATTTTTTGAAGGAGACATCGAGGTTACGGATACACTCACCCTTTTAAAGACAGCAGATGTGAAAAGTCAGATTAGATGCTGCAGGTTAATTATCGATGAAGGAGGACATCTAAACGGAAATGTTAAATTCATCTCTTCAGAAAGTCCAAACAACAACCCTGCCTAATTGGGAAACCTGATTTTTCTTGAAATACACAGTATTATAAAAGTGTTTATCAGTTTTATATTTTTTCATTTTATTTGTTCTATGAAAGTTTATTAGATATCCTATTTCATTCTTATAGTTAAAAAATTATGGAAAATTAAATACAAATAGTGGTATCGTAATAAAAAAGACCCTTATATTAGGTCTTATTCTGAGGTTAAAATCCCTCAGAATCCCATCCAACCATGACCTTTTATAAGATCTCAAGGTATTTGGAGGTTTGAATGAAAAATTTTTTGAATACAAAAGTGCTTTCATTACTGTGCTTACTTACCTGTTTGTTCCTGCTCGGCCTTCAGGGAGACTCTCAAGTATCAGCGGCGCTGGACAGGAGTATCTACAAGAATCTCAAAACATTCAATGAAGTACTTGACATGGTACAAAAAAACTATGTGGAACAGGTAGAATCAAAAAAACTTATCGAGGGAGCTATCAATGGAATGATGAAATCTCTGGATCCCCATAGTACCTATATGACTTCAGATATGTACAAAGAGCTTGAGGTGGAAACACGTGGAAGCTTTGGCGGTATCGGTATTGAAATCACTATTAAGAAGGACGTATTGACAGTTGTCTCACCCATCGAGGATACCCCTGCGTTCCTTGCAGGGATTAAATCGGGTGATCAGATTATACAGATTGACGGAAAATCCACCAAAGATATTACGATAATGGAAGCAGTAAAAAAACTGCGAGGGCCGAAAGATACAAAGGTCACCATAACCATTATGCGGGAAAACATGCCTAAGCCGAAAGATTACGTGATTACCAGAGATATCATAAAGATCAAAAGTATTAAATCAAAGATCTATGATGATCATATCGGGTATATCCGGTTAGCTTCATTCCAGGAACGAACTGCGGATGATTTAAAGAAAGAAATAAAAAATATCACAGCGAAAAACGGAGCCTTCAAAGGTCTGATCCTGGACTTACGGAACAACCCCGGCGGATTATTAAATCAGGCAGTAGGAGTCGCCGATGTCCTTCTGAAATCAGGTATTATTGTATCCACAAAGGGAAGAACAAAAAGCATGGAAACCAAATCGATGGCAAAGGACGATGGTGATGAGCCAACATGCCCCATTGTAGCTCTGGTTAATGAAGGCACTGCCAGTGCTGCTGAGATTGTGTCAGGCGCCCTTCAAGACAACGGGAGAGCATTGGTAGTGGGAACACAAACATTCGGGAAAGGATCTGTGCAGACGGTAATCCCTCTCGAAGATGGATCTGCCTTGAATTTAACCACAGCAAAATATTACACACCAAATGGACGATCAATCCAGGCTGAGGGGATAAAACCGGATATTATCGTGAAACATATCAGACCCTCTGAGGATAAGGAATCAACAGACGAACACGTCAGGGAACGGGATCTCAAGGGTCACATAAAGCAGAAAAAGGAAAATGGCACGAATTCAGACGAATCTTTAAAAAAAGAAAAGGATACTTTAAGTCAGGATAATCAATTAAAAAGCGCTATAGATATAATAAAGAGCTGGGATATTATGAAGAAGAATTTAAAAAGCTAGGATACAGAATACACGATGGAAGACTATAACGTGGTATAAGGAAAAAGTAGGGGGTGCGATACCATCGGAAATTTGCAGGGGAAATATAAAAACAAATGTAAGTGTATCTGAGATACCCCATTACCTTTACATTTTTTACTTACACTGCAAACTCCGCAGGTGCTGCAAATATAATGATACAATGAATTGTAAAATCCTCCCCTCCTTCAGAAGAAACCTCACACATGCTCTACTCCAAAACCGTGTAACGGAATCATCCTTGTTGGTATGGACGGTCAGCAAATCAGGAAGGTGGTCGGAAAAATCTCCGCGCTGTATCCTGAGTCCATATAACTATTATAGAAAAATTGAATGTTTTAGATAATTACTATGCAAGATAATCAAAAGATAAAATATCTGTTGTTCATTATTTTATTATGTTTTGCAGGTTGTGCGTTCGCACCTGTGCAAGGGAAAGATTTAGATGCTACACCTGGGAAAGAAAAACCATCATTCAACTCAACCTATCATTATTCCCTGGGTGTACTCAATGTTCTTGATGAAAATATTGATGAAGCGATAAAGGAATATGAAGAAGCCATTATTTTTGATCCTCAATCCCCGTACCTATCATCTGAACTTATATCTCTCTATATTGAAAAAGGTGACATAAAAAAGGCCATTATTCTTTGTGAAAAAGCTCTGATTGACAATCCGAGTAATATAAATGCCCGTCTCCTCCTCGCTGGGCTTTACCTGAATGTGAAAGATTATAAAAATGCCATTAGAGAATACAAAAAGGTAATGGAGCTGGATCCGAAAAATCCCGTTTCCTATCTGTACCTCGGCACTATCTACGCGGAAAACAAGAACTATGAAAAGGCTCTCGATACTTTTAATAATTTGATCAGTGTGCAATCCGATCATCTAATGGGTCAATATTATCATGCCAAGGTATTAACCGAAATGAAACGCTATGTTGAGGCAGAACAAGGATTCAAAGAGACATTGCGTATAAAACCGACCTTTGAACCGGCGTTGATCGATTTAGGAATGCTCTACGAAAAACAAAAAAACACCGGCCAGGCCGTGGAAACTTATAAAAGTTTTATTGACCTTCATCCCCGAGCAATAAATGTAAGGATAGCCTTGGGAGAATTATTTCTTAGAGAACATAAATTTGGTGAAGCAGAAAGAGAATTCAAAGAAATACTGAACATAGATAACAGCAACCGAGGGGCGAGATTAAACCTCGGCTTTCTTTACCTGGAAAAGGAACTGCATGATCAGGCAATGAATGAATTTTCCATTTTATTAAGAGGAAATCCTAATGACCATAGGGCGAGATATTTACTCGCCTCAACGTATGAAGAAAAGAAGTCTCACAGTCAGGCCATCGAAGAATTCAAGAAGATCCCGGTACAATCAGAGCTTTATGAGACCGCACAGATTCAAATTGGGATGATCCTGAAAAAGGAGGGGAAGATTGATGAGGCTGTTACAGTATTAAAAAGTGCTATTAAGAACAATAGAGAAATACCGGGGCTTTATGTGTATCTTTCATCCCTTCACGAGGAAAACAAAAAAATTGCATCTGCCGAAGAAACGCTGAAGGCAGGACTTGTAATATCGCCACAGAGCATTGACCTCCATTATAGTCTCGGTGTACTCTATGAAAAAACAAACCGTTTTCAGGAAAGCATAAATGAAATGGAACTAGTCTTGAAAATTGATCCGGATAACGCAGAGGCTCTTAATTTCATAGGTTATACATATGCCGACAGGGGAGTACGACTTGATGAAGCGGAGAAAATGATCAAGAAAGCTCTCAATTTGAAACCAGGAAACGGCTATATGATTGACAGTTTAGGCTGGGTGTATTTCAGACAAAGCAGAGTGGATATGGCCATTAAATACTTGAAAGAGGCTTTGGATGCCCTGCCGAACGATGCAACTATCGCCGAGCACTTAGGAGATGCCTATACAAAAGCAGGCAGGGTCAGCGAGGCGATTGAAATATACAAAAAGGCATTGAAATTGAAGCCTGACAATAATGATCTGCAAAAAAAGTTCGATGAACTCCTCAAAGAAAAAAGACACTAATGCTGAAGCGATTACCATTTCTTTTTTTTATTCTTTCATTTTTTTTAATATTCCCGGGCTGTGCAGTCCCAAAAGCACCCATAGTCAACCATATATCAAAAAATAGTTTCCCCCCTCCTCACGTAGTCCTGGAAAAGATCGACCGGGATCAGCACTTTCAAAACGCACTGAAGGCCATTGCCCACATCGAAGTGCATACGTCCCGCGGCAGGTATCCCCTGAAAGCGGCGGTTATGTTAAAGAGGCCTTCTTCATTGAGATTAGAGGTATTGCCTCTCATCGGTCCACCAGAACTCATCCTATCCGTTCATGAGAGTGTTTTGAAGGTGTTTCTGCCGCAGAAAGGAGAATTTTACACCGGACAGGCTTCGGAAAAAAATTTAGGACATTTTTTTCCCTTCTCTACCGCAGGACTTCTGATAGAAGACATGACCTCCGTTCTGCTCGGTACACATCCTGAAATAAAAGAAAAATCCTATAGTCTTAGGGGTTCATCGTATGAAGGTTTTTATCGCTTGGATATACTTTCTGAAAAACGAAAGATTCAGTCTCTCTTGATAGATATAGACAACAATAAACTCCTAAGGGTCAATCTATTTGACGATGATAGCAACCAGCTTTACAGCGTAAGATTCTTCGGGCATAGTCCGGTAGCAAACTTCACAATACCCGACACAATAACAATCGCCACCGGAGATGATGCGAAACCGCATATCATCATCAGATACTCCGAGGTGCAGATTACGACGGGGATTGATACGGCAACATTTGATCTTCAGCCTCCTCCCGGTATCAAAACACTCTATATAGACTGAACCCTTCCTGACGTTATAATACTTCCCCGTATTTCGTTCTTGCAAATTCTGAGGTCTTATGCGCTCAACATGGAAAAACGTCATCCCGCCGTCAAACAAGATTCGAAAGCTTAAGCCGGGAAAATTTCAGAAGTCTTCATCACAAGGGAGAGGCACTTTATCTCTGTCACAAAGGTACAGATAAATAGGAGCCACCACGCACTACACATGAAGTGAAACTTTATTGGGACATTAGGAAACAAGAGGGAGACCACTAGTGAAACTTTTTTCATGGAGTTTATCATTATCTCTATGTTTTTTCCCATTGTCCGGTATAAAAAAATAATGTAAAATATTATAAACGAAAACTTGAAAGGAGGGAACATTATGAAAGATGAAATAGTAAAATGGGAAATGGCTAAAGAAGTGGACAGTAAAGGTGGTGTTTATTATCTTGTGCCCAATATAATGGGAGGGGCCATATTTCGGGACGAAAGTGAGGCGGGAAAGTTTCTTATCACCCTTCAGGGAAAATCGTATAAGGACGTGATGGATGAGATAAAAGACTGGAACAACCAATTGTCTGAATTGGCCTTAGCGTCTTTCAGGCATGAAGCAGGATGAGGGAAAGCATACAGTACACGTCACACGTCTACACGAATAAATCACAGCCGATAGGAAATCATTCTCATGATAGTCCTTTCGGTCGTGGTCCATGAGGCTGTTAAAAAAGCTGGCTGAATCAGAGAGGCGCTGGGTTGCACCGCTGGAAAAGGAGTAAATTGAAGAGGCCCTTCAAAATGTGATGGTAAAAATGATTGAAATAGAACAAGTATTTTAAAGCCCCGAGTAATGAAAAGTACCGGGGCTTTTTTATAGATTAGAAAAGCTGTAAAAAGTTTCTCTTACTTAATTTCGACCAATTTCGCCCTTGCTATTCTCGCCTGGTTGGTATTGGGATAACTTTTTATTATCTGTTGAAGAATGATTCTTGCACTTGCTTTGTCACCAAGATTCAAAAAAGAAAGCCCCTGTTTCAGCAAAGCGTACGGAACTTTATTCCCTTTGGGATAGCTTTTCACTACCTTTTCATATTCAAGGATCGCTTTTTCATATTTATTCTCAAAGTAATAGCTCTCCCCAATCCAGAATTGGGCATTATCGGAATATTCCGAATCGGGATACAGCTTTAGGAAATTTTGAAACTCGGTCCTTGCTTTTTCATACTTTCCTTCTTTAAAAGCTTCGTATGCCGATGCATACGCGGATTCCTTGTCCAACTTTCCCTTCTGGCCATTTTTAGAGACCGTCTTTGTCTTTTCACCCTCCGAATAGTTCTCTTTTTTACCGATACCGAGAAAGTTTTCTATGAAATTTATTTTAAAAGACAGATTATCCAGCTTTTCTTTATCTTGGTGTGTCTTTGTTAACGCGGCAACATCCTTCTTTAATCCCTCAACATTTCCCTTCAGGTTCTGAGTACTATCCCTTATTTCAGTTATATCCGCTCGCGCTTCAGCCTGACTTTTTTGCATTGCTGCAACAGTCTCATTGAGTTTATCAATATCCTTGCGGAGACCTGCATTTTCTTCTTTTAACGCCAGTATTTTCCTATCAAGTGCTCCCTGAGTACGACGGAGATCGCCACTCGTAGCACAGCCCACAATGAATACGAAACACACGAGAAACAGCAAGGGTGTAAATTTTTTCAATTGTTACATCTCCTGGTCATAACGTCTTTGTTAAGGCGTAACGACAAAGTAATCCCGCCTGTTTTTTGCCCACGCTTCTTCATTATGCCCTGGATCTAAG
>Ga0153916_10001624_pt1 | contig 16239 bp, 16 predicted proteins | sample Opewatmetagenome_FD_109642 | JGI IMG/M metagenome (GOLD analysis project Ga0153916, IMG submission 109642) | Freshwater wetland microbial communities from Ohio, USA - Open water 3 Core 3 Depth 4 metaG | ecosystem: Environmental > Aquatic > Freshwater > Wetlands | place: USA: Ohio, Lake Erie...
ATCAAAGTCGAGGAATCAACGGGGGAAATAGATTTTAGTTGTTTTATGGAGCAAGTGGCAGACTCGCCCGCCTTGCAACTCTTCAGCAGGGTAAACAGTGAAGACAGGGACCATGCGCGCAGACTTCGAGACTACATGAGAGAAAAGGGCATTGGGATTCCAGGGACCATAGCTGAGGGACAAGATAACATAGGCTAGGGTTCTGCCATACTTGTCCCCGTGGCTGATTGGGGAATTAGCGAAGTAAGCGGGGTCCGACACGACACTCTTCAATCTTTCCGGACTCGATTCTCCTCCAATTTAATTTCACTTTCGCGAGACTATTAGTCGGTAACTTTTGACTGGATATAGAAAAGGCCGTTGGGGTCCATGGTGGTCACGATTTTCGTGCGCAGCCAGCCGCCTTTCACGCGCTTTTCTTTTTCTTCCGGCGAGTGGTAGTCGGCGGCCGTCATCGGCGACTTGACGCCGACTTCGCCGTACTCGATGGTTTCCCAGGGCACTTCCAACGGATTGCCGTTCGCCGGATTCAACGGCCAGACGTCGACGTTGGTTACGGGAATTCCCACTGCGGTGTCCAGAAACCAGGTCGGATGGGAAGAGAAGACCACTCCGGCTTCAGCCGATCCGAAGGCCAATAAGGCGGGCTTGCCGAGCAGGTTTTTCAACCGCAGCCGTCCGATCGCTGTAAACGGTCCCGTCGTCGAGACGAACAAACCATGCAAATTCTCTTTAAAAGCCTGGACCACGGGTCTGTGGGTGGATTGATAAAGCAATCTGGCTTCCGGCCGGGAAAGCATCGTGTAGATGGGATGATGTTCTCTGACTCCGTGCGCGAGCTTGTCCGGATCCTGCAAATCGGCTACCAGACAGGTTCCGCCGCGGAAGAGAATCGGTAGCAGGCTGTATAATCCTTCCCATGTGTAAAGCGGCTGCGCGGCCAAAACGAGATCCTCGGTCTTGAGCGGAACAAACGTGCTCCACGACACCGCGCCGCCGAGAAGCGAGCGGTGGCTATGATAAGCAAGCCCGCCGCCCTCCATCGACAGAGCGAGAGCGGGCGCGCCGAGATCCTGCCGCCCGCGCGGCGGGGCGGCCGCCGGTTTGGTTTCTCGCAGCTCCGCCATCGAAACCGTTCGGATCCCATCCGGCGCAGCTCCGACGGTGCGGCGAAATGCGTCATCCGCGATGGCCAGATCGGGGCGAAACTGCTGCAGCTGAACAGCGAGATCCTCCGGCGGCAAGGAGAGGTTCATAAGAAAAATTACCGCGCGCGCTTTGAGGGCGCCGAAAACAATCTTCATGAGATCGAGAGGATCCGCAACCGCGATGGCGACCCGACTGCCTTTCCCTTCCAGGCAAGTAAGGACGGCCTTCATGACTTGGTCGGTGTCCGCTAACAACTGTTTGTAGCTCAGGGGCCCCTGGTGACCGATCAGCGCCGGCCGGTCCGGGGTTCTTTTCCCCGGGCGGGCAACCAGACCGTCATCGATGGGTATGCCGGGGATCGCCAGGTAGCGATAAACGTCTTCCGGCCAATATCCGGCGGTAAGACCTACGGCTCCTTTAGACACGCATTCCCCTCCAGTCTTTTTCTTCGATGATCGTTACGCCTTTCCATCGTTGCGGCAGTTCTTCCGCCCACTCTTCTAAGACTTCCAGGTTGAACCTTTTACGCAGCAGTGTTGCCATCCGAACGCCAATTTCTTTTAAGTTGCCCGAAGGAGGCTTTTGGATCAACAGTGTGAGACGCTCCATTTTGCTTGCGCTGCGAACCACCGCGAAGGGAATGTTGACGAGCTCCGGCAGTTCATCCAAACAGGATCGGATGTCGTAGGGAACGAGTTGTTGCCCGCCGATCTGCAATACATTCGCGCGCCGGTCATACACCTCCATCAGAGGCCAAGTCCTGCGGCATGCGCAACGCTGTGTGAGAATCGCACCCAAATCTTCCGTGTCGTAACGGATATAAACCGAGCCGTGCGGAATCAGCGAGGTAATCACGACATTGCCGCGCTGCCCGTCCGGCAACAATTGTCCGGTTGCGGGATCGACGATCTCGACGTAGCAGCAATCCAAAAAAATATGATGGCCGATGTGATGCGGGCATTCCATGGCCGTAAGCCCCTCCGGATTGCCGAGTCCTTCAAAAATATCTTTTACGCCTAACTGCTGCCGCAGATTCAATCGGGCAAGCGGCGTCATCGGCGCGCCGACGACGAGAATCGAATCGACAGTTTCAAACGCTCGGGCCGGATTCAGATCTCTTATGCGGCATTCGCCGAGAAGCGCGTAGAGCATGGGGAGAAAAATGGTAACGAAACTCGGCTTAACGTCAATGATCGCATCTAGAAAATGGCGCGCGTAGCGCGGCAGAAATGTGCCCCAGGGAATGACGCAGGTGGCCCCGAGACGTTGGATGACGCGAGTTTCCTGAACCGCCAGGCTGTGCCACGCGGGGGCCGCCATCAGCATGCGCATGCCGCGGCGCAGACCCGCCCAGCGATACGCCCGGGCCAGCGAGTCGCCCCGGATCGACGCCCATCGCTTGGGCAAGTAGAGAAACGACGTGCCGAGCGTGCCCGACGTCATGCAGAGAGCGCCGCTTTCCGCTCTATTGAGCCTCTCCAGACCCACATCAAACGTTTTCTTCCGGTGCAGCGCGTCGAGGACTTCTTTCTTGGCGAAGCTGGGCACGCGGGCGAAGTCAGCCAGCGTTTTGATTGTCCGCGGATCAAAATCGGCTTTGGCGAAGCGCTCGCGGTAAAACGGCAGCTCGCTAGAGCCATAATGCAATATTTTTTTGAGCCGGCGAAGCTGATAGCGCTGCAACCTCGCGGCGGGCCAGCGGTCCATGTCACGAGAAACCAAGCGACCTGGTTCTGTCATATGCCGATCCTCGGATCGGTAGCCTTCGCCGGACAACCGGGGCGCTCTAAGACCGCTTGCACCTGACTCAAGTAGCGAACCGCCTGACAATGCTCAGCGAACCAGTTCGTGATCAGCAACTGTCCCTCGCGCCCATGCTTCCCCTGTTCCGAAAGTTCTACATGATAGAGATCGGGCCAGATATGAAATAAGCCGCAGCGGGCGCATTCCGGGGCGAGAAACAGTGCCGCGTCGGCACGCAACAACCGATAGATCGGCACGCCAAGATTCTTTTGGTAGGCGTCGCGGTCCGCGGCCGCAAGCACCCCCTCATTCTCTACCGCTACCAGAGCACCGACGTAGGACGAGAGAGGGGTAGAGCCCTTGTTGAATTCCGTCGCGAAGGGATGCAGGCAGTCGGTACGCAGAAAAAGAACCCGCGGACATACGAACTTTACGATTTCAACCGCTCTCTGACTCAGATTGGCTGCGCCATCGTTGCATATGGGCAGGCAGCCGAGGATATCGGCGGCGCCTCTGGCGAGGTAGGGCGTAAAGCTACAAGACGCAAGATAGGAGACGGGACTCGTGCCATAATCGAAGATGACAACCCGATCCCCCCTGCGGATCCCGAATGAGGACCAACAGCGCCGCAGCGCTTGCGCATACACGTTAAGTACGTCCGGATCGCACGCGATGTAGAGGGCGACCTCCGTATCGTATTCCAACTGAAAAGCGATTTTCGGCGGAGTATTTTTTCCCCAACGGAGCGAATACGGATCCCCACTGGTGATTTTTGCCGATACCCAATCATCCAACGTCACCACGGGGACGGTCGCGGCAAACTTTTCCGGATCACGCCTGGCCTGGGCGCGCAGCAGGCGAAAATCGCGTGCCGAAAAACGAACGGCTGATCTCGGCTTGCTCTTCCGCCTGGGCTGGTTCATTGCCGGATCAGAAAAGCCCGCCTAGAGCAATCGACGCGCCGGCAATGAGCGCCAAAGTGGAAGTGATCAGATTGAGTAGCTGCAGCCGGTCGAGCCAGGCGGAAGCCGCCATCTGGTCTTGCCGTCGTTTTTCCACGTCGGCGAGCGTCGGATTGGAGCTGACGATAAGTTTTTTCATGAGCTTGGGTCTCAGGGCAAAGGTCATGTAAGAGGAGCTAGCTACGGTGAGCAGCCAGAACAGCAACATCAAGGCGAGTGAGCGTGCGGGCGCATGAGCATAGAGATCGAACGAGACCAACAGCCACAGCCGACCGGTGTAATAAAGGCGCAGCAGGCCGCTAAGGAAGAGCAAGACCAATGCGGTCCAGCCGGTATAAGTAAAAAGGCTGCCGACACGCTGCGCTATGACGACCGCATGGGCGGGAGGGATCAATTTCAAGGTCGGGCGCAACAAAAAATAATTAAAGATAACCGAGCCTACTAGAGTCGCAGCAGCAAAAACATGGATGAGCCTTAGAATGAGAAGTAACGTCAGCACTTAGAGCAAGCTTGGGCGTTCAAAGAACGGGCCAACTTCCGCAGCGGAGTGAAAAATGAAAGTCAACCCCCGCCTCCAGAGCGAACAACTAACCTGTTTGTCTTATTCCGTCAAGCGATTCGGCAAACCCGCGCCCCGTATGCAGGGACTCCGAAGGCGTACTTAATGTCTCGGATTTTTTCCTGTGATTAAGAAAACCACAAGATTTTTTCTTGCTTCGAGTAAGCATCAGCACCATTTTTATCCAAAACTTGGGGCAATCGAACGCCGGACCGCGGTACAGGAATTGCAGCCTTTCATCCGATAAATTCCACAATTGGATGACAAACCGGAAGCAGATGCGGAAATTAACAAGGCAAGAATTTTTGACTTGGCTGGCTTGGGGCAGCGCCTGTATCCCATCGGCGCTTCTGGGTGTCGGCTCGTTTAGATTTCTCGTTCCCAACTTCACCTTTGGGCCGCCGACCACGTTTAAAATCGGCAAGCCCGAGGAGTTTCCTCAGGGGCGGCAAATATTTCTACCTGAGAGTCGCTTGTTCATTGTATCCACCGCAGACGGCATTGGGGCCATGTCGGCGGCCTGTACCCATCTCGGGTGCACGGTGGCGCGCGTCGAGTGGGGTTTTCAATGTCCCTGCCACGGCAGCAAATTTGATTCAGGTGGGCGCGTGTTGGGTGGTCCCGCGCCCAAACCTTTGCCGTGGTTCCAGGTTTTTCAAAATCCGGAAGGTCAACTCATTGTCGACACCTGGCATCCGGTCGGGAGACAAACCTTTTTCAAATTCACCTAAACGCACCCATGGCCACCCGCGACATACTCCTTCATCTTACGCTGGCTGTTCTTATCGGGGCGGGCTGCGGCTCACCGGGCAGCAGGGCGGCCGAACTGGATTCCGTCAAGGCGCCGCCTCCCGCCGCGTCTCCTGCGCGCGAGTCGAAAGAAATGGTGCGCTGGAAAAAACCGGACTTGGCGGAGGGGCCCGCCATACCGCTTGCCCAGCGGGGAGTCGTTGTCGCCCTTATGCGCTGGGGCGTCACCACGTTAGCCGTCTTCGACGTTGGCAGCGCCAAGATGATTCCGCTGGCGACGAAGGAAACCGGCGCTCTCATGGTTTCGCAACGCGCGAACCGTCTCGCGTACTTGGTACGAGAGGGCGCTAATCCGGCGAAAAACCATATCGAGATTCTAGATTGGCGCAATGGCAGAACCTTAGTCGTTGAGCCCGTTGATGATGACGCGGTTCTGGGTTTTACCCTCGACCTCGAGGGAAAACAGCTCGGTTACGCCGCTATGAATCTGAGGAACAGCCGGAGCACGCACGTGACCTGGCGTGTCGGTCTGCTCGATCTGGAGCGGCAGGGAGCCCGAATCGCGGTTGACTCAGCTGCCGAAAAAATTCACGAAGAAGGCGTGCCGGTGCCGTTCGAGTGGTCAGGCCGAACCGGCCGTATTTATCTTCAAGGCTGGTCACCGTTTCGGGGCATGATCCGTGAAAGCATCTGGGGAATCAACCCTGAACGGGGTGATCCGATAAAAATACTTCCCGCAGCGAATTATGTTGGCACTCCGCGCCTGGCTCCCGACGGCGCACGGCTCTCTTATCTAAGCTCCGATAGGGGAAGTTTACCCCCGGACTACGTAGCTGTGCCCGGCGCCCCGCCGGGTAATCGCTTGTCGGTGATGGATTTAACGACCGGCGAGGAAGCCACGTGGTCGCGCGGTGGCGAAAACACCTATGGGGCGTATACCTGGTCTGCGAGCGGCGATGAAATCGTGGCTGTGGAACAAGCTTGGCTCAAGGGCCGCTTTCGCGATGCAGAAATTCGCCGGATCGGAAAGGGCACATCTCTCTCCCTTGCCAAGATCGATCAATCCCAAACCGTGAAACAGGTCGCAAGTATTCTGGAATGCCGCGACCGCAATCTGTTTTGGGTGGAAACCGACCAGGCGTCGGCGAAACTCTATGCTAACCAGGAACGAAGCCCGCAAGTCTTGTTCGAATTTCCCAACGGTGCCCTGCAGCTCTTGGGCTGTTTAAACCGATGATCGATCTCGCCGCTGTTTACAACAAATTGTCTCGTGCGAGCGGGGTCGTGGGGCAACTGCCCGGACGTTTCTACCGCTCGATCTTTCGCGGCAGCTATCCGGCGACTGTCAGGCAACAGCTTGCAACGGTGGTCAACAACCTCGTTCTGCACGTGCATCCGACGAGGGTTTATGCTCGCAGTATCAAACCGCAAACCACCTTGGGGCTCGGCCTGATTTGCTTTTACCTGTTCATTATCGAGTGGATCACCGGGATCTTTTTGATGTTTTACTACGAGCCTTCAACCGGTGCCGCCTACGGCCGCATTTTGGATCTCAATTACGCGATCTCATTCGGGCGAGTGATGCGCAATCTCCATCGCTGGGCGGCCGAGGCCATGGTCGTCGCCGTAGCGCTGCACATGTGCCGCGTTTTTTACACCGGGGCGTACAAACCGCCGCGAGAATTCAATTGGGTCTTAGGAGTCATGTTGCTCGTGTTCACGCTCGCGCTCAGCTTTACGGGCTATCTGCTGCCTTGGGACCAGCTTTCATTTTGGGCCGTCACGGTGGGCACGAACATCGTCAGCTACGCGCCGGTGCTCGGACCCAGGCTGCGTTTTATACTTCTCGGCGGCGATACGGTGGGAAGCGACGCGCTTTTGCGCTTTTACACTCTCCACGTCATCGCTATTCCAACCATTGCGGCGCTCATGATTAATTATCATATTTGGCGGGTGATCAAGGACGGCGGCCTGGCCCATCCTGCGGAAAATCGTGGTCCTGAAGGGGAGGCCGCCGGTCAGCCGCAGCGCTCGGACAGTGTAGCCACGACATTTCCCCAAGTCGTTTACATCGAGCTGCTGCTGTTTTTGGTCTTGACTGCCGGAATGCTCGCTGCTTCCTTGCTTTTCAATGCGCCGCTCGAAGAGGTGGCGAATCCTTTAACCCCGAGCAACCCTTCTAAAGCCCCGTGGTATTTTCTCGGTCTTCAGGAACTGGTCGGCTACTCAGCCTTCTGGGGCGGCGTCGGCGCACCGACGATTCTCATGATTTATCTGTTTCTTTTGCCTTACATTGACCGCCGACCTGTGGGAATCGGGGTTTGGTTCGCCCGCGAGCGCATGGTCATGATCACCGTCTGGAGCCTCATTTTAGTCGGCATCGTGGTGACCACTGCCCTAGGCGTATATTTTCGCGGGCCCAATTGGAATTTCTACTGGCCCTGGGAAAATTGGCCCGGGCCGCATTGAAGGATCGTTCTCTTTATGGAGAAATGGCTCGGCGTTTCCGGAGTCGTGCTGATTCTTGTCTTGGGCTGGACGGTTTGGGATGCCTCCCAAGAAGAATGGGAGCACTACCAGCAGATTTATTATCGTGAGGCCGTCCGTTTGGCGCAAAAGCGCGCACAAATGGAATGGGCGACTCATCTGCGCACTGAGATAAGGCAGCTCCAACTCAATGGCCAGACCATAGTGGAACGATGCGTGACCTGCCATCTTGGCTATGACAACCCGGCGTTTCAAGATTTCGTTGCGCCGCTACGAACCCATTCCGCTATTTTGAAAAGCCATTCGGAGGAACGCTTCGGGTGCGTGGTCTGTCATGGAGGTGAAGGACGCGCGGTGTCGACGCTGGAGGCGCACGGTCAGGGTGAGATAACGGCTAAACCCATGCTCAAAGGCAAATACATGCAGGCGGCATGTTATAACTGCCACGGCTTGAAAACATTACCGCCCCAAGCTACGGCTTCAGTCGTGCACGGCAGGCAGCTCGTGAATCAGTATCTGTGCCTTGGATGCCACAAAATCGACGGTGAGGGAGGTGAAGAGGGCCCGGATTTGAGCACAGTGGGAAGCCATCGCACCTGGTTATGGATTTATGCCCATACCGCCAGACCTCAAGGGGTGGTGTCCGGTTCCACCATGCCGGTGTTTTCATTAGGCCGCGATGAGATCCAAGATATTACGATTTATCTTATGACGTTGTTGGATGGCCGCGACCGAGTGCGCTACCTGCCACTGCTCGCGAAACGCGTCGTTCGGGAACCGCCTGCCGACCCGCCGTCGGCAAGTCGCCGGCGCGACGATCCGGAATCGCGCGCCGTCGCGAGTCAGATCGCGTACCACTATGACGGTAAGAAACTATTTCAGGGTGCGGGGTGCAGCCTTTGTCATACCATCGACATTCGCGGCGGCGAGGTTGGACCGGCGCTGACTTACATCGGTCGGAAACGCAATGCCGAGAATCTCGAACGCCTGCTCAAAAATCCGGAAGACATTCTTCCCGGAGGGAAAATGCCCCAGCTCTATTTAAATGATCTTCAGATCAAGGAGCTGGCCCGCTACCTCAGCATGCGGCAATAGGTCGAACCATGTTTTTACGAATCTTGTTTATTGTCATGACGCTTAGCTTTATTCCGTCGTGCATCGCCGCGCCGGAGTCTTTTCACGATGAACCCTTGACTCCGCTCGAAGAAAAGGGCTTGAAGATTTTTCAACGCGAGCCCTGTTATTCCGCATGTCACGTTACGACTTTGGCGACGGCCGCCGCCAGCAACACCACCGGCTTTGTGCCCGACCTGCGTAAGACCCAGCGGCATACGCGGGACTGGTACCTCGCCTACTTCGTGGAGCCGCGCGCGGTGCTGCCCTACAGCTTCATGCCCTCGTTCGCTCACCTTCCGCGTGGTGATGTCGACGCTTTGATCGCCTTTCTTCAGCGCCTAAATCGGACGGTCAAAAGGGTTCAGCCCGACCCGGTTGCCTCAAAGGAAATCCCCCGCGTTCCAAGGACTCCCGAGGCTTACAGGGCGGGTCAGACCGTGTTCAACACCTATTGCGCCGGCTGCCATGGCACCATGGGCAACGGCGGCGGAGCCGTCGGCCATTTGCTCTCTCCCGAGCCGCGTGATTTCACTGACGGTACCTGGATGAGCAAGCAGAGCGAGAATTATCTCTTTGCGGTGTTGACCGTGGGAAAGCCCAATACCGCGATGCCCGGTTTCAAAGACGTTCTAACTCCACTCCTACGGGCCGAGGTGCTCCGCTACATCGAATATTTTGCTGATCCCGTTGCCCGGGCGCGCGTGGAAGTGGGATTGGTCGGCCCAGTGAATGAACACTGATAGAAAAAGGTTCGACAGGAACGGCCTCAACCCTTTTGCCCCCAAAGCCTTTCAAAAAAGCCGGCCAGCTTAGAGGCCTGTAAAGCCTCCAACCATCATCAATTTAATCCTTGACGCAGGCGTAAAACTACAGTAAGCATAGGTTCGTAATGAAGAATGAGTGTTTTACAATGCAAGACGCTAGCAACGGCGGCGCGCGCTCCTCACGCCAAAGTTTCTCCTCCAGCGCCTGTCAGGAGCGGCGCATCATTGTTCATTGCGAGTTTGGTGGGAGAGCCGCTCCGGTCGTTAGCGAAAAAATCGGTGGCAATGGCCTTCTCCGCGACTCGGGTTTTCGACGCGAGCCGATTGTGAGTCTGGGAACGAAAATGCCAAACGACTATAGGGCCTGAAGTGCTGAGCCGGGTAATTTCGAGTGCCTGGAACAAAAATAAAAGTTTTCGACAAAATCGTTCAGGTTATTGAATTGCTTGCGACCTCCTCGCAAGGAGCGACGCTCAAGAAGGTGCAACAGGCGTTAGGATTAAAAAAAGGAACGGCCTTTAGGATTTTACGGACCTTGGAATCGCATCGGCTTGCGGCGAGGAACGAAGAGGGCGCTTTTGTCCTGGGCAACCGCGTGCTTTGGTGGGAAACTTGTTACCGTCGAAAGCGGGACGTTGCAAAGATTGTCCGGCCCTACCTGGAAAAGTTTCGTGATCTGACGTCGGAGACATCCGCGTTTTCTATTATGATGGGGAACCAAACAGTGGTCATAGACCAGGCCATTAGCCACCACGCTACCAGCACGAGATTTGATATTGGATTCTCCGCTCCCCTGCACGCGGGAGCCACAGGGCGCGTCATGTTGGCGCATTTGGATCCAGCGAGACGGAGGGATGTTTTGAGCCAACGCCTGGAACGCTTTACAGAGCGGACCATCACCGATAAAAGGCGGCTCGAACAGGAATTAAATAAATGCCTAACCCAGGGGTTTGCTTTCAGCGAGGGCGAACGGCTGTTAGGTACTTCTTCTATCGCCGTGCCCCTTCTCGGTCCCGATAAAGAAGTCTTGGGAGTGATATCGGTGACTGGCCCATCCGCAAGACTTACACACAAGAGATGTAAGTCAATCGCTTCCACATTATTGAAAGAAACTCGACTATTAACGCAACAGCTGAACAAAGCCTGAACAGGCATTAGAGAAGAGCGTCCTTTGAAACTTGTATACAGAACAACACCCGACGGTTGGCGCAATCTTCAGCGAGAGGGCAAAGACAAAAAGGCCTCTGAATCCTTAGCAGGACGCAGAAACCGTGCACAGCCAAGCTGTAGGAATTCAAACAGGAGGCGTTGATGAGGGTCCAGAAGAGCAGGTGGCTTACGATGGCGGTCTTGATGATGGTTTGGGTAAGGACTGCGCCCGTGTGGGCCGATTCTCTCACCGGCACGGCATGGGAAAAGTTTCTCAAAGAAAAAGTCAGCTTCGGCGGTTATCTCGAGAATGTGACGGGTCTCTCGATTGCGGCGGGAGACAGCCAATTTACCACCAGCAACCGCTTCATCATGAACCGGCTGACGTTTCAGCCCGAGTTCAATGTCGATCTCGATGAGCAGTTGCGGTTTTTCATTTCGTGGAGATTTGCCAAAGAACCGCGCTATAACAAGGAGGCCAAAGACCGGCGCCGAAACACGCCCCCACTCGCTCCGCTGGACAACACCTTTTACGACGAAAAAAGCTTTAAGCCATGGGAAGTGGTGTTTGACATAAAGCCTTCGGATCGGTTCAAGTTGAGATGGGGCAGACAATTTATTTCCTGGGGCGAGACCGATGGGGTGAGGCTCCTCGATGTCATCAATCCACAGGATGGCAGGTTTACTCCACCCTTGGCGCCCAATCTTTTTAATCTCGACGAGACCCGAATCCCCACGTGGGGGCTGAGGACTTTTTACACTCCGTTTCCCGCTACCAACACGACCTTAGAATTGATCGCGATGCCCGGATTCGATGACACGGAAAAACGGGTCGATGAAAGCGCGCCGCTTGCGGGAAGATGGGCGCCCCATCCGGAGACTCGAATAAGCCTGGGCCGCCTTTTTGCCGATCCGGTCGGTCCCATTCCCGTGGTGATTCCCGATGTTCATAGAGAATTTCCCAACGCGGGAGACAACTGGAAAATCGGCGGGAGGATAACCCACACATTCGGGAGACTCAGTGCCGGCATCGGTTATATCTGGGGGTACAATCCGCAAGCGGCAGACATGGTATTTAAGAAAACAGGAGCGCCATCGCTGAGCGCATGTCCCTTCCCGCCTTTCCTCGTCCTTTGCACGGGCGTCAAGCTGAAACTGATGAATGACCGCACCAGCATCTACGCGGGTCACTTTAACTATTCGTTCGAGGAACCGTGGAAAACCGCGGTCCGCGGGGAGATCGCTTTTTACCCATCCAAGCCCTACAATATCTCTCAATACCCCGGCTCGAGCGGTCTGAAGGCCGGACCTGATCCCAGGCACAGCAACACGGATATCGTCGAGAAGAATACGCTAAGATACTCGCTCGGTTTCGACCGGGCGACACTCATCCCTTTCTTGCATCCCGATGATCCGTGGCGCGCGTTCAACCTATCGCTGCAGATTTTTCAAAGCATCATCTTCGACTATGAAGACGGCATTCGCAATTTCGCGAGCGCGGATAAAATCCCGAAGGTATCAACGGCGCTTACCTTCCGGATCGGCACGGGCTACCTTGGCGACACGATCATTCCGGACGTCTTTGTGGCCTATGACCCTTTGGGCTATTGGTCGGTTAATCCCGCGATCAGTTACGCGCCGCCGTGGAGCGAAAAGTTGCGGTTCACTCTCACCGGCGTTCTCTACGGAGGCCGCAATAAGTTTGGTTCGATCGGTGTGTTCAGCGAGAAGGACTCCGTCTTTCTCAAGGTACGTTTTCAGTTGTAAAGATTTGCGCGGGAGGTTGAAATCAAATTGCAGAGCACAATCCATAACCGTTCGAAATTTCGCCTGGGTACGTGTGCCCTCGCGGCTTTCCTTTCTTTCTTTCTCATCGCGCCGTCTTATGCCGCCGGCGATGATCTCAAGCCCGGCGAGACCATTGGCCCGCAAAACTGGGAGCGAATCAAAGGCATGGTGGGAGAAAATTTTCTTGCGCGTGTGAAACAGGGATACACCTTTCAAATTAAGCCGCCTACGCGATATCAACCACCGCGGGAATACATCGAAGCGACCAAAAAATACTCGCCCGCCGTGCGGCTCGGCGCCAACGGCGAGCTTTTGCATCACGTGGCGGGCCTACCGTTTCCGGAGATCAACCCGCGTGACCCGCAGGCCGGACAGAAATTGGCGTGGAATTTCTACTGGCGCTGGCAGGGCGATGATTATAAAGGCGGTGGCGGCACCGAGAACGGGAAAATGATTACTTATTCAATCGAAAAGGATGGATTCGAGCGCCGGGCCGATGCCTATTCCTATTTTCTATTTCCTCACACACGTGTCACGCTCGATCCCAAGCCCGTGATTCCCGGCTATGAAAATATCGACAGCCTCAGTCTTCGCGTGAGCTCGTACCCACGGGATAGTGCCGGTCTGAGCACGCTTGAAACCCGTTATAGCGATCCGAAAAGGCCCGATGACCTGTATATTTATATTCCCAGCCTCAGGCGAATCCGCCGCTCCACGACCACCCAACGCTGCCAAACCCTTGCTCCCGGTGAATTTAACTTGGACGATGTCGATTTTTTTAGAGGCAAGATCACCGATTTCAACTACAAGCTTGCGGGGGAGAAGAAGGTGCTCACGAACTATGCCCAGGAGCACGTCCCTTACCAGCGTAAGACGGGGGATTATTTGCCTCAAAATGAAAAATGGGAAGTACAGGACGCTTACGTCTTGGAGATAACGCCCAAGGATACGAGCTACTGCTATCCGAAGAAGGTCCTCTGGATCGACAAAGTGGCATGGGAGACGACGTGGGGCATGACGTGGGACAGAAAAGGCGAATACTGGAAGGAGATGGTATTGTTCCGTATTCCCGGGAAGCTCGCCGACGGTCAAATTGTCTGGCAACAGGGAACGGGGTATATAATTAACGTTCAAAATGGCCGTTCTACCGTCATCACTACGACACGGAAGTTCAACAATGGCCTGTCACCCAGTCTATTTACCTTCGACACGTTGCAAACGATCACGCGCCAAGGGGAGGTGAGATAGGAGCGGGCAAGAGGCTACCGGCCGAAGCGTAAAGAGCAAAGAGAGAAAAAGCTCTTCGCGCTTTGTAAAAAAAGATGAAGATCGCTCAGATCTCCAGCATTTACCTTTCGATTCCGGCGAAAACGCATGGGGGAACCGAGCGGATCGTTTTTGAGCTCTGCCAGCACCTCAAAAGGCGCGGTCATGAAGTACGGCTGTTTGCGTCGGGAGATTCCAAGGTCGATTGCCCACTGCACGCGGTTCTGCCGGTCGCAAGCTTGTACGACCCGCAGTCGACAATTTATCTGGAAAAGGAATTCGAAGCACGCAATACGTATAACCTCTATCGTCAGGCGAGCCGCTTCGATGTCATCCACGCCCACTGGCCGACCTTAGCTCCTTACTTTTCCTGTTTCACCGATACGCCCACTTTGTTGACGTACGCTTACATTGAAAAAGGGCTCCACGAGTATTACCGAAGCAAGCTTCCCCACTGCTTTCCGGTTTGCATCAGTCATGCCCAGGCGCGTATGTTGGGCGATGACTCTTTGCCGGTGGTCTATAACGGCATCGCCGTCGATCAAATTCCTTTCAGCGATAAGCCGGAAGACTTTTTCATCATTGTCGGTCGAATGACGCCGGGAAAAGGAATTGCTGAGGCGATTCAAATCGCCAAAAAAGCGAAAATCAGGCTCCTGGTCGTGGGCGACGTGACCTCACACCTGCCCTGGAGCCAAGACTATTTTTACCGTGAGATTAAACCTCATGTCGACGGTGGCGCTATTCAGCACATTGCGCAGTTGCCGCACGCGCAGTTGATGCAGACCTTCGCCCGTGCGAAGGGGTTTCTCTTCCCTTCGCAGTGGGAAGAACCGTTCGGCATGGTGGCGGCCGAAGCGATGGCGGCGGGAACTCCGGTTCTGGCTTATCCCCGCGGCGCAATGGCGGAGCTCGTGAAAGACGGGGAGACGGGATATTTGGTCGCGAGCGAGGATGAAATGGTGGAGGCGATTCAAAGAATCGAGCGTCTTGAGCGAAGGCGCTGCAGGGAATGGGTTCGAGAGCATTTTTCCGTAGAGCAAATGGTGGATGGGTATGAACATCTTTACCGGGAGATCGCCGGCAAAGCGCTCTCGTAAAGAGGCGCCGGGTCTGGACGCCCAGAAATCTTGGACTCCGCCGAGATTGCGAAGTGTCGGCTGCTACTGGCATGCGCGCATTGTTAGCACCGCAGCCCATTTCCAGCTCTTTGACTGGCTCGGGACCCATGCGCGCACTCCCGGCACCGTCAGCAGCCATTTTGGCGGGAGCCCGCAAGACTGGGACATTTTTCTAAACGCGCTTGCTGCCATGAAGCTGCTGCGGCGACGCGGCAACCGTTACCATAATTCTCGTTTTGCCCTGCGCTACCTTCGCGCGCGACAGGCCGATTTTCTACTTCCGGATCACGACGCATGGAATCATTGGGGTAGGCTCCCGGACATCTTGACCAACGGAAATCGGCCGAAGGTTGCCCAACCCTTTTTCACTGATCGAGTCAAAGCCGAACGCTTGCTCCACGCTTTGGATGAGGATGGCCGAAAGCTTGCACCTTATCTGATCAAGCGCTTGCCATTGAGCCGCTCCAAGCGTCTTCTCGATGTCGGTGGAGGATTGGGCACGTTGGCCATCGCGTGTTGCCAGCGCTATCCGAAACTCCGGGCGACGATTGTGGAGCACCCTAACGTTGCGCCGCTGACCCTCTGCGCCGTGAAGAAGTCGCGCCTGAAGAATCGAGTGGAAGTCCTCGCGCTCGATGTCCTGAAAGATCCGTGGCCGGTCGGCTTTGACGCGGTCTTGCTGTCTAATATTCTTCACGGGCAGGGAGTACGCGACAGCCGCGCTCTTATCGCGGCGGCCTATGACTGTCTGAATCCAGGGGGCTGCTTGATTGTCCGGGACGTCCTGCTGGGCGCCGACCGGACTACCTCCGCTTGGGGTGCGCTTTTTTCCGTCGCGCTGCTCGTGCACACGCCCCGCGGGCGCTGTCATTCGCTGCAAGAAGTGCGCGAGTGGCTCCGCCAGGCGGGATTCTCCAATCTTCAAGGACCATGGGGTTCCAGCCCGGTGGCCTTTGATCCTGATTCCGTGTTGATCGCGCACAAAAACCAACCTTAGCGGTCAAAGAGTTTAGCAATCCAGAGGCGGGGGAGGTGCGGCACAGGTGTGCGAGCGATGCGCCATAGAGAGAACGCAGCTTTCTATGCAAAGGCTCGGGGTTGTGGTAAATCTCAATACCAGCCGCTGTCACCGCGAGCGCGAGACAAAAGTCGCTGCAGAAGCGGCATCGGTTGGCTGTAAGTTGGGAATGTAAGTTAATTGCCGATTGCAAAACAATCCGAGATCTATGGGGGCGGGTGTGGCCGCCGGTTCAAGTCCGGTTGTCCCGACCCTTCCTTTTCATATCGCCGTGAGACTCCCTGATCCGATCGCGCACGACTTTACCTGGGCCAGAGAGAAAATGGTCCAGGAGCAGCTTATGGCTCGGGGCATCAAGCAGCGACGG
>Ga0153916_10001625_pt1 | contig 16230 bp, 16 predicted proteins | sample Opewatmetagenome_FD_109642 | JGI IMG/M metagenome (GOLD analysis project Ga0153916, IMG submission 109642) | Freshwater wetland microbial communities from Ohio, USA - Open water 3 Core 3 Depth 4 metaG | ecosystem: Environmental > Aquatic > Freshwater > Wetlands | place: USA: Ohio, Lake Erie...
AAGGAGCAGCGCGAGCAGCTTCGCGAGGAGAATGCGAAGCGATGACCCGGATGAACATGATCCAGGCGATCAACTCGGCGATGGACATCGCGCTGGCGCGCGATCCCGATGTGATCGTGATGGGGGAGGATGTCGGCTATTTCGGCGGCGTCTTCCGCGCCACTGCAGGGCTCCAGGCGAAATATGGCAAGACGCGCGTGTTCGACACGCCGATCACCGAATGCGGCATCATCGGCGTCGCGGTCGGCATGGGGGCCTATGGCCTGAGGCCGGTGCCGGAGATCCAGTTCGCCGACTACATCTACCCCGCGCTCGATCAGCTCGTGTCCGAAGCGGCGCGGCTGCGCTACCGCTCGGCGGGCGAATTCATCGCGCCGATCACGGTCCGCTCGCCCTTCGGCGGCGGCATCTTCGGCGGCCAGACGCACAGCCAGAGCCCCGAGGGCATTTTCACCCATGTCGCGGGGCTGAAGACGGTGATCCCGTCCAATCCCTATGACGCGAAAGGGCTGCTGATCGCGGCGATCGAGGACAATGATCCGGTGATCTTCTTCGAGCCGAAGCGGATCTATAACGGCCCGTTCGACGGCCATTATGACCGGCCGGCGCAGAACTGGTCGAAACATCCGGCCGGCGAGGTGCCCGAAGGGCATTACACGATCCCGCTCGGCAAGGCGGCGGTGACGCGCCCCGGCGCCGATGTCACCATTCTCGCATACGGGACGATGGTGCACGTCGCGCTGGCGACCATCGAGGAGCTGAAGATCGACGCCGAGGTGATCGATCTGCGCACATTGATGCCGCTCGACATCGAGACGATCGAGGCGTCGGTGAAGAAGACCGGGCGCTGCGTCGTGGTCCACGAGGCGACGCGCACCGCGGGCTTTGGCGCGGAACTCGCGGCGCTCGTCCAGGAGCGCTGCTTCTATCATCTCGAGGCGCCGGTGGAGCGCGTGACGGGATTTGACACACCCTATCCGCATTCGCTCGAATGGGCGTATTTTCCGGGCCCGATCCGCATCGGCGCGGCCCTTCAGCGGGTCATGGAGGATTAAAGGTGGCACGCTTTGAATTCAAACTGCCCGACATCGGCGAGGGTATCGCCGAAGCGGAGATCGTCGCCTGGCACGTCAAGGTCGGCGACATCGTCGACGAGGATGCGCCGCTCGCCGATATGATGACCGACAAGGCGACGGTCGAGATGACGGCGCCGGTCGGCGGCACGATCGTCGAACTGGCCGGAGAGGTCGGCGACAATGTCCCGATCGGATCGGTGCTCGCGGTTTTCGATACGGAAGGCGAGGCGGCGGCCGAGCCCCAGGCCGAGCCTGTCGCCGAGAAGTCGGTCGAGATGCCGGCGGCCAAGCCCGAGACGGCGACGGTTGGCAAGGCAGAGAGGCCGGTTCTGGCCTCCCCGGCGGTCCGCCAGCGGGCGAAGGAGCTCGGCGTTGATCTTGGCGTTGTGCAGGCGGCGGCGGGCAGTCGCGTTCGTCACGCCGATCTCGACGCCTATCTGCAATATGCCGGCGGCGGCAGCGCCGCCGTCAGGCGCCCTGCCGTCGAGGCCGGCAAGGTCGAAGCGATCAAGCTGACCGGCCTGCGCCGCCGGATCGCCGAGAACATGGCCGAAGCCAAGCGCAACATCCCGCACTTCGCCTATGTCGAGGAAGTGGACGTCACCCAGATCGAGGCGCTGCGCGCCGCGATGAACGCCACGCGCGGCGAGCGGCCGAAGCTGACGCTGCTGCCGTTCCTGATCAAGGCGCTGACCCGCGCGCTGCCGGGTTTCCCGATGGTCAATGCGCGGTTCGACGACGCCGCGGGGGTGGTCGAGCGCCACAGCTCGGTCCATCTCGGCATGGCGACGCAGACCGAGGCGGGTTTGACCGTGCCGGTGATCCGCGATGCCCAGGCGCTCGATGTCTGGGCGCTGGCGGGCGAGATCGTCCGGCTGGCGGAGGCGGCGCGCATCGGCAAGGCCACACGCGAGGAGCTGTCCGGATCGACGATCACGATCACCTCGCTCGGGCCGCTGGGCGGCATCGTCTCGACGCCGGTCATCAACAGGCCGGAAGTCGCGATCGTCGGGGTCAACCGCATCGTCGAACGGCCGGCGGTGGTGGACGGGCGGATCGAGGTCCGCAAGCTGATGAACCTTTCATCGAGCTTCGACCACCGCGTCGTCGACGGCTGGGATGCGGCCAGCTTCATCCAGGCGGTGAAAAGGCTGATCGAGACGCCGGCCCTGCTGTTCGCGGATTAGAGGATGGCGCGGCAGGCGCGCACGAAAGCATTGTCGCTGACGTCGGAACCGTTGGTTTCCGGATAGCGCAGCCCCAGCTTCCGGGTGAGATCAAATCCCTGGAGGCGCGGTAGCGACACGCCGGAGCCTTGATAGCCTTCGGGCACGACGGTGACGCCGAGGCCGGCGCGCACCATCGCCAGCGCGCGCTCGTCGCTGGTCGTCGTGAAGCTGAACAGCGGACGGATGCCGCGATCGAGGAAGAAGCGGCTGGTTTCCGACAGCGCCTCGCAATGGCGGCGGAGGATCATCGCCTCTTCGCTGAGCCTTTCGGCCGGGATGATCGCCTCGCCGGCCAGCGGGTGGCGATCGGAAACCGCGAGGCGGTAGCCTTCCTCGACCAGCAGATCACCGTCTTGAGCGTCACTCCCGCGCAGCACGGTCAGGGCGATGTCGATGCGCCCTTCCTGCAGCATGTTGCCGATTTCGCGCTCGCCGCCGTCCAGAACCTCGAAGCGCCTGGCGGCGTTGTCGCGGCGGGCGTGCGCGAAGATTTGCTCCATGATCGCCGCGGGGATGGTCGACAGGATGCCGATCCGGAGCAGCGCGTCCCCTTCGGCTTCGGCGACGGCCTGCTGCGCGACATTGAATTCGTGCATGATGCGCCGCGCATGCGGCAGCAGGCGCGTGCCCGCCTCGGTCAGGTGGACGCGGCGGCTCGACCGCTGGAACAATTTCACGCCAAGCTCCGCCTCCAGCTTGGCGATGCCAACCGACAAAGTTGGCTGGGCGACATTGACGCGGGCCGCGGCGCGCGAAAAGCTGCCGGTTTCGACGATCGCGAGGAAGTAGCGGAGTTGATAGCGATCCATAGGCATTGTCTATGGGATATCCGGGTTTCTTTCAATTAGCCTATTCGAACGGGGATGATATGCTCGCACGCAAACAGGCGAGAGAGGATATGCGATGTCCGCACCGGAAATGGATTTCGCGCTGGGCGAGATGGCCGATGCGATCCGCGAGACCACGGCCCGCTTCGCTGCCGACCGGATCGCGCCGATCGCCGCTGAGATCGACCAGAACAACAGCTTTCCGCGCGCGCTGTGGCCGGAAATGGGCATGCTTGGTCTCCACGGCATCACGGTCGAGGAGGACTATGGCGGGCTCGGCCTCGGCTATCTGGAGCATGTCGTGGCGATGGAAGAGGTGTCGCGCGCCTCGGCGTCGGTGGGCCTCAGCTACGGCGCGCATTCCAATCTCTGCGTCAACCAGATCCGCCGCTGGGGGACGGATGAACAGAAACGCCGCTATCTCCCGAAGCTGATCTCGGGCGAGCATGTCGGCGCGCTGGCGATGTCGGAGGCGGGGGCTGGGTCGGACGTTGTCTCGATGAAGCTGAAGGCAAGCAGGCGCGGCGACCGCTATGTCCTCAACGGCACCAAATTCTGGATCACCAATGCGCCGCATGCCGATGTGCTGGTGGTCTATGCCAGGACCGGCGAGGGCGCGCGCGGGATCACCGCCTTCCTTGTCGAAAAGGGCATGAAGGGCTTCTCGGTCTCGCAGAAGCTCGACAAGATGGGCATGCGCGGATCGGACACTGGCGAGCTGGTGTTCGACGACTGCGAAGTGCCCGAGGAAAATGTGATGGGCCCGCTCAACGGCGGCGTCGGCGTGCTGATGTCGGGCCTCGATTATGAGCGCGCGGTGCTGGCGGCGGGACCCTTGGGGATCATGCAGGCCTGCCTCGACGTGGTGCTGCCCTATGTCCGTGAGCGCCGCCAGTTCGGCCAGGCGATCGGCAGCTTCCAACTCATCCAGGCCAAGGTCGCGGACATGTACGTCGCGCTGAATTCCGCCCGCGCCTATGTCTATGCGGTGGCGCGCGCCTGCGATGCGGGCAAGGCGACGCGCTTCGACGCCGCCGGCGCGATCCTGCTGGCGAGCGAGAACGCGGTGCAGACGGCGCTGGAGGCGATCCAGGCGCTCGGCGGCGCGGGCTATACCAGGGACTGGCCGGTCGAGCGCCTGCTCCGCGACGCCAAGCTCTACGATATCGGCGCGGGCACCAACGAGATCCGCCGCTATCTGATCGGGCGGGAATTGATCGGCGCATGACGGTGCTCGGCACCCTCATCGACCGGGAAGGCGACCTGTTCGCCACCAATGCCGCGCACAACCGCGCGCTCGCCGGGGAACTGCGCGCCAAGGTGATGCAAGCCGCGCTGGGCGGGCCGGAGGCCTCACGCGCGCGCCATGTCAGCCGCGGCAAGCTCTTGCCGCGCGACCGGGTGATGCGCCTCCTCGATCCCGGTTCGCCCTTCCTCGAAATCGGCGCGCTCGCCGCGAACGGCATGTATCAGGACAGCGCGCCCGCCGCCGGTCTCATCGCTGGCGTCGGCCGGGTGTCGGGCCGCGAGGTGATGATTATCGCCAATGACGCCACGGTGAAGGGCGGCGTCTATTTCCCGATGACGGTGAAGAAGCATCTGCGCGCGCAGGAGATCGCGCGGGAGAACCGGCTGCCTTGCGTCTATCTGGTCGACAGCGGCGGCGCCAACCTGCCGTACCAGGCGGAGGTGTTTCCCGATCGCGAGCATTTCGGCCGGATCTTCTACAATCAGGCGCAGATGTCGGCGCAAGGGATCGCCCAGATCGCCTGCGTGATGGGAAGCTGCACCGCCGGCGGCGCCTATGTGCCGGCGATGTCGGACGAAACCGTGATCGTCCGCGATCAGGGCACGATCTTCCTCGCCGGCCCGCCGCTGGTGAAGGCCGCGACCGGCGAGATCATCTCCGCCGAGGAACTCGGCGGCGCCGAGACGCATGGCCGCCGGTCGGGCGTGGTCGATCATGTCGCCGAAAATGACGAACATGCGCTGCTGATCGTCCGCGAGATCATCGCGCGGCTCAATCGCGTGAAGCCGGTTGATATCGATCTCGCAGCGCCATGCCCGCCCAGGCTCGACCCCGAGGATCTCTACGGCATCATCCCCACCGACGTGCGCGCGCCCTATGACGTGCATGAGGTGATCGGCCGCATCGTCGACGGCTCTGAATTCCACGAGTTCAAGGCGCTTTACGGCACCACCCTGGTCTGCGGCTTCGCGCGCATCTGGGGCATTCCGGTCGCGGTCCTCGCCAATAATGGCGTGCTGTTTTCGGAAAGCGCGCAGAAGGGCACGCATTTTATCGAGCTTGCCTGCCAGCGGCGGGTGCCGCTGCTGTTCCTCCAGAACATCTCGGGCTTCATGGTCGGCGGCAAATATGAGGCCGAAGGCATCGCCCGCCACGGCGCGAAGCTGGTGACAGCGGTCGCGACCGCGAGCGTGCCCAAGGTCACCGTGCTGATCGGCGGCAGCTTCGGCGCGGGCAATTACGGCATGTGCGGGCGGGCCTATTCGCCCCGCTTCCTGTTCACCTGGCCGAACAGCCGGATCAGCGTGATGGGCGGCGAGCAGGCGGCATCGGTGCTCGCGACCGTCCACCGCGATGCGGAAAGCTGGACTCCGCAAGAAGCCGAAGCCTTCAAGGCACCGATCCGCCAGAAATATGAGGATGAGGGCAATCCCTATCATGCCACCGCGCGGCTGTGGGATGATGGCATTATCGATCCGGTGCAAACCCGCGATGTCCTCGGTCTCGCCTTCTCCGCCTGCTTGAACGCGCCGATCCCCGAGAGGCCGCAGTTCGGCGTGTTCCGGATGTGACGCGGTTGATCCGCTCCCTGCTCATCGCCAATCGCGGCGAGATCGCCTGCCGGATCATCCGCACCGCGCGTCGCCTCGGTATCCGCACGATCGCGGTCTATTCGGATGCCGACGCCGCGGCGCCGCATGTCGCCGAAGCCGATGCGGCGATCTACATCGGGTCGAGCCCGGCACGGGAGTCCTATCTCGTCGGAGACAGCATCATCGCCGCGGCGCGGCAAGCGGGGGCGGAGGCGATCCATCCCGGCTATGGCTTCCTTTCGGAAAACGCCGATTTCGCCGAGGCGGTGATCGCCGCCGGGCTGATCTGGGTCGGCCCCACGCCGTCCTCGATCCGCGCCATGGGCCTCAAGGACGCCGCGAAACAGCTGATGCAGGCGGCAGGCGTTCCGGTAACGCCCGGCTATATGGGCGAGGACCAGTCGCCGGAGCGGCTTCAGGCCGAGGCCGATGCGATCGGCTATCCGGTGCTGATCAAGGCGGTGGCGGGTGGCGGCGGCAAGGGCATGCGCCGGGTCGATGCTGCGCAGCATTTTGCCGATGCGCTGCTTTCCTGCCAGCGCGAGGCGGCGGCGTCCTTTGGCGACGAGCGGGTGCTGATCGAAAAATATATCGAGCGCCCGCGCCATATCGAAGTGCAGATCTTCGGCGATACGCACGGCAATATCGTCCACCTGTTCGAGCGCGACTGCTCGCTCCAGCGCCGCCACCAGAAGGTGATCGAGGAAGCGCCGGCGCCTGGCATGGACGAGGCGACGCGCGCGGCGATCTGCGCGGCGGCGGTGAAGGCGGGGCACGCCGTCGATTATGTCGGCGCGGGCACGATCGAGTTCATCGCCGATGCGAGCGAGGGGCTCCGCGCCGATCGCATCTGGTTCATGGAGATGAACACAAGGCTTCAGGTCGAGCATCCGGTGACCGAGGCGATCACCGGCGTCGATCTGGTCGAATGGCAGCTTCGCGTGGCGTCGGGCGAGGCTTTGCCGAAGCGGCAGGAGGAGCTTTCTATCTCGGGCTGGGCGATGGAGGCGCGGCTCTATGCCGAAAATCCGGCGACGGGTTTCCTGCCTTCGACCGGGCCGCTGACCCGTTTCCGTCTGCCCGGCGACATCCGCGTCGACAGCGGCGTCGCCGAGGGCGGCGAGGTGACGCCGTTCTACGATCCGATGATTGCCAAGCTGATCGTCCACGCTCCGGCGCGGAGGACGGCGGCGGCGAAGCTGGCCGAAGCCTGCCGCGCGGTCGAGGTCTGGCCGGTCAAGACCAACGCCGCGTTTCTGGCGCGCGCCGCGGCCGACCCCGATTTCCTCGATGGCAATATCGATACCGGCTTCATCGAGCGCCATGGCGACCGGCTGGTGCCCGGCACCGAGCCTTCGGCCGCCGTGCAGCGGGCCGCGGCCGCCGCGCTGCTGCCTGGGCCGAGCGATGATCCGTGGCTCGCGCTTGTCGGCTTCAGGGCCAATGCCGCGCCCGTCTGCAGCATCGCGGTCGAGATTGACGGTGCCGAATATGTCGTCGCGCTCGATCCGGCGGTGCTGCCGGCGCCGGCCCGGATCGCGGAGATCGATGGCAACCAGCTTCTCTTTCTCGATGGCGAGGTCTGGACCTGCAGCGCGCCGGTCGCCGAGCATGCCGGCGGTGTTGGCGGCGGCTCCGACGGTGCGATAGTGTCGCCGATGCCGGGCCGCATCGTCGCGGTTGCGGTCGGGGAGGGGGACCATGTCGTCAAGGGTCAGAAGCTGCTCGTTCTCGAGGCGATGAAGATGGAGCAGGTGCTGGTCGCGCCCTTTGACGGCAGTGTCACAGCGCTCAACGCCACTGTCGATGCGCAGGTGGCCGAGGGAACGGTGCTCGCCGAGATCGAGGCGGAGGAGGGGTGATGGCAGGCCGCTATTTTGAGGACTGGACGGTTGGCGACCGGATCGCCCACGACCTCCGCCGCACCGTGACCGAGACCGACAATCTGCTGATCTCGACGCTCACCCACAACCCACAGCCGCTGCATCTCGACGCCGAGGCGGCGGCCGCCAGCGAGTTCGGCCGCATCCTCGTCAACGGCACCTTCACCTTCGCGCTGATGGTCGGTGTTTCGGTGGGGGACACGACATTGGGAACGCTCGTCGCCAATCTCGGCTACGACAAGGTGGTGATGCCGAAGCCGGTGTTCATCGGCGACACGCTGCGCGGCGAGACCGAAGTCGTCGCGCTTCGCGAGAGCACATCGCGGCCCGACGCTGGAATCGTCACCTTCCAGCACCGCATGCTGAACCAGCGCGACGAGATCGTCTGCGAATGCCTGCGCACCGCCCTCATTCGGAAGCGGCCGGCATGAGGCTGCGCTCGCTGCTGTTCGTGCCGGGCGACCGCCCGGACCGGATGGAAAAGGCGCTGGCATCGGGCGCCGATGCGCTGATCCTTGACCTGGAGGATGCGGTCGTTCCGGAACGCAAGGCCATGGCGCGGGAGGCGGTGGCGGCCTTTCTGGGTCGTACGGAGCGACCTCTTCCGCTTTTTGTCCGTATCAATCCGCTGGAGGGTGGGCTGGCGGATGACGATCTTGCTGCGGTGGTTGCCGCGCGACCCGACGGCATCGTGCTGCCCAAGGCCGCGGGCGCATCCTCGCTGGCCGATCTCGACCGGTGGCTGACCGCGCTTGGCGACCGCGATGCGGCGATCCTGCCGATCGCGACCGAGACGCCCGCCGCGATCTTCGCGCTCGGCGGCTATGGCGGCGTGACTCCGCGTCTTGCGGGCCTAACCTGGGGAGCGGAGGATCTGTCCGCTGCGATCGGCGCGGCAACCGCGCGAGAGGCGGACGGACGCTTTACCCCGCCCTATGAGCTTGCGCGCAGCCTCGCGCTGTTTGGCGCGCATGCCGCTGGCGTCGCTGCGATCGAGACGGTGTTTCCCGCCTATAGCGATCTCACGGGCCTTGCGGCCTATGCCGCACGCGGCGCACGTGACGGCTTTTCCGGCATGATGGCGATCCATCCCGATCAGGTGCCGGTGATCAATGCGGCCTTCACGCCAAGCGCGGAGGCGCTGGACCGCGCCCGCCGGATCGTCGCGCTGTTTAAGGCCAATCCCGGGGCTGGCGCTCTCAGCCTTGATGGCACTATGGTCGATGCGCCGCATCTCAAACTGGCCCGGCGGCTGCTCGCCGAAGAGGAGGAGCGGCAGGAGAGGGCGTAATGGCATTTGCCATTGACCGGTTGATCCTCGTTCCCGACGACATCGATCTCGCGCGCTCGCCGCTTGCCGGCCAGATCGATGCCGAAACCTTCGTGCTTGGCGCATTCAACCCGGGCATGACGCGGCTGCCGAACGGCAATCTGATGCTGATGGTGCGGATCGCCGAGGCGCTGCGCGAACCGATCGTCGACGGCGTCGTGCGCGCGATCCGCTGGGATGCGGGGCGCTATGTGCTCGATGCCTGGCCGCTCGACCAGGCGGAGACCAGCGACCCGCGCCAGTTCACGTTGCTGGCGCATCGCTGGCCGGTGTTGGCGCTCACGTCGCTGTCGTGGCTGCTCCCGGTCGAACTGTCGGCCGATGGCCTTTCAATCGTCGAGATTCACTATGACCGGGCGATTGCGCCGTCCGCCTCCTATCAATGCTACGGCATCGAGGACGCTCGGATCAGCCGGGTCGGCGACCGTTATTACATGACCACCTGCTCGGTCAGCCCCGAGCGGCATTCGACGACGCTCTACACGTCGGATGATGCGCGCGAGTGGCGGCTAGAGGGCATCATTCTCGACCACCAGAACAAGGACATGCTGATCTTCGAAGGCCTCGTCGACGGCAAGTTCTGGGCGCAGACCCGGCCGCTTGGAACACTCTATTTCGCCTATCCGCCGGGCAGCGAATGGGTGCCTGGCCCGTCGATCAATCTGGCGACCTCTCCGGACGCGCTGCATTGGAAGCCATATGAGGCGCCCGGCCTCAGGCCCCATGTCGGCACGCCGGCGAGCGCGCGCATTGGTGGTGGGACGCCGCCGATCCTCACCGATCAGGGCTGGCTGAGCCTGTGGCATGGTGTCGAGCCGAAAGGCCCCGTCGGCATTTATCGAACCTATTGGGCGTTGCTCGATCGGGACGATCCTGCCTGCGTGCTGCATCGCAGCGACCCCGCGCCCCTGCTGTCGTCCAATCCGGACCTGACCCGGCCGATCGAGCATCAGATGTATCTGCGCGATGTCGTGTTCACCACCGGCATCGCCGACGGCGGCGATCATTACATTGTGGCTTCTGGCGAGGCCGATCTGGCCTGCCGGATCACGCATGTGCCCAAGGCGGTGTTCCGGCCCTGAAAACGTAATGCAAAGCCGTCACCCCAGCTTGTGCTGGGATGACGGCTCTTTAGGGGGCGTTCCTACGCGGCGAGGCCGAGTTTCTTGGCCGGCAGCGTTTCAAGCACCATCGTCGCCGCCGCCGTGTTCGAGATCGGGATATGATAATTGCGGCTGATCTCGGTGACGTTCTCACCCATGGCGCCGCGCGCGGCGATCCAGTTCAGGATCTCGATGCCCTGGCTGCCCGCCAGGTCGACGATCTCCAGCGACGTATGCTGGGTCAGCGCGTCTGGGTTCGGACCCAGATTGTCCATGCAGAAGCGGTCATATTCCTTGTTGATATGGCCGGCGCGGGTGCCGTCGAGCTGATGGGAGAGGCCGCCGGTCCCCATGACGACGATCCGCTCGGACCCTGGCCAGTTCGCCAGCGCCTTGGCGACCGAGCGGCCGAGCGCCAGGCAGCGCTTCGGGCTCGGCAGCGGGTGCTGCACCGTGTTGATCGCGATCGGCACCAGTTTCACCGGCCAGCGATCGGCCTTGGGCCAGCTCAGCTCCGCCGGGATGGAGAGCGCATGGTCGACGAGCATTTCCTGGCAGGTGGTGACATCGAATTCGTCGGCGACGAGGGTTTCGATGATATGCCAGGACAGTTCGGGCATTCCCTCGAACGACTTGAACAGGGGCAGGCCCCAGCCCTCGTCGGCGTTGTTATATTGCTTGGCCGCGCCCACCGCGAAGGTCGGCATCTTGTCGAGGAAGAAGTTGAGGCCATGGTCGTTGTAGAACACCACGGCGACATCGGGTTTCGCATCCTTCAGCCACTTGTGCACCGGAAGGAAACCGTCGAAGAACGGCTTCCAGTAGGGTTCGTTCTGCGCCCCCCGGGCGATCGCTCCGCCGATCGCGGGAACGTGACTGGTGAGGATTCCACCAACAGTCTCTGCCATGATCAATCCTCCTTTGCGGCGGCGAGCAGTTTCGCCTTGAAGTCCTCGACGCTCATGCCGGTCTGTAGTGCGCCGACATCCTGGACGTTGAGGCCGAAAATCCCGGCAAGCTTGGCCAGATAATAGATGTTCCCGCCCTCGCGGATCATGCCGAGCACGTCGCGCTTGGCGACCACTTCGATCTGCGCAGGGGTGAGGTGGAAGCGGGCGCAATAGGCCGCTTCGTCCTCCAGGAACGCCTTGCGGTTGGCGGCATCGTTGAAGGAAAAGCACATGGCGTTGAGGCCATAGCCTTTCATCGCCTCATGGCCGTCGAAAATAGTCGTACCTTCGATCGGCTGGCGGGAATGCGGTTCCGGCTTCCGGGTGGCCGCCGATTGATTCAAAGTTGCCATATCAACCTCCTGATGCCACCATCATTGATCAAATCGCGCAGAGTGCCTTGATCCTGATCAAATGATTCGCTTGCTTTCGTCCCGGGCTTGCGGCACCGCCAAAAACAGATGGCAAGATTGGATTTCTGATCGGCATGAGTTCGTCCTGCGATGTCTGTGTGGTGCGCAATCGGGCGGTCTGTTCGACCTTGCCCGATGTCGAGCTCCTCGCTTTGAACCGCATGGGCCGGCAGCAGTCGCTCGGCCGCGGCCAGACGCTGATGTGGGAGGGCGACGAGGCGCTGCTGGTCGCCAATGTGCTGGAGGGTGTGCTCAAGCTCTCCACCTCCACCAGCGATGGGCGGGAACAGATCGTCGGCCTTGTCTATCCGTCGGATTTCATCGGCCGGCCCTTTGGCGATCAGAGCAAGCACAGCGTCACCGCGCTCACCGACGCGCGGGTGTGCGTGTTCACCCGGCAGGCGTTCGACAGCTTTGCCCGCCGTCATCCCGAACTTGAGCACCGGCTTCTCGAACACACGCTCAATGAACTCGATCGGGCGCGCACATGGATGCTGCTGCTTGGCCGCAAGACCGCCGGCGAGCGCGTGGCAAGCCTGCTTCTCGAAATGTCCAACCGGCTGGTCGAGGAAAGCTGCGAGGGACGCGCCGCGCCGCTCAACCGTTTCGAGCTGCCGTTGACGCGCCAACAGATGGCCGATGTCCTGGGCCTGACCATCGAGACGGTCAGCCGTCAGCTCACCAAGCTGAAGAAAGAGGGTGTGGTTGCTCTGCCGAGCCTCAAACGGATCGAAATCCTCGATCGTAAACGTCTTGAAACTATGGCAGAATCAAGTTCTTGATGACTTGATCTGAGTCAAGGCTGCGCTGCAGCGGAACAGGCAGAACCGTCCTGCGAGCCAAGACAGGGCGGAGCGGGGACGAAGTTTATGGAATCATTGGTGATGAAGGCGGGCGGCTGGTTGCTGGTCGCCCTGCTTGCGACCGCAGCCGCTATTGGCGCGATGGATGGCGGCTTTGCCGTGCACATGGGCATCGTGGCGTTGGCGGCGCTGGCCGCATGCTGGGGCACGATCACGCGGGCGGACTATGCGGCGCTGACGATCTTCTCGCCACGCGAGCCAGCCAGCGGCTACGACGACGACCTGATCCGCCTCGGCGTCATTGCGACGATGTTCTGGGGTGTGGTCGGCTTTCTCGCGGGCCTCTACATCGCGCTGCAGCTCGCCTTTCCCGCCCTCAACCTCGGGCTGGAATATACGACGTTCGGGCGGCTCCGGCCGCTCCACACGTCGGCTGTCATCTTCGCCTTCGGCGGCAACGCGCTGATCTCGACAAGCTTCTGGGTTGTTCAGCGGACCTGCCGCGCTCGTCTCGCCTTTCCCGGGCTCGCCCGGCTGGTGTTCTGGGGCTATCAGCTGTTCATCGTGCTGGCCGCATCCGGCTATGTGCTCGGCATCACCGAGTCTCGCGAATATGCGGAGCCCGAATGGTATGTCGATATCTGGCTGACGATCGTCTGGGTCAGCTATCTGGCGGTCTTCCTCGGCACCATCGTCAAGCGCCACGAACCGCACATCTATGTCGCGAACTGGTTCTATCTGGCGTTCATCGTCACCATCGCGATGCTTCACCTCGTCAACAATCTGTCGATGCCGGTCAGCCTGCTCGGCTCCAAATCCTATTCGGCCTTCGCGGGCGTGCAGGATGCGCTGACGCAGTGGTGGTACGGTCATAATGCGGTGGGCTTCTTCCTGACCGCCGGCTTCCTCGGCATGATGTACTATTTCGTGCCCAAACAGGCCGAGCGGCCGATCTTCAGCTACCGCCTGTCGATCGTCCATTTCTGGTCGCTGATCTTCCTCTACATCTGGGCGGGGCCGCATCATCTGCATTACACCGCGCTGCCGGATTGGGCGCAGACGCTCGGCATGGTGTTCTCGATCATGCTGTGGATGCCGAGCTGGGGCGGCATGATCAACGGCCTGATGACGCTCTCCGGCGCCTGGGACAAGATCCGCACCGATCCGATCATCCGGATGATGGTGCTGGCGCTGGCGTTCTACGGGATGAGCACCTTCGAAGGGCCGCTGATGTCGATCAAGGCGGTCAACTCGCTGTCGCATTACACCGACTGGACGATCGGCCACGTCCATTCAGGCGCGCTCGGCTGGGTCGGCATGATCAGCTTCGCCGCGCTCTATTTCATGACGCCGCGGCTCTGGGGCCAGAAGCGGCTTTATTCGCTGAGGATGATCAACTGGCACTTCTGGTGCGCGACCGCCGGCATCGTCCTCTACGCCTCCGCGATGTGGGTGGCGGGGATCATGCAGGGGCTGATGTGGCGCGAATATGGTGAGGACGGCTACCTCGTCTACGCCTTTGCCGAGGTCGTGGCGGCGATGCAGCCTTATTATCTGATCCGCGCGGCAGGCGGCAGCCTCTACCTGCTGGGCGCACTGTTCATGGCCTATAATCTGTGGATGACGACCCGAGGCCGGCTGCGCAGCGAAGCGCCGCTGTCGGGCGTGTCCTACGATCCGCGCCTTGACCATCCGCTCCAACCCGCCGCTGCAGAATAAGGCACCGTTATGGCACGCAAATTTTTCAACCACGGCAAGATCGAGCGGAACATCACGCTGCTGCTCGTCCTGTCCCTGATCACCGTGGCGATCGGCGGGATCGTCGAAATCGCGCCCTTGTTCTGGATCGACAGCACCATCGAGCGGGTGGAGGGCGTACGCCCCTACAGTCCGCTGGAGCAGGCCGGGCGCAACATCTACATCCGCGAGGGCTGCTACAATTGTCACAGCCAGCAGATCCGTCCCTTCCGGGACGAGGTGGAACGCTATGGCCATTACAGCCTGGCGGCCGAAAGCATGTACGATCACCCGTTCCAGTGGGGATCGAAGCGCACGGGCCCCGATCTCGCACGTGTCGGTGGGCGCTATTCGGATGAGTGGCATGTCACGCACCTGAAGAATCCCCAATCGGTGGTCCCGGAATCGGTGATGCCGGCCTATGCCTTCCTCGCCGAGCGGGATCTCGACGTGAGCAATATCAGCGGCCATCTGACGGCGCTGCGGCGGGTGGGCGTACCCTATACCGACAAGGACATCGAAAGCGCTGCGGCGGACATCGTCACGCAGGCCGATCCCGCGGCCGATACATCGGGCGTGCTGGCGCGCTACCCGAAAGCGCAGGCGCGCGATTTCGATGGCGATCCCAACCGCGTGACCGAGATGGATGCGCTCGTCGCCTATCTCCAGATGATGGGAACCCTCGTTGATTTCCGTGCCGCCGAGCCGATGGAGCAGCCGCGATGACATATGACGCGCTTCGTCATTTCGCAGACAGCTGGGGTCTGCTGTTCCTGACCCTGGTGTTCCTGCTTGTCGTCTGGCGGGCTTGCCGGCCGTCAGCGCGCGCCGACCATGAGGCGGCGCGGCAGATTCCCCTTTCGGATGAAGGACCTGGCCGTGGCTGACAAGAAAAGGATCGATCCGGTAACCGGCGTTGAAACCGTCGGCCACGAATGGGACGGCATCGAAGAGCTGAACAACCCAATGCCCCGCTGGTGGCTGTGGACCTTCTATATCTGCATCGTCTGGGCGGTCGTTTACACCGTCTTCTATCCGGCCTGGCCGATGCTCGATCGGGCCACGGCGGGGGTCCTCGGCTGGTCGAGCCGCGGACAGCTCGAGAAGGAGCTGGCGGTGGCAGATGCAAAGCTGGAACCGATCCGGCGCGCGCTGTCGCAAACGCCGATCGAACAGCTCCCGCAGAACCCGAAGCTGATGCAGGCGGCGGTGGATGGCGGACGTTCGGCCTTCAAGGTTTATTGCGTGCAGTGCCACGGCGCGGGCGCCGCGGGTTCGAAGGGCTACCCCAATCTCAACGATGATGACTGGCTATGGGGCGGCGATCTCGCAACGATCCATCAGACGCTGCAACATGGCATTCGGTCGCCGGGCGACGATGCCACCCGCATGTCGCTGATGCCCGCCTTCGGCCGCGACGGCATCCTCAATTCGACCGAGATCCAGGATTTGGCTTCTTATGTCCGGGTGATTTCCCGTCAGGAAAAGCCAAGCGCTTCGGCGCGGCGCGGCGCGGCCCTGTTCCAGGCCAACTGCGCGGTCTGCCATGGCGCTGACGGCAAGGGCATGCGTGAATTTGGCGCGCCCAATCTCACCGATGCCATCTGGCTCTATGGCGGTGATCGCGATACAATCCGCCAGACCATCAGTCAGTCGCGTAGTGGCGTGATGCCAGCGTGGGCGGCCCGGCTCAATCCGGTGACGGTGAAGCAGCTTGCGGCCTATGTCCATTCGCTGGGCGGAGGTGAGTAATGGCTTCACATGGCGACAGTAGTGGGCCGTCCCAAGCGCTCTACGCCCGCCGTGTGAAGGTTTTCCCAAAGGCAGTCAGCGGTGCCTTCCGGCGGCTCAAATGGGGGGTGATGGCGGTCACGCTCGCCATCTATTACTTCACCCCCTGGTTGCGCTGGGATCGCGGGCCGTACGCGCCGGATCAGGCCGTGCTCGTCGATCTGGCGAACCGCCGCTTCTATTTCTTCGCGATCGAAATCTGGCCGCATGAATTCTATTATGTCGCCGGGTTGCTGGTCATGGCGGG
>Ga0153916_10001626_pt1 | contig 16230 bp, 7 predicted proteins | sample Opewatmetagenome_FD_109642 | JGI IMG/M metagenome (GOLD analysis project Ga0153916, IMG submission 109642) | Freshwater wetland microbial communities from Ohio, USA - Open water 3 Core 3 Depth 4 metaG | ecosystem: Environmental > Aquatic > Freshwater > Wetlands | place: USA: Ohio, Lake Erie, Old...
AAGACGCAATCCTGTTCCTGGAGCGGAAGTTCGCAACAGGTCAGGCAAAAGAGTACAGGGCAAAGAAGGTCGAGAGCATCATCGACCGTTCACTTCTGCCGCACCTGGGCGACACAGCAGATGCCAGGATGAAGAAGTCCATCTTCCTGGGCAGAGTCGCGCGCACCATCCTTGAACTCGAGCTCGGCCACAGAAAGGAAGACGACAAGGACCACTATGCGAACAAGAGGCTGAAGCTCGCAGGCGACCTGATGGAAGATCTTTTCAGGGTCGCGTTCACGAACCTGATCAAGGACCTGAAGTACCAGCTGGAGCGCGGCTACAGCCGCAAGAAGGGACTCAAGATATCTTCTGCGATCAGGCCTGACCTTCTCACGCACAGATTGCTGCACGCGTTCGCAACGGGCAACTGGGTGGGCGGAAGAGCAGGCGTTTCTCAATTACTGGACAGGACCTCGAACATGAGCGCGCTGTCTCACCTTAGGCGTGTGACGTCTCCGTTAACGAGGAGCCAACCGCACTTCGAGGCGAGAGACCTGCACCCCACGCAATGGGGCAGGCTCTGTCCGAACGAGACCCCCGAAGGTCAGAACTGCGGCCTTGTCAAGAATGCCGCATTGATCGTCGACGTATCTGAGGGTTATGACGAAAAGGAAGTCATCTGGCTGCTCAAAGACCTCGGCGTGAAGGAGGTCGGGGAGCAGTACACGACCGAGACCAGAGTCTACGTCAATGGGGACCTCATCGGCCTGCACGACAAGCCGAAGGAGCTCGTCGAGGAGGTACGCCAGCGGAGGCGCTCCGGCCTCCTGTCGCACGAGGTCAACGTCCGCTTCGACGACAACATGAACGAGATCATAATCAACTGCGACGAGGGCAGGCTGAGGAGGCCTCTACTCGTCGTTCGCCACGGAAAGACCATGATGACCCACAAGCACATCGATGACATGCGCTCGGCCAAGACCAAGTGGGGCGACCTCATCAGGGAGGGCGTCGTCGAATGGATCGATGCCGAGGAGGAAGAGGACACCTTCATCGCTGTCTTCTCGTACACCGCACCCCAGAAGTGCGAACACTGTGGCAAGTTCCTGAGCGAGATCGATGTCGAGTGGAAGAATCCAGGAGACGAGGGGAAGGTCAACCTCGAGTGCAAGTTCTGCGGCGGCACGATGCACGTGCCTTCGATGCTAACGGACGACCACACGCACATGGAGATCGACCCGATGGTCATCCTGGGCGTTTGCTCCGGGCTTGTACCGTATCCCGAGCACAACTCGAGCCCCAGGGTGACGATGGGGTCAGGCATGGCCAAGCAGTCATTGGGCCTGAGCTCGTCCAACTACAGGATGAGGCCGGACACAAGGAGCCACCTGCTGCACTATCCGCAGGCGCCTCTGACGACCACCAAGCCCATGGACTTCGTGTACTTCAACCAGAGGCCAGGCGGCCAGAACTTCGTCGTCGCGATCGTTTCCTACGCAGGGTACAACATGGAAGATGCTGTCATCATGAACAAGTCCTCCGTCGAGCGAGGGCTCGGTAGGTCGACGTTCATGAGGACATACAGGGCCGAGGAGCGAAGGTACCCAGGTGGTCAAGAGGACCACTTCGAGATACCGAGTCCCGACGTGAGGGGAGCGCGCGCGGACCTATCGTACAGCAACCTCGGCGAAGACGGCCTCATCAGTCCTGAGACATCTGTTCAGGGCGGCGACGTCCTGATTGGCAAGACCTCGCCTCCGAGATTCCTGGAAGAAGAAGCCGATTTCCTGACGCCTCAGAAGAGGCGAGAGACCTCGGTTACCGTCCGGCCCGGCGAGAGCGGCTGGGTGGACAATGTCATGCTGACAGAATCGGAGAACGGTTCACGGCTAGTGAAAGTCAAGGTCAGGGACGAGAGGGTCCCCGAGCTGGGCGACAAGTTTGCCTCCAGGCACGGACAGAAAGGTGTCATAGGACTTCTAGTTCCGCAAGAGGATATGCCGTTCACTGAGGACGGACTCGTGCCGGACCTGCTCATCAACCCGCACGCGATCCCGTCTCGTATGACTGTGGCGCACGTGCTGGAGATGATCGGTGGCAAGGTCGGCTCGATGGAGGGCAGGTTCATTGACGGCACCCCTTTCAGCGGCGAGAGGGAAGAAGCCCTAAGGGACGGCCTCATACGCAACGGGTTCAAGAACAACGGAAACGAGGTCATGTACGACGGCGTGACTGGAAGGAAGATCGAGGCCGAGATTTTCATCGGCGTCATCTACTACCAGAAGCTGCACCACATGGTCTCCGGGAAGCTGCATGTCAGGAGCAGGGGGCCGGTCCAGATATTGACTAGGCAGCCGACCGAAGGGCGCTCGAGGCAGGGTGGCCTGAGGTTCGGTGAGATGGAGAGGGACTGTCTGATAGGCCATGGCGCTGCGATGGTCATCAAGGACAGACTGCTCGACGAGAGCGACGGCACGCTGCAATACGTGTGTGGCAACCCGAGTTGCGGACACATCGCGATACTCGACAGGAGGGGCACCCTGAGATGCCCGGTCTGCGGGAACAACTCGAAGATCTACCAGGTCCAGACCTCGTATGCGTTCAAGCTCCTGCTCGACGAGCTGCTCTCGCTTGGCGTCGCAATGCGACTACAACTGGAGGATTTGAAATGAACGTCACCGGAGTCACAAAGCGCATAGCTGCAATCAAGTTCGCCCACCTTTCGCCTGACGAGATCAGGAAGATGAGCGCGACGAAGATCATCACCGCCGACACATACGACGATGACGGTTTCACGATAGACATGGGTTTGATGGACCCCCATTTGGGAGTCATCGAACCCGGCCTCAGGTGCAAGACCTGCGGAAAGAAGGTGGACGAGTGCCCAGGGCACTTCGGACACATCGATCTCGCAATGCCAGTCATCCATGTCGGATATGTGAAAGAGATCAAGAAGCTGCTACAGTCGACCTGCAGGTCCTGCGGCAGATTGCTGCTGACGGGCGAGCAGGCGGAAGAGTACAGGAAGCAGCGTGACAGGATGGAGGAGCTCGGTGGAGACACGCTTGACACAGCAGGCATCTCTAAGGAAACCGCGAAGGACGCGGCATCCAGGACCACTTGTCCTCATTGCAGCACCGTCCAGCTGAAGATCACGCTCGACAAGCCCACGACCTTCAGGGAGGAGGGCCACAAGCTCACTCCGAAGGAGGTGAGGGAGAGGCTTGAGCGAATTCCAGATGAGGACTTGGTCTCTCTGGGCATCGACCCGAGCGTATCAAGACCGGAGTGGATGGTGCTGACGGCGCTGCCAGTGCCGCCGGTCACTGTGAGGCCTTCGATCACGCTCGATTCCGGAGACAGGTCCGAGGACGACGTGACGCACAAGCTCGTGGATGTCCTGAGGATCAACCAGAGGCTCAGGGAGAACAGGGACGCAGGCGCTCCCCAGCTCATCGTCGAGGACCTCTGGGAGCTCCTGCAGTACCACGTCACAACCTACTTTGACAACCAGACCTCGGGCATACCGCCCGCGAGGCACAGGTCTGGAAGACCGTTGAAGACGCTCGTTCAGAGGCTCAAAGGAAAGGAGGGCCGGTTCAGGTCGAACCTGTCTGGCAAGCGTGTGAACTTCTCCGCGAGGACCGTGATCTCTCCGGACCCGATGTTGTCCATCAATGAGGTCGGCGTGCCCGTCGAGGCGGCGAGAGAGCTCACTGTGCCGATCCACGTTACTGAGCGCAACCTCGCGAAGGCGAAGGAGATGTGCTCCCGCGGGCCGAACCCGCCGGGACCGGATTACAGGCCGGGCGTGAACTACGTCATCCGCGCGGACGGCAGGAGGATAAAGGTCACCGACAAGAATGCCGAGACCGTCGCGGAAACCATCGAAGCTGGATACACGGTCGAGAGGCACTTGCTGGACCACGACATCGTGTTGTTCAACAGGCAGCCTTCTCTGCACAGGATGTCCATCATGGCACACGAAGTGCGCGTAATGCCTTACAAGACCTTCAGGTTCAACCTCTGCGTCTGCCCGCCCTACAACGCGGACTTCGACGGGGACGAGATGAACCTTCACGTGCTCCAGAGCGAGGAGGCGCGCGCTGAGGCCAAGGTGCTGATGCGTGTTCAAGAGCACATCCTATCCCCGAGGTTCGGCGGCCCGGTCATAGGTGGCATACACGACCACATCACTGGTTCGTTCCTCCTGACGCACAAGGATTCGAAGTTTTCAAAGGAGGAAACGCTGAAGATTCTCGAGAAGATTGGCGCAGTCAACCCACCGAAGCCGAAGATGATCGACGGCAAGGAGTTCTGGACCGGCAAGCAGCTCTTCAGCCTCATACTTCCGCAGGACCTGCACATGACCTTCAAGGCATCGATCTGCCAGAGGTGCGATCCGTGCAAGAAGGAGAAGTGCGAGCATGATGCGTTCGTCGTCATCAGGCACGGCAAGTTGTACGTTGGCACGATCGACGAGAAGGCCATCGGCGCGTTCAAGGGCAGGATAGTTGACAAGCTGGCGAGGGACTACGGACCCGACAAGGCGAGGATGTTCATCGACAGCGCGACCAAGCTCGCGATAGGCGCCATCATGGTCAGGGGCTTCACGACCGGCATAGCGGACGAGGACATCCCGGACCAAGCGAAGCGCGAGATCGACGACGCGATGCAGCAGGCCAGGCTGAAGGTCGAAGAGCATGTCAATGCCTACAGGCGAGGCGAGCTCGAACAGATGCCCGGCCGTTCGCTCGAGGAGACGCTCGAAGTCGAGATCATGAAGGTCCTAGGCAAGGCGAGAGACACGGCGGGACAGATTGCAGGAAGGCACCTCGGTCTCGAGAACTCCGCGGTCATCATGGCCAGGTGCGGCGCGAGAGGCTCGATGCTCAACCTGTCGCAGATGGCAGGTGCGATCGGCCAGCAGGCGGTCAGGGGCGAGCGTCTCTCAAGAGGGTACTGGAACAGGACCTTGCCTCACTTCAAGAAGGGGGACCTCGGCTCTGAGGCGAGGGGCTTCATCAAGAACTGCTACAAAAGCGGGCTCACGCCGACCGAGTACTTCTTCCACTCAATGGGTGGCAGGGAGGGACTGGTCGATACCGCGGTCAGGACTTCCAGATCCGGATACATGCAGAGGAGACTGATCAACGCGCTCGAAGACCTCAAGGTCATGCAGGACGGGTCGGTCAGGAACACTGCGGGCACTATCATCCAGCTCAAATACGGCGAGGACGGCATCGACCCTTGCAGGAGCGTCCAGGGGGATCCAGTAGATGTCGATGATATCATACTCGAGGTCCTTGGTGACCAGGGCGAGCTAATCGCCAAGGTACAAGAGAAAGGCGTCGTGAGCTACGGCATACAGGACAGGGACCTGCTCGAGACGCCTTCCGAAGAGGCCGAGCAGGAGACCGAAGAGCCCGACTTCGAAAGCGGTGGCGGCGGAGAGGAGATGTGATCCAGATGACGACCAAGAACGCAACGGATGTCTTCATCCGCAAGGGCGTGGACGAGAAGACCGCGCAGAAGCTCGTCGAGAACGGTTACACGTTCACGAAGGTCGCGCGCGCGAGCGACAAGGTCAAGAGAGAGCTCGAGAAGATGCTGGGCGAGAGGAAGCTGAAGCAGCTGCTCGATGCTGTGAAATCCAAAGAGCGCTCGCCTAAGAAGAAGAAGGAGAAGCCCCTGAAGAAGCCTGTCTTCAAGAAGAAAGAGCTTCCGACGAAAGTCGCCGTTCCAACTCCGATGGAGTCGAAGCTGCAGAAGATACTCGATAATTCGCACAGGCACCTGCCACAAGCAGTCGTTAGCGAAATCGCAAGCAGGATCGAAGGCGTGGACATTCCAACGAAGCTGCTCGAGAAGATGATAGATCTGACATGCGAGCGGTTCCAGACTCACTCGGTGGATCCGAACGAATCCGTAGGCATCGTCGCTGCGCAGAGCATAGGCGAACCGGGCACGCAGATGACCATGAGAACGTTCCACTACGCGGGTGTCGCGGAGATGAACGTCACGCTCGGCCTGCCGCGGCTGATCGAGATAGTCGACGCCAGGCGGGTCCCCAGCACCCCGATCATGGAGATACACCTGGACGAATCGGCCCAGGACGACCTCGATAGGGTCAGGGAGATCGCGTCGAACATCGAGAGGACCAACCTGATCGACATAGCCGATGTCGAGACGGACATAAACAACATGGAGGTCCTCGTGAAGCTCGAAAAGAAGAAGATGGAGAGGAAGTCGATCACGCCCGAGGATGTTCTGAGGAAGCTCAACAAGGCGAAGGGAGTGAAAGGCCTCGCAGAGATGCGCGAGAGCAACATCGTGATCAAGTGCGATGAGCCATCCTACAAGAAGCTCCAGAAGATATCTGAGGACACGAAGCTCTCGCCCATCAAGGGAGTCGAGGGGATCCAAAGAGCGGTCATCAGGAAGGTCCAAGGACACTACATCGTCTACACCGAAGGCTCGAACCTCCAGAAGGTGCTCGAGATAGCCCATGTCGACAAGAAGAGGACGAGCACGAACAGTATCATGGAGATCTACGAGGTGCTCGGGGTCGAGGCCGCCAGGAACGCGATCATCAACGAAGCATCAAGAACGCTTGAGGAGCAAGGTCTCACCGTTGACATCAGGCACATAATGCTGGTGTCGGATCTCATGACGAATGATGGCGATGTGAAGGCCATCGGCAGGCACGGCATCTCTGGAAGGAAATCGAGCGTGCTCGCGAGGGCGGCGTTCGAGATAACATCGACACACCTGCTGCGTGCAGGCATCACAGGTGAGGTAGACACTCTAGAGGGCGTTGTGGAAAACATTATAGTGGGTCAGCCGGTTACTGTCGGCACTGGCGCTGTCAACCTGGTCTGGGCTCCTCATGCCCAGAAGAAGGAAGGTGAATGATGATCGACATGGCAAGGGCATTGAAGACAGCTTCGGCCACGGGCGACGTTAGGTTTGGGCTTGCCGAGACGAAGAAGTCCATAAAGAAGGGCGAGGCAAAACTGATAGTCGTGGCGAAGAACTGCCCACAGACGCCTACTCTGCCCCAAGGCTCGAGCCTCAGGCTCGTGGTCTACGACGGCACAAACGTCGAGCTGGGCAATGCTTGTGGAAAACCGTTCCCGATATCCGCGCTCGCAGTCGTGAGCCAAGGGGAATCCAACATACTCTCTGCGTAACGAGTGATCTCATGGGCGATATCACATTCACTGAAGACACTCTGCGGTACATCACGCTCTTCGAGAAGGTCACGGGAACCCAGGTCAAGGACTGCATGGAGACCGAAGAGAAGCTCGTGTTCGTAGTCGAAAAGGGCCAGGGCAGCAGGGCCGTCGGGAAGAAAGGAGAGAACGTCATCCGGCTCAAGAACCTGACAGGGAAGAACATCCACGTGATCGAGTACTCAGAAGATCCTGAGACATTCATCAAGAACGTGTTCCACACATACTCCGTCCAGAGCGTAACGATCGAGGACAGAGGGAATGTGATACACGCCACCGTCACCGTCGACCCGAAGTTGAAGGGAAAGGCGATCGGCAAGAATGGCAAGAACCTGAGGATAGCGCGCGACGTGGTTAACAGACATCACAACGTGCAGAGCATCAGTGTCGCTTGAGCGGCGTTCGCTCCACTTCCAGCCGATCGGCGGTCGGGTATTCTTCAACGATGTATGCGGGCATGTCTATGTCCTTGGCGATTTCTTCAAGCACCCATGCCGCCACCTCGAGCCTCTTCTTCTGGTGGTCGCTCCAAATGAGATTTGACGGGATATCGAAGTGCATCAGCAGCCACGCGGCGGTCATCGAGATCTCACCGGTCTCGATCACCCCCTTGATCAGAGTGCCGTCCTGTGTCAGGATCTCGTGAGGTTTCTTGACGTTCTTGGCACGCCTCATTATCCTGCGCCTCAACTGAATGCCGTCTTTGAATGACGCCGAACAATAATGGAGTGGGACATCCGTGTCTAGTTTGAGGAGGTCCAGTGCGAGCTCCTCGCTACCCTCTACTCCCGCCGATACATCATCCTTGACTTCACAACCCAACCTCCTGAGTCCTTGCCAGTTCGTCTCCGAGAATTCGAGCTCGTTGAGGTTGACGAAATCGAGTTCCATTACGTCTGCGAACCTGATCGCTGCGATCAGGTCGGTCCCCCGGCCAGGAATCACTGGTAGTTCCAGTCCGACATCAAGGCCTAGCCGCTTCGAAAACTTGACCGCGTCGGCAAAGGCCGACGGCTCGAGTCTGTGCCATCGATGCAAGGGGGGATGGAACCGTATCTCGTCGAGCCCGGCCCGTGCGAGCCTCTTGATCTTCCTTCCGTCGGTCTGCGTGGTATAGAGGTGCATATGGTGCGGTTTGCCGAATTCATTCTTCAACGCCCTGATTGATTCGATCGCTCTATCGATTTCAAGGAGCGGATCGCCCCCCGTGATGCCGGTCCCGAGCGCATCCATCAAGTGCGCTTCCTCGACGACGTCCTTCGGGCCGCTTGCTCTTCTTTCATTCGCGAAGAACACGTCCTTTCCACGTTTCTCGGCCGAGAGCGGGCAGTAGAAGCACTTCTTGTCGCACCTACCTGTGACCAGGAGGACCAACTTTGCGCCCTTCTCGCATAGGATGCACCCTCTCGGAAGGCGACCAGTGTATGCTGATCCATTCTGCATCTTCGTGATCTTCTTCATCCACGGGAGCATACTAGTGCGACTAGTTCAAGTGAGTGCCGTCACGCCGGTGCCCAAAAACATTTACCAACGTCTAGCGCATTCGTCTCGGGGGACAGGATGCAGAAGAAGAACAGGATCATTCTCGCGCTAGATGTCAAGTCACGAATGGATGCTCTCAGGGTCGTGGAGTCCGCCAGGGAGTCCGTTGACGCTGTCAAGGTCGGCTGGCCCTTGATACTCGCTGCTGGACCTGACGTCATCATAGACATTGCGAAAATCAAGGACGTGATATGCGACATGAAGATCGCCGACATTCCCAGCGTGAACACGCTCATCGTACAGCAGGCGATGTCCCGGGGAGCTAGCGCAGTCATCTGTCATGGGTTCACAGGTGAAGACTCGGTGAAGGCCTGCGTTGATGCGGCCAAGGGTCAGGTCTTTGTCGTCACGGAGATGAGCCACCCGGGTGGAAAGGAGTTCACGGCACCCGTCGCGGACAAGTTGGCCGCCCTCGCGAAATCTGCTGGCGCTAGGGGTATAGTGGCGCCTGCTACGAGGCCGGACCGGATCGCAGACCTGAGGAGGATCATCGGCAATCTTGAGATAATCAGTCCAGGAGTTGGCGCTCAGGGAGGCAAGGCTTCAGACGCCCTGAAGGCTGGCGCTGACTACATCATCGTCGGAAGAGCGATATACGAGTCCCCGGACCCAAAAGCGGCTGCAAAAGCGCTCGCCGACGAGGTCAAGCAGAGTATTTGAACTTCAATGCACGCGGTATTCGTCGAGAAAGGACAGACAATTCGTGACATGCCAGTCGACCCGATTTCGCGTTCGTTTTTCGCTCTCCCGTCACCGACAACGTATATATAGCACCCTCGGTATCGGTGGGCTACTATCGTTAGGTGGCTACATCGTTGGCTGAGGGTAAGGAAACCCCTAGTAGGTCTTTTCTGTCCAAATTGAAGAGGGGGGACGGGAGGCCCGGGGAAATGAGAAAGTGGCTGGATGCCAACTGGGCAGCAATGGTCATGCTCCTTTTCATATTCGTCCTCGCGCTCTTCGTCAGGTCCTACTTCGCATACGACATCTCTCAGGACAACGGGTACATAGTCTCAGGCGGGTCCGACTCCTACTATTGGAGGAGGATCATCGATTACTCAGCAGATACGGGTAAACAACTGTTCTGGGACCCGCTCACGGCATATCCTGACGGGATCAGGAACCCCAGACCGCCCCTGTTCAGCATGTCCGTCGTGGTCCCATCCGTCATCGCTCAAGACCTGTTTCAGTCGCTCGATGACGCTCTCGGGTTCACATTCGTGTGGTCAACAGCGTTCTGGGGCGCCCTCACGGTCGTCCCGACCTACTTCCTGGGCAAGGAGACCTTTGGAAGACGTGCGGGACTAGTGGCAGCCTTCTTCCTCGCGCTGATGCCATCTCACGTCCAGAGGAGTGTGCTGTCCAACGCAGACCACGATGCGATCATCCTGTTCTTCATCGTGCTGACGTTCTATTTCCTGCTGAAGGCGGTCAAGAACCAGCAGCATCTCAAATGGGTCGAGAACTGGCGCAGCATCTCGAGCATTAGGAAGGGTCTGGGCGACTACTTCAGGCAGAGCAGGACCGCAGTGCTCTACGCGCTGATGGCGGGCATGGCCTTCGGGTCCATCATAATGACCTGGGTCGGGTTCGCATACGTGGCCGTGCTCATTCTCGCCTACTTCATCATCCAGATATTGTTCAACAAGTTCAGAAACGTCGACTCGATGAGCGTGATGATCCTGGTCTTCATCGCAATGGGCTTCGGATATCTCCTCTCATATCCGGTCTACTACGAGCAATTACTCCTACCAGTCAGGTTCGATGTGCCGGTTTACCTGTTCCTTGGCTCCATGCTGTTCGGATTCTTGTTCGTTGTGTCAAGGGATCTTCCCTGGACGATCGTGATCCCTGCCGTTGCAGGCGTTGTGATCGTCGGCGTCGCGGTCATCTCGGCAGTTGACCCTGCGCTGGGACAGGCCATCCTCAGCGGCCAAGGATACTTCGTCAAGAGCAAGCTGTACTCGACAATCGCTGAGGCGCGGGCTCCGAGATTCAGCGAGCTCGCGATGTCTTTCGGCGTGGTCACTTTCTTCTTATCGCTGATAGGTCTTATTTGGGCGATCGTCAAGATGCCCAAACGGACCAACGCTGCCTACATCTTCATGGTCGTGTGGCTGGGAGCAGCGATCTTCATGGCGATATCTGCAGGAAGATTCATGTTCAACGCGGCCCCCGCATTCGCAATCGCATCCGCTTGGGTGCTCGTCATCATCGTCGACCGGTTGGACTTCAACAGCGTCAGGAAATCGATAACTGGCGCAAGCGGCTCCTACTGGCAGATCATGAAGAAGAGCATCAAGCTAAGGCACGTCGTCGGTGCGCTCTTCCTCGCGTTCATGATTATCCTGCCGAACGTGTGGTACAGCGTGGATGCCGGAATACCATCCGAGACCAAGCAGAAATATGACCTCCAGATCTACAAGAGCATTCCATCGTTCATGCGGCCAGGTGGCTACGACGTGAACGGCACGAACTGGTATCTCGGCGCGTTCGGTTACCAGCTTCCGCTTCCGTCGTACTACTTCCCAGCTGCCTGGAGCTGGTTCGCGGAACAGGACTCCGACGTGCCACCGGTCGAAAGGCCCGCGTTCGTGGCATGGTGGGACTATGGGTTCGAGGCGATTCAGGAGGGCCAACATCCGACCGTCGCGGACAACTTCCAAAATGGCTACCAGCTAGCGGGAAACGCCATTATGGCGCAAAGCGAAGAGGACACGATCGCCATCTTCGCCTACAAACTGATCCAGGCTGCATGGTCGCACAGCGACCTGAAGGCCAAGATGCATTCGCTCTTCGAGAAGTACGGTGTCTCCGTGGCCAACATGGACGACATCCTCGAAGGACCGGGCCAGCCGATCATCGAGAAGGTACTCTCCGATTCTCTGATCTATGGGCCTATGGCATCCGATCTGAGCGATCCGAACGCAAGAATCGTCGCAGCGAGGGTCGAGCTTTCCAGCATCGGCATCGACAGCCTCGTGTCGTTGTACGGCGAGATTTGCGAGACAACTGGTTGGCAGATAAGCTATTTCATGGTCGACTCAAGGATGTTCCCATTGTCAGGCCAATCAACTGGCATATTCTATGCTCCGGCCAAACTGTCTGACCGGAGGATTTCTAGCGGCTCCACGCCCACTGACTTTTTCACGATAAAGGCTGTCCTGAGCACTGGAGCTGAGGTGGACCTCGACAAAGTCACGTCTAGCGACACTGTCACCGATTACACGCTGAGCTACAAGGACATGTTCTGGGACAGTATGTTCTACAGGGCCATGGTTGGCTACAGCCCATCTGACATCGGCCAATCGAACGATGTGGGAATCCCAGGCTGGTCAAGTTCGCTCTACACCTTCCAGCCTATGCCCGGTTGGAATTTGACTCACTTCAAAATGGTCTACAGGACCGCGTACTACAACTCCTGGCCCGTCGGCGAGGTATCGAAGCATTCTGACGCGTGGACTGCGGTCAACATCGAGGACGCAGTCGCGATGAAGAAGATGATCGATGCTGGGACGCTACAGGGTTATGTGGATCAATCCGCAGGTTCGTACTACCGAGCTGGCGCGGTGTTCCTGAAGTACTATCCTGGAGCGATTGTGAATGGCACTCTCCTGACGGAGCAGGGTGACCCCGCGGCCAATGTGAGAGTGACGGTCAGAGACGAGTTCGGAATACCCCATCAGGTGGTCATGACGGACAACGACGGCCGGTACTCAGTGATCGCCCCTGAAGGGAACGTAACGTTGACATTCTCGACCGGAGCGGCGGCCAACCAGAACTTGGTCGGAACGACCACAATAACCAGCGTCTCATTCAATGTCACAGAGGACCAGGCGATGAGAGCGCCATACGACGCCAACGACGACGGCATCTTGGACTACTACATCACGAAGAACGTCGTCATGAAGGGCACCGAAGTCAAGGGAGACATATTCTGGGATATGGACGGCGACAAGAACTACACCTCTGGTGATGTCCTGGTGCCCAGCGAAGATGTCTTCATGACAGACATCAACAGCGGCCGAGAATACCGGTTCGACGCGTCCGAGGGATCTTTCGACGCTCTGGTGCCGCCGGGGGAGTACGGCATCGCAATCATGGCCCTTGGCAGAAACATAACGGCTGTGGCCCAGCTCAATGTCACATACAACGAGGCGAGCTCCGCGAGCATGCCTCTGTCGCCTGGCAGATTCAACGGCACGCTCTTCAACGAGGATGGCACTCCAGCGGGCGGCTTCTCGATCACCCTGACCGACGTGCCCTACGGATATGAGAGGACAGCTACGACAGCGACCAACGGCTCGTTCTCCTTCAACAATTTGCTCGAGGGCAAATACTCTCTCACGACAACTGAGCCTGGGAAGATGATATTCTCCGGCGAGATCACCGTCTCCGAAGGCCAGACCAGCACGGTCTATGCAGTCATCCAACAGCCCTCGACAATCAACTATCGTGTGATGTCGGGTGGTGCGCCCGTACCTTATGCGCTCTACAGCATATTCAACTTCTACAATACTTCTCAGAGCATTTCCGGAGCTGCGGACGCCTTCGGCAAGATCGATGCGCAGCTCCCGCAAGGCCTTTGGACGCTCTATGCGACCTACTACACCGGCAGCGAACGGTACGCGGCGACTGAGCTCGTGTCGACCGAATCCAGTCTCGTGGCCACTGGCAGCATCGATCTGAAACAGGCGACGGATGTTACAGGTGTGGTAAGAGGTTCGAGCGGCTCCGGGCTTGGGAATGCGTGGGTGTCCTTCCAGGGCAGCAACGGCGCAAAGGTCAGCATAATGGCCGACCAATACGGCTCGTTCAGCATCTCTCTGCCCGAGGACACATATGGGGTCACCTCGCAGGACATCGCCTCCAAGGCCATGTATTCCGGGAGTTTGACCCTCAGTGGCAGCATCGCGAACCCGCAGATCAAGCTGGTCCAGGGCGTCCTTGTGAGCGGGACCCTGTGGGCCCTCAAAGACACCAACCTTCTGCCGTCAGATACCGATCGAGCGGCTTTTGGGGAGCTGAGATACACCGATGGTCAGGGCAACACATTCACTTCCTTGACAGGGTACAACGGTTCATTCGAGATGGTGTTCCCCGCAAACTCTAGCGTGGTAATCGGCCTCGGCAACTCAGAGTATTCGGAATGGATTCAGAACGCTTCATTCAGCACGGACTCCAGCGACATCGGGCTCATAGCCTATCCCAACAGCGTGGTCGTATCCGGCTACGTGAGATTCGAGGGCGCGGGATTGCGGAATGTTCAGGTATCGTTCCTTCCAGACGTGGCGCTAGCTCCTGCGGTCTACACGACCACCGGTGCCGGAGGGTTCTACAGCGCACTTGTGCCTCCGTCGCATTACTCGGTCGTGATTGATCAGGCGACCGGACCAGGGGGCGGAGAGAAGTATCAGTACAGTGCGGATGAGGTGATACTGCCCTCTGATAGCCCTGAGAGCATGGACCTCCAGCCCGTCAAGAGGCTGGAACTGCACGGGACGACCTCTGGAGGCGGTCTCAACGTCCAACTGAAGTTTGAGGGCCCTGAGGAGACGACGGTCGCCTCCACGAGTGCAGCATACTCCGTGTACTTGTTGCCGGGGACCTACAGCGTCTATGCCACGAGCTCCCTGGGCTCTACCCAATATGCGAACATCTCATCTGTGGCGGTGCTAACACCGTCGGAACAGCAGGACCTGCTTCTCACGAAGGCATATCCTGTCTCCGGCTCTATCCGCATAGGCTCGACCACGGTGACGAAGACCGTCACTATCACGGCGGAATCGAGTACGGGCGTAACCATTCACTCAAAGTCGTCAAGTCCGGGGAGCTACACCGTTTCGCTCCCCAAGGGCTCGTACACATTGTCATTCCTGGTCGAGGACATACTCAGCCAGGGTTCTTCGAAGCTATATGTGGAATACTTCGACCAGCAGACGGTGTCAATTGATGCCGCCGGCCAGGTCGTCAACGCAAGCCTGCTCATGCGCCTGGACAACACGACCTTCAGCGGCACGGTAAGCGGGTCCGATGGTGTGCCGGCGCAGTCGTTCGTTGAGCTCTTTGCGAGCGGTGCCTATGGCCAGAGCACATCCTTCATGACGGGCCCGTCGGGAGAGTTCAGCGAGAGCGTGCAGCCTGGAGACTATACGGCATATGTGACGAGGCCGCAGGACCTGCGGGTTTCGCTCGAGCAGATATCATTCACGAGGAACGTCGTCCTCCAGAAGAACATCACCATCTATGACTCGAGATCCGTCTCTGGCACCGTGACGACGGACGGCGTCGGCGCCGAGCTCCAGATAGCCATAACGAAGGGCAATGCCAAGCTGAACATAGTATCGGACGCATCGGGGGCCTTCGAAGTCATGTTGCCACCCGCTGACTACACCCTCACAGCTTCCAAGACCGTTCTTGAGAACGGTCTAAACATAAGCTACTCGGGCTCGAAGAGGATAACAGTTGCTGGGGACAACCTGTATGTGCAGTTCCCACTCACGAGGGACGCGAGACGCGGAGTGACAGCGAGTTGGGACAGGGCGCTTACGCAGTCCGCTCCTCCAGGGACGCCTGTGACCTACGTCATCCAGGTGACCAACACCGGGAACATCAAAGACTCATACACATTCTCATACACCGGTCAATCCACAGACTTCGACGTGACCTTCCCGTCGAGTGAGGTCACGGTGGACTTTGGCGCGAACAACGGAGCCTCGGCCGAGGTCACTGTGACTGCGAAGAGCAAGCTCAGTGCGGGAGACACGAAGATCCCTATCCAGGTAAGGTCGAAGAGTTCGAGCGCCACAAGGACCGACCTCAACCTGTACCTGAAGGTTGGCGTGGTCCGGGGGGTGCTGATATACGAGTTCACCTCAACGAAGACCGTGAGCTCGATGAGCACTGAGAGCAGGTTCAGCCTCAACAACACGGGCAATGCTCAGGACAACTTCGTCCTGCAGGTGTCCAACCTTGACACTTTGAATTCGCTCGGATGGAACGCGGAAATAGTCGACCCGGACACCGGCAATGTGGTTCCGAGCGTCGGCATGCCAGCGTTTTACACGACGACCGTTGGCTTGAGGTTCACTGCGATAAGGGCTAACCCAGATCCCACGGCCGAGGCAATCGTGTATGTGTACTCCACAAACGATCCTGGCGTGAACACATACTCCTCGGTGGCTGTCCTCTTGCCGGACCTCTCCATAGGCAAAGGCGACCTGAGCGTCACGCGGTCGGATGTCAGCTATGTGTTCAACGTCTCGATTGTCTATGTCGATCTCGCGATGGTCGTCGCGATCGCTTCGCTCTTGGTCGGCATGTTCTACCTGCGGAGGAAGAAGGGGCTAGGACGAAAGGCACAGGGCGGAGGTGGCAAGAAGTGAGGAGTCTGAGAAGTTTCCATGTCCTAGCGGTGCTCGCCATCGCATTGCTAGTTTCAGTTCCTTTCTCGGGAGCCTTCAAGCAGGCG
>Ga0153916_10001627_pt1 | contig 16230 bp, 14 predicted proteins | sample Opewatmetagenome_FD_109642 | JGI IMG/M metagenome (GOLD analysis project Ga0153916, IMG submission 109642) | Freshwater wetland microbial communities from Ohio, USA - Open water 3 Core 3 Depth 4 metaG | ecosystem: Environmental > Aquatic > Freshwater > Wetlands | place: USA: Ohio, Lake Erie...
GAGCCCCGGCGTCCACGCCGCCTTGTCGCCAAATTGGCAAGGGCGGCCGGCGCCCGTGCCAATTTGTCAGCGCGCTGCGCCGAGCCGCTCCACGAGGAGCCGCGCGATCTGGATCGCGTTCGTCGCCGCGCCCTTGCGGGTGTTCTCGACCGAGAGGAAGAGGTCGAGCCCGTTCTCCTGCGAGTCGTCCTCGCGGACCCGCCCGACGAGCACCGCGTCCTCGTTCGCGACGAGCATGGGCATCGGGTAGATGCGCTGCGCCGGGTCGTCGAGGAGCTTCACCCCCGGCGCGTTGCGGAGGACCTCGCGCGCCTCGGCCGCGCCGAGCTTCCGCTCCGTCTGCACGTTCACCGCCGCGGAGTGCCCGAAGAACACCGGCACCCGCACCGCGGTCGCCGCGATGCCGAGCGCGGGGTCGCCGAGCACCTTCCGCGTCTCGCGCCCGATCTTCTCCTCCTCGTCGGTCCGGCCGTCCGGAAGGAACGCGCCGACCTGGGGGATGACGTTGAAGGCGATGCGGTACGGGAAGCGCGCGGCGGGCCCGGGCTCGCGCAGGTTGAGGAGGTCGCGGGCCTCCCGCTCCAGCTCCTCCACCCCGCCCTGCCCCACCCCGGAGACCGACTGGTAGGTCGAGACCACCGCGCGCCGGAGCCCCGCCGCGGCGCGGAGCGGCTGGAGCGCGATGGTGAGCGCGGTCACGTTCGTGGACGGGTTCGAGACGATCCCCCGCACCCGCGCGCCCGCGACGGCCTCGGGGTTCACCTCGGGGACGACGAGCGGGACCTCCGGGTCGGCGCGGAACGCGGGCGAGTCGTCCACCACGGCGCAGCCCTCCGCCCAGGCGCGCGGCGCCCACTCCTTCGCCACCTCCGCCCCCGCGCAGAAGATGGCCACCTCGCAGCCCCGGAACGCCCCCTCGTGCAGCGCCTCCACCCGGACGTCGTCGGCGCGGAACGAGAGCGTCGTGCCGGCGGAGCGCGGGCTCGCGAAGGCCCGGAGCGACTTCACGGGGACGTCGAGGTCGTCGAGCACCTCGAGCACGGTCCGGCCGACGGTGCCGGTGGCGCCCACCAGGGCGAGCGAGAGGGGGCGGGTCATGTCGCGGCTCCGGGCGGGCGTCCCTCCGCGCCGTCCCGCGGCGAGGTGCACGCGTCGACGAGGTAGACGATGGACTGGTGGGGCACGCCCGAGTGCATGGTGAGGCCGATCTCGCAGGCGCGCGAGTTGGAGTAGCCCCGCTCGCAGCCCGCGGGCAGCGCGCCGCGCAGGCCCGCGAGCGCGGAGGCGGCGAGCTCGGGCGTCGAGAACCCCTTGTCGCCCGCGAAGCCGCAGCAGCCGGTGGACGGCACGATCACCTCCTCGGCGCAGGCCTCGGCCAGGGCGCGGAGCTTCGGCTCGAGCCCCATCTTCGTCGAGCTGCACGTCACGTGGAGCGCGATGGGGCCCTCCCGCCGCTCGAAGCGGAGGCGGTCCATGAGCCGGTCGTGGATGAACTCGGCGGGCTCGTGGATGGAGAGGTGCGGGTCGAGCACCGCCTTCATGCGCTGGACGCAGGGGCTCGTGTCGCAGACCACGGGGAGCTTCCCGCCCTCGGTGGCCGCGAGGAGGGCGCGCTCGAGCTCCCTCGCCTTCTCGCCGGCGAGGCGCGGGAAGCCCTTCGACTCGAACGAGAGGCCGCAGCACAGGGACGCGAGGTCGGACGGGAAGCGGACGTCGAAGCCGGCCTTGTCGAGGACCGACAGCATGACCTCGGAGAGCGCGCGGCGATCGGGATCGCCGCCGGCCGGGCCCATCGTCCGGGCGATGCACGAGGGGAAGTACACGGCGCGGCGGTCCCGGCCCTTCACGACGTCCTCGAAGGCGGCGCGCGGCGCCCGGGGCGCGGCCTCCGGGAGGATCGGCAGCGCGCCGAAGGTCCGCGCCAGCGCGAGGCCGGTGCGCGCCCCCGCCGCCGTCCACTCGAAGTGCCCGGCCGCGAGCGTCGCCATCCCGTTGGCGAGCGGCGAGCGCGCCTCGGCCCGCCGCACCTTCGTGAGCTTCCCGGTGTCGATGCCGACCGGGCACGCCGTCGCGCAGAGCCCGTCGGTGGCGCAGGTGTCGTCGCCGAGGTAGGCGTAGTCGCGCTCGAGGCGCCGGCGGCGGGGCGCCGCGTCGGGGCCGGCCGCGGTCCCGAGCCGGGCGATCTCCCGCCGCACCACGATGCGCTGGCGGGGCGTGAGGGTGAGCGCCCGCGAGGGGCAGCGCGGCTCGCAGAAGCCGCACTCGGTGCAGCGGTCCACGAGCTCGTGCGCGTGCGGCAGGGCCTTCAGGTCCTTCAGGTGCGCGCGGGGGTCGTCGTTCAGGAGGACGCCGGGGTTGAGGAGCCCGTCCGGATCGAGGAGCGCCTTCACGCGGCGCATGAGGCCGTGGGCCTTCTCGCCCCACTCGAGCGCCACGAAGGGCGCCATGTTCCGGCCGGTGTCGTGCTCGCCCTTGAGCGAGCCGTCGAAGCGCTTCGCCACCAGCTCGCAGACGTCGTCCATGAAGCGCCGGTAGCGCTCCACCTCCGCGGCGTCGTCGAAGCCCTGCGTGAAGACGAAGTGCAGGTTCCCGTCGAGCGCGTGGCCGAAGACGATGCCCTCGTCGTAGCCGTGCCTCGCGAACAGCCGCCGGAGCTCGACGGTGCCGGCGGCGAGGTGCGCCATGGGGAACGCGACGTCCTCGATGACGACGGTGGTGCCGATGCGGCGCGCGGCGCCCACCGCCGGGAACAGCCCGCGCCGGATGTCCCAGAGGCGCTCGTACTCCGCCTTCACGGAGGTGAAGCGGATGGGCTCCACCGTGGGGAGGCCGGCGAGGAGCGCCCCGGCGGCCTCCGCGGCGCGCGCGACGCCGGCGGGGTCCGCCGCGCGCACCTCCACGAGGAGCGCGCAGACGCCGTCGCCGAGCGTGCGGAGCACCGGCGGGAGCCCCGGCTTCGCCTCCACCGAGCGCAGCGACGCGCGGTCCATCAGCTCGACCGCGGAGACCGGCCCGCCCGAGAGGCGCTGCGTCGCGCGCGCGGCCGTCTCGACGTCCGGGAAGAGGGCGAGCGCGCTCGCCCTGTGCGCGTGCTCCTCCACGGTCGCGAGCGTGACCTCGGCGATGAAGGCGAGGGTCCCCTCCGAGCCGAAGACGAGGTGGAGGAGGATGTCGAGCGGGTCCTCGAAGTCGACGAACGAGTTCAGCCCGTAGCCCGTGGTGTTCTTGATCCGGTACTTCTCGCGGATGCGCCGCTCGAGGGGCGCGTCGGACAGGACCTCGCGCCGGATGGCGGCGAGGCCGTCGAGCAGGCTCCGGTGGCTCTCGCGCAGCCGCGCCCGGTCCGCCGGATCCGCGGTGTCCACCAGCGTGCCGTCCGCGAGGACGAGCTTCATCGCCCGCACGGTGCGGTAGGTGTTCTGCGCCGTGCCGCAGCACATGCCCGACGCGTTGTTCGCGGCGATGCCGCCCACCTGGCAGGCGCCGATGGAGGCCGGGTCGGGACCGATCTTCCGGCCGAGCGGCGCGAGCAGCGCGTTCGCCTCGGCGCCGATGACCCCCGGCTCGAGCACCACCGCCGCGCCCCCGTCCGCGATCCGCCGGCCCTTCCAGCCGTCGAGCTGGACGAGCACCGAGTCCGTCACGGCCTGCCCGGAGAGGCTCGTCCCCGCGGCGCGGAAGGTGAGCGGCACGTGGTGGCGCCGCGCGAGCGCGAGCACCGCCTGCACCTCGGGCGCGCTCCGGACGCGGACCACGACCTTCGGCACGAGGCGGTAGAAGCTCGCGTCGGTCCCGTAGGCGAGCGTGCGGAGCGGATCGCAGACGAGCCGCTCCGGCGGGATGGACGCCCGCGCGCCCTCGTAGAAGGCGCGGTGCGCGGGCGGGAGCGCCCGGACGTCGGCGCGGGTGGACCGTGGGGAGCCCATCGAGGCGGCAACGCTAGCCGCGCGGGCGGGCGGGTTCAAGACGGCCGGCCGACCGACGGCGGGACCGGGCGCGCGACCCGCTCTCGCGGCGGGCCGTGCGCGTCACCGCGCGCCGCCCGCGATCCATCTCCCGAGCGGCGGCATCGCCACGATGAGCGAGAAGCGGAGGACGCGCCCTGCGAGACCGCACGCGAAGAACCGCGGGAACGGGAACCGCAGCGTCCCGGCGAGGATCGAGATCACGTAGAAGGGCGGGAGCCCCAGCGCCGCGGAGACGAAGACGAGGAGCTCCTTGCTCCGCCAGCGCGCCACCCTCGCGCGCACCGCCTCGAGGTCCACCCTCCTCCGCCCCAGCGGCAGCCGGAAGACGCCCCGGCCGCCCAGGTACATGACGGTCTTCGCCACCATCTGCCCGGCGGTGGCGAGCGCCACGATCACCCACAGCCGCGAGGGCGGCGTGACCGCCGCGAGGCCGATGAGGAAGAGCTCGGCGTTCAGGATCGGCACGATGCCGCTCGCCATGCAGTAGACGAACGTCGCGACCGGAATCCCGAGCCTGACGATGATCTCCTCCGCCGACACGGCGCCTGCTACGGGCGCCCGCCCGCGGCGGGGAGCCAGGGCTCCGGGGCGGGGAGGGCGGCGAGCCGGGTGATGGACCAGATCTTCACGCCGATGACGGAGAGCGAGACGAGCGCGGGCGCGACCCAGCCCCAGCCGAGGAGCGTGGCGCCGATGATGGCGCCGGTCACGAGCGCGCCGTTCGCCACCTTCCCCGCCGCCGACCAGTTCCACAGCCAGATCTCGCGATCCACCTCGTGGAAGTAGTTGGGCGAGAGACAGGGCCAGCGCATGAACTGGTGCGAGAGGTACTGGTCCAGCACGACGAACTGCAGGAGGTGCAGGGCGATCGGGACGGCCATCACCGGATGGTCGCGGAGGAAGTTCGCGTAGAAGGCGCCGATGAGGAGCCGGTCCGAGAGGATGTCGAGCTGGGCCCCGATGCGCGTCTCCTGGCGCAGCGCCCGGGCGAGGCCGCCGTCGGCGACGTCGAGCACCCAGTAGACCGCGAGCCCGGCGTAGCTCCAGACCTCGCGGCCGGAGAGCGCGGCGGTCACGAAGCAGCCGAGCGCGGCGATCACCCGGACGCCCGTCACGGCGTTCGCCCAGGTGCGCCAGGTCTCGCGGACCAGGCGATGACGCGAGAGCGTCGCCTCGCGCCCGGAGGCGGCGAGGGCGGCGTTGGGGAGGTCCGGGGTCGCGGGCAAGGGAGGGCATCCTCGCCCCGCCGCGGCGCAGGGTCAACGGTTCAGGAGATCGCGCAGCGCGGCCTCGATCCCCGGGAACCGGAAGCGGTAGCCGAGCTCGAGCGCCTTCTGCGGCAGCACGCGCTGGCTCGCGAGGACGACGCTGGCGAGCTCGCCGCCGAGCGCGAGCTTCACCGCGAAGAGCGGCGCGGGGAGCGCGCTCGGCCGGCGGAGCACCTTGCCGATGGCCCTCGCCAGCTCGCGGTTCCGGACCGGCCCGGGGGCCGCCGCGTTCATGGGCCCCCGGGCGCGCGGCTCCCCGAGCGCGAAGAGCACGAGCCCCACCTCGTCGGCGAGGTGGATCCAGGGCTGCCAGAAGGCTCCGTCGCCGAGGGGACCGCCCGCGAGCAGGCGGAAGGGCCGCACCAGCCTCGGGAACGCGCCCCCGTGCGGCGCGAGCACGATCCCCGACCGGAGGAGCACCACCCGCGCGCGCGCCGCCGCGGGCGCCGCGGCCGCCTCCCACTCCCGGCAGGCCTCCGCGAGGAAGTCCTTCCCGGGGGAGGACGCTTCGTCGAGGGTCTCGTCGCCGCGCGAGCCGTAGAAGCCGACCGCGCTCCCGGAGACGAGCACCGCCGGCCCACGCTCGCGCAGCACCGCCGCCACGTTCTCCGTCGAGCGGACCCGGCTCTCGCGGATGCGCCGCTTCCGCTCGGCGTTCCAGCGCCCGTCCGCGATGGACTCGCCGGCGAGGTGCACGCACGCGTCGCAGCGGGCGAGCTCGTCCTGCCAGGCCCCCGGCGACCCCGGATCGCCCGCCACCACCCGCGCGCCCGCGGGGAGCCGCGCCGACGCGCCCGCCGCCCGCGAGAGCGCGGTGACGAGATGCCCCTTCTCGAGGAGCGCGGCGCACACCGCCCGGCCGACGAGCCCGGTCGCGCCCGTGACGAAGACCTGCACGGCTAGCTCCCCTTGCCGGCGCCCGGGGCGCCGGGGGCGTTCCCACCGGGGAACTTCAGCTCCGCCTCGCTCGGCCGGACGTAGTGCGGCTCGAGGGCGAAGAGCGCCTGCGGGTCGTAGCCCGCCGCGAGCACCCTCTCCGAGACGAGCGCCGCGACGGCGAACGCGGGCGGCGCCCTCACCTCCGTCCGGAGCCGGGGGAGCGCGGGCTCGAGCAGCCGCGCGTAGACCTCGTAGCCCTCGCCGAAGCCCGCCACCGGTCCGCCCGTGAGCGAGGCCACCCGCCCCGCGACGGCGTCCGGGGGGAGCGCGGCGTCGTCGGCGAGCTCGACGACGCCCCCCTCGCGCGCCCGGTAGAAGCCCGCGTAGACCTCGCCCTTCCTCGCGTCGAGGAGCGGCACCAGGATCGCGCCCTCCTCCGCGTCGCGGGCCGCCGCGAGCGCCATCGCGGCGAGGCTCGACGCGCCCGCGATGGGCCTGCGGTTCGCGTAGGCGAGCCCCTTCCACGTGGCGAGCCCGATGCGCAGGCCCGTGAACGACCCGGGCCCGAGGCCGATCGCGTAGGCCTCCACCGCCGGGATGGCGAGCCCCTCCGCCTTCAGGAGCTCGACGAGCGCCTTGGGGAGGAGCGCGGAGTGTCCGCCGACCTTGCCCTGCTCGGGCTTCGCGGGCGCGCGCTCGGTCCGCTCGCAGCGGAGCCGGGGCGGCCCGGCCCGCGAGAGGTCCACGAGGGCGCAGGAGAGCGTGAGCGTCGCGGTGTCGAGGGCGGCGACCAGCATCCCTCGTTTCTAGCCCAGCGCGCGCCGCCGGGAGTCGATTTTCGGCCCGCCCGGGGCGAGCGGCGGGTGGACAAACGTTTGCAGGCCGCGTTCGCGCGAAATCGGGGCTGACCCCTCTGGCACTGGTCCCCTCCTGAGCGCTGCTCCTAGCCAGTATGCCGCGAGGTCCGCCGGCTCGCGGCGTCGGGTGTTCACCCGCCGTCGCGCGTCCCCGGCGAGCCGCTCCGAAAGGATACTCCCCATGAAGACCCGGACGTTCGTCGCCCTCGGGTTCGCCCTGGCAACGACCACCCTCTCGATCCCGGTTCGAACGGCTGCGATCCCGGCCTTCGCGCGCAAGTACGAGACGAGCTGTCTCACGTGCCACTCCGTGTACCCACGGCTCACGCCGTTCGGGGAGGCGTTCCGCCGGAACGGGTACCGCTTCCCCGGCGTGGACAGCGACTACGTGAAGCAGCCTGCGGTGGTCCTGGGCCAGGAGGCGAACAAGAAGACCTTCCCGGCCTCCGTCTGGCCGGCGACCCTCCCCGCCTCGGTGCCGATCGCGATAGGGGCCAACGGTCATGCCCTCGTCCTCCCGAGCTCGACCGCGAGCACCGCCCGCGCCAACAACGGCACCGGGCTCTTCCTCGACGGCCTGGTCGGCGAGGGCCAGCTCTGGGCCGGCGCCGCGCTCGACGACACGACCACGCTCTGGGCGGAGCTCACCGTCTCTTCGGAGGGCGCGGACGTGGAGCACGCGCAGGTCCTCCTGAACGACCTCGTCGGGCCGAAGCACTTCTTGAACCTGGTCGTGGGGAAGGGCTTCCCCACCCTCACGAGCTTCGGCCCCCACTCGACGTTCCTCGGGGACGCCCGCATCACCACCGTCCCGGTGACGGGCATCTACGGCCTCTCGACCGACCCGTTCACGCTCGTCGACAACTTCAACGGGCTGGAGCTGACCGGCGTCCTCGGTGACGGGCGGCTCGACTACTCGGCCGGGCTCAGCTCCGGGAAGAACGTCTCCGGCACGCTCTTCAGCTCGGAGAACGTGTACGCCCACGTCGGGTACAAGGTCGGCGGGATGCGGCTCGACGGGGAGGGCGACAAGGGGCCGACGGACGCGATGCGCCCCTGGGCGGAGGACGCGGTCACGGTGGACCTCTTCGTCTACCACTCGCGGGAGCACTTCCCGAACCCGGCCGCGCCGCCGCCGGCGCTCGGCGACAGCTCGTTCACGGTGGGCGGGACGGGGCGCGGCCAGCTGGGCTCGCTCGAGCTCGACGCCGGCTTCTACTCGCAGAAGCACGACCGCGCCACGGCGGGGCTCGGGTCGGTGCGCGCCGACGTGGAGTGGGGGGAGCTGAGCTACGTCCTCTACCCGTGGCTCGTTCCCGCCGTCCGGGTGGAGCGGATCGGCCTTCGTCCGTCTGACGGCCCGAACGTCTCGGACGTCCACGTGATGCCGGGGATCGCGTTCCTCCTCCGCGCGAACGTGAAGGCCGTGCTGGTCGCGAACATCGAGGCCGCCCGCGGGTTCCCGTCCGACGCGGGAGGTGCGCCGCTCCCCTGGAGCGGCGGCAACGCCGACTGGGGGGGCTTCGCGGCGGCCGGCGACACCACGTCGACGCTCACCAGCCGCGTGTCCGACTTCCAGTCCATCGCCCTGTTCCTCGCGTGGGCGATGTGACCGGGACGCGCCGCGTCCTGCATCCGGAGAGGGAGAACCACACCATGATCGACTCGCTCGCGGTCCTGCGCCGCCTCACGCTCGCGCTCTGCGCGGCCGCCGCCCTTCCCGCGGCCGCCCAGACCGGGACCATCACGGGAAAGGTGGAGGCGACCCCCGCCAAGTACCTCGCCGAGACCGTCGTCTACGTGGTCGCCGCTCCCGGGACCTTCGCCCCGAAGACGGTGCCCCTGGACCAGAAGGCGCTCACCTTCCGCCCTCACGTCCTCGTCGTCACGAAGGGTGACACGGTGAAGTTCCTGAACCACGACACCGTGGCGCACAACGTGTACACACCCGACGGGACGCCCTACAACCTCGGGACGTTCAAGCCGGGCGAGGACCGCACGCACACGTTCGACGAGACGGGGTCGTTCTCGCAGCTCTGCAGCATCCACCCCGAGATGCTGTCGTACGTCTTCGTGAACCAGAACCCGTACGCCGCGGCGGTCGACGCGAAGGGTCGCTACGCCATCAAGGACGTCCCGGCGGGCCGCTACGAGCTCGCCATCTGGAACTCGCACCTCAAGGCCCCCAAGAAGGCGGTCACGGTCACCGCGGGGAAGCCCGTGGAGATGGACTTCGACCTCAAGCGCTAGGAGCGCGGGTGTCCCTTCGCGCCCGCGCCGCCGCCCTCCTCGCCGCCTCGGCGAGCGCCGCGACCTTGTGCGCCGCGGCGCCGCCCGGCCCGGCCCAGCCGATCCTCTTCAGCCACCGCGTCCACGCGGGCGACCAGAGGATCGGCTGCACCTCCTGCCACGTCTACGCCGAGCGCGGCCCGGTCGCCGGCGTCCCGTCGATGCAGCGCTGCCAGGGGTGCCACAAGTTCGTCCGCGAGGATCCGGACCACCCCGAGATCACCGCGCAGCTGAAGCCGCTCCTCCAGATCCTGAAGGCCGGGACCGCCGTCGAGTGGGTGCGGGTGCACCGGGTCCCGGACCACGTCTACTTCACGCACGAGCGGCACGTCCTCGCCGGGGTCCGCTGCCAGGAGTGCCACGGCGAGGTCGAGCGGATGGAGGTGGTGCGCCAGGTCGCGCCGCTCACCATGGGCTGGTGCCTCGAGTGCCACCACCGCAAGCAGCGGGAGCGGCCGGTGGGACGCGAGCGGCTCACCGAGTGCGTGACCTGCCACAAGTGAGGACGGCGTGAGAGATCCCAGCGAGCGGCGGGTCGGACGCAGGACCTTCTTCCGGATCACCGGGGCGGCCGGAGCGGCCGGCGTGGCCGCGGGGTGCTCGCCGCAGGCCGCCACCGAGCGGCTCGTCCCGTGGATCGTCCCGCCCGAGGACGTCGTCCCCGGCCAGCCGCTCTACTACCGGACCGCGTGCCGCGAGTGCAGCGCCGGGTGCGGCGTCACCGCGAGGACGCGCGAGGGCCGGGCGACGAAGCTCGAGGGGAACCCCGAGGATCCGATCGGGCGCGGGGCGCTGTGCGCGCGCGGGCAGGCGGCGATCCAGGGCCTCTACCACCCCGAGCGGTTCCGCGGTCCCCTCCGGCGCGGCCCCGGCGGCGCCCTCGCGCCCCTCTCCTGGGACGAGGCGGAGGACGCGCTCGCGCAGTCCGTCGCCGCCGCAGGGGCGAAGGGACCGGGGCGCGTCCGCCTCCTCACCCGCCTCGAGCCCGGGGCCACCGGCGCGGTGCAGCGCGCCTTCATGAAGGCGGCCGGGGCGCGGCCCCGCGACCGGGTGGTGCTGGAGCCCTTCGACCCCGCCCCGCTGCGGATCGCCGCCCGCGCGCTGCTCGGCGCCGACGGCCTCCCGGTCTTCGACCTCGCCGAGGCGCGCTCGATCGTGGCGTTCGGCGCCGACTTCCTGGAGACCTGGCGCTCGCCCGTGGAGGGCGCGCGCCAGCTGGCGGCCGGCCGGGGGCGGCTCGGGGAGGACCGCACCCGGGTCACCTGGGTGGGACCGCGCCTCTCGCTCACGGGCGTGTCCGCGGACCGGTGGGTGCGCTGCCGGAGCGGCGGGGAGGGCGCGGTGGCGCTGGGCCTCCTGCGCGTGCTCCTCGACCCGGCCCGGAGCGTCGCCGTGGCGGCCGAGGTCGCTCCGCTCTCGCCGCGGGTCGCGCGGCTCGACCCGCGGGACCTCGCGGACCGGGCGGGCGTCCCGTGGGAGGAGATCGAGCGGCTCGCCCTCGAGCTCGGGCGGCGGCGCCCCTCCGCGCTGCTCGGCCCGGGCGCGCAGAGCCAGGGCGCCGGCGCCGTGCAGCTGGCGGCCGTCGCGACGATCCTCGACGTCGCGCTCGGAAACGTCGGGCGCACCGTGTTCCACGGGCGGGATCAGCGGGAGGACGTCCCGTCCTCGGCGGACGAGGTGGGCGCGCTCCTCGCCGCGGCGGCGGCCGGCGAGGTGGACGTGCTCCTCGTCCACCACGCCGATCCGGTGGGGACGCTCCCCGCCTCGTTCCACGCCCGCGAGGCGCTCGCGAAGGTGCCGCTCGTCGTGAGCTTCGCGCTCCGGCCGGATCCGACGACGGCGCTCGGGCACCTGGTGCTTCCCGACAACCACGCGCTCGAGTCCTTCGACGACGTCGCCGTCCGCGCCGGCGTCGTGAACCTGGTCCAGCCCGTCATGACCCCGCTCGCCGACACCCGGCAGGCGGCGCAGGTCCTCGCCGAGGTGGGCACGCGCCTGCCGACGCCGGCGGCCTTTCCCTCGACCGATCCCTTCGACCTCCTGCTCGCGCGCGCCGCCGACCACGCGAGGGCCGCGCTCGGCACCGCGCCGGCGGATCTCGCGACCGTCCATCGCGACGCGCTCCAGCGGGGAGGCCACTGGTCCGCGCCGCCGCCGTCGCGTCCGCCCCGGCTCGACGCCCACGCCGCCGAGCCGTTCCTGGCGCTCCCGGCGCCCGCGGGCGGTATGCCCTCCGAGCTGGACCTCGTCGTCTTCCCCACGGCGCTCCGCGGCGACGGGCGCGGCGCGGACCTCCCCTGGCTCCGCGAGGTGCCCGACACGCTCTCCAGCGTGTCCTGGAGTCCCTGGCTCGAGGTCTCGCCGGCGACGGCGAAGCGGCTCGGCGTGGCGACCGGGGAGCTCGTGGCCGTCTCGACGCCGGCGGGGCGGGCGGAGGTCCCCGCCTACGTGTTCCCCGGAATCCGCGACGACGCCGTCGGGCTGCCGATCGGCCCGGAGGCGCTGGCGCTCCTCCCCGCGGAGTCGGCGCCCACCTTCCGGTGGTCGGGGGTGCGGGCCACCGTCGCGCGCACGGGCGGCCGGACCCGGCTTCCCGTCCTGGAGGGGAGCCCGTACCAGCACGGCCGCGAGCTCGTGCCGGTCGTCTCCGCCGCCGCGCCTTCGCCGCACCGGCCGGATCTGTCCGCGAAGATGTACCCGGAGCCCACCCACCCGCAGCACCGCTGGGCCATGGCCATCGACCTCGACCGCTGCACCGGCTGCCAGGCGTGCATGGTGGCCTGCCACGCCGAGAACAACGTGCCGGTGATGGGGGCGCAGGCGGCGACCGAGGGGCGCTACATGGGCTGGATCCGCGTGGAGCGCTACCTCGGCGAGGCGCCGGGCGCCGACCTCGACGTGCGCCTGCTCCCCATGCTGTGCCAGCAGTGCACGAACGCGCCGTGCGAGCCCGTGTGCCCGGTGTACGCGACCTATCACACGCCCGAGGGCCTGAACGCGCAGATCTACAACCGCTGCGTGGGGACCCGGTACTGCTCGAACAACTGCCCGTACAAGGTGCGTACCTTCAACTGGCGCGACGCGCAGTTCGAGCGGCCGCTCGACATGCAGCTCAACCCCGACGTCACCGTGCGCTCGCGCGGCGTCATGGAGAAGTGCACCTTCTGCATCCAGCGGATCCGCCACGGCGAGAACGAAGCGCGGGACGAGGGGCGCCCGGTGCGGGACGGGGAGATCGTCCCCGCCTGCGCCCAGACCTGCCCGGCCCAGGCGATCGTGTTCGGGGACGCGAAGGATCCGGACTCGCGCGTGAGCCGCCTCGCGCGCGACGGACGCGCCTTCCGGGCCCTGGAGGAGACCAACGCGCAGCCCGCCATCACGTACCTCGCGGGCGTGCGGCAGCGGGGTGAGACGTGACCACCAGCACCGGCGAAGCCTTCCGCTCGATCGAGGAGACCGTCCGGGCCACGCACGGCCGGCCGGGGCCCGCCTACTGGATCGGGCTCGCGATCGCGGGGAGCGTGGCCGCGTTCGGCGCCTGGTCCTACTCGCTCATCGTCCGGACCGGCCTCCACTGGACCGGGCTCGAGCGCCCCGGGATGTGGGGGAACCTCATCACGGACTTCGTGTTCTGGGTGGGCATCGCCCACTCCGGCACGCTCATCAGCGCGATCCTCTTCCTGTTCCGGGCCCGGTTCCGCACCGCCGTCTACCGCATCGCCGAGATGATGACGGTGTTCGCCGTGTTGACCGCGGGCCTCTACCCGATCCTGCACCTCGGGCGCCCCTGGTTCGCCCACTGGCTCTTCCCGTACCCGAACCAGCGGGGCCTCTGGCCGAACTTCCGCTCCCCGCTCATCTGGGACGTCTTCGCCGTCTCGACGTACCTCATCGTCTCGACGGTGTTCCTCCTCGTGGGGGTCGCGCCCGACGCCGCCGCGCTGCGGGCGCGCGCCACCGGCTGGCGCCGCCGCCTCTACGGCGTCCTCGCCTTCGGCTGGAAGGGCACCGACGAGCAGTGGCGGCACTACACGCGCGCGTACCTCTTCTTCGCCGCCTTCGCGACGCCGCTCGTGGTCTCCGTCCACAGCGTGGTCTCCTGGGACTTCGCGGTGTCCATCCTGCCGGGCTGGCACTCGACGCTCTTCCCTCCGTACTTCGTCGCCGGCGCGATCCTCTCCGGCGTCGCCATGGTCATCACCATCCTCATCCCGGTCCGGCGGGCGTTCCGGCTCGAGACGCTCATCGAGCTGCGCCACATCGACATGCTCGCCCGGCTCGTCATCCTGACCGGCCTCATCGTCACGTACTCCTACGCCACGGAGATCCTGCTCGCCCTGCAGGGGCCGGCCGGCGACCCGGAGCGGAGCACGTTCCTCTACCGGATGACGGGGCCGTACGCGTTCGTCTTCTGGACGATGGTCGCCTGCAACTGCGTCGGGCCGGCGCTCCTGCTCTGGAACCGCGTCCGGCGGAGCACGCCCCTGCTCATGGGCATCTGCATCGCCGTCAACGTCGGGATGTGGCTCGAGCGCTTCAACATCGTCGTCAGCTCGCTCTCGCACGATCGGCTCCCGTTCGACTGGCGGATCTACGTCCCGACCTGGGTGGAGTGGGCCATGACGGTGGGCGCCTTCGGCTGGTTCTTCACCCTCTTCATGATCGGCATGAAGATCCTGCCGCCGGTCTCCATCGCGGAGCTGAAGGAGGAGGCGGCTCACGCCTCGCACGAGGGGGCGGCCCATGCCGGGTGAGCGCGGCGTCCTCGGCACGTTCGGAGATCCCGGCGCCGCCGCGCGCGCCGTCCGCGCGCTCCGCGCGGCGGGCCTGCGCGTGGACGCGGCGATGCCGGCCCCGTTCCCGGAGCTGGTCGAGGCGCTCGGGAAGCACCGGAGCCGGCTCGGCCTCGTGACGTTCCCCGGCGCCGTCACCGGCCTCTGCCTCGGCGTCCTGCTCACCGTCGGCACCTCGCTCGCCTGGCGCCTCGTCACGGGCGGCAAGCCCATCGTCTCCGTCCCGCCGTTCGTGATCGTCATCTTCGAGCTGACCGTGCTCGTCGGCTCGCTCACGAACCTCGTCGCCGTCGTGGTGGGGGGCGCACGCGGCGCGAAGCGGCAGGCGGCGGTCGCCGCCGCCGAGGCGGTGGGAGATCGCATCGCGGTGTTCGCGGCCGGGGACCCGGCCGCGGCGGCGCGCCTCCTGCGCGAGGGCGGGGCGGAGGAGGTGCGCGATGTCCCCTAGCGCCCGACGCCGTTCCCCGGCCGCCGCGGCCCTCGCCTGCGCGATCCTCGCCTCCGCCTGCAGCAACGACTGGCGCACCGACATGTGGTACCAGCCCTCGCTCAGGCCGGAGGCGGCGCCGCGCCCACCGCCGGAGCGCTCGGTGCCGCTCGGCGCCGCGCCCCGCTACGAGAGCCGGGACGACACCGAGGGCCTCCAGAACCCCGTCCCCGCCACCCCGGCGTCCCTCGAGCACGGCCACGCCCTCTTCGTCTCCCGCTGCGTGCCCTGCCACGGCGACGAGGGCCACGGCGGCGGACCGGTGTCGAAGTTCTTCCCCCCGGCGCCGGACCTCGCCTACGTCAGCGTGCGCGCGCGGTCGGACGGCTTCATCTGGGGAACCGTGAGCTACGGCGGGAAGGCCATGCCGCCCGCGCGCGAGGGGCTCACGGCGCGCGACCGCTGGGATCTCGTGAACTGGGTGCGCGAGATCCAGCGGACCTCGCCCGTCGTGACGGTCCCGCCGCCGCCCCCGCCCCCGCCCGGCGGAGGAGGCTCGCCATGACGGAGCTCGATCGGGGCGCTCGCGGCGCGAGCCTGCGACGGCTCGCGGTGGCGGCCGCCGGGATCGGAGGGGCGGCGTTCGTGGCCGGCATCGCGTCGGGCCACGCCAGCGCGACCTTCGCCGCGCTCGACGCGAGCTGGCTCTACTTCGCCGCCCTCTCCGCCGGCGCCGTCGCCCTCGGGGCGGCGGTCCGCGTCGCCCACGGCCGCTGGGCAGGGCCCGTCCTCCCCGTCGCGGACGCGGCGGCCGCCTTCTTCCCGGTCGCGTTCGCGCTCCTCGTGCTGCTGCTCCTCGGCGCGCGGACGTTCATCCCCTGGACGCGCGACGCGTCCGCGCTCCACCTCGGCGGCCTCGCCGCGCGGCAGCTCGTCTCGGCCGCCGTGGTCTTCGCGCTCGGGGCGCGCCTCGTCGCGATGGCGCACGCCCCCGGCGTGGACGCTTCCCGGGTGCGGACCGCGAGCCTCGTGTACCTGCTCGCGTACGTCGTCGGCCTCTCGCTGTGGGCGTTCGACCTCGTCATGGAGCTCACCGACGCGCCGCCCTACACGGTCCTGCCCCCCTACTTCTTCCTGGGCGCCTTCGTCTCCGGCCTCGCCTGGGTGGCGCTCGTCGCGGCGGTGCGCGACCTCTCGGGGCCGGACCTGCGTCACGACCTCGGCAAGCTCCTCTTCGCGTTCATCATCGTGTGGACCTACCTCCTCTGGTCGCTGTTCCTGCCGACCTGGTACGGCAACGTGCCGGAGGAGTCCGCGGCGCTCCTGCGGCGCTGGACCGGGCCGTTCCGCCCCATCTCGGCGGCGGTCCTCGTCACCGTCTTCGCCTGGCCCTTCTGGCTGCTCTTCTCCGAGCGCATGAAGCGCCGGCGCGGCACGCTCGCCGCGGGGGCGGGCGCGATCCTGCTCGGGCTCTGGGCGGAGCGCTTCCTGCTTGTCGTGCCGTCGATCCCGGGCCCGGGCGGCGCCGCGGCGATCCTCGCCGGCGGAGGCGTCACCCTCGGCGTCGCGGGCCTGTTCCTCTTGCGCGCCGTCCCGCGCCGGGCTCCGTGAGCCCCGCCACGCGGGCCCCGGGCCGGGAGCGAACCCCCGTCAGCCCATGCGCCGGACGATGTCGTTCTTGAACACGAACAGCATGAGGGTGACGAGCAGGATGAGCCCCACGATGTTCGCGATCTCCCGCGCGCGCAC
>Ga0153916_10001628_pt1 | contig 16230 bp, 17 predicted proteins | sample Opewatmetagenome_FD_109642 | JGI IMG/M metagenome (GOLD analysis project Ga0153916, IMG submission 109642) | Freshwater wetland microbial communities from Ohio, USA - Open water 3 Core 3 Depth 4 metaG | ecosystem: Environmental > Aquatic > Freshwater > Wetlands | place: USA: Ohio, Lake Erie...
AAACAAAGACAGGGTATGCGTCTTTGCGAACAAAGCATCATCCAAGTGCCGTTTCGGCTCAGGGCTCTTCTACAGTGAGACCCATGTCGCGCAAGGTCGTGAGCCAGCCGTCAGGCTGGAGCAGTTGTCTCATGTTGAGCGCCGCAAAGGTGGTCCGGTTGCGCTCCAGCGCGCGTTCCACGGCGCTCAGCCATGCGTCGGCGTGCTGTGCGTTGAGCTCATCCCAGCGCTCCGCACCAAAGAGCTCTGCCGGACACTGATCCCAGTCCGCCGGCTCAGCCATTTTCCGCAGGGTTTCTAGATCACCCACCGCCCACGCGTTCGCGCGCGCCTTCGTCACTTCAAGATCCGTTTCGAGGACTCGAATGGTGGTTTCGAGACAACCTGTCGTCGGCCGCTGCCTCACGTTGGTCAGCAGTGCGGTCACATCGCCCGCGTCTGTCTCCACACGAGTGATCTTGCGTCGATGTTTCTTTGCCAGCTTCACAACTTGTGGGATTACACCCGTCGAGCTGAGCCCCGCGGTCCCCGTTGCACTCGCGCTCAGCGTTTCGGCTGCGAACACGGGGCGCAGGCGCTCGATGCGCCCGTCGTTCGGCGCGTACTTCGCTTTCAATACAGAGAAGCGCTCATACAGGGTCTGCGGGAGAACGTCGGCGAGCTTCGCACCGTCCGGGTTCTTGGCGGTACGGATCAGCCGCGGAAAGAACATCACCGCGTTGAGCCCTCGCAGATGCGGCACGATGCCGCCTTCGACGAGTACTTCATCCGCGACCGAGAGCGTTTCTTCCACCGCCTTCGAACGCCAGGTCATCTCTCTCGGCAGCGGCGTGATCCGCGCTCGAGATGTTTCGCGGATAAATGAACGATAGATACGGACGATCGATATCACGGAAGGTATCGGTTGCGCCTGTGATGGACTGGACCGACAGTCAGCATTTTTTCCGCTGATACAGTCACTTAGCGGGGGCCGCGATCTCTTGTCTCCTATATGTCTCCTCAGGTCTCGGCGCTGCTCCTAGCTCGCCGTCTTTAAGGGTTCAAATATGAGCGACGACAGCGGCGCCGCCAATGATCCGAGGTTTCCGGTGCGCATCGATTGGCAGGCGAGCAAGGAGGCTTGGATCGACGAGGCGCGGGCGACGTGGGAGCCGAGCCTGCTTGGCGACCCGCGGTTTCCGGATGCAGCGAAAGCCATCAAGCGTTTCAACCAAGCCATAGACACATGGCGGGCTAAGCGCGCGAACGCGTTCAAGTTCCGGGAAGTCATCAACATCGGGAATGAGCTGGGGGCTGCGTACGCTCTGCTTGGGAAGCTGAAGACGACCGACACTCTCAGCTATGAACCGCGCCTTGGCACCACCAAGGAAACGATTGACTTTCTTGTGCGCGGTGAGGATGGAAGCCGGGGATGGATAGACGTAAAGACTGTCGCGCCGCAGTGGCAGGACGATGACGCCAGTTGGAAGCGCTTCATGAAAATTGCCGCCGACTTCCCAGATAGCGCGCGACTGCTTGTTCATCGCGAGTTCGGTGGGGCCGGCATCGCCGGCCAATCCATAAAAGCCCGGTGGAGTTTCATAAGCCGCGCTCTTGAACTGGAGCGAAAGGCCGCTCTGATTCCCGAGGGTGAGGCTGGAAAGGTGTGGCTGCTGCTGTGTTCCGATGGCTCCTCCTGGCATTCCGACGAGCTAGAGGATTTCGCGGACTTCTATCGGACAGGCCGTTTCCGCGCGGACGATTGGGCCTCCAGCGCGATCACGCGGTACATGCGGGAACGAGAACAGATGTTTTCGCGGACGCTCTCCGGCTTTCACTATCTTGGCCGCCGGCACGACGAAGTTGAAACGACGCTGCAATTGGCTGTTCGTGGCCCGGACCTCTTTAGCCCGTAACGCGTTTCTCTGTCCCGTAGACAGCGCTGGCTAGATGGTTGCACGTGGCGGGCCGTTCTCATCCTGATTGACGCGCGACATCCCGCCGCCCAGATGAGATTTCCGTAGAACATCCGCGCACCGTCCTGGAGCCTCACCTCGTGCTTCTCTGGATCCAGCGCGATGACTCGGCGGCCGGGCCAGAGCGTCACCTGCTGAGCGCGCCAGAAGGCCTCCGGCCGGATCAGCATCCGCTCGAAGCTCTTTTGACCAGAGAGGTAGTCCTTGGAGAGAGGAGGGCGCTCGTAAGGCAGCTCGGGCTCATCTCCAAGAAGTGCGACAGTGCCAGCGAACTTCTGCTGCCGGAGTGCGATCGCAGCCTGTGCGCCGCCGTGTCCGGCGCCAACGATCAGTACGTCATAATGCATGTGGCAAACTCACTCCGAGGCACGGTCGCGGCATTGGAGTGCAGCGTAACTGAGCCCGGGAGAGGGGTATGGCAGTCAATCATCTGGTCTGGTTGAAGTTCGGCGCCGACGTGCCGGCAGAGCGCGTGCAGGCTCATTTGAATGCATTGCAGGATCTGCGCTCGCAGCTGCCTGGAGTGGTCGATCTGACCCTGGGAGCGAATTTCACGGAGCGTGCGAATGGGTTCACGCATGGGCTCGTCGTCACGCTGCGAGACAAGGCAGCGCTCGCCGGCTACGCGGTGCACCCGCGCCATGTCGAGGTGGCCACGGCGCTGCGCAAAGACGCGGAGATCTTGGCGCTCGACTACGAGTTCCAGCCGGCCAGCCCGATAGTGTCCAACAGCGATTCATGAGGGACCGCGCGGCTCGCGACGGGCTGCGGCTCGTGCGGACAGCTTGTCGACCCTGAGCTTCTCCAGGCGCGCGAACATGGCGCGCAGCTGCGCTCTGAGCCGCTCGATCTCGGAGCGGGACAGCCCCTCCACCATGGCCTCATAGATCTCCGTGCTTAAGGCGTTGCATTGGTCGGCGACGCGCTTGCCTTTGGGGGTCAGCTGGACGATGGTGGATCGGCTGTCGTGCGCGGCCGTCCTGCGGGAAATGAGCTCGCGCCTTTCAAGCTCCCGCAGCTGATGCGAGATCGTGGACTGCGGCAGCACCATGCGGCTCACGAGATCGGCAACCCGTGCCTGCCCGGCTTCGAGCAGAATGACCAGTATCCGCGAGTTGTGCAGCACCACGTCCAGGTGGCGGAAGTGTGGATTGCAGATCGCCGCCAGCTGCGCATCGAGCCGGTGCATGAGAAACGAGATGCGATCGTCAATCCGCGGCAGCGTTTTCTTGCGGGTTTTTTTCATGTCATCCGTGTCGAGGAACAGCATGGGCGCGCGGCTTTCGCGCAAAGATCATGCCCATGGCGCCGTCAAAGCGCAATGATCGAAGCAGTGGTTCCGCCCCGGCGTTCTACCGGGCGTGTTGCCAACCGCGGCAAAATCATTTATATCGATTTCGATTAATCGATTTCGATTAATCGATTTCGATTAATATGGCGCGGCCTCGCGATAAGCAGCGACGGCGCGACGGTTTCCGAGGGGGGAGCTTTTCGATGCCCATCGAGAACGCCCGAACGATCGACGTTCATGCGCACATCGTGCTCGAGGCATCCCTCGGCGCGGCTGGTGCGCATGGCCCGGAGCTGACCACTGCGGCCGACGGCCGCCCCCTGTTTCGCGCCGGCGGCTATCGATTGCACGGCGTCCGTTACCGCAACAGTCCGTTCATGGACGTCGGCATGCGCATCGCCGCGATGGACCAAGCCGGCATCGACTTTCAGGTCGTTTCGCCCAACCCGCTGACGTACTTTCATTTCATCGAGGCGCCGTCGGCGCTCGCATATTGCCGGCGACATAACGATGCTCTGGCGACAACGATTGCGCCCTACCCGCAGCGTCTGGCCGGATTCGCGGCCCTGCCCATGCAGGATCCGGCAGCCGCTGCGGCGGAGTTGACGCGCGCGGTCAAGGAGCTCGGTCTGTTCGGCGCGTACGTGGGAACCGAGTTCGGGATACGGCTCGACTCGCCCGCACTGGATCCCTTCTATGAGCGCTGCGTCGAACTCGACGTGCCGTTGTTCTATCACCCGGCGCCCGCCGGCATCGATGGCCCCGCGGCCTTTCCGCCGCTCGGTGAATTCGATCTCGATCTGCTCGTCGGTTTCGCCGCGCAGGAGACCGCTGCCGTGGGGAGGCTCATCTTCGGCGGCGTGCTGGATCGTCATCCACGGCTGGATATCTGCATCAGCCACGGCGGCGGCGCCATCGCCCTACTGGCGGGGCGATTCGCGCAGGCGGCGCGCAAACGGCCCTGGTCGCCGGATGCCCTGCGTGAAGAGGGCGCGTTCGAGGCGCGACTGCGTCGCTTGTGGTTCGACAATCACGTGCATGGTGCCGAGGCGCTGGCGCTGCTCGAACGCGTAGTTGGCCCCGATCGCCTCGTGCTCGGAACCAACTTCGCGGGGTGGGATCAGCAAGGAGGCACGAAGGCGGGTCAGTGGCCGGTGTGCCTGGCGGACAACGCACGCAGGCTCCTGCGACGAATCCCGCGTTAACGTCGGCGGAAGGGTGAACCGTGAGCAGCTTACTGATCTTCAATGGGCGGATCATCGACGGCTCGGGCGCTGCGCCGCGCGCCGGCTCGGTATTGATCGAGGGCGAACGCATCACGGCCGTCGGTGCTCTGGCAGACGAGCGAGCTGCACGCTGCGGCGATCTGCGCCGCGTCGATGCGCGCGGTGGCACGGTCATGCCCGGTCTCATCGATGGTCACTGCCACATCAGCTTCGACGAGCCGAATTCGAACGACGAGCTGTTCTTTCACCGGCGGCACGGGCTCGCTGCCATCATTGCCGCACGCAACGCACGCACGATCCTGCAGTCGGGCGTCACGGGAATCATGGACGCCGACTCCATCTTCGAGATCGGCATCGATCTGCGCGACGCCATCGAGGCCGGCATCGTCGACGGTCCGCGCATCTCGGCGGGCGCGTACGCATTGTGGACAAGTGTTGGCGGCACGGCGGGCCGCCTGATCCCGGATAGCGGCGTGATGGGCTACGGCAAAGTCGTCAGCGGCACGGCCGAGATCGTCGCGGAGGTGCGGCGTCAGATCAAGAACGGCGCGGACTGGATCAAGGTGCACGTGACGGGCCTCGTACCGCGCCACCCGCTGCGTGGCGAAGTGAAGTCCTGGACCCGCGATGAGCTGAAACTCGTGTGCGATACCGCGCACGAGCTCGGCATCCCGGTGTTGGGTCACTGTCGCGGCGCGAACTCGATTATCGACTGCGCAGCCGCGGGCATGGACCTCATTCTCCATGCCACGCTGATGGATGAGGCCGCGCTCGAAGCCATCGTTGCCCGCAAGGTGCCGGTGATGCCGGTGTTCACGTTCCAGGCGAATCTCGCGGACTACGGCGCGAAAATCGGCGCGGATCCGGTCGTGCGCGAAATGTTCCGGCGCGAGATCGCGGACAGCGCCGCAATGCTGCGACGGGCATACGAGGCCGGCGTGCCACTGCTGTGCGGCAGCGAATCGGGATTCTCCATCACGCCTTACGGAGACTGGCATTACCGCGAGCTCGAAGTCTACGTGCGCGAGTTGGGCCTCACGCCGCTGCAGGCAATACAGTGCGCCACGAGCACGAACGCGTTTGCGCTCCGGCTCGCCGGCGAAGTGGGCGAGATTGCTCCAGGCAAGCTCGCCGACGTGATCGTGATCGATGGCGATCCGGCGCGCGATATTGCGGTGCTCGGAGATCGCACGCGGCTCCGTCACGTCGTGCGCGGCGGTCGTGAGATAGATCTGCAGCCCCCCGCCCCGCGAGGCGACCCGCCGGGGTGGCGGGTCAGCACGTATGGCGCCCGCCTGAGTCGCGAGATTGCCGAAGGCAAGACGCGGCCGGCCGGGCAGGCCACTCCCGAACACGAACCCTGATGCAGGAAGTCCTCATGGCTACCATCACACTGAACCAGATTCCCGATGCGCTGGCGGCGCTGCGTGACGAGAATCTCGCCCAGTCGCTGTATGACGAAGGCAAGGTCATCATGGACGGCACTTTGCTCACGCTGCACGGGGACGCACATCGCGAGCGGCGCATGCTCGAGTTTCGCGTATTCCGGCGCAGCTACTTCCGCCACTACGAGACGGAAGTCTTCCCGCGTGCGCTGAATGAGTTGCTCGAGCCTACGGTGGCGCAGGGCCGTTGTGATCTCGTCGATTTCGGTTTCCGCATCACAATGAATCTCACGGCAGACTTTGCCGGAGTAGATCGGCCGGAGCGGTCATCTCGAGAAACCGAAGCACTGCTCGAGCTGGTCAAAACCTTCAGCGAGGGCGCCACGCTCGTGCATTCGACGCGTGACAGAGATGAGGTGCGCAAGGAAGTGCGTGAGGCGCTCGCTGAATTCAGGGAGAAGTTCCTGCGGCCCTCCATCGCGCGCCGACAGGCGATGCTCGAGCAGGTTGCACGAAACGAAATCGAAGGGTCGGCGCTGCCGCGCGACGTACTGACGGTGCTGCTGCAGAACGAAGATCGTCTCGATCTGCCACCCGATCTGCTGTGCCGTGAGATTGCCTTCTATCTGCAGGCGGGGTCGCATAGCACGGCGAATGCCATGACGCATGCCATGCATGACATCTTCGAATGGAGCAAGCGTCATCCGCAGGACCGGGCGCGCATGATGAGCGATCCAGTGTTCCTGCAGCGCTGCGTGCACGAGAGCCTGCGATTGCATCCCGCGAGCCCGGTGGCCTGGCGCAAGCCATTGTGCCCCGTGCAGCTCAGCACCGGAGATGCAGTGACGCCCGAGGATCGGGTCGAGATCGATCTGTGGACGGCGAACCGGCAGAAGAACGTGTTCGGCGATGACGCAGACGTTTACAACCCGCATCGTGCGGTTGCCATGGACAGGGAGCCGTTCGGGCTCACGTTTGGCACCGGCGTGCACACTTGCCTCGGCCGTGATCTCGATGGTGGCTTCGTTCCCAAAGGGGCCGTGGACCCGGCCAGCCACCAGTACGGCATCATCACCTTGCTCGCCAGGGCCCTGCTCGACGCGGGCGCGGCACCGGATCCCGCGGATCCTCCCACGCTGGCCGCGCATACTGAGCGCCCCAACTGGGGTCGCTATCCGGTGACGTTCTCGCGAGGCGCGCGATGAGCTCCGGCACAAGCAGAGCGGCGCTCGTTACTGGTGGCGCCAAGGGTCTCGGCGCGGCTATATGCAAGCGCGTGGCGCAAGCCGGATACCGGATTGGTGTACTCGACCTGAAGCGCGCCGAGTGCGAAGCCTTGATTCGCACACTGCCACCAGGAGATCACCTCGCCATCGAGGCCGATGTCACGGATGAAAAGAGTGTTGCGAGGGCATTCGACGAGTTCGGCGTCATCCCAGATCTGGTCGTAAACAATGCCGGTATTGTTCGTTTCGGGCCGCTCGTGGAGCAGTCCGTGGCTGACTTCCGCTCGGTGGTGGACGTCAACCTCACTGGCACTTACATCGTCGCACGTGAGGCGGCGCGACGCATGATCGGCCGCGGCAGCGGGGTCATCATCAACCTGACTTCGATCAACGCGCTGTCGCCCGGACCGGGCTCAGGCGCATACCCCGCGACAAAAGCCGCCGTCGCCAAGCTCACCGAGCATCTGGCGTTGGAGCTCGGTGCATCGGGGATCCGCGTCAACTGTGTCGCACCCGGGTTCATCGACGGCGGCATGTCCGCGCCCATCTATGCTGACCCGCGCGTACGCGAGCTGCGTGGCAACGCCGTTCCATTGCGCGGGCTGGGCCAAGTCGACGACATCGCAAATGCCGTGATGTTTCTCGCCTCGGACGAGGCACGCTATATCACGGGACATCAGCTCGTCGTCGATGGTGGTGTATCTCGCAGCGTGCTACTGCAGTTGCCGCGCAAGGTCGATTGAGATGACGGGCGCAGCCATCTACACCGGCGGCATCTCACATCCGTTCGAGCAGGCCGCGCCGGCGCTTGGCACCATCCTCGACCACGTGGGGTTCACAGCCCGCGTCAGCTACGAGCTCGACGAGGTGCTCGGATGGCTGAAGGCAGATCCCGACGCACTGCTCGTGATCTACGCGTTGCGCTGGAGCATGACTCAGGACGAGAAGTACGCACCGCACCGCGCGCGCTGGTCGCTCATGCTGCCGGATTCGGCGCGTGAGGCGATCGCGCGACACGTCCTCGACGGTGCGGGCCTCATGGGCGTGCATACGGCGAGCATCTGCTTTGACGACTGGCCCGAATGGCGGGACGTCCTGGGTGGCGCATGGCGCTGGGGCAGAACATGGCATCCGACGCTTGGGCCCGTGCAGGTCCGGCTCGATCAGACACACTGCATCGCTCGCGGTCTGCCCGACTTCTCGCTGAACGACGAGGTCTATTCGGATCTCGATTTCGCTCCGGGCATCGAGATCGCGGCTCACGCGCAAGCTCAATGCCGCACGGAAAGCCAACGCGAGGAGGCATCGCGGGCGACGGGTTCGCAGCCTGCGCTGTGGATGCATCGGTACGGTCGCGGCCGGGTCGTGTGTGACTCACTCGGACATGACGCTGCCTCGCTCGCGCACCCGGTCCATAGCCGGCTCCTCCAGCGCGCCGCGCTCTGGGCTTGCGGGCGGTCTCGAGAAATTGTGGAGGCAATCTAGTGCGTGAAGTCAGAGGCATGTCGGTGCTGATAACCGGAGGCGGCTCCGGCATCGGAGAAGGTACGGCGCGTCACTTCGCAGCACGGGGCGCGAAGGTCACGATCAGCGGCCGGCGCAGGGAGAAGCTTGCCGAGGTGGCGCAGTCGATCGGCCCTGCGTGCCGGGCAGTGGTTGGCGACGTGACGGTGCATGCGGATAGGGAGGCGATGCTGGCTGCCGCTGTCGAGCACGGCGGAAAGCTCGATGTGCTGGTGAACAGCGCGGGCAACATGTATCGGCAGGCGATCGCGGATTACACCGAAGCATTCCTCAAGGACGCGTTCAACACAAACGTGATCTCCGGAATGATGCTGTCGAGCCTGGCCGTGCCGCACCTCGAGAAGACTCAGGGAGCGATTCTGTTTCTGGGGTCGATCCACAACCGGCGCGCCTATCCCGGCGCCTCGCCGTACGCGACCACCAAGGCTGCGGTCGAAGGTCTCACGCGCGTCATGGCTGCGGAGCTCGGCCGGCGTCAGATTCGCGTGGCCTGTGTGTTGCCCGGCGCGGTGCCGACGGAAATCAACCTGCGGGCCGGCCTATTCACGGCCGAACAATCAGCTGCGCGTTACGCCGCCATAGCAAACGATCACGCCCTCGGGCGGACTGGCACCGACACCGAGATCGCCGAAGCCATCGAGTATCTCGCACGTGCCGAGTGGGTGACCGGTGTTGCGCTCGAAGTGGACGGTGGACTGGGCCTCGGCGTATCGAGCTTTTGACTATCAACTGTCGGAAGGGGGAATACATGAGAATTCGTTTGTTTTCTGCGGCGGCGCTGCTCGTAGGCGCACATGCCGTGTCGGTACCGGCATTCGCAGATCCAGAGGAGAGCAGGACCACGAAAGCAGCTGACCTCCAGGAGGTCACCGTGTATGCGGAGCGCAAGGCCCGCGGCCAGAGCGCTCGGGACGTGCCCATGTCCGTGACCGCCATCAATGGCGAGCTGATCAACCAAGCCAAGCTGCAAAGCGTGGTCGACGTCGGTCGTCTGGCGCCGAACACGCAGCTCGATCCGGTGGGTACGTTCCCAGGCTTCTCAAACTTCTCCATCCGGGGCGTCGGCAACTCGAACAGCACGCGTTCGATCGACTCACCCGTCAACATCATTCAGGACGGCATGGTGATTGATTACCAGGCCGGCGCCGTGCTCGACACCTTCGATCTGGAAAGCGTTGAAATTCTGCGCGGTCCGCAGGGCGTGCTGTTCGGACGCAACGCCTCCGGTGGCGCCGTAGTATTGCGCTCGCGGCGTCCAACGGGTGAATTCAACTCCGATCTCAGCGTAACGGTAGGCAATGCGAACGAGCGGGACATCAATGCCGCGATCGAGGGCAGTCTCGTGCCCGACAAGATTGCAGCACGCGTCGCGGTGATGACCCGCAAGAACGATGGCCTCATCGAAAACACGCTGAAGGGCACGTTCGTCGCCGTACCCAATTGTCCGCCGCCGCCGATTCCCCCGGGTACCGTCTGCAACGTCAACAACATCAACGGCCAGGGTGTGCAGCATCCGACAGGGCGCATCTCCGGTGTCGATCGCATCATCGTGCGTCCGACCATCGTGTTCACGCCGAGCGATGACTTCACGTTCACGCTTCTGACGCAGTACCAGAACTATGACGACGGCGGTGGCGTCGCTCGCGCAGTCTTTCCGAAAAATGGCGTCATCCAGAATCAGCAGAGGCTCTGGGGTTTCACTCCGGCGCCGGGCAAGTACGAGACGAACGTACAGAACGTGGGATACACGAAGATCGATGCGTGGCACGCCATTGGCGAATTCGTGTGGGACGTCGCAGGTGGCGCCTGGACGACGACGGCCGCCTATCGCGACCTGACGTACAAGGCGACACTCCATGTCAGCGGCGATCCGTTCGACACACTCGTGTTCCCGAACAACGTCGAGAAGGCCGACCAGAGCAGCATCGAGACGCGGTTCAACGGCTCGTTCGGCGAGCGCGTCGACTACCTCGTCGGCGCATTCTGGCTGGACGCGGATGCGGATGTGCGCGAGCGGCGCGAGCTGCGCACGAACACCTCCACGGCCATCACGTACTTCGACTCGCCCTGGACCCAGAACTCCGTCTCGAAGGCCATGTTCGCGAACATCGACTACCGATTCACCGGACAGTGGACCGGGTCGGCGGGAGTGCGTTACACGAAGGACACGAAAGATATCTCGCTCCGCCCGCTCGTCAGCTGCGGACCCACGCCGACAGGTTGCGATTCGCTGGCGTACATAAACGATTCGCATGACTGGAGCAACGTGTCGCCGCGCGTCGTGCTGAAGTATCAGCCCACACCGGAGCTCAACTTCTACGCCAGCTTCTCCAAGGGTTATCGGGCGGGTAACTACAATGCGCGCACGGGTAGCGCACAGGTGTTGCGGACGCCAGCCAACCCGGAGACGAATGCGTCCACGGAGCTGGGCTTCAAGTCCGAGTGGCTCGAGCGGCGTCTACGCGTGAACTTGGCGCTCTTCAATGCGGACTACAAGGACATCCAGCGTACGGCGACGGTGCCCAACTCGGTGCCCTCGATCTCGACGCTGACGAACGCCGGCAAGGCAACGATCCGCGGATTCGAGCTGGATGGCTCCTGGCTGCCGATCGATTCGCTGAGATTTGACTTCGCCTACGGACGGACCGACGCGAAATACGACGAGCTGATCGGCGTCACGTGCCCGTGCGGCGACAAGGCGGCCGCGACCGACCTGGACTTCGACAAATTGGCGCCTTGGACGGCGAACGTGGCGGTGACGCATACACTGGCCCTGGCGAATGGCGCTCTTTCGACGCGCATCGCCTATTCCCGGCGGCCGGAATACGACACGGACTTCCGCAACACCGTGGCGCTGCGCCAGCCGGCGTTCGGCCTGCTCGATGCAAGCGTGGATTACACGACGGGCCCGTGGAGCTTCTCGGTGTTCGGGCGCAACCTTCAGAACACCGAGTTCGTGGACATCATTTCGCTCGGGCTCGGCTACCAAGCGTACGGCGGACAGCCTCGTACATACGGTGTGACGATTGGGCGGTCGTTTGGCAAATAGCCGTCCGGCAGACGCGGAACCCTTCACGGCGGCGCCCCGGATGCGAGCCAGCAACCGGGGCGCCGTCCGGCCCATTTCGCAGGGCCGGGGCGTGCGTCAGAGCAGGGTGTCGAGATGAGCCTTCGAGAATGGCCGCAGCTGCGCGGACTGGCCGGATTGCACGAGCCTCACCCAGTCGGGATTGGCAAGCAGCGCACGGCCGAGTGCGATCAGATCGAAGCTGCCCGCTCCGAGCCGGCGCTCGATGTCCACGATCTGCTCCGGCGCCGGCGCCGCGAGTTGTTTCCCGGCTGCCGACTTGAAGTCGTTACCGAGGGTAATGGAGCCTACAGCGATCGTGGGCCGGCCCGACAGCCGGCGCACCCAGGCGCAGAGGCAGAGGTCGCTGTCCACAAATGCCGGTTCCCAGTAGCGACGCGTGCTGCAGTGGAAGATATCCACGCCCGCGTCTGTCAGAGGCTCCACGATCTGTGCGAGCTCCTGCGGCGTATGCGCGATGCGTGCGCCGTAGTCAAGCTGCTTCCATTGCGAGAGGCGGAACGACAAAACGAGATCCTCGCCCGCCTGACGCCGGCATTCGCGAATGAGCTCGACCGCGAAGCGAGTGCGCGCGCGGACATCGCCGCCGTAGCGGTCCTCGCGGCGGTTCGTTCCAGACCACAAGAACTGGTCGGGCAGGTAGCCATGTGCGCCGTGGATCTCGATACCGTCGAAGCCTATGCGCCGCGCCGAGGCAACCGCCCTACCGAAGGTAGCAATCGTGACGTCGATGTCGGTCTGTGTCATCGCCCGGCCCAATGCGCGCCCGGGCGCAGCGAAACCGGAAGGACTCAGGCGGACGTGCGAGGGATCGAGGCTATCCCGCATGCCGATGATCGAGGGGTCGAAAGCCCCGACGTGCCACAGTTGAGCCATGATTGCAGCGCCTTCGGCGTGCACCGACTGCGCAACCTTGCGCCAGCCTTCGAGCGCGTCCTCGCCGAAGAACCTCGGCACGCGCGCGCCGAAAACACCGGCGGGATCGGGCGGTGTGCCCTCGGTGATGATCAGGGCCGTGCCACCGGCGGCGCGGCGCGTGTAGTAAGCCGCGATCTCGTCGGTCGGCACACCCTCTGGAGCGAACTCGCGCGTCATCGGCGCCATGACGACGCGATTGCGCAGCTCGAGGCGCCGACATCGGAAAGGTGAAAACAGTTTCATGGGCCCCGCCGCAGATCTCCTCCGGACAGAGACGAGCTTCCAGCCGAAGCTCATCTACCTGGCGAAGCGCAATCCGGCGCTGTCGCGCTCCGAATTCGTGGATCGCTGGCGACGACATGGCGCTCTCGGCATGTCGTCGCCACGCTGGCGCAATATCGCGCGCTATATTCATTGTGACGTGCTGGATCCATGCGACGCAACGGTCGGGATCGCTGCCGACTATGATGGCATAGGCCTCATCTGGCATCGCTCACCATCGGCACGCGCGGCACATTGGGCGGACACGAGCTCTCGAAAGCAGATGGAGCGGGATGAGCTCGAAACGTTCGCCGCGCCCGTCGTCAACTTCTGTCTGCTGGCGCGTGAGACGGTGATTCTGTCACCTGCTGCGACACGCCGATCGATCAAGCTCACCTGCTTCCAGTGGGCACGCACTCGCGCGCATGCGCCGAAGTTGGCAGCTGTTCAGTTGAGCGGGAGCGCAGCGCTTCGTCAGCGGCTGCAGGCTATCCGCGCCGAGCTTCACGGGCATGTCATCAACGAACCCTTGCCTGCCGAGCGTGGCGATCGGTGGAACCTGTCGAGCGATTGCATCGAGGAGCTCTGGTTTGAAGACATGGGTGCCGCGCTCAGGGCTGCCCGGTTTCTGAGCACGGCGTCGCGCCAGGGGATCGATACGATCACGGTGTTGACGAACGAAGTGATTCTGTACGAAGGCTGAAAACACGATGCTGCTGCCCTCCAGGACGATTCTGGTCACCGGCGCGAGCTCCGGCATCGGCCTTGCGGCTCTGCGTGTGTTCGCAGAGGAGGGCGCTACAGTGATCGGAATAGCGAGGAGCGCGGCTGGCGCCGATCGTGAAGTGGCCCGGTTGCGGGCGGAAGGTCATGCAGCGCACTTCTTCGCGGCGGACATCTCGATTCCCGGCAGTCTCGAGGCTGCGCTGGAGCGAATCGAACAGGACATCGGCGCGCTGGACGGGGCGTTCAACAACGCGGCGGTCACGCAGGACGCCTGCCCGATCGACGAAATTCCCGAAGACGTGTTCGACGAGATTCTCGCGATCAACGTCAAAGGCACGTGGCGCTGCCTGCGGCTCGAGTTTGCAGTGATGAAGCGGCGCCGCCGCGGGGCAATCGTGAACACCAGCTCGATCGCCGGAATACGCGGCTTCGCGGGCCTGGCGGCGTACGCAGCGAGCAAGCATGCAATTCTGGGTCTGACCCGCTGCGCCGCTCTCGATGCCGCGCCTTACGGTATTCGGGTCAACTGCCTGTGCCCCGGCACGACGCGCACGCCGATGGCGGAGCGGCAGATGCGCACGCGGCCGGGCGGAGAGCAGGGAGCCCTTGCGCGTATACCACTCGATCGATTCGCTACCCCTGAAGAACAGGCGAATGCGGCGGCGTGGCTGCTGTCTGACAAGGCTTCGTTCGTAACCGGCGAGGAGGTGGTGGTCGATGGAGGAGGAACGATTCGATGAACACGATCTTTGCAGGTACCGCACGCCTGATTGAGGAGCCAAGATGAGCACCATCAATGTAACCGGGTATAAAGAAGCAAATCAGACGCTCTCTATTCCGGATCTCAAGCAGTCCCTCTACGACGAGGGCAAAGTACTCATGGATCGCGTGCTCGTCACGCTGCATGGTGAAGAGCACCGGTCGCGCAGGCTCCTGGAGATGCGCATCTTCAAGAAGGACTTCTTCCAGTACTACGAAACCCAGGTGCTTCCGCGCGTCGTCGAACAGACGCTGGCGAAATTCCTGCCCAGCGGCCGCACCGATCTCATGGATTTCGGTGCGCGCGCGCTTCTCGACTTGACGGCGGACTTCGCCGGCGTGGACCGGCCATTGGGAACAGAGGAGGAACGCAGCACGCTGGTGCGCCTTCTGAAGGGACTGGGCGCCGCCGCCACTCTTGGACAGTTCGCCGGAGACCGCGAGCCGGTGCGCGAAGCTCTGCGGGCAACCCTCCGCGAATTCGACGAGCGCTTCTTCACTCCCTCCGCCGAGCGCCGCAAGCAGCTGATCATGCGCTTTCAGGCCGGTGCCATCACCGAGGCCGAGCTGCCACGCGACATCCTCACCATCCTTCTGCGCAACGAGGACGGCGTCGATCTGTCGCGCGACATGATTCTGCGCGAGACCGCGTTCTACTACCTTGCGGGCGCCCACACGTCCGTGCATTCGCTCACTCACGCCATGCACGAGATGTTCCAGTGGGGCGAAAAACACCCAGCGGACCGTGAGCGCATCCATCGCGACCCTTTGTTCGTGCAGCGCTGTGTGCACGAAAGCATGCGGCTGCACCCGACGAGCCCGATTGCACAGCGCAAGCCCCTTTGCCCCGTGCATCTGCCGAGCGGTGACGACGCGGCGATGGAGGACACTGTCGTCATCGATCTGTTCGCGGCAAACAGGCAGGTAAGCACCTTCGGGCTGGACGCCGCCGAGTTCAATCCGCACCGGCAAATGCCCGCCAGCCAGCCTCCGTACGGACTCACGTTCGGCGTGGGCGTTCATACGTGCCTCGGGCGCAATCTTGCCGCCGGCGAAGTTGCCAAGGCTGGCACGAACCCGGCAGCCCACCAGTACGGAACCGTGACGCTGCTGGCGCTTGCACTCATCAAGCACAACGCCCGTCCCGACCCGCAGAATCCGCCACGCCGCGACGAGCAGATCGCCCGCGAAGCGTGGGCCTCCTACCCGGTACTGCTCGGCTGATCTTCTGCTGCAGGTTCACGCATGGCCCCAAGCGATGTCGTTCACTCGTTCGTTGAAGCATGGAATGCCCTTGATCTGGAGCGGATCCTGGCTCACTTGCACGAAGATGTGGTCTACCACAACGTTCCGGTCGAGCCGATCCGGGGCCGCGCAGCCGTGAGAGCCTACCTCGACAGCAAGGGCGGCTTCGAAAGGATGCAGTGGACCCTGCTGGCGATAGCCGAAACCGGCAACAAGGTCCTGACTGAGCGTATCGACGAATTCACGGTGCAAGGCGTCGAGGTCAGTCTGCCGTTGATGGGCATATTCGAGATCGACGGCGGGCAGATCCGCGCCTGGCGCGATTACTTCGACATGGAGATGTATCGGCGGCAACTGCAGGCGGGCCGCAGAGGGTAGCGCCATATGGATCTCGGATTGAACGGCAAGATTGCGCTCGTCACGGCCGCCAGCCAGGGGATCGGCATGGCCACCGCCCGAGCGCTTGCGCGCGAGGGAGCGCGCGTCGCCATCAGCGCGCGCGACCTCGGCGCGTTGGAGCGTGTCGCGGCTGAAATTCGCGAGCAGACCCATGTCGAAGTGCACCCGTTCGTCTGCGACCTGACGCAACCCATACAGATCGCTGCGATGGTGGAAGCCGTCATCGC
>Ga0153916_10001629_pt1 | contig 16207 bp, 14 predicted proteins | sample Opewatmetagenome_FD_109642 | JGI IMG/M metagenome (GOLD analysis project Ga0153916, IMG submission 109642) | Freshwater wetland microbial communities from Ohio, USA - Open water 3 Core 3 Depth 4 metaG | ecosystem: Environmental > Aquatic > Freshwater > Wetlands | place: USA: Ohio, Lake Erie...
CTTGACGAGGTCACCAGGCATGTTCGTTTCGAAGGTGGCCGCCCGAATGCGGGCGATCTTCCATCCGGTCTTGAACTACTGCCGGATCTCCTGAAGCAGAGGACGAACCGTCTCGAACCTGGGACCGTCGAACCAGGCGATTTTCCTTGAGTATCATGACCATGCGGACCCGGCCGCCGTGACAAGGACCGCCGCCATGGCGACAACGCTCCACCGTCTCATCGTATCTCTTCCGGCGGCATCCGCTCGGCGCCTGCATTCAGTATACGCCCGTGCTTTGCCTGCAGGCCAACCCGCTGATATCTCTCGGCGTCTGGACCGTCAGCGGACTATCTTCGTGGCAGGTGCAGGAGGAATTCCCAAATGGTGATGACGATTCTGGAAGCACAAGTGCTGCCCCAGAATGTGACCCTTCTCAAGTCGGCCTATGCTGCCGCGATCCAGCAGCTCGAGGCGGGAATGGTTGAAACCTTCCTCGCCTCGGATGCCAAAAACCCCGCCCTGTGGAGGATCCTGACCGTCTGGAAGGACCGCCAGGCACTGGACGCGATGAGGAGCTCGGGGCAGACGCCGCGGGGCGTGTTGATCTTCCGGGAGGCGGCTGCCGAGCCGTCCCTTTCCGTGCTGGACGTGGCAGCCCACTCCGCCGTGTGATCCGCTGGATCGATCGGCTCACGGGAATCGCGATCAGGTCCGGCGTCATCACCCGCCGGCGTTCGACGCCGCAGGCGCCGCATGGCGGCGGTGGCGATGGTAGGAGATCTCCAGGAGGATGCCCAGCGTAAGCGGCAGGAAGCTCATGAGAGCTGCACCCAGGATCGCGCTTCCCACGTCGTTCGTGGTCCGCTGCGTGATCCCGATGGCGAACAGGCCCCAGAAGGCGGCGCAGATCCCCAGCAAGATCCTTGCCACCACTGACATCCAGCGGTGGGACGCCGGATGGTGAACCGCAGCAGGGTGGGCCGCGTCCTGAGCCGCTTGCGCGGCAGGAGCCACCGGGCCGGAACCCCACCTCAGCAGTGAAAGGCGGCGGCCTTTCCTCATCGCCATGATGCCAAAGGCAGCAACGCCGGCGAGAAGCGGCAGCAGGAGCGCGGCCAGGGCGCTCTTGGACAGGGCGAAGGTGTCGTAGGCGCCGTGGGCTGCCCAAGCAAAGAGGAAGCCGGTGATCACCAAGCGGTTGCGCACGGCCACCGAGCCTGAAAAACGCGCGCGGCCCACGTACAGCCCGACCACGACAGCGGTGAACACGTGCAGAGGCACCGACGTGAACGCACGCAGGATCCCGGTTCCGATCCCGTTCTGAACGACGTAGGCGATGTTTTCCAGCACCGCGAAGCCCACGGCGCTTGCACCGACGTAGACCACGCCGTCGTTCTCCTCGTTGAAGTTGGGATTGCCCCACACGAAGAGCAGCACCACGGCGAGCTTGGCCAACTCCTCCACCGGCGCAACCTGCAGGAACGCCTCCGCGGCGGGGCCGAGCAGGCCGCCGGCGTGGAACAGCGGGATCCAGTCCAGCGCTGCCTCCACCAGTGCCGCGGCGATGCCGGCCGCCGCGCCGAGCCCCAGCACGCGCGCCACCAGTGCCTTGGGCTCGGGCTCCCGCCGGTCCATGCGCATGATCACCACGAGGAATGCCAGACCGGGCGCCACCGAGACGGCCAGCAGCAGGACCGTGTACATGGCCGCTATTCGTCCAGCATCCTGGGGGCCAGGTCTCCCATGGCGGCCTCCAGGGCCTTGTCCCGTCCCTTCAGGTCCCGGGGCTTGGGAAGCGGCGTCTCAAACTGATATTCGGGGTCTGCCTTCTGCTGCTTCCAGATCTTTCGCATCTCCACCCACGATCCAAGGAGCGTGCGAGGCTTGGGCATGTCCGCGGCCACCGCCTTGTGCAGCCTGCGCAAGTGGTAGCAGGGAACCGCGGCGAACATGTGGTGCTCTATATGCCAGTTCATCCGCCAGTAGAGGAAGTGGCTGATCGGGTCCAGCGTGATGGAGCGCGCGCACAGGCGGAAGTCTTCCACGTTGTCCTTCAGTCCCGTGTGCATGGGAAGGTACACGAAGTATCTCAGCCAGTTCGCCGTGAACGGAGCAAGGGTGACGATGAGGGCAAGGGGCCAGACCCGAAATACAATGGTCACGGCGATGACGGCAGCGTTGAATAGCACCACTCCCCGGGCCCAGTTGGCGCTCCTCCTCAGCTCCTCCGCGTGGCCCTCGTAGAGTGCCTTCTGCCACTCCCTGCTCTGCCTGCCGGTCACGGCCAGCCTCACCATGGCCCAGACATTCTGCGCGATCGGGAAGGAGTACGGCTCGCCTTTTCCGCCCACGATGTTGAGCGTGAGAAGCTGCAGCCAGTGCAGCACGAACAGGGAAGGCGTGGTGGGGAGCACCACCTCGCCGTCCGCCCGCGGATGCAGCGTGTACAGGTGATGGTAGGTGTGGCTGAGCTTGAAGTCCCGCGGATTGACCCACGAGATGAGTGCTAGGAAGTACAGGAAGAAGGTGTTCAGCCACCTGGTCTTGAACACCGTGCCGTGGGAAAGCTCGTGTGCGCCGCTTCCGAGGAACGAGGCCACGGTGCCGTGGCAGAACAATGCTACGGCGAATCCGACCCACATCCGGTGGTCAAAGAAGAGCCACGTGGCGGCCGCCGTTGCGGCAAGTACCAGCAGGAATCCCACCGTCTGAAGGAATCCTTGGATGTCGCTTCGAGCGGTGAGCTCGCGGAGCCTGGCCGGTTCAATCGGGCTTCTGCGCCAGTTGATCTTGAAGTTCTTTCGAATCTCTTCCAGGGACTCGTACTGCTGGGCCATCTCATCCTCCCTCGCAGAATCCTACCAGTAGTTGAAGCCGATACCTTTCCATATGCGTTCGATTCGTCTAGAAGTACTTCGGTATTCTGTCCTTGTATCGGTCCACCACGTCTGCATCGAATCTTGGATGCATCCTTGCCATCAGGATGCTGCCAGGCTTCTTCTGATACGGCGCCGGTAGCGGGATGTACCCGATATCTTCGTAAAAGGACGAGCCGATGTCTGAGTACAAGAGGACTATCCGGACACTTTCCTCCTCAATCAGCCTATTGGATGCAGCGCGGACTATTTGATGTCCATAACCTATTTTCCTAAATAATGGTTCGGTTGCCACGGATCCGATTCCTCGTATGAGCCATTCATCCCAGTCTTGGAACGCATAGATAATCAAGGACGCTACCAGCGCGGTGCGGACTTCAAGAACGAACCAACTACCAAGTCGGTACTTTGCGGACTCTCGACATTGCTTCAGATAGTCCTCTACAAGCATCCCTGCGCCCCAAGTGTCGTAGCCCATCATATAGACCTTGTTCATTTCGTCCGCCTGAGCGGCACGGTAGGTTACTGTCAAAGATGCCTCTGACTATCCGCGTGAGTACGGGGTTGCAGCCAGCGGCAGGCTGTTCCGCAACTGGCCGTCCGTTGCGTAGTAAGCGCCCGCGACCGCGGCGGCGGTGGGGATCGTGGAGATCTCGCCGATGCCCTTGGCGCCGAAGGCGGCGCCAGACACGCCGCCGTCGATTGCCGTACCGACACCAGCCTTGCGGACCGGTATCACCTGTATGGGCGGGACGTCGGTTGCATGGAGGAGGCCCAGCCGGCCGAAGCCGCCGCGCGGGATGCCGCCTTCCAGCGCGAGGTGCTCGGTGAGCGCGTAGCCCAGCCCCATCACCACGCCGCCTTCCACCTGGCCCTCGAAGGCCAGCGGGTTCACCACGAGGCCGGAGTCGTGCGCGGCGACCAAGCGCTCGATCCTGCCGTCCGCGCCGAGGATCACCAGTTGGCAGGCGTAGCTGTAGGCAACGTGGCGTACGGGGTCCGCGGTCACGGATTCGAACGGATCGGTGACGGCGTCGAACTCGCCGGCGAACTCCTGCCCGGCGATGACGGCAAGCGGAAAGTCGCTGGCGGCGGGCTCGCCCTTGGCCGAGAGCGCGGATTCCCACGCTGCCTCGCAGGCCCTGCGACACGCCTCGCCGGTGATGAGCGTCTGGCGGGACGCGGTGGTGGTTCCGGCGTCTGGAGTGCTGGTCGTGTCCGGCGAGCGCACGACGACCTGGCGAGGTTCCAGCCCCAGCACCTGGCAGGCGATCTGCGTCAGCACTGTCTCGATCCCCTGGCCAACGCTGCCCGCGCCCGAGAGGAGCTCCACGTGGTCTTCCTTCACGAGCAGGCGGCACCTTCCCACGTCCGGGTGGCCCATGCCCAAGCCCGTGTTCTTGAAGCCGCAGGCGAGGCCGGCTCGCCCGGGGGCGGCATCGAACGCGGCTTTGACCGCGAGCAGACATTCCTCCTGGGCCACATCCGGGCCGGCGATCTGCCCGTTGGACAGCCGCTGGCCTGGCCTGACCGCGTTGCGAAACCGGATCTCCCACGCGGAGAGCCCCGCCTTTGCCGCCAGCAGGTTGAGCGCGCTTTCGACGGCGAAATTGACCTGCGGCACGCCGAAGCCGCGGAAAGCGCCGGCGGGAGGGTTGTTGGTGAAGACCGCAATCCCTTCCACGAAGACGTTGTCGTTGACGTAGGGTCCCGCGGCGTGAGTCACCGCGCGGTGGAGAACGGGGCTGCCGAGGGATGCGTAGGCGCCCGTGTCAGCCACGACCTTCGCGGCAAAGCCCGACAGCTTCCCGGAGGCGTCGCAGCCGATGCGCAGGTCAATGGTCATCGGATGGCGCTTCACATGCACCCTTGTGCTCTCGGCCCTGCCAAGCGTGCACTTCACGGGCCGTCGGGCCAGCCACGCCAGCAGGGCGGCAATGTGCTGCACGGTCTGGTCTTCCTTTCCGCCGAACCCGCCGCCCACGTACTCCGAGATAACCCGCACCTTTTCGCGCGGAAGGCCCAGCGTATCCGCGATGAACCGCTGGCCGTCGTAGACGTTCTGCTCGCCCGTCCGCACGAGCAGCACGCCCTCCGCGTCCGGCGGGTTGGCGAGGGCACTCTCGGTCTCCATGAAGGCGTGATCGGTGAAGGGCGTGGTGAATCGCGCCTCAACCACGTGCGCGGCGGCAGCCAGGGCCGCCTCGGCATCCCCCCGGTCCAGCACCAGGCGAGTGAGGACGTTGCCGCCCGCGTGCAGGCTCGGCGCATCGGGTGCAAGAGCAGCCTCCGGCGAAAGTACCGGAGGAAGCACTTCGTATCGCGCGTCGATCAGCTCCAGCGCCCGCGCGGCCACCGCCGCACTCTCCGCCGCTACGAGCGCCACGGCATCTCCAACGTAGTGCGTCTCCTCGCCCACGGCGATGAGCGTGGGCCAGTCCGGAATCACGCTGCCGGTGAAGCGCGAGCCGGGAACGTCCTCCCAGGTGGCCACGACCGCCACGCCGGGCAGCGCGCGGGCAGCGGAGACGTCCAGGGAGAGAAGCCTGGCGCGCGGGTGCGGGGACCGAAGCGCGGCGCCGTACAGCATGCCCGGCTCCGCGAGGTCGTCCACGTACCTGGCCTCCCCGCGCGCCTTGACGGCGGCGTCCACGCGAGCGAGCCGCTCGCCCACGCCGCCGTGGGCCAGCACTTCCTTGCCCCGCGCCTCCGCTGCCCGCGCGCCTGTCGCTGCCTGGCCGGCCTCCCTGCGATACGCAGTGGCCCGCTTGATGGCATCGACTATCTTCACGTACCCCGTACACCGACAGAGATTGCGGCGCAGCGCCGTGCGGATTTCCGGTTCGGACGGGTTCAGGTTGGAATCCAGGAGGGCCTTGGCCGCGATCACCATCCCGGGGGTGCAGTACCCGCACTGGACCGCGCCGGCCTCCACGAAGGCGCGCTCGTAAATGCTGATCTCATCGCCCGTGATGCCTTCCAGGGTGAGGACCGACTTGCCTTCCACGCGCTCAAGGGGCGTGGTGCACGAACGGGTGAGGACGCCGTCCACGAGCACGGAGCAGGCGCCGCACACGCCCTCGCCGCAGGCGAGCTTGGCCGCGGTGAGCCGGGCTTCCTCCCGCAGGTAGGTCAGGAGGGATCTCCCGCCTTCCGCGGCAACCGGCGCGCCGTTGAGCGTGAACGAAACCATGCGGCAGAGTATCTCAATCCGCAGAAAAATACATTCCGGTAGGTACGAAAGTGTGGTAGAAATGGTGCTTGAGGAAACAATCTTGACACCCGGAAAACCTGCCGCTCTCCTTCGCGCACGACGCGCGGGAACCCTGGACTGGAGCACGGTTGCGCTGAATGTCGCACTGCCCGTGCTGGGTGTCGTGTTCGCCCTGGTCCTCGGGGCGATCCTGCTGGTCATCCTGCGGGCCAATCCCCTGGCGGCTTACGCGGCGCTGGTGAACGGCGCCGTTGGGACCCGGTTCGGCGCCACCCAGACCCTCGTGAAGGCAACGCCCCTGCTCCTGGTCGGGCTGGGAATCTGCATTGCGTTTCGCGCCAACGTGATCAACATCGGCGGCGAAGGACAGATCATCATCGGCGCGCTGGCTGCGACCTGGTGGCCGCTTGCATTCTCCACGTGGCCGGGGTGGCTCCTCATTCCCTCCACCATGATCGCTGGCTTCCTTGGCGGGGCGATCTGGGGATTCATTCCCGGGATCCTCAAGGCGCGGCTGAACGTCAACGAAATCCTCAGCACGATCATGTTGAACGCGGTCGCGCTGCAATTGATGAACCTGCTCCTGCAGGGGCCTTTGATGGACCCCGCGGGGGTGAAGGCCCGGACTTTCCTGGCGCAGTCCGCCCAGCTTCCCGCGCAGGTCTGGCTCCCCCGGCTGGTCCCTCGAACCCTGCTGCACGCCGGAGCCATCGTGGCGGTGGTGCTGGCGATCCTTGTCTACGTGTTTCTGTGGCGGACGACGATCGGCTACCAGATCCGCGCCGTAGGGTTGAACCCGCATGCCTCACGCTATTCCGGGATCACGGTGCCCACCGTGCAGGCTCTCTCCCTCACGCTTGCCGGTGCGTTCGCGGGCCTGGCGGGAACGGTGGAGGTCATCGGGGTGCAGCACCGGCTGCTGGAGGGTCTCACGAGCGGCTACGGATTCACGGGTATCGTCGCTGCCCTCCTGGGCAGCCTGCATCCCATCGGCCTGATCCCCGCCTCAATCCTGTTCGGCGGCCTGCTGGTCGGCGCCGATACCATGCAGCGCGCCGTGCAGGTCCCCTCTTCCCTGGTGGATGCCCTCCTGGGGCTCGTGGTGCTGTTCGTTTCCGGATCCGCGTTGTGGTCCCGCCGGTGGGCGGCGCGGCGTGGCATCGGCGCACAGCGGGACCAGGAATCGGGCGTGGAATCGGACCGGGACTCCGTCCGGGAATCGGGCCAGGAATCCGGCCAAGGATCCGGCCAGGAGGAGGCGCCGTGAAGAACGTCTTCTCGGTAGCCGTGATCTCGGGGATCCTCAACACGATGGTAGGGCTCGCCACGCCGTTCCTCTATGCCGCCTTGGGCGAGACCATCGCGCAGACTTCCGGGGTGGTGAACCTCGGCGTGGACGGGATCATGCTGCTCGCCGCCTTCACCGCCTTCGCCGTGGCCCTGTTCAGCGGGAGCCTCTGGCTCGGGCTCCTTGCCGCTGCCGTGGCGGGTCTGCTCCTGGGTCTGCTCATGTCGTTCGTAAGCGTCACGCTGAAGGCGGAGCAGGGGGTGAGCGGCATCGGCCTGTACATGTTCGGGCTGGGGATGTCCAGCCTCCTCTTCAAGATCCTCATCGGGACGGTGAAGACCGTGCAGGGCTTTCCGCCGGTTGCCATACCGCTCCTTGCCGACATTCCCGTGGTCGGGCCGATACTCTTTCGCAACAACGTGCTGGTGTACGGCGCCTTCCTCCTCGTGCCGGTGGTGTGGTGGCTGCTGGAGAAGACCACGCTGGGGCTCAAGATCAAGTCGGTGGGACAGAACCCCGCGGCCGCGGATTCGGTGGGCATCAGCGTGGACGGCATCCGATACCTCAGCGTGTGCCTGGGGGCGGTCCTTGCCGGCATTGCGGGGGCGTCGCTCTCCATCTCGCTGCTCAACCTGTTCCAGGACAACCTGACCGCGGGGCAGGGGTTCATCGCCGTAGCGCTGGTGTACTTCGGAGGCTGGAGCCCCGTGGGAGTTCTCGGAGGGGCCCTCCTGTTCAGCGTGGTCAACTCGTTCCAGCTCTGGGTCCAGGTGCTGGGCGTGAAGATCCCTTCGAGCGTCGCGGTCATGCTGCCGTACATCCTTACCATTGCGGCGCTCACGGTGACGATCAACCGGATGCGTCAGCCCGCGGCGCTCAACCGGCCGTTCGAAAGGGGAGAGACGTAGGCGGGGTTCCTGTGCGGGATCTGCGTTGGTGACTCGGGCGGAAACTCGCGGCCGTCGGCCGCATCTGAAGAACCCTCGGGGCGAGGGTCGAAAGGAGAATCTCATGAAGGGGAAACGGTTACTGGTGGCAGGCCTGCTGCTGGTCCTGCTGGTCGGAGGCGCGTTCGCGGCGCCGTTCAAGATCGCGGTGGTCATGCCCAGCGCGGTCACCGACATGGCGTTCAGCCAGTCCATGTGGAGCGCCCTCGTGGCGATCCAGAAGGAGATGGGCGGCGAGAGCGCCCTGGTGCTGAAGTACTCGGAGAACATGTACAAGGTGCCCGACGCCGCCGCGGCGGTCCGGGACTACGCGAGCCAGGGCTTTGACGTCGTGATTGCCCATGGATCGCAGTACGGCTCGTCGGTGCAGGAGATCGCCAAGGATTTCCCTGACGTCACCTTCGCGTGGGGGACGGACGTCAACACCTTCGGCCTGCCGAACGTCTATGCCTACACCGCCGCGGCCGAGCAGGGAGGCTACATCAACGGCGTGATCGCCGCGAAGCTCTCCAAGAGCAAGAAGGTCGGCGTTACCGGCCCGGTGGAAGTGGGAGACGCCAAGACCTACATCGACGGCTTCCTCCAGGGCATCCAGGCCACGGACCCCGGCATCACCGTCTCCAAGACGTGGACGCAGTCGTTCTCCGACGTGGCGCTCATGGCCGCGGCGGCCAAGACCCACATCGCCAACGGCGCGGACATCCTCACCGGCTCCTCGCAGTCTGTCGTCGGCTCCATCGGCGCCGCCAAGGACAACGGCAAGGTCCTGTGGTTCGGCACCCAGGCGGACCAGGCCTCCCTGGCCCCCAAGCTGGTGGTTGCCAGCCAGGTCTATGACTGGACCGGCATGCTGAGGGACATCATCGCGCAGCACAAGAAGGGCGTGCTCGGCGGGGTCACCTACACGCTGACTCTCGCCAACGGCGGGCTGAAAGTCGCCTTCAACCCCAGCTATTCCCTTGCGGCGGGCGTGAAGGCCGCGGCCAACGCCGCGATCAAGGGCGTCTCCAGCGGCTCGATCAGCGTGCAGCCGTAATCGTGCAGCCGCGATCGTAATATAGAACAGAGTGTGGTGTGCTCTCCGCCTTCGCGGGGGGCACACCTCCTGGAAACCTGATGGCGGAGACACGTCACCCGCAAACCACCGAAGCCTCCCGGCTGGTCGAGATGCGCGACATCATCAAGTGCTTCCCCGGGGTGCGGGCCAACTCGAAGGTCTGCTTCGACGTTTCCGCCGGCGAGGTCCATGCGCTCCTCGGTGAGAACGGCGCGGGCAAGAGCACCCTCATGCGCCAGCTCTACGGCCTGTACCAGCCGGACGAGGGGGACATCATCGTGGACGGCGTCCCCGTGACGCTGCGCTCCCCCGCGGATGCAATCCGCGCGGGCATCGGCATGATCCACCAGCACTTCATGCTCGTGCCCACGCTTACCGTGGCGCAGAACGTTGCGCTGGGACAGCCTTCCAGCCGCGCCCCGCTGCTGGACCTCGGCCGGGTCACGGCGAGAATCCACGAGCTCTCGGAGGAATACGGGCTGAAGGTGGACCCGCGGGCGTACGTGTGGCAGCTCTCCGTCGGGGAGCAGCAGCGCGTGGAGATCATGAAGACGCTGTATCGCGGGGCGCGCCTCATCATCCTGGACGAGCCGACGGCCGTGCTCACGCCGCAGGAGGTCGAGGACCTGTTTGCCACGCTGAGGCGGATGGTGAAGGAAGGGCACTCGCTGGTGTTCATCTCCCACAAGCTCAACGAGGTGATGGCCATCAGTGACCGGGTGACCGTGCTCCGAAACGGCCGCGTGGTAGGCACCCGGCCGACCGGCGAGGTCACCCGCGCCGAGCTGGTTCGAATGATGGTCGGACAGGAGCTGGCCGAGCCAACGCCCCGGCCCGTGGAGCCGGGGCCCGAGAGGCTGGTCATCGAAGGCCTGAGGTCGATGGGAGACCGCGGCAGCGAGGCGCTGCGCGGCGTGGACCTCGCCGTCCGCGCGGGAGAAATCGTCGGCCTGGCCGGAGTATCGGGCAACGGCCAGCGGGAGCTCGCCGAGTGCCTGGCCGGCATGCGCCGGATCGCCTCCGGCAGGGTGCTGCTCAGCGGCAGGGACCTCACATCCTCCACGCTCAACCAGCGGGTGGAGGCCGGTATGGCCTACGTCCCGGAAGAGCGCATGCGGGATGGGGCGATCCGGGAGTTCTCCGTCCAGGAGAACATCTTCCTCCACGACCACGCCGCGCGCCAGTTTGCCCGCGGGATCTTCCTGCGGTTCTCCCGCATGGAGGCGCACGCCGCCGAGCTGGTGCGCAACTTCGCGGTAAAGACTCCTGCCCTGGAGACGCCGCTCAAGAACCTCTCCGGCGGCAACATCCAGAAGCTGATCATGGCGCGGGAGCTCTCCCGCCACCCCGGGATGCTGATCGCTGCCCAGCCCACGCGAGGTGTGGACATCAGCTCCACCGCGTACATCCACGAGCGGCTGCTCGCCCAGCGCGAGGCGGGTACAGGGATCCTGCTGATCTCCGAGGATCTGGAGGAAATCACCGCGCTCTCGGATCGCATCGCGGTGATGTACGAGGGACGGATCATCGGGCTGGTGGGACGCGGACAGGCCACGCTGGAGCAGATCGGCCTCATGATGGCCGGCGTCCCCCAGGCCGAGGCGCTTGCCCAGGGCTGAGGGCTCCTGGGGTAGGCCGGCCCCGCTCGCTCAGGCCTGGGAAACCATCCGGACTCCCGCGCGTTCGCTCTTCTGGTTCGCATCTTCTGCCGCCGTGGGAGGTTCCGTGGCAGGTTCCGTGGTCGGCTCCGCAGCCGGCTCCGTGGCCGGCTCTGTTGCCGGGTACCCCGGGAAGTAGTCGGTGCGGATGGCAGATCGGCGCACGCCAGCGGCGCGCAGCGTGTTGATCGTGGCGGTGACCATCCCGGGCGGGCCCGACACCAGGAACAGCCGCCGCGACGCATCCGGGAAGACTTCACGGATCATGGCGGCGGTGATTGGCCCGCGCTGGCCGGGCCACTCCGCCGGAACCTGGGCGACATCGGTGAGCGTGGCAAACGCCCGCAGGCCGATTTCGCGCTGGGCTTCCCCGATCACGTTGCCGAACACGACCTGGTCCTTTCGGCTCGCCGAATACAGGAGCACGACGTCACGCTTCTCGCCCCGGTCGGCGAGGTATTTCAGCATGCTTCTAAAGGGCGTGATCCCGATTCCCCCGGCGATGAGCGCCAGCGGCTTGCGCGGATTCCGTGGAAGCGTGAAGTCCCCGGCCAGCTCCCCTGCGGTGATGACCCCGCCCGGCGGGAGCGCCAGCAGCTCTTCCTTGAACCGGCTGGCCGGCGGTGAAAACCGGGCAGCCACCATGATCTCGTCTTCCGTGGGGGAAGAGGCGAGGCTGAAATACCGCCGGGCGCCGCGCGAGTCTCCGTGGCTGACCGGCAGGCTCCACTCCATGTACTGCCCGGGCCGGTGGCGGAACCACGCCGGCTTCTGGAACGTGAGAAATCCCCGCTCCACACCCGGCGCTCGATCTGCTCCCGGCTGAGGACCTGGCCCGGGTGGCGAAGGAACAGCTCCAGCAGGCCGAACTCCTTGGTCGTGAGCTTCACGGGGACTCCCCGGGCGGTCACCTCGCGCCGGGCCGGGTCAAGCGTCACGTCTCCGGCGCGCAAAACCGCCGGGGTGGTGGCCCCCGGCCGGCGAAGGAGCGCCCGGATGCGCGCCGTAAGCTCCTCGAAGGAGAACGGCTTGGGCAGGTAGTCGTCCGCTCCCGCGTCCAGCCCTGCCACTCGGTCCGGCACCGCGTCCCGAGCGGTCAGCAGGAGGACCGGCACCCGGCTTCCCCGTTCCCGGAGCTGCCGGCAGAGCGTGAGCCCATCCATGCCCGGCAGCATGACGTCCAGCACCACCAGGTCGTAGTCCTTCGGCCCGGAGCGCAGCAGGTCGAAGGCATCCGCCCCGTCTCCGCAGACCTCCACGGCATAGCTTTCCTGCTCCAGTCCCTTGCGAAGCGAGACAGCGAGCTTCACATTGTCTTCCACGACCAGGATGCGCATCTTTCAAGAAAGTACATCGAGGCCGAACCGGCGTAAACCGTCGGCCTGAAAGGGATAGATATGCGCTGGGTTCTCATTATCGTCGGAGTTGTCCTGGTCCTGGTCGGCCTCGTCTGGCTGCTTCAGGGAACCAACGTCCTTGCCGGCAGCGTGATGTCCGGTCACCTACGGTGGATCGTCATCGGGGCCGGGCTGGACGTGATCGGGGCCGTGCTCATCGTGCTGGGGGCCCGGATGAGGCGCGCCTCGGCCTGACGGCCGACGCGCGGGCAACCCCCGTGAAGCGGACGGCCTGGGCAGCCTGCATCGCCATTGCCCTGTTCTGCGCGCTGGGCGTTTCGCCAGCCTCCGCCGACGGGGTGCCCGCCGCCCGCATCGCCCTGCTTTCCCGCGGCATCAACATCTCGGAGTGGTTCGGTGCGTGGTCCGAGCAGAGGCTCCTGGGGACCTGGCACACGGCGGACGACGCCGCGCTGATCCGCCGGCTGGGCTTCACCTTCGTCCGTCTTCCCGCCTCGCCCCAGTGGCTGTTCAATCCCGCCGACCCGGCCCATCCGCCGGCCGCCATCCGCTATTACGAGCACGCCGTACGCCTGTTCCTGGATGCCGGCCTGGCGGTGATCGTGGACCCCATTCACGGCACCTCCTCGAACGACGCGTTCGAGGACTCCCTGGCCCGCGATCCCGGCTTCCGGCGTGGCGTGGATGCGGGTTGGGAAGCCCTGGCCCGGGGCTTCGCCGCGATCTCCGCCGATCGAGTGTTCTTCTAGGTCATGAACGAGCCCCACATCTCCACCCGGGAGCCGATCGATGCCTCCTGGTGGGCGCCGGTCCAGGGAGAGCTCGCAGCGGCGATCCGCCGCGGGGCTCCGCAGAACACCATCATCGCCACGGGAGAGAAGTGGGGAGGCATCGATGGCCTGGTGGCACTGGCGCCGCTTGCCGACCGCAATGTCGTGTACAGCTTCCACTGGTACGAGCCGTTCACGTTCACCCACCAGGGTGCGGACTGGGCAGGGGAAATCCCGAAGCTGCTGGCCCGGATCCCCTATCCCAGCAGCCCTGTTGCCGTGGCCCCGGCCGTCTCCGCGCTGGCCGACCCGCGCGCGAAGAAGGAAGTCACCGTGTACGGCGGCGAGCGCTGGGACCGCGGGCGCATCGAAGCCGGCCTGCGTCGCGCCGTGGATTGGGGAAGACGGTACGGCGTGCCCGTGTTCTGCGGCGAGTTCGGCGTGTACCGCAAGGTCTCCCCCGAGGCCGACCGTGCGAGATGGATCGCCGATGTCCGCTCGACCTTCGAAAATCTCGGCATCGGGTGGTCCATGTGGGACTACGACGGCGGATTCGGCCTGATCCGGTATTCGAGCCCCGGGGCGCGGGCGGGCCGCATCCTCGACGCCCTGGCCGTGAACGCCCTCGGTCTCACGCCGGGCGCCTGGACCACCGGTTCGGATTCCACGGGCGATGAGATCGTGCTGGACCTGGATCCCGCCGCGGGCTTCCTCGCCCGGACTCGAACCGCCGTCACGATTCCCATCCAGTCCTGGCCGCGGCTGTGGAGTCGGGACGCGGCGGCCGCGACGGTCACCACCCAGGAGGACGCTGCCCTGGCGCCGATGGCGCTGGTGCTCCGTCACACGGGCGGCCGGGACTGGGCGCAGAGCTCCGGACTGCGAGTCGCGGTTTCCGCGGGGGAGAAGTTCACTCTCAGCGGCACGGTCTCCCTGGAGCCGCTGCCCGGCGAACCGGGACCGGGAACGGCAAGCCTCGAGGCAGTCACCTACGATTCCACCGGAGCGGTGCTGAGCTGGAGTTTCGCCGCGGTGAGCGCGAAGGCGGCAGCGGCACGGGACGCGCCCGGCATGCGGCCGATCAGCTCCACGTTCGTCATCGGCCCCGGCGTTGCGGCCATCGAGCCGCGGTGGTCCGGCTCCGGCCCCGCGCTGGTCCGGCTCGGATCCATGCGCCTGGCGAGGGAAACCGGCCCCTGACCGCGCGTCAGTAGACGCGGTCGATCTTCCGCACGTCAGTCGCGAGGAACGCGGTGAAGCCGTCGACGTACAGCGCGACGCCCACCCGGATACCGGCGCTGGTATCCGGCGGTCGGTCAAAGACAGCGATGGTCTGCAGCCGGCCCGCCGAATCCTGCGGCTGGTGCCGGAGGTCTGCCGCCGGTGGAGCTCCCCCGCCGGGAACGACGATCCACACGCCGCTGATCCTCAGCCCCCGAGGAAAGGAAGCTTGCAGCGCGTCGACCGTGACGCGGGCGTACAGGGGCGCGCCGGGCTTCGGCAGCGGCGGCATGAAATCGAGCCAGGCCTCCACTTCCAGCCGACACTCGACGCCTCCGATTGCCGCCCGGGACCCGGCGCTCTGCAGGACGCTCGAAAGATCGCAATACTGCGTGCCGTTGGTCTGTGCCTGGATCGGAGAGACGGCCGCGAGGGCCACGGTCAGCGCGACGATCAAGGAGCGCATGCCCACCTCCAAGTGAGAGAGTGTAGCACTCGACGGCTGGCGGGTGATATGGCATCATTGCGGGCATGATCAAAGTCACATTTCCACAAACGTTCACCTGGGGCGTGTCCACCGCCGCGTACCAGATCGAGGGATACCCGCTGGAGGATGGGGCCTGCCCATCCAACTGGCACGAGTTCACCCACCAGCCCGGCAAGGTCATGGACGGGACAAACGGGGATATCGCCTGCGATCACTTCCACCGGTATCCCGAGGACGTCAAGGCCATGGCCGACATGGGGCTGAAGGGCTACCGGTTCTCGATCGCGTGGACCCGGGTCTTCCCCGAGCCGGGGAAGGTCAACCAGAAGGGCCTGGACTTCTACGACCGGCTGATTGACGCGCTTCTCGGCGCGGGAATCCAGCCGTTGGCTACCCTCTTCCACCTGGAAGAGCCGCTGTGGATCGCGCGGGCGGGAGGCATGAGGAATCGATCCACGGTCGATCACCTGCTGGACTTCGGCACCACCGTGATGCGCAGGTTCGGCGACCGGCTGAAGAACTGGGTCACGATCAACGAGCCCACGATCTACGCCTGGTCCTGTTTCGCCATCGGTGAGTTTCCGCCCGGGCGGAAGAATGACCTCCGGGGAATGCTCGCCTCCATTCATCACATGCTTCTGGCCCACTCCAGGCTGTGCCAGGCGCTGCCCTCGATCATTCCCGGCGGCACGATCGGCCTGGCCCACCACTTCCTCTGGGTTTCTCCGGCGAATCCGCAGCGCGAGCGGGATCTCCAGGCGGCCGGCTTCATGGATGCCGCGGCCAACTCCCTCGTGCTGGATGCTCTCTTCCGGAGGCAGTACCCCCAACTAGTGGTGAAGCGGCTCGCGCGCTTCTTCCCCCGGGGCTTCGAGCGGGACCTCGGAGAGATGCAGGCGGGAACCTACATGGGGATCAACTACTACACCAGAAACCGCTACCGCTACGCCCTTCTGATGCCGTTCCTGCATGCGGCGGAGTACGTTGACCCCCGCGCTCCCCGCAGCGGGCAGTGGGAGATCTACCCCCGCGGGATCTACCGGGCGCTCCTCCGCCTGCGGGATGAGTATGGGAATCCTCCGTGCATCATCACGGAGAACGGCTACCCCGCGCGGGAGGCCGCCGGCCAGGATCCGCTGGATGACCACGAGCGGATCGCGTACCTGTCAGACCACATCAGCCTTCTGGGCAAGGCAATCCAGGAAGGGGTGGACTGCCGGGGATACTTCCTCTGGAGCCTCCTGGACAACTTCGAGTGGAACTGGGGTTTGGCGATGCGAAACGGCCTGCTGCGGATGGATTATTCCACCCTGCGGCGGGAGTGGAAGAAGAGCGCGTACTGGTACCGC
>Ga0153916_10001630_pt1 | contig 16206 bp, 15 predicted proteins | sample Opewatmetagenome_FD_109642 | JGI IMG/M metagenome (GOLD analysis project Ga0153916, IMG submission 109642) | Freshwater wetland microbial communities from Ohio, USA - Open water 3 Core 3 Depth 4 metaG | ecosystem: Environmental > Aquatic > Freshwater > Wetlands | place: USA: Ohio, Lake Erie...
CGCACCATTCGAATTATATAAATTCATTTTTCTGTCTCTCAAAGAATCGGTGCGATTTCATCGCACCCTACCTGTTAATGCGTATTGTCCTTAAAACGGCCAGATAATATCAAAGATAGTGCCGAGCCAGCCGGGCCTGGTGTACGGATCGGCCACGCCTTTATTTTTTGTCAGAAGACGAAAGTCCGCGACCCGCTCGCTTCCAACGGTATTATCGAACGCAATGTCACTTGGTCTGACGATGCCGCTGATTTCAATTGTTTGAATATCGCCCGCTATGTTGCGCCGGCGATTTCCCATGACCACCAGATTTTTATTTGGAAGAATGTCCACAACAACGACGGTGATGTTGTCGGTGAACTTTCGCTCGTCTTTATAATCTGCCTTGCTCGTCAATTCATTGCCCGAATTGGCGGACATGCCAAATTCACCGATATCGGCAAAATTTCCGATTTCCCCGTTAAATTCCGTGGATCTGTCGGTTTCTTTTTTCAGGTCTCTTTTTGCCTTGTTATCGACCGTGCTGTTTTCCGTTACTTTAATTGTCAGGATATCACCAATCTGCCGGGCCACATCATCGGCATATAAATCTTTCATGTTCTTGTCTCTTTTGGCCCAGATTGAACCCGCCTGTGTAGGGTGGGCAATGCCCACCAATAAGAGCAGTAAGATGGATTTTGCCCAGCAGCCTCTAAAAATGGTGTACGGAGCACTTTGATAAATGGTGCGCGGTGCACACCTTACGATTTTACTGTTCATGAATTCTCCTTTTAAAAGACAGGTTCCACGCTTCTGTCCTGATTGATTTTTGCCACGATAATCCGCTGAGAGTCGATGTTTCGCACCTTGATATATTCGCCGGCTTTTCCATCCTGCATTGCTTTTCCGACCGCGGTAATCAAAAAGCCGGGCTTTTCAATTTTGATGACGACATTTTGATTGCGTTTTATAATAACGGGCGACTCAGCAGCGCCAATCATATAGGATTTAAGCACAGTTTCCGCCGGTATCGCACGTTTTGCAACCTGACCAAACGGCGGCCTCCATTCACCCGGCTCAGGATAGTTCGACAGGCTTGCTTCTATTTTCACATTTTCCTCGGTTATCATCGTACCTGCAGGAATATCCACCAGGGCCTTTGCGATCCGGCAGTTATACTGCAAAGCAAAAGTAACTTCACGAGAACCGATTTGCCGGTCCTCCGAAAAGACAGCAATTTCAACTTTCGCTTGATTTGCAGCACCACTTTGAATGAGCCGCGGCGACAATCGCAAATCTTTACTCGAACCATCGATATTTAAATCTTTGGGGATTTGAACAGCGGCCCATCGTGAAACTGAATCACCGGAGAGATTCTCTTTGATGAAAGCCTCAGCCAGCTTGACAAATTCGTCGCCGCTGATAATTTTTTGCTGCCGCGTTATAGAAACTTGCTCAGCACCCTGCAGCGTCACTTGCGAGGCAGGTATCTGGCCGCTGGCCAATCTGCTTAGAACAATATTCCTGTCAATAACTATTTCCTGACCCGGAACCGCAAAACACCCTAACGTGATTTCATTTGCCCTGGCTACAATTGCTTGCGGCCCTCGGACGACACCGATTTGACCCAGTTTGATCATCTGGTCATTGATGGTCACTTCCCGCGGCAGATAAATCAGTAAACCGGAACCATTCTTAATTCCGTTGGCGCCGTCATAAGCCTTAACCCGGCAAAAAAGCACGCAAAATATAAACGCACCGGCAATCAGAGCTTTTTTGAAAATATATTTTCGAGTCATCGTATCAATTGTATTGTTCATAATCCTTTAGCTGCCGATATTATTAGCAGTCCGAAGCATATCATCGCCAGCCCTGATGGCACGCGAGTTGATCTCGTATGCTCTCTGGGCGGTAATGAGATTAACTAACTCGGTCACCATTTGTACGTTGGATTTTTCCAGAAATTGCGACTGAATTGTGCCAAAACCATTTTCCCCCGGCGTTCCGGTTGTTGGGGTCCCACTGGCTTCGGTCTGGGCAAATAAATTATCGCCTTCGCTCGAAAGCCCTGACGGATTTGGGAACCGAGCCAATTGAATGTTCCCCACAACGGACTGCGTCCCGGAAGAATCGGTGATATTCACACCGCCGTCTTTTTCGATTCTTATCGAAGCTGCGTCTATCGGGACGCTGATCGACGGTTCAATTGAGTAACCGTTTGTTGTCACCAACTGACCTGTTGCATTAATCTGCAACGCTCCATCGCGTGTATATTTGATATCACCATTCGGCATAACGACTTGAAGAAAACCGTCGCCCGCAATAGCTATATCGAGAGGATTGCCTGTATTCTGAAGCTCGCCGAGGCTAAAAATCTTGACGTTCGATGAGGCACGGACTCCGCTGCCTATCTCCAGACCACTGGGTGATTTTATGCCGGAAGCCACCTCTGTACCTTCCGGCTGCATCTCGATATAGAGCAAATCCTGAAAATTAATCTGGCTTCGCTTGAAGCCGGTTGTGTTAATATTGGCAAGATTATTGGCGATCATGTCCACCATCATCTGCTGGGCCGTCATACCTGTCGCCGCCGTGGAAAACGCTCTTAGCATAATGTAATTCTCCTTTTATCTTTGCTCACAGTCTGACCTGAATAATCAACTTAATCTTATCCCATGGCTACACTCATAAGACTGCTTGAAGTGTCCTTACCTGCGTTGATAAAGTTCATATTTGCTTCATAAAGTCTTGAAACCATGATCAAATCCACCAGCTCATCAATAATTTCAACGTTGGATGCTTCCTGGTATCCCTGTTTTACCACAACATTTTCCGCCGGCGCCGGTTGAATATCCGCTTCCGTCATGTGGTAACAATTACTGCCGGCCGGGACAAGCTTGTCTTCATTGTCACCAAAATCAACTAATCTGAACTGCCCGATAGCCGTCCCTTCGGCGCTGATGTTCCCATCGGAGGAAACAAAAAGCTGTGACAGGCTGACATTATTAGGAATCGTGATTGCTCCCGCCTGTCCGGCCACAATCCGGCCCTGAAAATCCACAATCTGGCCGTTTTGGTTGGTGCTGAATGTCCCATTGCGTGTATAAAGGGGCCCGTTAGGCGTTTCGATTACAAAAAATCCTTTGCCATATAAGGCAAAATCCAATTCCCGCCCCGTCTCGACAATGCCGCCCTGGGAGAAATCAAACGATGAATTCAAATCGACAGACCCCGGTGTATATGTTTGTGTATTCGTATCCTGCGCTTCCAGAACTTTTGAAAATGCATTACATCTGCGTTTATATCCGGCCGTACCTGCATTGGCCAGATTATGCGTAATGATTTCATATTCTTTCGTTAACGCATCAAGACTTGCACCAACTTGTTCTGTAATTTCAGACATTTGAGACTCCTTAGACAACTGACGTCTCGAAAACCTGATTTCTTTTCTTTGTCCTGCTTTTTATTTCAGCAGAGACTACTTGTGCTTCGAACCTGGCTTTTAAAGATGCCGCATTTGTTGCTCGAACCAACTCGCTGAGGTCCGTCTCATTCAGGCCCGTTAATTCAACTGCTATGGAAAAACCATCTCGGACCGCTTCAGAATGCCTGACCACACCGATATCTTCTACAACTCTCGAAGGTTTGCTACTTCCATGCCCGGCAAAATCCGAGTGCAATGTGCTACTATTTGCCTGCTTAATTAAATCATGCCCTCTTTTTTCGCCCAGCTTCATAATCACGACTACCCGGTCTCCGACCTTCACCTCCAGCGGGGCCACGACTCTCAGGCCTGGACCTGCCAGCTCGGTAACATCAGCCGGCACAAATTCCGGCGGTCCCCAGTTATATTCAGAAGAATATGGCGGATTAACTTTCACATCCGTGCTAACATTAACCGGCAGTGTTTTGGCGAACGGAAAAGCCGCAATATAGGCCGGTTCATTGGTGGGAACACGTAAAAACCGCCTGCGATTTACGAACCTGACGTTATCGGTATGATTCAGGATTAACATATTATCATTGCACCCGGCCACAGAAGTGTCGAACTCCCAGACAGCCGCTCCGAAATAGTATCGCACGCACAATGGTTCACCCTTCTTGAGCTCAAGCCGCTTTGAAGGATCAATAACAAGCTCTGTCTCGTTGTTTTCAATAACAACGGATTCAATGTTACTAAAATCGTCCGTTTCAAGACTTGTAATATAAAGTTTGCGATCTTCAGGAATTTGCCTGCTGCCGGGTCTTTTTATTATAAACCTGTCTGCGGATATAATGCTGCGTTTTTGAAAACCGAGCTTTTCACGAAGAACAGATAATTCTGCATTGAGACGTGTCCTTTTATCCTTTCCCTTCAGTGCGAAAGCCGCCCTGATAATTTTAGTGGCGCCGCGGTCAAAAGCATCCGCCATCGTGAAAATCGCCTCTTTGCTTTTTAGCTTTGCCTGTGTGGCGATATACATCAGAATATGGCGTTCACGCGGGCTCAATCCCCTTTCGTCAGCATAGTTAAAAAATAGTCGATTTGCAGTTTTACGTTCCTTCCTTGCCCGGCAGTATGTCACTAAAACAAATAATGCCGTCAGTACAATCAAGGCCGCCACACACGCCGTAATAAACCAACGTTCACCCATAAAGCTGATATTCAGCCGGCGAGCAGCCTGCCACCGTTGAACCGGAGTTAATGAAAGGACAACAAAATTCAGTCCTGTTTTCATTACGGCTGTTATAATCATGTTAGAGTTCCAAAATGATTAACTGATTAAGCTGGTCAACTCTCGAAGAATATCATTTGCGACCCGGATAGTTCTGGCGTTGGCCTGGAAGCCGTTTTGCGCCTGAATCATATTAACAAATTCGGTTGCCACATCTGCATTGGACTTTTCGAGTGCCCCGCCATGAATAGAACCAGCACCACCTGTCATGGCCTGTGTAGCAATGGCCTCACCCGAGTTTGCCGAAGGAATAAAGTAACCGCTACCTATATTTTCCAGACCAGCGGTATTCTGGAACAATGAAATTTGTAAGGTCGCAATGTTCTTTTTTACGCCGTTTGAGAACGCACCAATAATGATACCTTCGTTGTTCACCGAGACGGTCGAAAGCCTTCCGGCCTCATATCCATCCTGCTCCCTCGCCACTGCCGTCGAATTTCCCGCGAACTGCGTTAGGCCGTCCAGCTTTCCCTGCGTGCCGAGGTTTATATCAAATGTCTGAGGATTCGCCGAATCATGCGCAAATGCGATAACAAATTCGGCAGAGCCTGAACCGCTCAGACCTGCATAAGAACCATCACTCGAATCAAAAGTAATATTTTCGATACGGCGGTTATCCATTGTTATCTCGCTAATATTTCCGGTCACGGAAGTCAGCACCATATCCCATGTGTTGGGGGCATCCGTTCTGACAAATGCCCCTGACATAACGTGTTTGCCGCCCTGTGAGTCATAACATGTGATATTAATGCTTTTTACTTCATCGCCCCCAACAGTCGAAAGCTCGAAATATCCGGGCATTGTCAGCATACCATCGCCTGAGTATGAAAGGGCCATATCTGTTTTGCTGTAACCGCCGGTATCATCCGTTATTCGAATTTGACCATTCACTAAAGAAGCAGTTGAGCCGCTGAGGACATTAGTATTGAGATGATTGATTAAATCTCCAAGTGTTGTGCTTCCATCAATATCAAAGGTCAAACCGGTATCGAAAGCGGTACCGTCCTTGTCATACCCGCTGATGGTAATTGTTCCTGAAGTCAATGTCCCGCTATATTGATCAAGCTGATCAATTTCTGTAGATTCACTCGCTGTAATGCCGTTATTGTATGTATATGCCACATTTGAGCTGACGACCTGCGTCCTCGTCACGGAAAATTCCGCATCAGCACTCAAGTTACCGGAGACTGCGATTTCTGTTGTAGCTTTTGCCGGCATCGCTACATCGTAAGGAACGTGAATATCGCTAACTCCCGGAATCTGAAAACCGTCGATTTCGCCTTCTGAGCCAATACGCTGGACATGATAACCGGTCGCAGGATCTACAAGATTTGAGTCTGCATCAACTGCAAATGTACCGGAACGCGTGTAAATGTTCTGCTGGCCGTCACTTAATACGAAATACCCTTCGCCTTCGACCGCCAGATCCAGGGGGTTGCCGGTATTGATGATATTACCCTGTGCCATATTGGGTGCTATACCCGAGATGCCGACGCCGCTTCCCATTTGCTGGGGATTTGTACCGCCGACGCCCGCGGTCGGCTGCGATGCTTTTTTAATAGTTTCGCTCAATAGCTCCGAAAATGTAATTCGACTGGCTTTAAAAGCTGTCGTATTGACATTCGCAAGGTTATTACCTGCGATATCAAGCATTTTTTGATGGGCCTGTAATCCGGTAACTCCCGATGATAATGCAAAACTCATTTTTATTTCTCCTTATATAGACAATTTTATCTTCAATTTAGTTTTTAACTGATATGACATCTTCCAAACCAAGAGCATGATCACCCACAACTAATACAATTTCCCCTTCATAGTTATTAATGACCTGCTCAACCGTTCCACTTGTAATATCTGAAGTACCCTCCTGTGTTTGCGCCATGAACGAAACTTCCTTGCCGATTAATGAATTGGCATAGGTTCGATTCGCCGCGACAAGTGCCTGTGAAAAACTCGAGTTCATTGTTTCGAGCTGCGACAGTTGTGAGAACTGGGCCAACTGTGATGCCATCTCGTTGTTGTCCAAAGGCTCCAGCGGATTCTGGTTTTGCAACTGTGTAACCAGAAGCTTCATATAATCCATCTGGATATCACTTGCGGTGCTTATTACTGATGATGTTGCCATATATTCTCAACCTTTAGTTTATGAACTCATACAATTTTTTGTTACAACTTATTCATGAAATGAGCAATCACTGTGCCAAAATACAATAAACGCCGAGCAGAATGAATATATCTTCTTATTAAACAATACTTTAGCTAAATACACATGTCATACAAAAGAGTAATTACCTCCCATCCTAAGAACCAGGAACAAGGACAGAATTTCCTGTCTTAAGAAAATTCTGCCGGTTAAGAGTTGATTTATATAATAGCCAATCAGAACTACTTTACCTGGAATCCGTAGGTCCTATAAGTTATTTGGATTTTAGACCAACATCGACATGAAAACTTAAGCATTAAAGTTGACTTATTCAAATCACTTGATTAGACTGTTAAATCTATGAAGCAAAAAAATGGAAATAAGTCCTCGAACAATAACTGCGAGGGCTTTTGTGGTTTGGCTGCCACATGTAATCCTCATGATGGCATTGGAGAAAATTGCGGCCTTTTTGGTATTTTTGGCGATAATGACGCTGCCAAAAAAACCTATTTCGGCCTGCATAGTCTTCAGCATCGCGGCCAAGAATCGGCAGGAATTGCCACCAGTAACGGTGAAGTGATCCAGTGCTATACAGGCATGGGCATGGTGAGCAGAGTTTTTCGCTCCGGAAACGGCATCCTTGAAAAATTATCCAATCCCGTTGCAATTGGCCACGTCCGATATTCTACAACCGGAACCAGTAAAGCCAGCAACTATCAGCCGCTTTTAGCGGAATATTCTCGCGGACAAGTTGCTATCGCGCATAACGGCAATCTCATCAATGCGCAGCTGCTTCGTGATGAATATGAGGCATACGGCAGCATCTTCAAATCAACAAGCGATACGGAAATCATCATTCATCTGCTTGCGAAGCCGACCCATATCAGCAAACTTGATCCTCTGGGACACGTATTAAACCATCTACAGGGAGCTTACAGTCTGCTTTTTCTGTTTGACAACCGGATAGAAGCAGCCCGGGACCCCTATGGTATCAGGCCTCTATGCATCGGCAAAACATCGGAAGGTGCTTATGTAGTGGCCAGCGAGACATGTGCTTTCGATATTATCGGGGCTGAATTTATTCGGGAGATCAATCCCGGCGAAATTGTCACTCTGAATAAAAATGGGCTTAGCAGCAGATTTTTTGTTTCACCCGAAACGGTCAGGCCGGCTCACTGCATCTTCGAGCACGTTTACTTTGCGAAGCAGAGCAGCACTATATTCGGTGAAAATGTGCACCAGTTCAGAAAAAAGCTGGGACGGCAGCTTGCTGTGGAACATCCTGCCGAAGCAGACGTTGTTATCCCCGTCCCGGACTCGGGAACCTCGGCCGCGATAGGTTATGCCGAAAAAAGTAAAATACCTTTCGATATGGGTCTGGTCAGAAGCCATTATATCGGCAGAACTTTTATTTCACCGGAACAAATACAACGGGAGCTTGAGGTCAAACTCAAACTGGCAATTGTTAAGGAAGCCGTCGATGGAAAACGTATCGTTGTCGTTGACGATTCCATTGTTCGCGGCACAACCACCAGAGGCAAAATCAGGGCACTACGCCAGGCAGGTGCAAAGAAAATTCATATGCGGGTGAGCTGTCCGCCAATCAGATTCCCATGTTTTTACGGCGTAGATTTTCCGACAAAAGAAGAATTGCTGGCAAACAATCGCAATCTTCAAGAAATCAAGGAATTTCTCGAAGTTGACAGTATCGGGTATATTTCACTGGAAGGATTATTAAGCTGTGCCGTCCTGCCGGCGGACCATTATTGCACCGCCTGCTGGAGCGGAAAATACGTAATTCCTGTGGATGTTACTTTCAATAAAGTCTCCCTGGAACGTTACCAGTTGCATTTGTTTGACGAGCCCGACGCTTAAGGATTTTTGAATTTTCAATCAAGAAAGAATATGAGTAAGTTTCTCAGCTATGAACATTCAGGCGTCAATACCGATGCCAGCGACCAGATGGTGGATCAAATCTGGCCGATTATTGCCGGGACATACGGGCCCCGTGTCATCGAATCAAAAGGCGGCTTCGCGGGATTGTTCCGGCTGGATTACGATGAAAAACTCTTCAAAAAAAACTACAGGAATCCAGTCCTCGTTGCTTGCACTGACGGAGTCGGCAGCAAAGTCCAGTTGGCTGCCGCAATAAAAAAGTATGATACGGTCGGCATCGATCTGGTGGCGATGAGCGTCAACGACATGCTTGTCGCGGGGGCAGAACCGTTGTTTTTTCTCGATTACATCGCCGTCCACAAGCTGGAACCTCAAGTCATCGCCGAGCTTGTCAAAGGCGTCGCCGCAGGATGCAAACAAGCCGACTGTGCATTAATAGGCGGCGAAACAGCGGAAATGCCGGACACTTACGCAAAGGACGATTTCGATATGGCCGGTTTCGCCGTCGGCGTTCTCGAACGGGACAAAATAATCACCGGCCAAAATGTCAGAAAAGGCGATGTGATTCTTGGGCTTGCCTCAAGCGGATTACACAGCAACGGATATGCGCTGGCCCGCAATATCTGCTTTAAGAAGGCCGGGCTGAAAATGACGGATATGCCGGACGAGCTTGGATGTTCGACACTCGGCGATGCGCTGCTTGAGCCGACGCGTATCTATGTCAGGCCCGTGATAAAATTACTCTCGCAATACAAGGTGAAACACATCGTCCATGGAATGGCCCATATTACAGGCAGCGGTCTTGCCGGCAACGTACCACGAGTACTGCCTGCAAACTGCGATGCCGTGATAAAAAAATCGAGATGGCCCAAACACAGGATATTTACATTCCTGCAGGAAACAGGCCCGGTCACCGAAGAGGAAATGTACAAAGTCTTCAATATGGGAATTGGATTCGTCATTATTGTCGCAAAGGACTTTGCAGATTCCGTTACGGCAAAACTTAGAAGATACGGCGAACAGGTTTACAGAATTGGCAGGATAACAACGGGCAGCGGCAAAGTTGTGCTTAAGTAATTTTTGTCCCGAAACCGAATTGAGGAGGACGACGCTTTTCAAAAAAATCTACACTAAATCCGGCAAAAGTTTTCCATTGAAATTTGAATTCACTAATGCAGGTATGATATAATGTGAATATCCAGGAACTCGGCGATGTCGCCGGGCATGATAATAGGGAAGTTACAGGTAAAACAAACAGGAGGTAAAGCATGAGCGGAATCTTTGGAGTGGTCTCGAGGGAAAATTGTGCGGAAACGCTTTTTTACGGCACAGATTATCATTCACACCTGGGTACCGAATATGGAGGCATAGCTGTTCTTGACAAGGACTTCACCCGTCAAATACACAACCTGAATCAAAGCCAGTTCAAGTCTAAATTCTATGACGATTATCAGCACATCAAAGGCAACAAAGGAATCGGCGTCATAAGCGACTACGACGAACAGCCGATTTATCTCAACTCCCGGCACGGACCGTTCTGTATCGTCACCAGCGGATTTGTGGAAAATGCCGAAGATTTGGCCCAGGAGATGCTCAATCAGGGCATTTCCTTCAGCGAGGTCAGCGGCAGGGCCGTCAACACGCCGGAGCTGATTGCCAAAATAATCAATCAGGGAAAAAATATCATTGACGGCATTGAGAAGGTATTTGATGCCATCGAAGGTTCCTGCTCGCTTCTGTTGCTTCACAGGGATGGAATATATGCCGCCAGAGACAGATTAGGATATACGCCGCTTATAATCGGCAGAAAATTAAATGCATGGGCGGTGACCGCCGAGACATCCGCATTTCCGAACAACGGATTCGAGATTGTTAAGTACATTGCTCCCGGGGAGATTGTCCTGCTCAACGAGACGGGGATGGTCCGCAGCAGGGCCGGTGACGAAGGTCAAAATCAGATTTGTGCATTTCTCTGGATTTATACCGGATTTCCGGCGTCAACCTACGAAGGGATTAATGTTGAGATTGTGCGGGAAAGATGCGGCAGATATTTGGCAAAGCATGATATAGACATCGAAGTTGACCTGGTCAGCGGTGTGCCGGATTCCGGCCTGGCCCATGGATTAGGATATGCGATGGAATCCGGCAAGCCGTTCCGGCGCCCGCTGGTAAAATACACGTCCGGTTACGGCAGAAGCTATACGCCGCCTTCGCAGGAAACCAGAGACCTGATCGCCAAAATGAAGCTTATCCCCATCAGGGAAGTCATCGAAGGCAACAGCATCGTCATGTGCGAGGACTCCATCGTCAGAGGGACACAGCTTAAAAACTTCACGATCAAAAAGCTCTGGGATTGCGGGGCAAAGAAGATTCATATCAGGCCCGCCTGCCCGCCGTTAATGTTTCCCTGCAGATTCAACCTTTCCACGCGTTCGACCAGGGAGCTCGCGGCCCGTAAAGCCATCCGCAGCCTCGAAAAGAAAGATACGCAAAACGTCTCGGAATATATCAACCACAACTCCGAAAAGTACAAAAAAATGGTCGAATGGATAGCCAGAGACATCGATGTCACTACATTAAGATATCAGAAGGTGGACGATATGGTCAAGGCAATCGGCCTGCCGAAGGAAAAACTTTGCCTTTATTGCTGGACCGGGGAATGCCCCAAAACAGCTTGCCAAAAATCGAAAATCAGGATAGTTGAAATCGAAAAACCATCGGCAAAAAAACGGCAAAAAACCAGGTCTGAGCTCTCAGACAGACTTTTGAGGCCAACCTCTTTTGCACGCTGAAAGATATGCAGAAAAACACTTGCGCCATGTTTACTGCCGCTGCTGTCGTTTATGCCGGTTTTGCACTTTATTTGTATCAGCCGTATCTTCAAAACTTTCATAGGTTCCAGTATCTGCTGATTGTCAATCTTTTCCTTGCCTCGATGGGATGTTTCCTGCTCAGCCGGCGCTGGGTTTCAGGCTTTATCGAGTCGCTTTTAGCCGGTGCAATTTACGGCTTCGGATCTTTCACGCTTTATCTGGCCCAGGACCAACACCACCCGACGGCCAGTTTATTGGCGGCGTCAATCCCCTGGCTGTTTTGTCCAGCCGTATTTTGGTTTAAAGACAGGCAGAAATGGCTGAATATATTGGCGGCGTTGCTGCCGTTCCTGGCAATAGTCTTATTCTTCAAGATTACTATTCACCTTCGCCTGTTTGCGGTTTCAACTCAGGCAAATCTAAATATGAAGGATTTAGGGAGTCTTTTAGTTCCATTGGTTGCGGCGAAGCAGGGGACAATTTTAATCGGCTTTTATCATGTTCCCATAGCGGCGATGATTATGGGCTTTGCCATGATTACCACCGCCAAGCGGTTCGGCATAATGTCCATTTTCGCTCTCGGTATCATTTTAACTTTTTGCGGCCCTTTGAATTCCATTCTTGAAGTCAGCCCGATTGTCTGGCTGACGGTCAGCATCCTGTGCTGCTCGGTCATAATTGGTATCGGTTTGCAGGGATTCGTCTGCGCCGGCTATAAAGACCGCAAGTGGATACTTGCCATTGCGATTGTAATGGGAATTCTGACAATAGTGACATTGCTCCTGGCAACGAAATATTTCCAGATTTTCCTGGGGCTTGGCTCCGGGTATGCCAGGCTTTTAACTGCAGAAGCCAAAATGTATATTCTCGGTACGGCCGCCGCTGCGTCGATTTTTATACTCTCATACGTGAAATTGCGTACACACCGGCTGCGCGAAGCCGTCCTTTTCGCCGCAATAGCATTCGACGTCTTTCTCGGAGCAAGATACATCATCGACAGTACTTTCTAAATTCATATTTCGAAAAGACCTTGTTTACGAGAATTTTTCCCGCTCGATCTGGCCAAGGACGAATCGGCAGTCGTTGCGCATAAAATTTATTATAGAATCGAATTGCCTGTCGATAAAACGCCCCTCATTGCAGACAACAGCTATACCAATCACGGCGGTTGTTTTGACGTCCTGAAGGTCAACTTCCGCGATGGAGATATTGAACCGGCTTTTGAGCCGTCCAATCAGGCTCTTGACAATGCTCCTTTTGCCCTTGAGCGAGGTCACTCCGATTAAGGACAGATGCGCCGTCATGATACCAACTATCATACCATGCTCTTATATCAGGCTTTCACGTGTTGTTCGCGGATTTTATCCAGCAGCTTTTTCGTGGCGATGATCCCGTCATTCTCGCTGAGGCGATTTCCTTCATACTCGACATTGACATATCCATTATAACCGGCATCCAGGACGATTATCATCATTCGGTAGTAATCAATCCTGGTCTCGTCGCCTTTCTCATCGAAGTCATAGCTCTTGGCGCTGACACTTCTGGCGTACGGCATCAGCATCTTGACGGCATCATAATGGTCGATTTCCGGCGGAAAGTTCCCGAAGTCCGGCAGCGTCCCGCAGTTCGGCATATCCACCTCTTTAATGACAGCGGTCAGCCACTCGGGATTCGACGACAGGCCGCCATGATTCTCGACAATCACGTTGAGCTTATGCCCGGCGGCAAATTCGCACAAACGCCGAAGCCCGTCGGCGGCCAATTTCCGCTGCTGCTCATAAGTCCCTCCGGAAGCTGCATTGACTCGTATCGAATGACAACCGAGGTACTTCGCGGCTTCGACCCACTTATAATGGTTCTCGACGGTCTTCGTTCGCCGGGCCTCATCCGGATCGCCCAAACTGCCTTCATTATCGCACATAATCAACAGGCTCTTGACGCCGTAGTCGGCCGCCCTCTTTTTCATCTCGGCCAGATACACAGTATCCTTGGCTTTGTCCATGAAGAACTGGTTGACATACTCAATCGCATCGAAGCCGAAGCCCCGCGCCTCTTTGGCAAAATCGAGATTGTCCAGCTTCGGCTCGGCCTTCCCGGAAAGCCTTCGGTTCAGAGACCACTGAGCCAGCGAAATATTAAACGGCATTTTTTTGCCCGCCCACATCGCTTCAAAACCGGAACAACCTGCCAGACACAGACCGCCCATACCGGCGCCGACACGAAGGAATCGCCTTCGATCTATTTTCTCCATTGTTAATTCTCCTACTTCTGATACAGAGGGTCAAACCTGTGATCTCCATCTTGTACGGGTACATCAATATTACTTATTTTGACTAATCTTACCTTAATCCCCCACGGTTCCACATCTTTTTCAAGGATCTCCTGTAGATTACCTGCAATTTTCTCGCGCGAGGCGTGAAGCGTCTGGGCCGGCTGTTTGCCGCACTCGTTCCTCAAAACCGCCCGAACGACATTTTCAATGGCATTTTCATAATTGTCCACTTCAAAAAGGGCTTTCCCCGGATCTTCGATTCGATAGCTAATCATCACATCCAGCTTACACCTGAGACCGTCGCTGGTGACAACCGCCTCTCTCTCATATGGAACAGTCGTCTCTTTACACTGAATCAGAGGTTTACTTTGATACGGCCGCTGGTAAAAACCCCAAACACTCCAGACACACCCAAGGCCGGGACGGCAAGACTTACGGTACTTCCCGAACGTCGTGACCACAAGAGCGTTTCCCTGCGGTACGGCATAAAACTTGCAGAATCCCAGTGTTATTAAGCCAAGGACTTTACAAATAAAAGGCCGCTCTGCTTCCAGACGCTCCAAATCATTCTCTTCTTTGAGCTGGTTCAAGTCTCTTTTCGGAACGATCTCAAGTCCCGGCAACTCGATTGATGTTTTTTTGACCGTTTCCTTCTTCTTGCGCCTGCGACTTATCGAAAATGCCAGATATGCCAGGCCACCGGCTACAAAGCCGGTTCCGCCACATACATAGACAGGCAAAGGCTGATTTATAAATACAGTCCGGGCTTCACTGAAAGAGTCCACCTTCTCCAGCGTCGCTCTGTCGAAAGTGATTTTTTCATCCTCGATCCGGCCAAAAATCAATAATCCCAAAACAAGTGCAATAATTCCCATTAAAACAGCAAAGGTGAGTGTCTTCATTGTCCCAATCCGTTATTCATATTCAAATGTACGCCGCGATTCCACGCTGCTGCTCTAAATCCTTATCGAGCTCAATATAACCACCCTTGATGATGCCAGCGTTAATACAAAATACCATACAATCATTATCAATTCTCGAAAAACTCATATAAGTTTAATACTTTATCCTAAACATGCAAATGCTTTCATAATAAAAAAACTCGTGTTAATCGAACCGCAGAAGATTCAGGCCGGAGTTTTCATCATATTTTCTGCGGCCGCTGATTCCTTCGATCTCAATAATCGTCACTTCCAGCACTAAAGATATTCGTGCTCCCCCGCGGGGACAGCCGACAATCACTTCATCTTTTTTGCCGATGGCTGTATGGATATGCAGCTTTGGACCCTCTTCGTCCCAGTAGATCGTTCCTACTCCGAGCACTTCGCCCGGACCGGCAAACTCTTTCATGTTGCCGACGATTTTCGGCTTTTCCTGCTTCGGGCCGACTACGACGCCGGCCTTCCTGAAACCGCCGGTTATTAAAACGGCTGCCGATTTGATGTTCTCGGCCTCTGCAATTTTCTGGATGGATTCGTAAAGATCCTCCCCTTCGAACAATCTGGCCGCGATGATTCTTCCTGTCCTTCCCGTTGCATATTCCATTTTGCATTCCTTCTTCTGCCGGTATGCTGATGTTCAGCTCAATTTCAGATATTATAATTCAATCCTGTTGTTACAGACAAATAAAAAGGTTATTGTATTGCCTCGCAAAAATTTACATACCAAATAAAGCCAAATTCAAACTTTATTAAACATGTAATTCTTCACCCGAGTCTTCGATATGCTATCAAAAATTTTGCTAATAAAAAATAATTTATAAATAGCTTTATCAACGTCACTTATTCATTAAGGTCAAGATTTAACAGCTAAAAATTATTGACAATTCCAAATAGGCATGATAGTTTTATCTGTCAAAGGTGATGATTCTTTTGAATTGCAGGTTAAGGAAAACCTGCCGGCAGGAGGAGTTCAAGAATGAAGAGGATACAAGCATATCAAATAGCGCTAATGCTATTGTTTTTCACAGGTTCCGGCTTAGCAGACATATTCAGAAATTTAAAAAAGTCACTGTTACGGAGGTCTCACAACGTATATTGCTCGCGCGGTATCAGCGTCAGCTATCCAAAGCCACTCCAAAAACATATAAGACTATAAAGCTCAATTGAATGAGCTTTATACGGACTGGAGACAGGAGGTTAACAGTTCTTTTTTTGGCCCCTGCCTTATCGATTGGCTCCTTAGGGCGGGGGCTTTTTTTGGACATAAAAAAGCGGCCAGCGAATAACGGATAGAATAAAACTAAACGCTAAACGCTATATGCTATACACTACTAAAGTGAACAAATGAGCCTTACTCGATTGTCAATAACGTCAGCGATTCCTGGTCTTTGATAAAAATGCGGTTACCTGATACGACCGGAAAAGCATAAACCGGCGTCTCGGCCAC
>Ga0153916_10001631_pt1 | contig 16202 bp, 5 predicted proteins | sample Opewatmetagenome_FD_109642 | JGI IMG/M metagenome (GOLD analysis project Ga0153916, IMG submission 109642) | Freshwater wetland microbial communities from Ohio, USA - Open water 3 Core 3 Depth 4 metaG | ecosystem: Environmental > Aquatic > Freshwater > Wetlands | place: USA: Ohio, Lake Erie, Old...
TGATATTAACGCTTGAGGAACTAAAAAAAGATAGAAATCTTATAAATGACATTGACTGGGAAATGACGCCGGAAATGGCTGTGCGAATGTATTTGGAGTGGGGGAACATTTGGGCCCGCGGAGAGGATCGAAGACATGTGGTCCGCTCTAAAAGCGATTATTCAGTCTATTTCGTGGTAAACTGCTGGTCCAGACCTTATTACATTTATCTGATCAAAAGGAATTCTGAAGATGCAATAGAGCTCGCAAGAATTGAATTACAGGAAAGATTTGAAAAACCAGGATGTTTACATAAGGGTATGTATGCACTTGAAGGTGAACTCAAAGAATGGTTGAGAAAAGAATTAAACGCTGCTTGATAAATAAGTTGAAGTAGACAGGATTTTTGTTTGTAGTTGTTGTAACCCCTTTTATAACCGGGCATTCGGTTTTGCCCCTCATGCACTAAAACTGCATTAGGAGACTCTACAGTCAATGCAGGGGACATAGTACTTCTCTTCTTTTGATCTCAAGTGTTTTTGATGATTTCCGATTCAAGGTCACGTTTTGAGGGTGCCGCCGACAGCATTTAGTCCAAAGGAAAATTTTCACATTCCAAATATCTCGTAAGCCCGAGCAACCTTGCATCAGAAACGCTCCTTGGAGTTTCAGAGTCCAAGTCGATCCATAGGGGGGCGAAATGGCAGATATTGGCCCAGAAGCCAAAAAATCCTGAAACATCAATATGTTGGGGCAAAAAGCATAAAAAATGTCTGCAAAAAAGTACAAAAAAAAGCAAAAAAGTACAAACAATTTTTTCCAAAAATCAAATCGGAATATGATATAGTGCCACAGTTGTAGAATCTGATAGTCTCGGAGGAACCCAATGGACTTCAGATGTACCCGGCCTATAAGAATCATCTCACTCACCGTATTATTCTTTTTCTGTTGGACGTTTGGAGGAATTTTCGATATTGTCGCGTTCGCGGCTACGGATAACAAGCAGGCAAAAAACAGCAATCAGCTTTCAGCTAGCAGCAGTCAGTCTACACAGACAAGCACACCCAAGCCCGAAGAGAAATTCCAGAAAGCAATAGACGATATAACGCAAATCGTTTGCGACACTTCTACCGATACAGACACTAAGAAGAACAAACTCAAGACAAAAAGGTCGGAAATTGAGGGACTCGACACAGCGATTAAGAAACAATTCAGTGATACTGAGAGACTTTTAAAGGAAAAAGGATTACCGCCGGAGATACTTGAGAGGCATTACAAGTTTGTAAAGCATTATGAAGACAATCTCAAGGAGTTAAACGATAACCTTGCCGCTATTGATAAGTCCAAGACAAAATCGGAAGCAGATGCTGCGATAAGCAGGGCAAAGGCACATCTCGAAAAGGTCAAAGCGCCGAGTAGGCATGTTCCGTTAGACCCGAATAAACTCCCGCACGAATTACAGGAATATCAAAAGGAAGAACTTAAGATCAGTTCAGCCAATCAGGATTTACTAAGTAGCGCCCTTGGCAATATCTTTAATGTAGCTACTAATTTTTTATTCTCCCCAGCATATGCGGCTGAAATTTCTCCAACGGAGAAATCTGCAAATCTGGCTGAGACATTAGAGACTCCCTTATCACAAGAAATCGTGAAATTCGCTAATGAGTTAGGCGATGTTCCGGTTGATATCTTTGTGCCTATTAGAGATGACTTTAAATATGAACCTTATGCGGGTTCGCTTAAGGGGGCAGTTCAAACATTAAAGGAAAAGGCGGGAAATGAGTGGGATTTGGCATCTTTGCTGATCGCCTTGCTGAGAGCAAAAGGAATACCCGCACGTTATGTTGTCGGCACTATTCAGATGCCGATAGATCAAGCAATGGAATGGCTCGGGGTGGAAGACCCAAATATGGCAGCAACCCTTCTGGTATCTAACGGCAGGCCAACCGCTCTCATCACTGGAGGCGGTAATATTAGAGCGATAGAGACACGCCATGTATGGGTGCAAGCGTTTATTCCTTTCACATCGTCAAGGGGGACTACCTCTGGCCTAGGTGACAGATGGGTAGATATCGATCCAAGTTATAAACCTCAAAAAATCACTCAGATGCAGAGTCTTTCAGGGGTGCCTCTTTTCGATCAAACAGAATACCTCTCCACATTCCAGACTGTTTCACCGTATGAATATTATGAAAGCCAGCTTCAGGCATTCTTGGACGTGAATGCGCCCGGATTTAAGCCAAATGCGATAATGCGGGAGACAGAGATCATTCCTGAAATATCCGAGGTGATTGTCGGGCAACTTCCTTATGTAGAGCAATCAGTTTCAGGGACTTACAGTGAAGTCCCCGACTCTTTTAGGCAGAAGTTTACGCTTACGATTTCAGACCCGGATTTAGGAGACGTTCAGCTTAGCTATCAAGCATTTTTACCTCAGATAATCGGGAAGAGGCTGACGCTTTCTTACAGTCCGGCAACGGCCAGCGATCAGGCGGTCATAAACGCCTATGGAAATATATACGCTACACCATCATATCTTGTTTATCTTAAGCCTGTTATCAAACTTGATGGCGCGATAGTGGCTGAGGGCATACAAGTTCAGACTGGCATAATGCAGAAACTTGTCTTTCTTTTTGACAGCACAATTGATGTCGGGAGAGTGGAAAATCTGATCGTGGCTGGGGAATATTATGCGATTGCTCTGAATGGACAGGGAAATATCGAAAGGGACCATATACAGGAGAGGATAAGGCAGTTTCAAGCATTGGAAGGTGGAATAAATCTTTACGATTATTCGACTCTTGATGAGGAGCTTGGAGAATTACTCTATCTTACCGCGGTTGCATATCACCAGAACCTTAGTGCCGCAATGCAGAAATTATCTGCCTTGTATAAGGTCATTGATATAAGGAAGGTATCGGAACTGATGTGTTTTGTGAATCTCAAGGTGGAAGATATTTTTGGAATTCCTATTAAGATTACCCTGACCGGGATTGGTCTTGATATGGATCGAGATATCCATCTGGTGATACCGGTTGACGGAGATATAAGCCGCATCAAGCCGTATATGCAAATAGAGGGAAACTACTCGTCATATCTCGAACATGCAATTTTGGAACAGGTATTCCAAACGGAAGCTATCTCGGCGGTAAAGGCGATTCAGCTTGCAAACGATCAAGGGATTCCAATACATACGATAACATGGAGTAATGTTAATACGGAACTACCGCTGCTTCAAATATCTTCGCAGACGAAGACCGAGATCATGAATGCGGTGTATGCTGGCAAAGAGGCGCTTGTGCCAGAAAGGAATCTGACTCTCTATGATTGGAATGGTGTCGGATATATTCTCTACGACCCTGCAAAGGGCAGCGCAGGATATATGATCAGCGGTGGTTATGGGGGTGGAATGGTTGTTAGAGCCGTAGGAATCTTGGATCATATCGAATCAATTTCACCTTTTTATTATGGCAATAATGTTAATTCAATAATGCGCAGACAAAGGATCTGTTATCCTGGCAAAAACCAGCTTTGGGATGTTTGTTATAATGTGCTTACCTATGAAGATTTAGCCGGTGAGGGGGACGAATGCGACTCCGCTGAAGCCTGCAAGGAAATGTATAAGCCTGTGGACAAATACGGTAGGTTTTCTATGCCTTTAATAGATTCACAGGAGGAAGGTAAAGATGACGATACCTATCTTTCAAATACAGTTAAAGTTGGAGCATGGAAAAGCTCAAACAATAGTGGCGGCAAATATCGTTTTATGAGAGCCGGACGTGCAATTATGGTTTTATTAGATCTCATCCTGTCTACTACTAAAATCAGCTCATTGAATGCGAAAACATTAGATGTTTCTGGCGGGTATCGCACTTATGAACGTGCTGTTTATATAAAGCAGCATATAAATCGACGGGCATCATTGACTTCGAATCATATAAGAGGAATAGCAGCAGACTATTCATTAACTGACAACACAGGCAAAAAAATATCGAAATGCAAAATATTAAATCTTGCTTATAAGATTATCGGAACGAACGCAGAGATTTTGAGTGAGGGGTCGAACATGCCGGGAGCGGTACATACAGCAACGCCGACAAATCCATCAACAGATAAAAACCAATATCCAAATGATTGGAAATGTGAGGAATTATGAAAGCAATAATAATAGTTATTACTTGTATCTTTTTGGCGCAAAATTCTTATGCAGCAGACAAATGGGGTTTCATAAAAACTTATGAAACTCCAAAACTCAGTGAACGGCCAGTTCGCTTTGTCAATATTGGAGATTTAAAGAGAGATGGTAAAAATCAGATATTGGTAGGATACCTCAGCGAAATTGATGACCGGGATTATAATGGAGCTCTCAGCTATTCCGCTGATTACGAATTTTACATATTCGAATGGACAAATAATCAGCTTAAAGCAGAGATGGCGAAAAAATGGAAGTCCACAGATATCAAATATACTCGAAAAGATTATAGCAATGTGCAATATATGATGATTTGGGACATTCAGAACAAGACTTTAGCTGAAACATTCCCTCCTTTTTTTGCCGTAGAATGGAAAAACGGGCATTACAATTTTCTGGAGCAAAATAATAAGCATTCGATTGGAAGCTGGGTTTTCCCATGGCAGAGCACGAGTTGCGATGCCAATTTTGCAAGAGATAGTTTCCCAAAAGAATGTCTATATGGCATACGTAATTTTAAGCAGGAGCAGGGCTTAAAACTTGTGACATTGACAAGATATAGTAAAGGGAGTAATCGCACTTTAAAAATAAGAAGCTCGGAGCCCGGATTCCCAGTTGAATTCGAAGATAAGTCGCCGGAAAGAAGCTTCGTATACAGTAGCATCCAAGACATTGGCTTTGGGCGGTTTAGAAAGAACGCCAAATCCGGTATCTTGCTCAAGAACTTCACAGACGGCTTCTTTTATAATGTTACGGCCGGCGATAAAGATAAATACAATATACTCAAAACGGATATTAAGAACCTTAAGATTCAGAGTAGGGGCGCTGAAATATCTATATTGGATTTATATATCGGCTCAACAAGAACCACCGATATTGAGGAATTCTGGGGCTATGTACTCGAAAAGATCGCAGATGGCGGCAATGTGCCGGTTCTTGGCAGGGTAGTAATAAAATCTGATCTGAGCGGAATCGATTTTAAGAAAATAGATTTTCCTCATAACAAACAGTTTCTTGGTATGGGATATTTTGAAATTAAAGACATTGATGGCGACGGGCTCGATGAAGTGATTGCCGTGGAACAAACCGGTAAAAGGAAGTTTGGGATAGAGTATGTTTTATACACTCAAACTATGGACTACATCAAAATTTTCAAATGGAATGGGAAAGAATATCAGGTGATGTGGAAAAGTCCACCATATGCGTACCGAGGGACGAAGTTTGTGGTCGATGACATAAAGGGTACAGGAAAGAAGCAACTCATCGTTCTCACGCGTGAAGGGACGATCCAGATTTGGGAAAGGCAATAGTCATGAAAACGAGGTTAACATCAATTATTATGGTGTTGACCATCATATTGTTATTATTTTTACCCTTTGCTGTATCTGCTCAAATGATAAGCGAGTCTATTTCGACTGGCACAGCTTGGCTTCTTAATGTTCGCTACAACCATAATATTTGGGCATTCACAGCGCCACCTGATCCTGAGCAGACTGAGTTCACTGTCGAAGATTATACGCGCACATATCTACGTGATACTTTTGCTTCAACTCTTACTTTGCAGGAGTTACAGATTGATGTTTTGGAGTATGCTCCAACAATTGATTGGATAGAATATGCTCTGCCGCAAACGACTGAATTTATTTCGCAGAAGATATTGATATTAAATAAGGCCGGAAGGGAAGTCTCTGAGCCTCTATTGTTGCTCTTAAGCAATCGAAAGACAAATGGTGGTTTTGCGGGTGCAAAGAAATACCCGAGCAACAATAGAGATACCGCCTTTGCACTTCAATCCCTTAGAGCGGTCGACTACCCCGATCAAGACATTATCGATAGCGCTATTTCTTTTCTTTCGAGCACTCAAAATCCAGACGGAGGATTTGGTGCGTCACCCTCGACAGTATACGAAACGTCACTTACCTATTTGTCACTCGTTGGTCAAACAACCGATGCCACGGTTTTGGGGAATGCGATTAATTATCTCTCCTCAACCCAACTCCCCGATGGCTCGTGGGAAGATGATCCGTATTCAACGGCATTGGCATTAAGGGCACTGGCAAGCGTAAAACCGAATCTCTCCATCTCATCAACCGATATCACCTTCTCAAATCCTACTCCTGCCGTCGGCGACACCATCACAATTACCGCAACCATCAAAAACACTGGGCCTGCCCCGGCAGACAATGTTCTTGTCCAATTCTTTGATGGTGATCCATTAGCAGGAGGAGTTCCCATTGGAGAGACAACCATCACATCGATTCCATCATTCGGGACCTCACAGGCAGGCATTAACTACACAATTCCCACCGCATCTTCCCATACGATTTTTGTAAAGATTGACCCCTTGAATATTATTGAGAGTTTATATTCAAAAAATATAGCTAACAAGAAAGAATATTTAGATACTATGAATTTGAGGGGTTCTTTTGGAGATGCGGTAAATATTACATATATGCAGGTGACGATGTTTACAAAATTCATCCCTACCTGAAATAGTAGGTGATTTTTTCTTAACAGAAGTGGTAAATTTCTGTCTCAGAAAGAAGAATATGAAATGTCAAACTCTCCTGACAGATAACAGGAATTATTTCCAGATTACACTATCAGCCCATATCAATATTACAGCGGAAGATTCTTAAATTACATTGATGCCAATTTCCCGGATTCGACAATAGAGGACATAATAGGTGATGAAACAATTGACCTTACAAAAACCATAATCAAGAAAGAATATCCATACCTTCTTGGAAGCCTACCTTACAAGGTAGTTACAAAGGGTGCGACCTACTCATCTATACCGAATAATTTTAGACCCAGCATCAGCTTTACAATTGAAGATACGTTTTCATACGAGAGTGCGCTTTCTTATAGTACGACCTTTCCAGAAATAGCAGGAAAAAGAATAACCCTTTCATATATCCCTGCAACCTTAGCGGATGAAGAACTTGTTGCCGAATATGGAGGGCTTCTAAATGTCCCGCCTTACCTACTGAATGTAAAACCGGTAATTAAGGCAAATGGGATTACTGTTGCAACGGGGAGCACTGTAGGACTTGGCTATGACCAGATATTCAACATGACGTTCGGATTGCCAAATAAAGGGACGGATATAGTAACAAATAAGGTAACTGCTGGAGATTTTTCAACTGTAGCGATTCAGCTTTTCAAAACATCGTCAGACTTGGTGGGAAACAAGATGGAGGTACTTACAGGAAACATAGGAAGCACAGACCTTGATGGTCTTTTAGGCCAGATGCTCTATAACATTGGGCTTTCATACTTCCATCATCTGAACTTTGAAGAAGAACTCTATGCAAAGAACTTTCAAATGGTGATTACAAAAGAGCCTTCAGAGGCAATAGTGACATCTCAGGCAGTAACAGAATATTTATGGGATGTGCCATATAAAGTTGCTGAAGGTGGAGTCGGAATTGATGTGGATAGAAATATAAGTGCAGCCTTTTCTATAGACGGGAACCAGCAGAGGAAAAAAGATTTTATGATAGTATCAGGTCTTGGAAGTTCATCATGGGAAGATACAATATTAGAGTCTTTTTTAAACATTCCATCTGTGTCAGCTTCCAGACTGCTAAAGATAGCGAATGAGCGGGGAATAGCAATATACACCATTGACAGCGGCAATTTAAATACAATATTGCCACAACTTCAAGTTACTTCAGAGGTAACCGATAACATAAGAAACGCTGTCAATGCTGGTAAGAAAGTTATTATTTCAAAGAGCAATATCAAATATAACGATTGGGATGGCGTGGGGTATATTATCCTTGATCCTGTAAAAGGAAGTGGGGCTTATATGATTAGCGGAGGATTAGCAGGTGCCGATCCGTCAAAGGTTGATATGTTGTCAAATCGTGAATTAAATGATTTATATATGAGAATTTGTGATCAGAAAAGATGGATAATTGCGAAAACTGCTGGGAAACTTATCGGGACACCATACGTATGGGGCGGGACAGACCCTGATGAAGGATTTGACTGTTCTGGATTTACACAATATTGTTATGCTCAAGCTGGTATTAGTCTTCCCCGAACGGCAGCAGATCAGTTCAATCATACAAAGCCAACGGAAGTTCCTCTTTATGTTGATTTAGTGTTTTGGAAAGGAACATACGACAGGAATCAGGACTGTTATAAGAATGAAAAAGACGGTGTCACACATGTAGGTATTGGTATTTGGCCCGCGGATAATCTGATAATCGATGCAAGGGGTCGAGTCGTAGATCTCGAACAAATATTTGACAGTTTTCCTGCAATTCGTGGAGAAATGAAGGCAATAAGCTTGGCTATGAATCGAAATAATCAATACGTTTGTAACGACCCACAAATTATTACTGCTTTTAATAATGGCCGTTGTATAGGAAGAAGTAGGTGTTATAAGTGGGCGTCGACAGGGCGCACTTTTGAATCGTTTGCCGGGTATCAATACGCACCTGAATTTGATACTTGCAGTGAGGAGGAGCAATGAGATTTTTAAAAATTTTTTTAAATCTACTGATTTTTACTATCATGGCAACCTCGCATATATATGGCTATGAAGGCTACGAGAAATATCCGATGGAAGGAAATTCTATCTTTCCCTTAACAGATGTCAATATCATGTTATCAAAGATAAATGTTTTGATGGAAAACAAAGAACGCAGAGATGTAAACATAAAGGTAAATTCAGAGTATATTTTAGAAAATCTAAGTGATGAAGAGGTTACTTTTAAAGCAGCCTTCCCGGTAGAATCTAACTGTATCGACTGCACCAAGATGCCTGATGATTTTAAGGTCTTAATTAATAAACAACCTGTTTTAACATCTATTACAAAAATACTTAGAAAAGATTATCTATTGAGAATATATAAAAAAATGGGTCCCGCAGTTTCAAATAAACAAAGAGAATATGCTGAATTGGGAGTGCGAGAAGGAAAATTATATGAAATACCTATAATCGTTTTTGACATTTCTTTTAAACCCAAAGAAAAAAAGACAGTTAGCACCTTCTATACGCTGGAGTGGTATCTAGACCCAGGGGCGGAATCCTTAGAATATGATTTGAGTACTTTATATATCTGGAAGGGAAATATTGAAAAAGCATCTTTTAAACTTGTGCTTCCAGAGGAATTAATTGATGTTAGCGATATAAAAACAGGAAATGCATTCAAGTGGAGGTGGCCTAAGCCCAAGATTTCTATACATCCGAAAAACTATCAAATAAATAAAACTAACAATTCAATAGAATGGTTTTTTGGGAACCTTAACCAAAAAAAGATTGGTCATATTAGTGTTGATCTTGATTATCGTGCACCCGGTGTCGTGGGGGAGTGAAGTGGATAATAGAAAGTAATGACTAAGTGGCGCTTTAGCGCTTTAAATGTGAAGGCCAAAAAAGCAATATATATTACGGAAGGTCAAAATCCAGATTGGTACTTTCAAGACAGAAAATGGTGAATAAGTATTGATAGGAAGAATAATATGAGAAGAAGGCCATTTAAAGTCATAATCTCATTTATGATAGCTGTGCTCTTAATCCCAAATTTTGCCTTTGCTTATTCTTCACAAATTGAAAATGGCATTTCATGGCTTTCAGCCACTCAGAATCCAGACGGAAGTTGGGGTAGTAATACTGACCTTGCAATTATAGATACATCTACAGTGATTGACACGCTTAAATATTTGAATATAAGCAGCCCTTCTTACTCAAATGGAGTCACATGGCTGGATTCTCAAATTCTTTTATCAACAGATTTTCTTTCAAGGAAAATAATGTGCTTATATTTGGCTGGCATTGATGTTTCGGCTGATTTATCGGCTCTCAGTAACAGCCGAAACTCAGATGGCGGCTGGGGTGGAGATGCGGATTCAACAAGCATGATAAATGATACAACCCTTGTCCTTCAAGCACTCAAAGCGGTCAACTATTCTGACCAGAACACTGTCAGTTCTGCGATCAATTATCTGACGAGCATACAGAATCTCGATGGAGGTTATGGTTTTTATCAGGGGGATGACAGCAATGTTTACATGACAGAGATAGTTTCATCAACCCTTCAACAGTTTCCCCAGACGACATCTATTGTAACAGCAATTAATAAGACAACATCTTATCTATTTGCTCATCAAAATGCGGACGGCGGGTGGGGCAGTCCAACATCGACTGTTTATGAAACCGCCCTATCATTAATCGCCCTAATCAACGGCAATACCGGTCAGGTTTCGAACCTGCCCCTACAACAGGCAATACAAAATGCGATAAATTACATAACATCCACCCAACTTCCCAACGGTTCGTGGGATGATGACCCTTATTCGACGGCGTTAGCCCTTCGTGCTTTGGCGAATGTTAAACCGAATCTTTCAATCTCATCAAACGACATCACATTCTCAAACCCAACCCCAACAATAGGTGATACAATCACCATTTCAATAAATATCAAGAACTCAGGCCCAGGACAAGCAGATAATGTCTTAGTCCAGTTCTTCGACGGAGACCCATCTGCTGGTGGGGTTTTAATAGGAGAAACAACAATAGTTTCAATGACACCTTTCGGGACCTCACAGGCAAGCATTACCTATACCATTCCCACCGCATCTTCCCATACGATTTTTGTAAAGATTGACCCCTTGAATATTATTGATGAACTAAATAAAACTGACAATATCGCCTCAAAGAACCTAACCTCCTCCACCCTTCCCGATTTAAGTATAACCTCATCAGATATAACCTTTACCCCCTCATCCCCGATGCCACTTGAAGCTGTTACCATTACAGCCATAATTCGCAATAATGGAGAGACCGGAGCAAACAATGTGACCGTTGACATCTATGACGGCAACCCGTCCTCAGGCGGAATTCCCCTCGGCAATACAACCTTTACATCGGTGAGTGCCGGAGGCACCGGGGCGTTTAATCTTACAACAAACTTTACATCGGGAAACCACGATGTTTATGTACTCATAGATAAGGCCAATACAGTATTGGAGGGGAATGAAACAAACAACATAGCGGTGAAGACCCTGCCGGTTCAGGGGGAATTCATAGAGCTTTCCATAATGAGTTCTGATATAACTTACACTCCTGCCAATCCGGTTGAGGGAAATATTGTTACTCTGACTGCCACTATACATAACGAAGGTCTGTTAGGGGCAACCAATGTATTGGTAAGATTCTATCTTGGTGATCCGGACGCCGGGGGGACACAGATCGGTTCTGACATAAATGTCCCTGTAATATCGTCAAGAAACATTGCGGTTTTGAGCATACCGTGGGACAGCACAGGACATTCAGGCAACAACGACATCTATGTAAGAGTAGATCCTCTCAACACCATTACAGAGGGAAGTAAACTTAACAACAAGGCATACAAGACAATAAAGGTGGCAGCCAAGACAGGGCCTGACCTCACGGTAGCACAGGGAGATATAAACTTCATACCTCTGACACCAAACATGGGAGATATGGTAACGATTACGGCCAAAATAAGAAATACCGGAACCTCAGATGCAAGTAATGTGGTTGTGGAATTCAGTCTTGGCGATCCCAATGTCGGAGGTACGTTGATAATAGGGAGCCAGATCATCTCAACCATAACAAAGGGGAGTTATGCAACGGCCCAGTTACAATGGGACACAACAGGGTTCTCAGGTAATTATGAAATCTACGTAAATGCAGACCCGTTCAACGGGATAGCAGAAGTAAATGAGACAAACAACACAGCCCATGCATCACTAGAAATAGTAGCACCGCAGGGGCCGGATATGACCGTAACATCGATAGACACAACCAATCTCCTAATAGACACGCAGACCCTTGCGGTTTCAGGCTCAATAAAGATAACTATCGAAAACAAGGGCAACCAGCCCGTAAACGCGCCCTTTGAGATAACAGCTTTCGAAGACTCAAACAACAACAAAATCTTCGATTCAGGTACAGACAACATCCTCGGAAGGATTACTTACACAAACAATCTTATCGCGGGTGCAACAGAAACCATAGACATCCCTGTTTCTGGCACTATCCTCTTCAGGGACAATGTCATTTATGTAATGGCAGACAGCAGTAACTCTATCGAAGAGCTTGATGAGACAAACAATATGAAAAACACAGGACAGCAATGTGAATATATACCACCTATAGGGACATTCAACCCTATAGAGAAGTGGAGGTGGAGTGGCAGCAGCATAATGCCACAGTATAATCAGGTCATGCAAACACCGTCAGTAGCTCATATCACCGATGATAACGGAGACGGTCTAATAGATGGTAAAGACACACCTGCCATTATTTTCAGCACTTTTATACAGGGGTGGAACTACTGTACTGGCGTTCTGAGGGCGGTAAATGGGCGCACTGGCCAGGAGATATTCACCGTAACGAATCCGGCTTATATGGTTTCAACATGTAGCGGTATTACAATGGGTGATATAGACAATGACGGCAAAGTTGAGATCATCGCACGGAAAAGCGGTTATGAAACAGGAGGAGGCATCATAGTCTTTGAGCACGACGGCACCTTTAAGTGGAGCTATGATAACGTCTATGTCGGATGGGGTGCACCATCCCTTGCAGATATTGACAACGATGGTACACCCGAGATTATTGTTGGTGCAACTGTTCTTAATAATGACGGAACCTTGAGATGGACAGGGTCTGGAGGGATCGCAAATAACGGACGAGGCCCTTTGTCTTTAGTAGCTGACATTGATTTGGACGGAAGTCCTAAAATAGTTGCCGGCAACACTGTGTATAGATATAATGGAACGACTTACTGGAGAAATACATCTATTCCAGATGGATTCAATGCGGTAGCAAACTTTGATGACGACCCATATCCTGAGATAGTCCTTGTGACATCAGGTAGCGTCTATCTCCTCAAGTATAACGGCACAAAGATCTGGGGGCCAGTAGCAATCCCAGGTGGTGGTCGTGGTGGAGCTCCAACCGTTGCTGATTTTGATGGAGACGGCAAGCTGGAGATAGGTGTTGCAGGGGGGTGGCGCTACGTCGTATTCAAATCGGACGGCAGTATCCTTTGGCAGAGCGTAACACAGGATGCAAGCTCAAATATGACGGGCTCATCAGTTTTTGACTTTGATGGGGATGAGCAGGCGGAGGTAGTTTATAATGACGAGCAGTATTTAAGGATTTACCGCGGAAAAGACGGTGCGGTCCTCTTCCAGACATCAAATACTTCAGGGACAACATATGAATACCCTCTCATTGTCGATGTAGACGGTGATAACCGTGCGGAAATTATCGTCGGTGCAAACAACTGGTACACTGGAGGGAACCTCTATGGTCTTCGTGTCTTCGAAGACAGAAATGACAACTGGGTAAACACCAGAAAGATATGGAACCAGCATACCTATCATATAACCAATGTAAACGATGATGGAACAATACCGAGGTATGAACAGAACAATTGGGAAACATATAACAATTATCGGTGCAACTCACTTCTTCCAGAACAGGCCCTTGGAACTGCCGACATAACAGCATCCTTTATAACAGTCGACCAGTCAAATTATCCTTCATCAGTAACTATTTCGGCGAGGATCGGCAATGGCGGTGCCGTAAGCCAGGTTGCAGGCGTGGATGTTGCCTTCTATAATGGGGACCCGTCACAGGGAGGCATACTTATTGGAACGAAAAAGACGACAAAGGTTCTCAATCAAGCGGAGTATGAGGACATATCTTTAACGTGGACTAATCCTTCTTCCGGAAACCATACCATCTTTGTGATGGCAGATAAAGATAACAAGTTCAACGAATGCAGAGAGGGAAACAATACAGCATCGGCAGATGTTTCTATCGGAGTAATTACTCCTCCCGTCTATCTTGCCGACTTTTCCGTATCTCAATCGGACATTACCATTATCCCTCCGAACACAATTGAAGGGCAGCCGGCAGTTATAACAGCTATAATCCATAATACCGGCAATCTCGCCGCATCGGATGTGGTTGTGTCTTTCTATGACGGAGACCCTCAAAGCGGCGGGACACTCATCGGCTCACTGACAAAATCACAGATTGACGCAGAAGCTACCGCCCTTGCAGAGATGACATGGAATACCTTCGGACAATCTGGAAGAAACTATATCCATGTAACCGTAGACCCTCAGAATCTTATACAGGAATCCAATGAGAACAACAACTCCACACTTATATCCATAGATGTAGCTTCTCCGACAAAGCCCGATTTGGCTGTAACATCGACAGACATAACCTTCTCTAATCTCAATCCAGGAGAAGGAGACCCTCTCACACTGAATGCAGCTATACACAACTTTGGAATGGATGCGAGCGATATTGAAGTATATCTTTATGACGGCGATCCATTATCAGGCGGCATACTCCTCTCACAGAGTACCATCCAACAGATTATCCCCTTTGGCGGGACCCACACCCTGAGCTTCACCATAGATACAATCGGCCTTACGGGGAATCATAACTTCTATATCAGTATTGACCCTAATAACAGAATAGACGAAACAAACGAGACAAACAACACAGCATGGAACTCACTCACAATAGGCTCATCAGGACTGTATCTGAGTATCTGGACAAATAAAACATCATATACTGCCAACGAAGACACACTGATAACCGTGAACATTCAGGACATGCTCGGCTCTGACCGCTCGGGCGCACTAACTGTCAAAGTCGTAGATTTGAACGACAACGTTGTCTCGACAGTAACGACCAATCAATCAGTTACCCTTAGCCCCAATGAAAACAAAGCATTAACCTTCACATGGAACACAGGCCGGACACTTTCAGGCAATTATAAAGTCTATAGTCAATTCACAGAAAACGGAAATGTGATTTCGAAGGCAGACACGCCGATTACAATAAACCCGTTGATAACCATATCCTCAAAGGTAACCACCGACAAGATATCATACTTCCCTCTTGAACCGGTGACAATCACCTCAACCATTCAAAGCACAAGCACGAATTACATCTTCGAAAATCTGACAGCGACAATAGCGATAACCTCCCCTTATTCCCCTCCTTGCCAAGGAGGGGATGGGGGTGGTTGCAGCCTTTATACAGACACGCAGACTATACCTATTCTCCTTCCCTGTCAGTTTACAGAACTTAAGACCTACTGGAACACATCAACCAATCCTGCGGGCACATACGCCGTCAAACTTGAAGTTATGGAAAATACGGCCATCCTAAGCACATCCACCGTGACCTTTGGGATACTCGGTTCATCGGCCACGGGTGAAGGGCTCTCAGGCACAATCGCTGCACAACCGGATCCTGTTGATCAGGGACAGGACGAAACCTTCTCATACAGCATCGCAAACAAAGGGAATGAAGATATCGGTAGCCTGACGGTTACGATCCTTGTCGTTGATCCTGATACACAGGAGGTAAGATCACAGTTCAGCAGACAGTATTCAATAAACATGGGAGCGACCTTTAACGACTCAGGCACTGTTTCCACAACAGGCCTTTCCCCCAGAACCTACCTTTCGGTTTTACAGGTCTCCTCTGTTGCCATGACACAGCCGAAGACACTTGCAAGTACTGTATTTACAGTAAAGGACATAACTCCCCCCGTATTGACCGTATCTACCCTTTCGGACGGAAGCTGGACGAACAACGAAGTATTAAATGTATCGGGAGTTGTAACGGATAATACCGGAATTCAGCAACTTACCATCAACGATGAAGTTGTGACGATAAACCCTGACGGCAGCTTCAGCTATCCTTTAGTCCTTCAGGACGGGCCGAATACTGTCATAGTGAAAGCAACAGACCTTGCAGACAATGAGGCTTCAGACACAAGAACTATCAATCTTGACAGGAATGCTCCCATGATCACTATGGCAACGCCTGCGGATAATATGAAGACGAACCAATCCCCGATTGATGTCACAGGCACTGTATATGAAGAATCGACAGTTACAGTAAAAGTGAATGCCTCCGATCCGATTCCTGCAATTATGAATGGTTACGACTTCAGCCTGACGGCAATACTCGTTTACGGTATCAACACGATAGAAGTGACTGCAA
>Ga0153916_10001632_pt1 | contig 16201 bp, 14 predicted proteins | sample Opewatmetagenome_FD_109642 | JGI IMG/M metagenome (GOLD analysis project Ga0153916, IMG submission 109642) | Freshwater wetland microbial communities from Ohio, USA - Open water 3 Core 3 Depth 4 metaG | ecosystem: Environmental > Aquatic > Freshwater > Wetlands | place: USA: Ohio, Lake Erie...
GCGCGACACCGCTGTCGAGGCGCAGGTATTGGCATTGATTAACAACGCGCGGCAAAACCAGGGATTGGCTCCACTGGCCTCTCAAGAGCAGCTGGCTGGTGCGGCTCTGGTGCATTCTATGGATATGGCTTGTAATAATTTTGTCGATCACATTGGTTCGGATGGTTCCCTGTGGTACGACCGTGTGTCAGCCCAGGGTTATGCCAACTACAATTCGGCCCGCGAGAATATTTACGTGGGCAATCCACAGTTCGGAGGTACAGCTGAAGGCGCTTTCAATTGGTGGTGGAATAGTAAGATCCACCACGATAATATGCTTAACCCGGATGTCAGCCAGATTGGGGTCGCATTCGTAGTTAATCCGAATAGCGATTATGGCGGTTATTACACCACGGTATTCGCCAGGCCGTGAGGTCAAATAGGTGATATCTAATTCGCTAATAGGGATGAGGTACTGATGGGTATTTCTTTGCCTCCCGACGTAACTTTACAACCTGCAACGGTTAACTTTTTAAGGACTTCTCCAAAGAAATTGTTGATCGGAGGCGAATGGGTGGCGCCCGCCCGGTTCGAGACCTTCGCCACGTTCAATCCCGCCACTGGAGAAGAGCTAGCCCAGACAGCCTTAGCTGGTCCAGAAGATGTGGACCGCGCCGTCCAGGCTGCCCGTGATGCTTTTGAAAACGGCCCATGGGACAAGCTGAACGGCGAGGAGCGCGGTCGCCTGCTTTGGAAGCTGGCTGATCTGATCGAAACTCACGCTGACGAATTGGCAGAGTTGGAAACACTGGACAATGGGAAGCCGCTGCGCGTAGCGCGAAACGGTGATGTCCCATTTGCCGTGCGCCACTTCCGTTACTACGCTGGATTAGCGGGTAAGATTGAGGGCAGCACCATACCCGTTTCCATACCTAACCAGTTCGTCTACACACGGCGAGAGCCCATGGGGGTGGTAGGATTGATCATCCCATGGAATTTCCCTCTGCTGATGTGCGCCTGGAAGCTGGCACCGGCGCTGGCATGTGGCAACACCGCCTTGTTAAAGCCCGCGGAGGAAACGCCTCTCACTGCTCTACGTTTAGGTGAGCTCATCACGGAAGCCGGCTTCCCACCTGGCGTGGTCAATATCCTCACCGGTCCTGGCGTGCCCACTGGTGCAGCTATTGTCGCTCATATGGGAGTGGATAAGGTGGCCTTTACCGGCTCAACCGAAGTGGGCAGAGAGATCATGAAGAATGCCGCATTGAGTAATTTGAAGCGAGTCAGCCTGGAGTTGGGAGGAAAATCACCCAATGTCATCTTTGCCGACGCCAATCTGAGCAAAGCTGTGCGCGGCGCATTTTGGGCGGTATTCAGCACTAGCGGACAGGAATGCGTTGCTGGCTCGCGCCTTTTCATCGAAAGGGCTGTCTACGAGCAGGTACTGGAAGGATTGTCTGCCGAAGCGCAGAAAATTCGTGTGGGCAGCGGCTTAACCCCCAAGGTGCACATCGGCCCCCTGATCTCCGAGCACCAGCTAGAGCGGGTGCTGGGCTACATTGCCAGCGGACGTAGTGGCGGAGCGCAGGTGTTTAAAGGGGGAGAACGTCTCGGCGGCGAGTTGGCTAGCGGCTATTTCCTTTCACCAACCATCTTTACGCACCAGGATGATTCGCTCGCCATTGTGCAGGAAGAGATCTTTGGCCCGGTGGTGGCAGCCACAGCCTTTGACGATTGGGACGAGCTGGTGCAGCGCGCCAACGCGGTCCGCTATGGATTGGCTGCGGGAGTATGGACACAAGACATCAGCAAGGCTCACCGTTTTGCCCATACAGTGAAGGCAGGTACGGTATGGATCAATGGCTATGGCTACTTTGATGCTGCTGCGCCATTCGGCGGCTATAAGGAAAGCGGATTTGGGCGAGAGATGGGCCAGGCAGCCATGGAACTCTATACTCAGGTGAAGACGATATGGGTAGGATTGTAGATTTTGGAGATACGAAATTAGAGTATTAGGTTTTTTGTGCGAGAGGCGATACTAATCATGAATACAGACCAATTCCTGATGGAAGATTACAAGCTTAAGGTGAGCTACTTGACCTCTCACCTGCAAAGGATGTGGACACGCTTCAACTTTTTCATCACGATCCAGTCTGGTCTTGTGGCTTTCTTTTTCACATCCAGCCGCGACCTGACTAGCGTAGCCCTGTATTTTGCCTGTGCAGAGGCGGTTATAGCACTTATTTGGTACGTCTTCGGCGCACAGGATCGTTATTTGTTCCTGATGTACCGCTCTCAGATCGAAATCACAGCCAATAAATTAGTTGGACTTATACAAAAATCAGATCAGGAAAGTCAGGATTTGCTTAAGGATTATATCTTTGTAGGCGAAACGACGAAGACCGCCCAATCCATGAAAGCAGAAGGGAAGATGTCTCCTTTCGAGTGGCGCTCAAATGCGATCAGCATTACCCGCTTGGCTGCCATATTTCCATTAATCGTCTTCGTTTTTTGGTCAAGCACGATCCTCGTTCTAATCCTGAGCTAGTATTTTGAAAATGTAACGACGAGTCCCCAATTTCTGTTCTCGATTCTCATCACGGCATTCAGAGGTATTATGTACGGCACTACGACTGATCCAGTAGAAATAGATAATGATGAGGTAGGTAAGTTGCTACAATTCGAGGCCCGCATCGCGCGAGGAGAGAAGATCGAGCCAGGCGATTGGATGCCCCCTGAATACCGCCGCCAGCTGATCCGTATGATCTCCCAACACGCCCATAGTGAGATCGTCGGTCAGCTCCCTGAAGGCGCTTGGATCACACGTGCGCCCAGCCTGCGCCGCAAGATGATCTTGCTCGCCAAAGTTCAAGACGAAGCTGGACACGGACAGTATCTGTACCACGCCGCTGAGACATTAGGCGCCACGCGCGAAGAGTTGCAGGAGGCGCTGCTCACTGGACGTGCGAAATACTCTAATATCTTCAACTATCCCACCCTCTCCTGGGCAGATGTTGGCGTGATTGGCTACCTGGTAGACTTCGCGGCTATTTTGAATCAGACGATGTTGGCGCACTGTTCGTACGGACCCTATGCGCGTGCCATGGTGCGGATCTGCATGGAAGAGAATTTTCATAAAAAACAGGGTCAAGATATCGTCATCACCCTTGCGAGGGGCACTCGCCATCAGAAAGCTATGCTGCAAGATGCTATCAACCGTTGGTGGTGGCCTACATTGATGATGTTCGGCCCGCCGGATAACGATTCACCCAACAGCGCCATTCTGATCCGTTGGGGTATCAAAACCCGTTCCAACGATGAGCTCCGCCAGGATTTCCTCAATAAAATCGTCCCAGAGCTACATGACCTGGGACTTACGCTACCTGATCCAGAGCTTCGTTATGACGAAGAAGTTGGGAACTGGTGCTATGGCGCCATCCGATGGGATGAATTTTGGCAAGTCATCCAGGGCAAAGGCCCGTGCAACAAAGAGCGCATGGAAGCCAGGATCAGAGCCCACGAAGATGGGCGTTGGGTAAGAGAGGCGGTCGAGGCCTACACACAAAAGAAATGGCCCCGCTTCCAGGTCTTCGTTCAGGAGAAATCCGGTGCTCCGCACGAAGACGCTGGCTCAGTACACGCCCCAGATGCCGAGATGGCTTTGCTCAACGCGCGGGATGTTTTTGCACGCCGCCCGGCTTGTGTTAGCATGTGGGTAGTGCCCGTCGAGAGCATCTATTCAAAGACTGCTCAGGAACTGGGCAATTCGACGAGTCAACGAATCCTGGATAAAGACCACTCAGGCTATAGCAGCGAGTCGGCGAGTCGGGAGTCGGCGAACAGCGATCATCATTCCGAATCCGACCAGCAAATAACCGGAATCAGCACTTACGAGGTGTTTTGCAAGGTAAAAGAGGCAGGAACGCAAACTCACGTGGGCGAGGTGGAAGCCTCCAGCCCAGAACAGGCCATGGAGCGAGCGGTTGAAAAATACTCCCAAGTGCGCAAGCCACTGGTCTGGTGGGTTTGCCCGGCGCATGTAGTCACCCAAAGCAAGCCAGATGAGGTTGAGAGCATGTACGCCCCAGCACGAGATAAAACCTTTCGCATGTCCACAGATTTCCACACCGTATCTGCGATGCGGCAGATTAGAGACGGAAAACCGACGACGAAAGACGATAGATGACGGGATACAAAGCAGACTCGCCCTTATATAACTACCTGTTAGGTCTGGCTGACGACGAGCTAATCCTCGGCCACCGCGATTCTGAATGGTGCGGTCAGGCTCCCCTACTAGAGGAAGATATCGCCTTTGCTAACCTGGCCCTGGATGAAATCGGGCATGCCAGTCTTTGGTATAACCTGGTCGCAATGCTCTCGAAACAGGATCCAACTACTTATCCCGACCAACTGATCTTTACGCGACATCCCGAGGATTACCGTAATATTCAGATAGTTGAGCTGCCAGTTGGCGATTGGGCTTATTCGGTCTTACGCCAATACTTATTCGATGCATACGAACTGACCCACTACACTAAGCTAATGCAAAGTCGCTATCCCCCTATGGCAGAAGTCGCCGCTAAAATCCGCAATGAAGAGATCTACCATATTCGCCATAGTTCTTCCTGGGTACAGCGGTTGGGTAAAGGCACGGCAGAGAGCCAGCGACGCATGCAAAACGCCCTGAATGAACTCTGGCCCTACACGGGACAATTTTTTCAGCCGATGGGTGGCAATGAGCTTCTGGTCGACTCCGGGTACGTGCCGGACTCAGGCCAGTTACAGTTAAACTGGGAGGGTAACGTCGTCCCATTTCTTCAAGAGAGCTCCCTTGAAGTGCCTCTTGCACCTCGCCAGAAACTCAGTCGCGAGCAACACACTCCCCATCTCAAAATTCTGCTCAGCGAGATGCAATCCGTGGCGCGACTAGATTACGAGGCAGGATGGTGAGGTAGGGCCGTGGATCTCAATGACATTTGGCATCTCCTGGATCAGATAAAAGACCCTGAAATCCCTGTGGTCTCGATTGTTGAACTGGGCATGGTGCGCGAGATCCAGCTTGAAGATCAGAATGTGGTCGTCGTATTGGCGCCCACCTTCGCCGGATGCCCTGCTTTGCAGGTGATCCAGGAAGAAGTTGCACGCCGCTTGTATGCCAGCGGAGCGGGCAAAGCCGAAGTGCGTTTCACCTATATGCCACCCTGGAGCAGCGATGATATCACTCCGCAGGCCCGCCAGAAATTAACCGCAATCGGCCTGGCTCCACCTCCAAAACACCAGGGTTTCATTGAGCTAGCATTGCTGGAACCCGTGCATTGCCCTTACTGTGGTTCATCCAACACCACAATCAAAAACAGCTTCGGCCCTACTTTATGCTGGGCAATTTACTATTGCGACAATTGCCACCAACCCTTTGAACAGTTTAAACCGCTCTAATCCATTGGTCAGGAGACGATCGCATGTCCAAGTTAATTGCACTCTATAAACAACCTGCCGACCCCGCTGCCTTTGATCAGGCTTACTTTAAAACCCATATGCCACTCATCGAACGTGTACCCGGTATAAGAAAATCCGTGATTACGCGGTTTACACGTACTCTACAGGGTGAGGGATATTACTTGATGAATGAGATGTACTTCGACGATAGAGAAGCCCTTAAGGCTGGCATAAAAAGCCCAGAGATGGCTGCAGCCGGGGAAAACCTCAACACCTTTGCTGCCGGCCTGGTAACCCTTCTCTTCGGTGAAGAAGAAAGCAACGCTTAGCATGTCAGGCTATCGTGTCGTCAAGACAAAAACTATCTTCGACCATCCAGGTGTTAAAATTGTCCTGGATACCCTGGAACATAACGGAAAACAGCGCCGCTATTTCTACCTCGCCAGCCCGGTGAACGCTGTTGCTACCGTGGGCCTGACTGACGACGGGAAAATCATCCTTACGCGCCAGTACCGCCATCCCATCCGCCAGGTCATTTACGACCTACCTGCTGGTCGGCTGAATCCTGGGGAAAGCACGTTAGATGGCGCCCGCCGCGAATTTGAAGAAGAGACTGGCTATTATCCCAACCATATCCAGCAGATCGGATATTACAACCAGTTCCCAGGTACCCTGCTGGCCGCCACCAACTTGTTTTTTGCCAATAACCTGACACCTACCCAGCAGAATCTGGATGAGGGCGAAGAGCTCGACCTCGTCCTATTACCTGTTCATGAAGTGCTGGAAATGATCCTAAGTGGCGAGATGATCGACGGATCGTTGCAGTTAGGCGTACTGCTAGCCTACACCAAAGGATTACTGACTGCTGAGAGGACAGGGGATATGGGATAAGGCATTTATCCCTATTCCGTATCCCCTAAATTTTAGGAGAAATCATGGATTACCGTTTTTTAGGCCGGACCGGCCTCAAAGTGTCTGAACTCTGTCTGGGAACGATGCAGTTTGGCTGGACGGCCAGCGAAGAGCTCTCCTACCGGATTCTGAACGCCGCTTTCGACGCAGGGATCAATTTTATCGACACCGCGGACGTCTATTCTCGCTGGGTAGAGGGAAACGCTGGAGGCGTGGCTGAGACCATCATCGGTAATTGGATGAAAAGCAACACTTTTTCCCGCCACCAGGTGGTCATTGCAACCAAAGTACGCTCCCGGGTGGGTGATGGGCCGAACGATGAAGGGCTCTCGCGCGTCCACATTGTGGAAGCTGTTGAAGCCTCATTACGACGCCTGAACACAGATTACATCGACCTGTACCAGGCTCACTGGCCCGATGAACATACACCAATCGAGGAGACCCTGCGTGCCTTCGATGATCTCGTTCACCAGGGGAAAGTGCGTTATATTGGCGCTTCCAATTATCCTGCCTGGCGCCTGACCGAGGCATTATGGACCTCCGAACACTACAACTTGACTCGCTATGAAACCCTCCAGCCTCATTACAACCTAGTCCACCGTGCTGAATTCGAGCGGGAGCTGGCGGACGTGTCCCGCAAATATAGCCTGGGTGTGCTGCCATATTCACCCTTGGCTGCTGGATTTCTAAGCGGCAAATATCGCAAAGGTGAAGTTGTTGAGAGCGCTCGCGCGGGGCGTGCCAATCGCTACGCTACCGAGCGCAATTGGGCTTTGCTGGCCCAGTTAGAACAAACAGGAATCGATAAAGGCGGCAATTCTATCTCCCAGGTCGCCCTCGCATGGCTGCTCTCAGATCCTCTCATCACAAGTCCAATTATTGGACCGCGCAGCCTGGAGCAATTAAAGGATAACCTGGGTGCAGTCGGTCTCAGGCTGACACAGGTAGAGAAAAAATTGCTCGATGAGCTCAGTCGCTGGGAAGAGACTTAGGGTACTTTACACCATACTCGGCCGGATTTGTTCCCAAGCGCTTTCAAAGGCGCGCACTACAAGCGGGTCAAAGTGAGTGCCTGCACACCTCAGGATCTCTTCATACGCCTCGTCCGGTGTCAATGCATTTCGATACGCCCGTGAAGTAATCATAGCATCCAAAGAATCGGCCACCGCCACGATCCGCGCAGCCATGGGGATTTCATCACCAGCAAGGCCATCTGGATACCCGGTTCCATCCCAGCGCTCGTGATGGTTGCGGATGATGGGTATGGCGGGCAATAAGTAAGTGATATTCTTAACCATCTCTGCCCCAATGAGCGTATGTTTTTTCATCTCGGCCCATTCTTCATCATTCAACGGCCCGGGTTTACTCAAGACATCCTCCATAATATGGATCTTGCCGATATCGTGCAGGATGCTGCCATAAGCGAGATGATTCTGATGCCCGTCGGTCCAACCGAGCTGCTTGGCGATTGCCAGGGCGTGATTACGCACACGCTCCACATGACCCCTGGTGTAGTGATCGCGCAACTCGATGGCGTTGGCAAGCATGATCAGGCTCGATTCGTAAGCCTGCTCTAACTGAGCCACCAGCAGCTGTTGGCTGCGCGTCAAGCGCGAGCGGACGGTAGTGGTCAGTTCTTGCCGTGTGATGGGTTTGACCAGGTAATCTTCTACGCCCAATTTCTTTCCGGTGAAGATATCCTCTCTCCCGCGGCGGGCAGTCAGAAAAATAAAGGGAATCGAAACCCACTCTGCCCTGGAGCGCACCTTATCGAAAAAGGAATATCCGTCCATTTCGGGCATGGCGATATCCGATAAAATCAGGTCAGGCTGCCGAGTCTCCATTTGCTCCAAGGCATCCAAACCATGTACGGCTGCGAGCGCCAAATAGCCTTCGGATTCCAGTAGCTCTTGTAGTCCTTGACGCAGGATATCGTTATCCTCAACGATGAGGATTATCTCACCAGCCATTCTTCTCCTATCAGCGCCGGAAAGCGCAGGTAAAATGTAGATCCTTTGCCAAGCACGCTATCTAGCTCGATTTTACACTCGTGCATGTCAGCGATTTCTTTAACAATCGCAAGGCCCAGTCCGGTCCCGTGAATTTTGCTTTGGCGGACAAGCCTGCCGCGATAAAAGCGTTCAAAGATGTGCGGTTGGTCCTCCGGCTCTATGCCGATGCCGGAATCCTGTACTTCCAGGCAGACCCAGCCATCGATGCGCCGGGTGCGTACAATCACCTCACCTTTGGGGGTATAGTGAATGGCATTTGCCACCAGGTTGCTGATCAACCGGGAGAGCTGGTTCGGTTCCCCCATTAAATACGGGAGTTCAGGATCGGGTTCGAACAACAAATACAAGCCAGTCGCTTCTGCCAAAGGACGAATCGCAGTGATCACCTGGTCTGCCAACGCGTTGAGATTGATCTGGATGAACTCAAGCCGTTTATCTTTTCGTACTGCCAATCTGGACAGATCAAGAATGTCCTCTACCAGCTTCATTAAAACCTGGCTTTGATCCTTTAAGACTGAGAGATAATGGCCACGTTTTTCCGGTGAGGCGCCCTCCAACAACTCAAGGTAAAGGCCGATGTTTGTAGTAGGTGTTCGCAGCTCGTGTGAGACATCTGAGACGAAGAGATCTTTAAGCCGGTCAAGCTCTTTATGGTGTGTGATGTCGCGCTGGCTGCCGACAAAACCGACGACACGCCCGTTCTCATCACGTAGAGGCGCCATCGTAATCTGGACATCGTAGCGGCTGCCGTTTTTTCGCAATCCCATGGTCTCGCCTGTCCACACGGCACCATGGTTTATCATATTGCGTATTTCGCCTTGGAACGCTTCAATATCATCGAGATCGTAAAGCCCCCACATCTTTTTACCGGTTAATTCCCGCACGTTGTAGCCAGTTTGTGTTTCATAAGTCGCGTTTATGGTAAGGAGTGTCCCTTCCAGGTTAGTCACCACAACCCCTTCACCAACGCTTGCCAAAATAGCCTCCAGACGTTTTTTCGAGGCAGATAGCTCCTCGGTGCGTTCAGCTACCCGCTGCTCCAGCATAGCATTGTGCTGACGAAGGCGTGAGACCAGGTGAATATTCTCAATCAATGGGGCCGTGTGGCGTGCCACAACCCTCAAAATGTCGGTATCCTCTCCACCGAAAATATCTCCACCCAGCTTTGGTCCCAGAGCCATCAGACCCAGCACATTCCCATGACCGATTATAGGCACCCAGAGATAGGCTTGCTCACTGTTCAAAAGCGCGTGTTCGGAAGGCGAGAGCGTCGCCTGGCTCAATGCTTCCCGCAAAACCGACCTTTCAACTGCGCCGCCTACATTGAGCAGGTAAGAGAGGCTACTGCGTGGCAAGGGCGCATAGTTAGCTCGCCTGGATTCGCCCATGGGAGGAAATGGGTAAACCGCAATCACCGAGAAATCACCATCTAAATCAGCCAGAAAAACACAGGCTTCTTCCAACCGGATTGTATCCAGCAGGCGCTCACAGATAGTTTCAGCCAGCTTATGCAAATCGGTGATTTGCTCTAAGCCTTGGGTGATCATCGATACCGCGCTGCGGTAGTCGTACCAGCCGCCGTAAAATACAGTATCGACAAATCGTTGAACAAAGCGATGTAACGGGCTGAAGATCGTCGCCAAGGTGAGCACCAGGACGGTGTTGATCAACGGCGCTTTTAAGATAATATCCGGTAGGAGTTTGTCCAAGCCGACCGAAAACAAGAGGTAGATTACACCCAGGATTGTATACACCAGGATGATTGTCGCGCCGCGATTGACATGACGCTCGATTTCGATCAGGCGGTAGCGGAAGATGGCGAATCCGTAAGTGAGCGGCAACAGCCCTAAGAACAGGAAGAAAAAGGCTTCAGGGATGATCGGCTCGCCGAGTAGAGCGTTGGGCAGGATGCCCATGGTCAGCAGAGGCAGCAAGCTTAATACGCCGCCCAGGACGACGATGCGGATTTTACTGCGTACGCCAGCCGTGGTCGCATGGCGGTATGAGTAAAATAAGAGCCAGATAACCATACCAAAACAAAACGCAAGGAATATCCGGTTCGCATAGAGAATCCGGTTAGCCAACTGCTGGCTATTTTCAAGGTGACCATAATACGCATAAAGAATTCCGAATACGATCCCTACCGTATACAAACACGTCAGGAACAATCGCTGGCTCCGGATCGTCTGACCTTGTGGAAAGTTAAAGTGAAAGTGCACGATCAATGGCCCGCTCACCCAAAGGAGCACACTGAGGAGTTGAGCCACCCACGCTGATCCTAAGCTGGAACAAAGCCCGGCGATCAAAGTCGCCGCTGTGATTTGGAAGAATAGAAAGAATACAATTGAAGCTTCTTGCAATGGCTTGAAAGCCTGGACACTAACCCCAATTACCCAGAAGATAAGTGCAACAAATAACGGTACCAAGCGGTAGAAGCGTTCTAATGCCGATGGGGCTGCCAGCACAAACGTCAAATCAACTTTTTTCCCATCCCGTTCTATTGTCAACCAGACTTCGTCGCCTGTGTGCTTATCCGGATAAAATGGCAACGCCTTCATTAATGGAACGCCGTCAATATATTTGATGAAATCCCCATCCAATAGGACTCCAGCAGCCGGGCTATCCATCCCAACAGTGATCTCACCTGTAAAGTTGTTTACGTTAAGACCATCATAAGGATAAGTAATAGCTAACGCAGCACCCCAGATGAGAAAGGCAAACACGGCGAGTGCGCCCAAAAAAGGAAGGCTGAGCCACCAACGCTGGGAACTAATCATGACCTATAAACCCTGAATATTGTTCCAAAATAATTCTATCATAAGGAAATTTAAACAGCCGGATTGGTGCCCCCTCCTAAAGAATCTGTTGGCTCTTAACATAAAAAGGTTATGCCAGCGAGTTTCGCTGTCATAACCTATGGATAAAAATTGGCAATCCAGTCAAATTTCGCGCACCAGCGCAGCTAACGCCTCCCCAGCCGGCGGGTAGGGGTTAGCATGCGCAAGCGCTTGCAAAGCCTGGCTTTTGTGTTGCTCGATCACGACCGTTACGTATTCCGCCGCGCCGCTCTGGTCGACCAAATCCAGAGCTTGCTGCGCGGCTTCAGCGTTGAGGGGGGCATCTTGCAAACATCCCTGCAATTGCTTGGCTTGTTGGGAAGGAAAAACCTCCAACGCGTAAATAACCGGCAAAGACCGCGCAAAGGGCCGTCTTTGCCCGTGTACGCCGGTATCCTTCGGAGGAGAGACATCTTCCAGGTCATCGGTGATTTGGACTAACAAACCGAGGTGGCGGCCATAGCTTGCGTAGGCTTCCAATCGTCTGCTCTCTGCAGTGGCGAGTCGAGCTCCTGTGCGGCACGCCAGAGAAAAAAAAGCTCCAGACTTAGAGCCGGCCTGCTCCCAATATTGTTCCAATGTTATGGCTGGACGGATAAGATCCGCATACTGTCCGCTGCCCATCACCAGTAAAGTCTCTGAGAAATCCCGGACAATTTCAGCAAACATGGGCGAGACTATCTTGTGATGAGCTAAATTGTTCAATGCCGTCGTTGCGCTGAAGTATAGTCCCGACGCTGCGCTCAGGGCAACCTTTGCCCCCTGTTCAACCCACCACAATCCCGGATCATCATTATCCTGAACGCTGTCCATTAAGTGAGCAGCTGCGTAATAAAGGAGCCAGGCGAGGGTCAGGTCATCAGCCCAGTCTGGCGCCCCTCCGGCTGCCTGGCAGCAGAGTCCTGGCAGGCTTTCCAGGTGGGAAAACCTCTCCCCTGGCAAGGCCTTATCGGATCGACCGGCGCTTAAAGCCAAACGCATGACCTGTTGATATTCAGGCCATGCGCCAGCACTTTTCCATAAGTATTCAAGCTTTTGGTTTAGCTCATCACTCAATCGGCTTACCTGATCCACCTTGCTTGATCTCTCGCAGCGAGAGCAACAATCCGCATCTTCTCTTGCTCCCCCCTATGATGAGCGGTGAGAATAAAAGCAAGCTCTTCCTTGCTGAGCTTCAAGCCGCGTTTATCCAGCGTAGATTCTGGTGCACTGAATAATTGCGATGCGAAATCAGTATCCGTCGACATCTGGTAGACAACTTGGGCGAGTGTCATATTAGCCTCCACAATCGAGATGGATGAAATTGTAATTGCTAGGGTAGAGCAATGATTTACGGCTCGTTAGCGGGTCACCTCCTGAACGAAGGGATTCCAGGGGCTCCAAATGAGCAGGAGCATTTATAATTTCTTACAAGTTTGAAAGAACGATGTTAAATACCTTACAATTGTGAAAGTGTATACAAAATATCATAATCGATGTCATTTGTCAAGCAACAAAGTACATAACTTTTTATGGACATCTATAACTGTACAACACCTATCTTCCCGTTTAGCTACGCTACAAATGCCAGAATGGTTTATACTTCAAAAAGCCTATGAGCGTTATCCATACGATTGATCTTAATTTTATGGGGTTCCCCGGGACTATTGCAAGCTATCTGATCCCGCATGCGTACGGCGCTATCTTGATTGAATGCGGTCCTTCAACGAGCTTGCCGGCCTTACTGGCCGGTCTGAAAGTCCATGGCTTTTCCGTCTCGAATGTTACTGATGTGCTTCTGACACATATTCATCTGGATCACGCCGGATCTGCGGGTTGGCTGGCTCGTCATGGAGTCCGCATCCATGTACACCCCGCCGGCGCACCCCATTTGCGCGATCCCGAAAAGCTGCTGGCCAGCGCGCGGAGAATCTATGGTGACCAAATGGAATCATTATGGGGTGAATTTCTCCCTGTCCCACCCGATATGCTCTCGGTTCCGCAAAACGGTGGGGATATTGAGGTGGGCGGGCTGAACTTTCGTGCGATCGATACGCCAGGCCATGCAGACCATCATTTTGTCTATGTCCTGGAGGATCTGTGTTTCAGCGGCGATATAGGGGGTGTGCGCTTGATGAACTCGCGGCACTTGCGCCTGCCTATGCCGCCCCCAGATTTCCACCTAGGCAGGTGGCGCCTCAGCCTGCGACGCCTCTGCGAGCTGCCCATCCGGCGCATCGCACCCACACATTTCGGCATTTACGAAGACGCTGACTGGCACCTGAAAGCGTTGGGGCAGACCCTGGACGAAGTTGAATCCTGGATCGATGCGACAATGCCATCCAACCCCACCGTAGAAGACTTGAATGAACAGTTCATCCAATGGTCCCGTCGTCGCTCCCTTGAGGCGGGCGTTCGGCCAGAACTGATTGAATACTACGAGACTGCCAACCCATCCTGGATGTCCTCTTACGGCATTCAACGCTATTGGAGGAAATACTGCAGTGATGACCGAGACTCATCCTGAAGATTCAATCGATGAACCGCCTGACCAAGAACCATCCGATTTAGATTCCTGTCCGCGTTGTGGCGAACCGATTGACAAGCTGATCTGGGGCCAAACCAATTGCCCACGCTGCGGCTTGCATTTTGAGTGCTGCTAGGCAGGATTAGAGGTGGATGTGGGAAGAGGGGAGGGTTATGCGGCGCAAAGCGCCGCATAACCCTCCCCTCTTCCCAATGATTTTCGGATAGATATTTCCCTCTACGACAAGTGGAACTAAAACATCAAGTCATTCACCATCTTGATCGTTGCTGGTGCGGGACGCAGGCGGCTAACTGGCAAACGATTTAGCGGTACCTCCGGCAAGTTGTACAGTTCTGTCAATGATTTCTGGGTAGTGTCGATGTAGATCAGTCCGGTAATCAGGCAGTTACAACGGTTGGCCTCTTCCAGGATGCGCATTGCCTCGCCACGATCGGTAGGGTCGTAATCGCGAGACAGTTTCTTCAGCAGGATCGCAGAGCCATCGTGCATGGTCACCTCGATGGCTTCGCCCTGTTTGTAATCCACCATGATTTCCTCTGCCGGTGGGACATAAGAAAGTTCATGCAAGGCTATCTCATGCTCCTTGCCCCAGGCATACGAGTGCATTGCCGTGTCCTGGTTGTTAAAGGTAACGCATGGACTGATGATATCCAACACAGCGATGCCATTATGGCTGAGAGCCGTCTTGATCAGCTCTTTGACCTGCTTTGGGTCGCCAGCGAAGGAACGCGCTACAAAAGTGGCGTTGCCCACCAGGGCTTCCCAGGCGATGTCCACCGGCATGTACGGGTTTGTACCCTGGCTCTTCAAGGTCAGGCCTATCTCAGCGGTTGCGGAGAACTGACCTTTGGTCAGACCGTAAACGCCATTGTTCTCGACAATGTAGACCATATGAACGTTACGCCGCAGGATATGTTTGAACTGTCCCATACCAATGCTGGCGGTATCTCCATCCCCGCTCACGCCCAAGCCTCGCAAATGGGTATCGCCGAACAATGCACCGGTTGCCAGTGAAGGCATGCGTCCGTGCAAACCATTAAACCCAAAGGAGCGGTTCAAGAAATAGGTCGGGCTTTTGCTGGAGCAGCCAATGCCGCTGAATTTTACAATCTCTTCGGGTTGAATATCTAGCTCATAGCAAGCGGCGATAATCTGGCTACCGATCGAATTATGACCGCAACCTTGACATAGTGTGCTGGGGCTGCCGCGATAATCTGATTTGGTCAAACCAATCAGGTTGACCTGCACATTCGTCCCAGGTACAGTCGTTTGCTCTGCCATTTTATTGTTCCTCCTGATCAGCTGGCTGATCTTGCAATCCTTCTTTGTCAAGGAGCATGCGTCGCACGCGCTGGGCGGTCAAAGGTAGACCGTCGTGATAAGCTAAAGAAAATAGCTGACCAACCTGATCTGGATATTTCAAGCAAAGCAGCTGGTGCAGTTGCCCATCTCGGTTCAATTCGACGACATAGTTGCGTGCGTGACCGCGAATAAACTCACCCACTTCATCAGCGAATGGGATGGCGCGCACCCGCACGAAGTCAGTCTTAACGCCCATCTTTGACAATTGGTGGCGCGCTTCATGGATTGCCTGTTCGGTCGAGCCAAAGCCAATCAGGCCTACCTCAGCGCAATCGATGCAGTCGATCACAGGGCCGGGTATGTATTGGATGGCCGTGTCGTACTTACGCTTGAGACGTTCCATCATATCGTGCCAAATCTGTGGATCTTCGCTGTATTGAGCCTCTTCGTTGTGCCCGGTACCGCGGGTCATAAAAGAGGCGTGTGGATGGCGGTTACCGGGCACGGTGCGATAAGGGATGGCGTCGCCGTCGATATCCTTATAGCGCCCCCACTGTCCGTTGAGACGCTCCAGGTCTTCTTCCCAAAGGATTTTGCCGCGGTCCATCGGCGTATCCGGATAGGTGAAGGGCTGGGTCATCCAGTTATTCATCCCCAGGTCCAGATCGGAGAGGACGAAGACCGGTGTTTGCAACCGTTCAGCGATATCAAAAGCCTTCCAGCCGAACTCAAAGCATTCATGAACGCTGCCGGGCAGTAAAATGACCTGATTCGTGTCTCCATGACCCATGAAGTAGACGAAGGAAATATCCCCTTGCATTGTACGCGTGGGTAAGCCGGTGCTCGGCCCAACCCGCTGCACATCCCAGACCACCACCGGGGTCTCGGTATAGTAACCCAGACCGGCATATTCCGTCATCAAGCTCAGCCCAGGACCCGAGGTGGATGTCATGGCGCGCAAGCCAGACCAACCCGCGCCGACCGCCATACCAATAGCCGCCAGCTCATCCTCTGCCTGGATTACAGCGTAGGTGTTTTTACCTGTCTCGGGATCCTTGCGCAGCAAGGGGAGATACTCACTCAACGCTTCAGCCAGGCTGGAGGCGGGCGTAATTGGATACCATGAGACGAACTGCACGCCTCCATAAATAGAGCCCAGTGCTGCCGCTGTATTGCCATCAGACATGATGTACCCC
>Ga0153916_10001633_pt1 | contig 16200 bp, 8 predicted proteins | sample Opewatmetagenome_FD_109642 | JGI IMG/M metagenome (GOLD analysis project Ga0153916, IMG submission 109642) | Freshwater wetland microbial communities from Ohio, USA - Open water 3 Core 3 Depth 4 metaG | ecosystem: Environmental > Aquatic > Freshwater > Wetlands | place: USA: Ohio, Lake Erie, Old...
GTATAATTGGAAATATGGAGAAAATCCAACGGATGAAAACAATGATGGTTTTTGGGATAAACCTTATCTGGTTAATACTCAGGAAGATTTAGGAATTTTTAATAAAGATCGATTCCCGTTTGTGAAACCTATTGACATTCAAAATATTACGGCGCCTTTTGTGTCCTACCCTATTCCAGTTGATGGTGATAATTGGGTTTCTGTTAATCTTTCTGAGTTGAGTTTTAGATTGGAGGATTTTCAGGGTGATAAAATGGATTATACTGTTGAAACTTCACCTTTTATTGGGTCTGGTAGTGGTAATGGTGTTGGTAATGGTGTTTATAGTGTTTCTGTTGGTGGTCTTGATTATTCTTCTGATTATACTTGGTTTGTTAATGCTACTGATGGTGTTTTTTGGACTAGGAGGTTTTTTGTTTTTAAGACTCAGCCTTTGATGGTTTTTGATCCTTTTGAGGAAGGTTGGCAGTATAGGAAACAGATCACTATCGATCATAACATGATAACTGGAGATCTAGTTAATTTTCCAGTTTTAATAAGTACTGTTGACTCTGATTTACGTGACAAAGCACAGGATGATGGTGACGACATCCTGTTTATGAATGGTTCCGGTGTCGCAAATAGACTGTTTCATGAAATTGAACTTTTTAATGATTCTTCCGGTAAGCTTGTTGCTTGGGTGAATATCTCTGTTCTTTCTTCAAGTGTTGATACTATTTTCTACATGTACTATGGTAATCTTGATTGTCTTAACCAAGAGAATGTAATTGGAACATGGGATAGTAATTATATTCATGTTTGGCATCTTGGTAATGATTTAACAGATAGTAAAGAGATTAGTAATGGGAATAATCACGGTACTTCCACAGTACCAGGTAAAATAGGATATGCAAGAGACTTAGAAAAAGATGAAAATGATTATATTGATTTTGGTGATATGGCTCAACCAGCAGATGGTAAGTTAGCTACAATTACATTTGAATCATGGGTTAAACCAGAATCATTATCTTGTGAATTAATGGACAAATATGATGCAAGTAAAGACAAAGGTTCATATCAAATTATAATAAGTGATACTGGAAAAGTAGTTATGTATGCTTATCCTTGGTATGGTAGGCATACGGGCAATTATTCAGTAGATAGCACCATTGTAGTAGACAATTGGTATTACATTGCTGGAGTTTATAATTTAGCAGTTACAAATAATAATGTTGATTTGTTTGTTAACGGTTTTGAAATTCCTTCTACACTTGATAGTAACGGGCAAGTAGATTATATGTACGATGGGGATGTTACTGATGATTTAGGTAGGAAAAAAAGTGAACCCAATTTTGGTGATGGTATATACGACGAAGTTCGTTGGTCAAAAGTTATGAGAAGTGATGAATGGATAGAAACAACATATAACACTATTAATGACCCATCTAATTTTTTCAGTGTTGAGCTTGAAGAATCAAGTCCATAATAATTCTTTTAAAAAATTGAGGTTTAAACATGTGGGATAAATTGGTAAAAAAAGGCTTGGCAATGCGCTCACAATCTTCTTTTGAAAGCTTGGATGCTACCATCAATTAGAAAATTGCGATACTGATAGTATATAAAGATGTTGAAAACAATACTTTTACAATAATTGTTGGGCACATTAAAAATTTTTTAAATAATTTGTAAAACTAAAATTTATATACTATATATTTAATAATGGTATAGGGAGGAAAAATATGAAAAACCCTTATATGAAGAAAGGAGTGTTTCTTGTTGTTATTCTCTTATTCACTAGCGTAAGCGTTATTCCATTAACTGGCACTACTGAAGTAAAACAGTCTATGGTGGCACCCTTAGATGGTAAAACCCTGTATGTCGGTGGCAGCGGACCTGGAAATTATACTAAGATACAAGATGCAATCGATAATGCCAGTAATGGAGATACTATCTACGTCTATGATGATAGTTCACCGTATTATGAAAGTTTTCAAATAAATAAGAGTATCAATTTAATAGGAGAAGATAGAAATACCACAATCTTAAATGATGATAATAGTAGTGAATATATCATATATATTGATTCAAATAATGTAAGTATTCGTGAATTTACTATCCAGAACAAAAGTACGAAATATGCAATTCAAATTTATTTTAGTGAGTTTTGCACTATTTCAGACAATAATCTCTTTAATAATTGTGAATGTCTATGGATGCTTGCTTCAAATAACAACATAATAAAAGATAACATTTTTTTAAATAATAATTGGTATGCATTGGCTTTAAGCTTTTGCGATTATAACACGATTTCTGGTAATACTTTTAGTCACTCTATTGTCACATATCAAGGTTCTGGAATCAATATTGTAAGTTCAAGAGAGAATAACATCTCAGGAAACATAATTAAAAACAACGATGAAGGATTCATCTTTTATGAATCCGATAACAATCTCATTTCATACAATAATATCACCTCAAACGGAGATACAGGGATAGAAATTAGGTGTAGCTCAAACAATAGGATTATTGGTAATAATATAAGCTATAATAACGACGAAGGTTGGGATAACCAGGGTGGAATATCCTTCTCACAAAATCCCTGCAACAATAACATCATCTATCAAAACAACTTTATAAATAACTTTGGGAACGCATATGATATAGGAAATAACATTTGGGATAATGGGAAGTATGGCAATTATTGGAGCGATTATAAGGAACGGTATCCATTCGCTATTCCAAAAATACTAAAACCATGGATGTGGGATACACCTTATGAGATTCCTGGTGGAAATAATATAGATAAATGTCCTTTGGTAAAGCAATGGCCAAAACCCTTTTCAAAAACTATACCACAAGATAAAATAGTATATAACAATTTGTTGCTACGATTCCTGAAACAGTTTCCAAACGTATTTCCAATATTCCGACATATGCTAGGGCTTACGTAGATTAGAGAATCAGCACATTAGATGAAAAAATTCTGGTTTTACTTATTTCTTTAAAAAACAAACCACCACCTATAGAGCATGAACTAATGCTTCATCTAGTGTTATTTCCTTAATTCGTTTTTCTTGTGAACTAGATTTTCGTGTCTAATTACATCTTTTTTGGTACCATAAAACTCGCACCAGCTACAACTATAATACTTGGATTTTGCTATTTTAAACATTATTTTTCACATCTCCATTAATTATTTTTTATAGTTGTTTTCGTAATTCAATATCAGACTCCATATTCAATACATGAAATGTTTTTGCTAGAAATAACTGATGTTATGTTTTATAACAAAAACAAGAAGAAAAAGTTATAATTTGAAAAAGTGAGATTGGTTGTATATAAAGATGTTGAAAACAATACTTTTACAATGATTGTTTTGCACATTAAAAATATCTTAAATAATTTGTAAACCTAAAATTTATATACTATATATTTGATGATTTAGTATAGGGAGGAAAAATAATATGCGTAATGTTTTGTTAAAAAAAGGGTCGATAATTGGAATCTTTATGATTCTTATCTTATTAAATTTCATGCCGACAACTGCTAGTAATAGCATAAGCCATAAGAAAAAGTTTGATATGCTAAATGCAGAAGATGAAAAATATGATGATAATATAGATTTTTACGATGTTACTGACAATCAATTTAGAGAATTTTCATCTAAGGAAAGAGTAAATATTAATTCTCATCAAAAGTTCTTATATGATAGATTTAATTTAGAAAAAATAAAATCAATGGATAGCGAGTCGAAATTTGAAGCATTGATAAATAATAAAGATTATATTCCGCATGATCCAATTAATATTCAAAGCGATAATGATTTTACCGAGGAAAACGGTGTTTCTGAAGGCAGTGGAACAAAAGAAAATCCTTATATTATCGAGGGTTGGGAAATAGATGGAAATGAATATGGAATAAAAATATGGCATACTACATCGCATTTTATCGTGAGAAACTGTCTATTAACTGCTGAGTTAGCAATATTTTTTAATGAGATAATTTTTGGGGCAATTTCTGCTATAAGTACTAACGCCAATGGAGTGGGGGCTTATGTGAGTTCATCATCAAATATAACTATTCAGGATTCTATTTTATATGGTAGATATGGTCTTCTTTTATATGATTCAGTGTCTATTTCAGTTGATAACTGCAGTGTGTCTTCTTCTTCAAATGAGTGGTATAGTATTTATCTGCTTGATTTACACTTTAGTAGCTTGTCAAATATGACAGCATCTGAGGGCCTAATCGGTTTTTTAATCGAAGAATGCTCTAATACTTTAATTAGGGACTGTGATGTATTTTCCAATCATTATTATGGTATTTTTTTATATATGTCCAAGAATATCATTCTGAGAAACAACAGTATATATTCAAATGACTACAACCTTGCAATAGAAGGGACAGGAACTGATCATTATTATCATGATATTGATACATCAAATACGGTTAATGGAAAACCAGTATATTATATTTGTAACAAAAGTGATCTTATCTTTGATGGAAGTGTAGATATTGGATTTCTAGGATTAATTAAATGCACACGTATTTCTGTTGAAGGGTTAACAATAGATAGTAAAAATAGGCATGGGATATTGCTTGTTGAAACGACAGATTCCTCCATTGTTTCATCAACGTTTTCTAATAACACCTATGGTTTTACACTTTTTGGATGTTTAAACAACACCATAATAGATTGTAAAGTTTCAGGAAAATATGCATTGTATGGGATAGATCTTTTCGGTGGTTCAAGTAAAAACTATATACTTGATTGTGAAGTACGGGGCGGGATTTTACTTGAAAATGCACCTTTTAATATCCTGAGGAATAATACAATTACTGGGGATTATATTAATTTTCAAGTTTTTGGAAATAAAATATCTGACTTTTATCAAGATGTTGACGACTCTAATACAATCAATGGTAAACCAATATATTATTTCATAGAAGAAGATGACCTTGATATTTATGGAAGTAATATTGGTTATCTCGGATTTGTTAATTGTTCTGATGTTAAAATTCACGATGTATTTATTCAATACAATGCTCAAGGGGTATTACTTGCAAATACGAATGCAGTCGTAGAAAATTGTAAGCTTTGGTCATGTTCTTGGGGAATACACCTTTTCATGTGTTCTAATGTAAAAATTAAAAAATGTAATTTTAAAAACAATTTCTGCGGAGTCTATCTTCATTATTCATCTTATAATCAGGTTCTTTGGTGTGACATTTCAAATAATTGGTGGGAAGGATGTTTTCTTGAAAAATCTGATAATAATTTAATTAAAAGTTGTGACGTTAATAACACTGGAATGGATGCCTTTGCATTTTGGGATTCCTACGAAAATGAAATCCACAATAATAATATTGCTGGAAATGACCAGAGTGGATTATTTGCCATAAGTTCTTCAATAAATGCAACGCTTAATTGGTGGGGTAGTGCGACTGGACCTAGTGGTATTGGTCCTGGTAATGGTGATGAAATTATATCAGTAGATTCAACTGTGTTATTTGAACCTTGGTTGAAAAGTCCTAGAAGTAAGCAGTTAAATTATGCTTATTCAGGATGGTTTATGAGATTAATAGAAAGGTTTCCTTTGTTGGAAAGATTATTTAAATTAATTTGAAGGAGGAATAAATATGAAAAAAGAACTAATTGGAATATTTGTTTGTATGACGATAATTGTGACTGTTTTGCCTGTTTCGGGAAATTTATTGGAAAAAAGCACCTTAATGTCACTTTCATCTAGAAATATTTTTTATGTTGGTGGCAGTGGAACTGGTAATTACACCAAAATTCAGGATGCAATTGATAATACCAGTAATGGAGATACTGTGTTTGTATTCGATGATTCGTCTCCGTATTATGAACGTGTTCAAATAAACAAGAGCATCGATTTAATCGGGGAAGATAGAAACACCACAGTAATAGATGCTAATGGAGGGGGAGTTGTTATTTGTATTAGTTCTGATAATGTAAGTATAAATGAGTTTACTCTTCAAAACAGTAGCTATGGTGTAGAATTTGATAAAAATGGTTTTAATTTCTGTGCTATCTCAGATAATAACATCATTGATAACGGCTGGGGCATTAGAATGTCTTCTTTAGGAATTCATAATGACAATATTATAGAAGGAAATAATTTTTTTAATAATTTTTATTGGACAATAGTAGTGTTTGGTAACAATAATATGATTTTGGGTAATACTATTGATCATTCTCCGGGTACATATCCTGGACCCGGTGTCGGTATCGATGGTAAAGGAAATAACATTTCAGGTAATATGATTAAAAACTGTGAAAGAGGAATCAATATTTTTGAGTCAGATAACAATATTGTTTTAAACAATGATCTCAGTTCAGGTTATCGTGGTATATGTATTAAGTATAGCTCAAATAATACTATCATCGGGAATAACATAAGTTATAATGAGTACTGGGGAGTAGAAATAAGGGAAAATTCCAATGATAACATCATCTATCACAATAACCTCTTATACAATATGGAGAACGCAATTGATGAAGGAAGCAATACTTGGGATGATGGCAAATATGGGAACTACTGGAGTGATTATAAAGAAAGATACCCGAAAGCCAAAAAGATACTATTTAAAGGTATTTGGGACACACCATATGAGATACCAGATGGGAAAAACAAAGACAACTGTCCATTGATAAAGAAATGGCCAAAATCCTTATCAAAAACATCACAAAATAACCAGAATATATGGTTTCACAGGTGGTCAGTGCGATTTCCAATTTTACAAGAGATACTGGATTTTCTAGGTAGTTTTTATAATTTTTATGAAAATATGAAAGGAGGAATGTAGAAATGATGAAGAAACCTCAAATTAAGGATGGCGTAATCCTTACAGTAATATTTTTATTAATAACAGCAACAGTTGTTCCATCAATTGTTGGAGTTGAAGATAAAAATAATAACTTAACTTATGATAAATCAAATTCCATTTTGGAAAAAGATTTATCTGGTGATGGAGAAACGGAATATTGGGCTATAATTTTTGCCGTGGGTATCTATTATAAACATCCTGAACAGAATATTCCATCTATGATTGAATGCGCTGAAAATCTATACGGGGTTCTTGTTGATTCACCTAACTGGAAGGAGGATCACATCCATAAAGTTACTGGTAGTGATGCCACTGGTTTAAGGTTAATTAGAGAACTGTTATGGCTTAGGAGAAACGATGACGGCGATGATATGTCTCTTATATATTTAGCATCGCATGGTGGTCCATGGGTAGGTAAAGGAGGTAAACTTGTAGATCTTCCACCAAAAGATGAGGATGATGGAGCTGATGAAGTCCTTGCCATGTATCATGGTTTTGATAGATGGTATGCAAGGATATGGGATGATCTGTTGAACTTTTTCCTGGGTTTATTGGATTCAAAGGGAGTATGCCTTATTGTTGATAGCTGCTACGCTGGTGGGTTCAATGATGAACCATTGCTTGCTGGAATTATAGTTGAGGATTATACTGCAGAATTATTTGCTAAAGGTTTTGCAGAGGATTTAGCTGCACCAGGTCGAGTAGTATTGATGTCATGTAGGGAAGATGAAGTAGAATATGGATCCGTATTTTCAGAATTTTTAATAAATGGATTTTCTGGACAGGCTGATATTTTTGGTAATATGGATGGGATAAATTCCGCTGAAGAAGCATTTGAATATGTATTGTCTGAGATATGGGATGAGCAGCATCCGACAATACTTGATCTTTACCAAGGAGAATTTCCTGTAACTTATTCCCAATAAAAAAAATAATATTGATAGTAGGAAAATTAAAGGAGGAATATTAAATTGAAAAAAATCTTTGTATTTGGAATTGTGCTTTTGTTTATAGGTACGAGTTTAATTCCATCAACTGGAAGTATAGTAGGAGATCACAACAGTGGAATCGATAATAAAACAAAAGTTACATCTGATAAGACCAGTACTGTTAATAAGGAAACAGAATATTGGGCACTATTGATAGCTGTTGGTGTATATGCTGGTCATCCTGATGGAGATATACCATCAATGCTTACAGAGGTTGAGGATTTACATGAAAAACTTCTTGTCTCAAAGCATTGGAAGGAAGAAAACATTAAAATTATAAAAGGTAAAAATGCAACCCTTTGGAATATAATAAAAGGTTTCCGATGGCTTGATAAAAAAGATGATGAAAACGATTTTTCAGTGGTTTATATAAATACCCATGGTAATCAACTTAAGAGGGATAAATGGCCTAAGGATGAATGGGATGAACGAGATGAAATACTGGTAACATATCTGGGTTTCATGTTCCCATGGACTAATATCAGGGATGATTTTCTCAATCTACTATTATCTTTATTAGATTCAAAAGGAGTATGTGTAATTATAGATAGCTGTTTCGCTGGTGGATTCAATGATACTCCTTATATTAAAACTACAATGAATGATAATAAAATAGATGCTGATGAGTGGATGCATGAGTTTGCAGAGGATATAAGTGGAAACGGAAGAGTTGTTTTAATGTCTTGTTCTGAAGATGAGGAGTCTTACGCTTCAACATTTACTCCTGTATTAGTGAAAGCATTAACAGGATATGCAGATGCTGATGAAAATGGATTGGTTTCAGCTGAAGAAGCATATGAATATGTAATAGAAAATTTAGATGTACCTGATATGCATCCGACAATTTATGATGATTATACTGGGGAACTTCAACTTACTGAGGTTGAGTTTCCTCCTTCTATTCCAGAAACTCCTATAGGTCAAATTCTTGGAGATATAAATATCACCTACAACTATTCTACAGTTTCTATAGATCCCGAGGGTGATAAAATTAGCTATGGATGGGATTGGGATAGTGATTATATTGTAGATAAATGGTCTGATCCTATAGACTCAAATACTACGGTGAATACTTTACACTCATGGGCAATAGAAGGTACCTATAATGTGAGAGTGAAAGCTAGGGATGAGCTAGGTGTCCTAAGTAGTTGGTCAGATCCTATTGTTGTTATGATGTGTTCTGATAATATTCCTGATCAGAAAATGACAATAATGGACAAAGGAATAATATTTTCTGATTTATGGGTAGCTATGAGCTTTGTACCATCATTAGATACGTTGTCAAAGGTCGAACTTTTATGCACCTCATATGGATCAGGTGATCCAAAACCTCTTCATTTCTATATACGAAACAGTTTATCTGGTGATAATCTAACTGGAATTTCAAGAGTTATTCCTAATTTAGGCTATGGTATATCTGTTTGGTATTCATTTGATTTTGAGGATTTGGATGTTATTCCTGGAAATACTTATTATTTTGTATGCAAGGGGGAAAGTAGTTGGAGTTATAATTTGAAATGTAAGTGGGGTGATCCATATCCTCTTGGAAAAACATATGAATCTTTGGATGGAAATGAGTGGAGTTCCACAGACTTTGATTTAAATTTTGTCACTTGGGGTAAAATCTAATTTTTAATGAATATTTTCTTTAAAAAACCAACTACCAAGAATAATTAGGATAAAAAGATGTTGAAAAACGAATCATTTACTTGATAATAGCGATTCAATCATCTTCATAACTTTAGAATGCCGATACTCCTCAATCTCCATTATCCTCTTTCTTAGATAAGTTTTCCATTTCTCACCTTCTTTATATAAATGAATGAACACTACAAAAACTCCATTATCAAAATATATTTTTTGTCGATATTCATAATTAAAATCTTCTGATCCACAAACTTCAATATATATACCCCATTCAGGTAGATAAAAATCAGGAGTCCATACCCTAGGTCTCTGTTTTTCATCATAGACAAAAACAGGGGATTCGAAAATCCAAAAAACATTTAGTTTCTTCAGATATTCAGCAACATTGCGCTCTGATTCCTTCATATCCTTATAGACAGAATCTATTTGCAAATTATCCTCTCCAAATATAGTTTCATATCATTTATTTCTTTAAAAAACCAACCACTCAGAAAAATAAGAATAAAAGATGATGAAATCAATCTATTTATGTTCTCTTTTGGCATAGGAATATCTTATCTTCTGGCTTTACCACAATCTCTTCCAGGGAAATGGAACATCTGATTTATCCAATGTGTATATAAGCTTAACTTTACGATTCATATATATTTCCATAGGATTAATCCAGCCAACATTATTCATATCTAAATCTATTCCAGCTCGTACTATATATGCAGCCCATATAAGTTCTGTACAATAGTATCCAAACCCAGGATGATCTGATGGTGGGTCTTTTTGTTTAGTGAATCTATACAACGACCACATATCAAACGGTTTTCCAATCTGTTCTTTAACAAAATCTACCACTTTGTTAATAATATCTTGCAATACATTCTTTACTCTAAGAACAGTAAAGTTGTCCATATCTGAAATGCATCTAAAGAAATCATAAATATTACTAGTCCTAACTTTACCACTTGCATGTATTATTGTATCATTTCCTATATACATTATAGTATGAGACCAATAAAACATATTCCACGGTATTAGCTTATCTGGATGATGATATTGGATTATATCACCAGGTTTCATTAAAGCTACTATATTAGGATCTATTTCCATTTTTATTCCTCCATTTAAATTCCCATTTTTATTTTTCTTTCATTTCTTGTTTGGACACCGCCCAAACAATTTCATTCAATTCATTACCTTCTGTTAAGTTATTTTGTTATTAACAGAAGTTTGTAGGACTACTGCCTATAATTTTTTATTTTTAAACTACTTCAATACGCCTTCTTATTATTCACCTCCTCACTGATTGACATTGTCAATCATATTAAATTTTGTTCGTCATTGTATATAGTCTTTTTGAAATTTTTAACGTTGATTGACGAAAAAAAAGTTGTTTATTAGAAATAATTAATGTAATCTTTTATAACAAAAACAAGAAGAAAAAGTTATAATTTGAAAAACCGAAACTACTGATATATAAAGGTGTTGAAAACATTACTTTTTCAATGATTGTTTTTTACATTAAAAATATCTTAAATAATTTGTAAACCTAGAATTTATATACTACACATTTGATGATTTAGTATAGGGAGGAAAAATAATATGCGTAATGTTTTGTTTAAAAAAGGATTGGTAATTGGAATAATTATTTTGTTTTTAGGATTGAGTATTATTTCATCAAATGCTAGTTTTGTACTAAAAGAAAACTTCAATCCAATTGAAAATAATGCTACTTATAAAATATCTCAATTTATTCAGAGAGATATGGATTATAATGAACATCTTATTTATAATCCAGATTTAGATTATGATAGTAGATTTTTATTAAAAGAGAGAATTAAGCATTACCTAAGAGATTCATTTGGTTATGAAGAGGTAGATTCATTTTATCAGAAAATCATTTCAGCAGATATGATTACCAATGAGAATTATTCACCTCATGATCCTATATATATCTATAGTGATGAAGATTTTACATATGCAAATGGTGTCACTGGTGGTAATGGAACAGAAAATGATCCCTTCATCATTGAAGGCTGGGAAATTAATACCACTGAAGAAGCGATTCATATTGAATATACAGCTGCATATTTTCTAATTGATAATTGTCTTCTTCAAGGTGCTTCATATGGTATTAATTTTAGAGCAATAGCTGTTGGTTCTGTTTTTGATTGCATTATTTCATCTAATTATTTTGGAATTTATATTTCTAGTTCTACAAATATTACTCTAAGAAATAACACTCTTTATGACAATGATTACAACATGTATATATATGGCTCAGAAATCAATCAATATCATCATGATATTGATACTAGTAATACTGTAAATGGTAAACCTGTATATTATCTAATTAATGAACATGATATTGTTATTGATGAAAATTATAATATCGGTTTTTTAGGGTTAATCAGCTGTTTAGATATACTTGTTACAGATGTAACAATCAGTGATTCATATCATGCAGTTCTATTAGTTGATTCTAATAATATTACTATTTCCACATCAAGCTTTTTAGATAGTCAGTATGGGATATATCTAAGAAAATCCCCTAATAATACAATAATAGGGTGTAATCTTGTTAATGCAGGTATTAGATTTTGGGAATCTCCAAATACTGTTATGCGAGAAACTTCAATTTCTGGTAATCAGTGTTTTGGTGTTGTTGGTTATTCCTTATATGATTATTATCAGGGTATTGATACAACTAATACTGTCAATGGTAAACCTATGTATTATCTAGTTGAAGAACAAGAATATGTCTTTTCAGAATCCAATGTTGGATTTTTAGCTTTAGTTAATTGTAATAATATGGTTGTTGAAAATGTTAAAATTAGCGATAATGAAGATGGGATGTTAATTGCTGGAACTAAAGCAGTTATCAAGAATTGTGAAACATCTAACAATGATATAGGATTAAGTATTTTTGGAGATTGTGATCTGGAGATTAGTAACTTTAAAACATTTAATAATTTAGTTGGTTGTGAGCCTTTTTATTCTTCTAATATTGATATTTTAAATTGTAATTTTGGTGGGTTTATTGGTTGTATTCAAATTGATGATTCTCATAATATTACTATTAAGGATTGTGTTTTTAGTGATAGTTGGGATGATGGAGTTACATTGATAAATTCTTATAACAATGAAATATCCAATAATAAGTTTTTAATAGTGAATCAACCTGGGATCATAGTTGAGGATGGAAGTTGGGGGAATACAATTTCACATAATATTATTCAAAGTGGCAATATTGGAATCTGTATCAGTGAATCTCATAATAACACAATTTTTAAAAACAAAATTCATGACGTAAAAATATATGGAATTTGGGTATCCAATAGCGTTGATAACAATATTTCTCGTAATAATATTTATGATATTTCTGGTGATGAAATTTCTTCTGGAATAAAAGTATATGAATCAGAAAGATGTAAAATTAATTATAATAATATTTATAATAATCTATGTGGTTTGTTTGCAGTTCGATGTAATGTTAATGCAACATATAACTGGTGGGGCAGCAGAACAGGTCCAAGTGGAATCGGCCCTGGTGATGGAGATTCAATTGAGGTTGTTGGGGCCACTGTTTTATATGAACCTTGGTTAAAAAATCCAGTGTTTAAAAGTAAGCAGTTAAATTATGGTTATTTAGGATGGTTTATAAGATTAATAGAAAGGTTTCCTTTGTTAGAAAGATTATTTAAATTAATTTAAAGGAGAAATAAATATGAAAAAAGAACTAATTGGAATAATAATTTGTTCGCTACTGATCTCTACTACTATTTTACCAGTAATAGGAACAGTAAATGTTAATAAAAACCTGTTGAAAGAACAGCAAACTACTGTAGAAAAACAGGATCAAACACTAACTTTATCTGAGCAAGATTTTACTGAGATAGAGAATCAATTTATAGCATTTGGGGAACAACTATCTAATGCTAAAACCCAGGAGGAAAAAGAATCTATCTTCTGGGAAATGGCTCTGTTATATGAAGATTATGGATTGTTACCAGAAGGTATGACTGTGGAAGAAGCAGAGCAATTGATGATTGAAAGTTACTCATCAAGATTTTATTCAGGCAGAAATTCATCACAAAAACAGAGTTACCATCTTGGAGAGTTAATCATTAAATTCAAAGAAAAAACAGAAGTTACCATATCATTGTCACCTAAGGGTTTCATAACAACAAATATTCCATCAATAGATGCCTTAAACGAAAAATATAAAGTTACATCCGCTGAAAAAATCTTCAAGGAATTTTCAATACCTGGTTTATCATCGATTTACAAGTTTGTTTTCTACAATGATAAAGATATATTTTGTATTATGAAAGAATACAGTTTAGATACGAATGTTGAGTACACTGAGCCGAACTATATAGTTAGAACATTTAAGGTTTCAGGTCCTATCCAGTCTGATTTTATAAAAATGGTATCTACGCCATTTAATTCAGGTGAGCCTGTTTTAATTCCTGATGATCCGCTTTTTAATCATCAATGGGCATTGAATCAGTCAAATGATTGTGACATTGATGCACCCGAGGCATGGAGTATTGAGACCGGTAGTTCCGATGTTGTTATAGCGATTATTGATACAGGTGTGGACTACAATCACGAGGATCTCGCAGATAATATTTGGAATAACACTGATGAGATACCAGGAAATGGCATAGATGATGACAATAATGGATTTATAGATGATGTTCGTGGTTGGGATTTTTTTGATAATGATAATAATCCAATGGATGACATGGGTCATGGAACACATTGTAGCGGAATTGCCTCTGCTGTTACAAATAATGGTATAGGTATAGCGGGTGTCAGTTGGGATAGCCAGATAATGCCAATTGATGCTTTTGACAGTGGAGGAGGAGGCGATTTGGATGATCTTGCGAATGCCATTTATTATGCAGTTGATAACGATGCGAATATAATCAGTATGAGTTGGGGTCTTTACTTCCAAAGTGATTTATTACGTGACGCAATTAATTATGCCTATGACCAAGGTGTTGCCCTTGTGGCTGGCGTAGGGAATTATGATACAGATACACTATTTTATCCTTCAGCATATGATAATGTTATATCTGTAGCTGCAACTGATAGTGTGGACAATAAGGCAGGTTTTTCAAATTATGGTGACTGGGTGGATGTGGCTGCTCCAGGAATTGATATTCTATCAACAACGTTAGGGAATCAATACAAATATGATTCTGGTACTTCTACGTCTTGTCCATATGTTTCAGGGTTAGCGGCTCTTTTATTATCAAAACATAATCAATGCCCATATCCTGCGCAGATGGTTAAATCAGTGATACCTTATACTACTGATGAAATCGAAACAGACAAATATATCGGTACGGGGAGAATAAATGCTTATAAAGCATTAACACTGGAACCATTCGCAGTGGATTTAGAAGTCATTCCGAACTGGGAAGATGCCAAAGGAACCGTAGACATAAAAGGTGCGGGATGGGGAGAAGGTCTTCAATACTTTGTATTAGAGGTTGGTGATGGTGAACACCCGAGCTCATGGACGGTACTGCTTAATTCCTCAACACCACAAGGTGGCGTGTTATTATCATTAGATACAACATCACTTGATGAAGGATTATATACTTTGAGATTAAAGGCATTTTATACAGATGATGTTTATTCCAAAGAAATTTTGATGTATGTAAACAATGAGGCTGATGGAATCTATGATGCGGATATATTTGTTAGTGAATGTTATGATAGTTCCACTCCTGGTTGGGGAGTCAATCGTTTTGATAAGATACAAGATGGTATAGATAAAGCGAAACTTGGTGACACTGTTTTTGTTTATGCTGGTATTTACCCAGAAGACATCAAAATAAAAGGGTTGTTAAAATCCTCGATCAGCTTAATCGGTCAAAACAAGAAATGGACCTTTATCGAAGGTAGTGTCAATATCTCCAATGCTAGAAAAGTTACTGTGAGTGGGTTTACTATACGAGGTGGATATGGGATTTCTGGTGGGGTTGCTGTAGGGTATTATGAAGTTAATGTGTTTAATTCGCCCCAGTGCACTATTGCTGACAACAACATAATTGATTACTATATGGTTAATAATATTCTAACCTATTTTTCTAATAAAATGATTATCAGGGGCAACACTTTTACAAAAACATATTATTGTAAACCTGGTGAAACTTGGTTTTCATCTATCTTCTACGGGTATTCTTCTAAGGGTGAGATTTCTGATAATACTTTGATAGGCCCTGGAGCTACGATAGTTGTTTTTGTTGGGCGTTCGAACATTATCTATAACAATACTGTATTAGGGGCACTTTTTGCAGGTATTGTGTTAGTCTTTCAGTTTAATAGTTTAATCTATAAGAACACGCTAAAAATTGATTTTTTTGGTTATACCGGCATATTGATAGTACTTGGGTGTTTCCGTAATACCATCGTTGCAAATACTATTAATGCCCTAGCTGCTATCTTAGTAGATTTTTTCCAATTTGGTAACCATATTTATTTAAATAATTTTATAGTCCCGATCTATGTTGGAGGTCCCGGATTAACTTACGATGCTGGTATAAACTACTGGTACAAATCCGAAGGGTTCTTCCATGGTAAGGGTAACTACTGGAACTATTATAAAGAATGGTATAATTGGAAATATGGAGAAAATCCAACGGATGAAAACAATGATGGTTTTTGGGATAAACCTTATCTGGTTAATACTCAGGAAGATTTAGGAATTTTTAATAAAGATCGA
>Ga0153916_10001634_pt1 | contig 16200 bp, 15 predicted proteins | sample Opewatmetagenome_FD_109642 | JGI IMG/M metagenome (GOLD analysis project Ga0153916, IMG submission 109642) | Freshwater wetland microbial communities from Ohio, USA - Open water 3 Core 3 Depth 4 metaG | ecosystem: Environmental > Aquatic > Freshwater > Wetlands | place: USA: Ohio, Lake Erie...
CTGGGCGTAAGCCAGCCAGGCATCTTGCGGGGGGATGATGGCAGGCAGATTATCCAGCGGCGCCCAAAATGGGCGGAAAAGATGGTTGTCTGTGCGCTGCTCCCAGCTGGCGGGCAGGCTGGCTGCGCCAGGGCTGGTGAGATGGAAGAAGTGCCGCCGGGTTCCGCGGCACAACGCTAGCCCAGGCACCCAGCCCGTGATCTGGTAGGTAATGTACTGCGGTTCCGGGAAGCGGTCCCATTCTTCATAGGTCACCTGGATGAAATCCCCAGCCTGGCGCTCCAGGCGGTGAAGCTTCACCGCACGGTGAGGCTTCACCGCACGCACCTGCAACCCGCGGCGCAGCTCTGCCCAGGCAAAGCTGTCGGGGTCAGGGCGGGCGTAGACGCGCGTGGTCTCCCCCACCACCCAGATGCCTTCCGTACGCGGCTCGTCCTGGCTGCCCAGGAATTTCTGGATCACCAGCCCTTCCACGCCAGTTTCCTCCCAGGCTTCGCGCAGGGCAGCCTGTTCCGGCTTCTCTCCGGGCTCCACCGTCCCCGCAGGAACCTGGATGCCGACGCTGGGATGCTGGAACAACAGCAGCTCCATCCCGCCAGGAACCTGGCGGGTGATGAAGGCTGCGACTTTCTCTAAAAACGGCTTTTCTGACATCACATAATTATACAAAGTTCAGCATCCTAGTGCGAGATAAATCTCACACTACGCAACTCTCTAAATACGATAAAATACATCCACATATTCTTGGTTCCTTTGTTTCTTTTGTGTTTCCTTTGTGCCCTTGGTGTTAAATATACGTTGCAACCATATTAACCTCACGCCTCTGGAGAAACCCATGTCCCAAGAGCCTTCTTTTGACCTCCAGGCAGCCCATCGCTTCTTCTCCGCGGATTGTTTCAACAAAGCCTGGGATTTGATCGATAAAGCCGACCGCACCCCGGAAGAGAACGAGCAGATGGTCCGCCTCAGCCAGGCCTCCGCCTGGCACTGGACGCAGCGCCCAGACTGCACTGCCGAAAACCTGTCCGTTGGTTACTGGCAGATAGCGCGCATCTATACGCTGCTAAAGCAGGTGGAAAATGCCCGCCGTTACGGGCAGTTATGCCTGCAGGCGGCTCTGCAGGAAGGCGTGCTGCCCTTTGCCCTGGGTTACGCCTACGAAGCCCTGGCGCGCCTCGAAGCGGCGGGTGGCAATAAAACCCAGATGCAGGCCTACCTGAAGCAAGCCCACCAGGTGGCTGAGCGCATGTCGGATTTAGAAAGCAAAGAGCAGCTCCTGGCAGACCTGGATACCATCCGTTGAGAGGGTATCCAGGCAGCGAATTATAAAGTCGGGTTACCGGCGTTGCAGGGCGCGAATGCGCAGCACAATACGCGCCGCGGCATAGCAAAGCAGGATTGCCACCATACCGTTGATGAAGATGATCGCTCCAGACCAGGATGTGCGCGCATGGTTGGATATATTGATCAAGCCGATGGTCAATAAGGGCAGCACAATGATCATGACACCCAGAACCCGCCGGTATTTCTGGATCTTTGATTCGTTGTCTGTAAAAATCTCCGGAGCCTCCTGACCGCTGGAGACAGGTTTGCGCCAGTACTGCCAGCCGCCCATTTGACCCACATGCTCCCAACCGGCATCCTGGAATAGCTGGTAGTATTCAGCGGTATTGTATTTGGAGGTGGCATAATCCAGCCGGTAGGCTACATCCTGCTTTTCGCCCGGGGAAAAGGTATACACCCCAAAAGGATTTGGACTGACCAGATGAAAGCCTGCTAAAGCCATCTGGCGCAGCCAGAACTCTTCTTTTTCATCGTCCCAGGCCCAAAACCATCTAAACCTTTGCACGGTGGGGGTATTCATAGTTACATCCTCCCTATAAAGTGGGCAAGACGGTCAACCCAATGCGGGTCATCATTTCCAGGCGGGTGATTTGCTCTGCCAGCACCCGTTTTCCCAGGGGCGTCAGCGCATAATACTTGCGGCGCTCTTCTTGCCCGGCTGCCTTGATCAGGCCGGCTTTTTCCAGGTTTGTAAACGCGCCGTACATGGTCCCCGGTCCAATGGTCACCTTGCCTTCGCTGAGGGTTTCCACTTTCTGCATCACGCCGTACCCATGCCGGGGCTCTGCCAGCGCCAGCAGGATAAAGTAAGTTGTCTCAGTTAAGGGCAGGTGCTGGTCGATTGATTTGCCACGCATAGATGCCTCGCATATCGCTGCCTGATATAACGCATAATGATATATCGTATAACATTATAATACCATACGATATATCGCCTGTCAATATAGAAGGTGTTTTTTCTACTCCATCTTTGCTTATCTTTACGTCTCCTGAATAACCAAATTCACCACTGAGACACAGGATACAAAGAGTATTACTGAGTTTTTTATAAGAAATTCTCGGTTTCCATAAAAATTGGATTACAATAGTCCTATTCATATCCCCTTGTTCTAACTGCTAACCATTGTAGGGGGCACAGAGCGTCAAAAAATAGGAGGAGCATCTTTTTATGGCCCGTAATCTGTATGCGTTGTTGGTGGGGATCAACGAATACCCCGAGGGAGTGCCGGCGCTGTATGGCTGCGTCAACGATATCAACGCCTTTGAAGCTTACCTGCGCGGCCGGGTGGACGAAGGCGAAGTAGACCTGCACCTGCTCAAACTGACCGATACCCAGGCCACCCGCCAGGGGATCATCGATGGTTTTCGCAAGCACCTCAGGCAGGCGGGACCCCAGGATGTGGCTCTGTTCTATTACTCCGGGCACGGCTCGCAGGAGCAGGCCCCGGAGGAGTTCCGCCCCATTGAGCCAGACCTGATGAACGAGACCATGGTATGCTGGGACAGCCGCAACCCCGATGGTCATGACCTGGCCGATAAGGAAATAGCCCTGCTGATTGCAGAGGTGGAGGAGAAAAGCCCCCATTTTGTGATCATCATGGACTGCTGCCATTCTGGCTCTGGCACGCGCGATGCCCAGCAGTTTACCGGCATCCGCCAGGCCCCTGCGGATAACCGCCCGCGGCCCATTGAAACTTACCTGTTCCCCAAAGAGCGCATGATGGCGGCGCGTGCTCAGGAAGAGGCGCCCAAAGGCAAATCCAGCGGCTGGCAGAACCTGCCCAACGCCCGCCATGTGCTCCTGGCTGCCTGCCAGGATATCCAGACTGCCAAAGAGCATTATGCGGATAATAAAAGCTGGGGCGCGTTCTCCTTCTTCCTGCGCGAAACGCTGCAGTCCGCCAATGGCACCCTGAGCTACCGCGACCTGTTCAAGCAGGCTCAGGCGCGGGTGCGCTCCAGTGTGCGCGACCAGAACCCGCAATTGGAATCGGCGCTGACGGAGGATGTGGACCTGCCCTTCCTGGGCGGCGCGGTGCAGCCGCGTCCAAACTACTTTACCGTCAGTTTCGATGGCACCAGTTGGGTACTGGACGGCGGCGCCATCCACGGCATCCCGGCGCCAGTGGGCATGGATACCACCATGCTGTCACTGTTCGAGCTGGATACCCCCGCGGCTGACCTGAGCGATCCCACCAAAGCGCTCGGGCAGGCCCAGGTGCTTGAAGTGCGCCCCGACTCCAGCCTGGTGGACCCCATGGCCTTCCTACCGGATGAAAGCAAGACGTATAAAGCCATCGTCACCGCCCTGCCCCTGCCGCTGATCGGCGTGGGCCTGGAAGGTGAGGCGGCCGGGCTGGCTTTGGTACGTCAGGCGCTGGCGGCCGCCGGTCCGGGCGGTGGACCTTCTTTGTACATCCAGGAGCAATCGGAAACCCCGCGCCTGCGCCTCAAAGCGGAGGGTGGCGATTACACGATCACGCGTTTTGGGGATGAAAAACTACTCACCTCTGTGCTCAGCGGATATGAGACCGCCATGGCGGTCAAGGCCGTCCAGCGCCTGGAACACGTGGCGCGCTGGATACGCACCAGCGAGCTGAGCAACCCGGCTACCAGCCTGCCGCCGGACGCGGTAAGTATGGAATTCTTCCAGAACGACAAGCCTCTGGACGTTCAGGATATCCGCCTGGCTTATACGCAGGAAGCCGGTCGTTGGAAGCAGCCATCTGTGGTGGTGAAAATCCGCAACAATTCTGACCGCACCCTGCACTGCACCATCCTGGACCTGGATGAATACTTTTCCGTCAGCGTGCTCTTCACCCAGCAGCCGGTGGTGCGCCTGGAGCCAAACCAGGAATTCCAAAAGGAGAGCTTCCTCTCCGTCTCGGAAGCCGACTGGAAGCGTGGCATCACCGAAGCGCGCGATATCTTTAAGCTGGTGGCGTGTAGCGAGCCATTCGATGCCACCCTGCTGACCCAGGATGAGCTGGACCGCCCGGCGATGGTCAAGCGTTCTGCCGGGCCGCAGGCTAAGAACAGCCTCAACCGCCTGATGAATTATATGCACACCCGCAAAGCCAGCGACCGTCCTGAAGAGGAGACCATTGCCGACTGGTTCACCACCGAAGCTATCGTCACCACCTACCGCCCGCTGGATACCACGCCCATCACCAGCGCCGGCGAGGCCGTGCCCCTGGGACCGGGAGTCAGCATGGAACCGCACCCTGCCCTGGTGGGGCGCGCCCGCCTGGGCGCCCAGGCCCCGGCGATGCGCGACCTGGGCGACCCTGGCGTGCCGCAGGTATTCCAGCAGCCTTCACCCGAGCTGCCGCCTTTTTATTTCCGCCTCACCCGCTCCGCCGGCCCGGCTGAAAACGTGCTGGAGCTGCACCAGGTGGCAGATTACCGCGCCGTGACGCCGGAAGCTCCCCTGCGCCTGAACCTGCTCCAGCCGCTCAATCCCGGCGAGCACCTGCTGGCCTACGCTTATGACGGCGAGTTCTTTTTGCCGGTGGGAGCTGGAACTCCGGCCGGGCGCCTGACCCAGGTAGCCATCACCCGCCTGCCCTCCCCGCCAGACCCGGAGGCGGTAGGCCCCAGCATGCGCGACCTGGGCGGCGCCATCCGCATCTTCTTCCAGAAGGTGCTTTCCAAACCGCTGGGGCTTAATTTCCCTTACCCCATCCTGGCCGCAGTGACCCCGGGAGCAGGCGGGCAGGCGGTCTACCAGGCCGACCCGCAACAGGTGAAACAGCGCGTCCAGGCGGCGCACAATATCACCTTATATATTCACGGCTTCATTGGGGATACGCGCGGCATGGCTGCCAGCGCCCTGGAAACCAATACCGATGACCTGGTTCTGGCATTCGACTATGAGAGCATCAATACCCCCATCCCGGAGATCGCCCGCCAGCTAAAGGACCGCCTGCAGGCGGTGGGCCTGGGAGCGGGGCACGGCAAGAGGCTGCGCATGGTGGTGCACTCCATGGGCGGCGTGATTGCCCGCTGGCTGATCGAACGCGAGGGCGGCAAAGACATGGTGCAGCAGCTGGTGATTGTAGGCTCTCCCAGCGCGGGCGTGCCCTGGGCAAGCGTGCAGCAGTACGCCACCATCGGCCTCACCCTGGCGCTCAACGGCCTGGCGCCCGCCGTCTGGCCGGTGCAGGCGCTTTCGGCCTTCCTGGCAGCCTTCGAGAAAGTGGATGTCACTCTGGACCAGCTCCAGCCGGACTCGCAGGTGTTCAAAGACCTGGCTGTCAGCCCCGACCCGCACGTGCCTTACACGCTCATCGCGGGCAATACCGGCGCTATCCCAAAGGCTCAGGAAGCCGCAGACAGCAAGGCGGCGCGCTTATTGAAGAAATTAGGGTACGATCTGCTCTCGCTGGGATTTGCCGGGCAGTCCAATGATATTGCCATCTCAGTCAGCAGCGTGTTTGCAGTACCGCAGGGCCGCACCCCCGCGCCCAACAAGGTGGAGATCGCCTGCGACCACGTGTCGTATTTCTCCAACCCGGTTGGCCTCCAGGCCCTCAAACAGGCATTGGCATGAGGCACAATGCGTACCCCTCCCGCCGATAAAGAGCATCGCCGACCTCCCCTCCCACGGCGAGCCGTGGGAGGGGAGGTCAGGTGGGGTAGGTTTGAACCGTCTTCACCAGTCGGCAGGATAGGCCAGCAAAACCCACCTGTGGCAGGAGAGAGCCAGGGTGAGGGTTGCTTTTAGCCCTCGCGCAGGCGCAGCAGCAGCACGCTACCCAGGATGATGGCGCTGCCAATCACCTGCAGCGGCGCCATCTGCTCGTTGAGCAGCAAATACGCCAGCAGGGCTGTAAAAGCTGGTTCCAGCGTAGCGATCAGACTGGCTACGCTCATCGGCAGGTAACTCAGGCTGAGGGTATACAGCCCGTAGCCGCCGATAGTTGGCCCCACGCCCAGCAGCAACAGCACACCCCAGCCAGCCAGATTGCCTCCGAGCCAGGTCAGGTCGCCCACCACCCCGCGCCCACCGACCAGGTTGGGGATCACGTTATACGCCAGTAAGAACAGCGTGGCAATCCCAAAGGCGTACAGCAAAGTGGTCCAGGAATTGAGGCCGCGCTGATTGGCGTACTTGCCCATCAGGTTGTAGACGGCAAACAGCCCGCCGGAGATCAGCCCGGCTGTGAGTCCGAGTGGATTAAGCTGCCAGACTGCCGGGTCATACGCCCCAGCCACCAGGGCGCAGCCCAGGATGCAGGCAACCACCACACCCACCTTGAGTGCATTCAGTTTTTCGCGCAATAACCACCAGCCCAGGATGGCGGTAAAGGCCGGGGCGCTGTATGCCAGCACCGTAGCCACCGCGGCGCCGTTCAAAGCCACGGAGAAGGTCCAGGTTGAATTGAACAAGGAAACGATAAAGCCGTAAACCAGCAGGAAACGCAAGTTTTTACTGCCGGGCTGGAGCAAAGCCGGTTGGATGATCAGCAGTGCCGCCCCAAGGCCCAGGCTGACGAACAGGTCGCGCCAGAAAGCCAGCACCAGCGAGGGCAGAGCGTAGGTCTCGGTGAGGTAGCGGATCAGGATGCCTGTGGTGGACCAGATGACCGTGCCCGCCAGGCAAATGGCATATCCCTGAGTGCGGTGGGATGTTTTTAGAACGTCCGTGGTTTGCATGGGCTCAATCTTATCACCCTTCGCCGGGCACAATCCATCCCTCACGGATCAGGCGCTGGTAGGAGGTTTGGATAGAGCTTTCTAGCTCCGCTTCCACTCCGTAATGCTGTGCCAGCTGTACCGCGCAGCGCAGCACATCCTGGATTTCTTTAGCCAGGTGAGCCCGGTCGGGTTCCCCATGCTTTTCCAGTTTTACCCCGCGCCCCTCAAAATGGTTGACTTCGCCCGCCAGCTCACCGCATTCTTCCAGCAGGCGCGTCATGATCTCAAACGGGCTGTTGCTGTCCGCAAAGCGGCGCGACAGCCCTGCGCTGATGGCGTAGATTGTTTGCAGGCTTGCACTCATGGGTAGTTTTTTGCCTTTCTGATAGCATTTAATTTGAATTGGGTCTATTGACCTGGCACTTTAAATATCGGACGTGGATGCACGCGGAAAACGCGGAGATTTATGGAAAAAATCAGGAAATGTAGGTCAAACTGACAGTTTGACCTACATTTGGAGAATTTGTGATTTGCGGTACAATAATACCTGATTTTCCATCTATCGGTACTGCCCAAGTTCAAAACCTACAACTTAAACTGCTGCTGCCAGGGGCTGTCCAAAAAGAACCTTATGGCATCGCGTAACCGCCACAGGTGGTGGTAGGGGCGGGTCTATCCTGAGCGAAGCTCAGGCGACCCGCCCCAACGGGTACGAATCTCCTTTTATAGGTGTTTTCGGGCAACCCCTCTACACAGGCATCATAAATTACCTTATCACGGATGAAAGGATGGTAGAACCATGAAGAGCAATGTTTATTGGGGTGACCCACGCCAGTCGCGGCTGAAGGCCAGCGAGACGCTGCCCGCCAAGCTGGATTTGATCCTGGAGCGCCTGGATGTGCGCCAGCGCGTGCAGGGCGAGACGGTCGCCATCAAGCTGCACGTGGGCGGCAACATCGGTTATTCGGTGATCCACCCGGTTTTTGTGCGCAAGGTGGTGCAGGCGGTTAAAGATGGCGGCGGTCACCCGTTTGTCTGTGACGTGGATTGGGACGTGATGAGCGCCGCCTCACGCGGCTATACGCCGGAAACCCTGGGCTGCCCCATCCTGCCCATTGCCGGCCTTGGAAACCACTACACCTATCCGGTGGATTATGAATTCAAGAACATCAAGACCTGGAAGATCGCCGGGATGGCGCACGACGCCAGCTTTATGATCAATTTTTCCCATGTCAAAGGCCACCCAAGCTGCGGATTTGGCGCCGGGCACAAGAACATTGCCCTGGGCTGCATGGCAGGTGAGACGCGCAGCGCCATCCATGACACCTGCCACTACGACCAGTACTGGTTCCCCGAGCTGTGCCCAGACCCGCTTGTACGCCAGGCGATCAAAGACTCCTGCCCGCATGGCGCCATTGTAGATGACAAAAAATCCCCCGGCGACCTGCACCTGCACATCGAAGAGTGCAACCAGTGCGGGCGCTGCCTCAAGGTCGCCCCGCCGGGAAGCTGGAAGATCGATCCGCTGAACTTTTGGGCTTTCCAGGAGGCCAACGCCATCAGCGTGAAGCTCACCCTGGATACCTTTGCCCCGGGCAAGCTCACCCACCTGGCGCTGGCAACCCACATGACACCCGTGTGCGACTGCTTTGGCTTTACCAGCATGCCCGTCTTGCGCGACGCCGGCATCTTTGGCTCGGATGACCTGACCGCCCTGGACCAGGCCATCCTGGATGTGACTGCGACTTACCCGCTGCTGGAGGAGAACCTACCCGCCAGCATGGAAGTGCACACCCGGCAGGGGCACCCCTGGCAGTGGCTGCACGGCCCGTTCAAAGACCCTTATAAGGTGGTGGAGTACAGCCAGAAGCTGGGCATTGGCAGCCGCGAATATGAGCTGATCGATGTGCTGCCGGTGGAACAGGCGGTGAAGAAGGAGGCCACCTACATCCCCGCCAGCGGGAGCTAGGCTCATCGAAATAAGAGGTTTCCATTTCGATAATTCACAGAACACAGGGGCTGTCCTAAAAGAACAAAATCTCCGTTTTTCACCGCCACAGATAGGGGCAAGTCGCGACTCGCCCCTATCTGTGGGTGTTTCTGAACCGTTTTTAAGTCTTTTTGGACAACCCCTGTAAGAGCGGCCCACTCCGACCAGAAGCATTTTTATTTACATATCTTCACGCTATTGCTTGAGTTTGCGAATTGGCCAACCTGCTCGCCAGCCACACCATCCCAGCGCCAATCACGAACAGCCCAAAGTTGAACACGAACGGCAGGCTGCGGTTGATGGCGGATAGCTGCCCCGCCACCCAGCCAAACGGCGAGGTGATCAGCAGGATCAGCATATAGATGATGGCAGTCAGGCGGGCGCGCTCAGCCGCGTCCATGGTAACGACCAGTAGCGACTCGATCATCGGTCCCACCATTGCCGCCGAAATTGCCTCCACGCCCACGCTCAAGCCCAGCAGCAGGTAGTTTTTCTCAGGCATAAAGATCAGCATCGCCTGGCTGGCGAGGAACCCGGCAAAGCCCAATGCCACCGGGCGCTGGAAATGCAGCGTGGTCAGGCGCGGGGAGAGGAAGAAAAAGCTCGTCAGCATGATCACAGCGCGCACAAACGGGTAGATGGCGATATCCGCGCTGGGAATGTGCAGCTTTTCCGTCACCATCACGGCCCAAAAAGCGGAATTGACCACCTGGTAAATGCTCATCACCAGCATCAACGCCACCACCACCAGTGTCATGCGGGCGCGCAGCAGCTGGCTGAACACGCCGCGATATTCACCCATCAGGCTGAGAAAAGACTGATCGCGCGCTTCGTGCCGGCGCTCTGCACCGCGCCGCGTTTCGGTGGAGAAAAAGTAAAGGATGATGAATTTCACCGTCATGAAGACAAAGGCGAAGATATAGATGCCGCGCACTGTGGGCACCAGGCTGAAGCGGTTCACCAGCGCCCCTGCCAGAGGGGAAAACATGGCCGAACACAGGCTGAAGATGAACACCCAAGTCCAGATGTGCACCACGTGACCGGGCTCGGCGTCCTCCACCATCAGGCAGGTCCAGGCAGTGTGCGAAATGCGCCACAGGCTGTTGAACACCGCCGCCAGAAGGAAATAGCGAAAATCCTGCGCCACCGCCCAGATCAGGCAGGGCACACTCCAGCATAACACATCGGAGATGAGCAGCGTCAGGCGGCGACCCAGCTTATCGGTGATCGCCCCACTGACCAGCGAAGTGAAGATCTGCATGCCCAACCCCAGACTGCTGAGCAGACCAATCTGCTGGTCGTGCAGGCCCAGGGCAAGCATGTATACCGATACGTAAGGGCCAAAGAGGGCGTATGGGATGCCGAACATCGGCTCGGTGTAAACGCAGGCGCGCGAGTTGCCCTTCAGGCTGCGCAGCGTTTGGAAGAGGGGATGAGTGAGCATTGGGGAAATGTGCCAGATTGTGATATAAAGTGCAAAACGAGTGGATTGTATCATATCCCTCCCATTATTTTTTTAGCAAACCTGGGGGACAGCGGGCGCTGGCGCCTGCAGTCCCCCAAGTTTGCTATTTTAATGGTACACTACGCGCACCCCAGGCTGGCTGGATGGTCGCTAAAGATTGCTGCAGTGCAGCAACTTTAGAGGAAAGTCCGCACTCCATAGAGCGCGGCGCCGGAGAACATGCGGGGTGGGGGCCTGGCTCAGCCAGGTTACCTGCCGGACCGGGCCACAGAGATATATTACCCCCACCCGGATCCCCTCTCCCTCGCCAACACAGTTGGCGCTGGGAGAGGGGCAGGGTGAGGGGCGAGGGTGAAAAGGCGGTGTAAGAGACCACCGGCGCGGGCAGCAATGCCCGCGGCCAGGTAACCCCCGCCGGGAGCAAGGCCAAGCAGGGATGGTGGGCCGGCCTCTGGCTGGCCCCAAGGGCTGCTCGTCCAAGGCACTGCGAGGTGCGCCATTCCGGGTAGGCTGCTGGAGACGCAGGGAGACCTGCGCCCAAGATGGATGACCATCCAGGCGGAAAGCTGCGCTTTCCGTTGGACAGAATGCGGCTTACAGGCCAGCCTGGGGGAGCAAATGAGTGGGCAGGATTGAATGCAGGCCGGTCAGGGCTTGCAGAAATTTTCCTTTAAGTTTATGGTTTGAAACTCAGCACCTGAGTCATACACACGCTGGACAGGTCATTATTGGAGCATATGGTGATGGTGGCCTTTATGGAATGACCGGATGGATCGAAAGGAAAGTCATCCGCGTAGATGAAACCTTTGTCGCCGGTCTCCAGGTAAGGGATATTTTCCGAATCCTGGCATGCCTGACGTTCGTTGAAATCGTTTTTGGTAGTCGTTTCCTGGGTGTGTTCGTCTAAATCCTGGGCCACAACTTTGTAGGACTGCAAAGTGGTAGATCCCGTATTGGCCACTTTAAACGCAAGCGACCAATCGGAGCATTCTTCGACTCTGTAATAGCTGATCGTGAATACCATCGCGGGAGTGGGTAACACCGGCAGGGTAGCCACCGGCAGACCGGCTATGTTGCCGCTGATGTCAACAAATTCGGTCCACAGCCAGCAGGTCTGCCCGGGGCTGCTCGGGTTTTCAACGATGATATAGTGGCTGTCCGTTGTGTTGGAAACGACCTTCAGGTTAGCACCTTCCAGCGCGGTAAAAACAATTGGGTAGGCTGTGGAAGGGCCTGTGCGGCAGTTGGTATTGGTGTTAATGTGGGCAGTCGTGCCGAAGATTGGAACAACAGGCGCGCTGGTAGCGGTGGCAATCCCCGCAGGCGTCTCAGTGGGAGCCTGCGCTTGCACAGGCGCAGGGGGCTCTGTCGGCTGCAAGGTGGCAGTGGGTAATGGGGTTTCCGTTGGCGGCGCGGCGGTTGGCACAGCAGCTTGCAGGGTAGATTGAACGTCTGTTGCTACCGCCTGCATGGTTTGAGCAATCTGCGCCTGGAGGTCAGCGGTAGGGGCAGGGCCAGCGCCTTTGCAGGCGGATAACAGAACTGAGCTGGCAACCAGGAGAGTAAGGAATTTAGTGTATAGAAACCGGGTCATGTTTCCTCCTTGTTGTCTATACTGGAGAATACTTACATTGTAGCAATTTTTTCGGGCCTTTTGAATTAATATATCCTGTGAAAAAATGCACGAACTCTTTTACGGCATTGCGGCTTTCAGATAGGCGGTAAATAATGGATGCGGCGCGCCGGGGCGTGAAGATAGCTGCGGAAGGAATAGCGTGGCGAGGAAAAAGGGGTTTCCGGAGAGCTCAATGATACGCACCTCGCCGCTGTCATCCAGCCCGCTGATCTTGAGCTTTCCGCTCAGGATCTTTTCCTGGTACACCGGGTTCAGGCCATAGTTGCAGCGGAACTTTTCCAGGGCAGTTTCTTTCTGGTAAGCCTGATATGCGATACTGCCGGGGAGTATGGTGATGGTTTGCTCCTGCCCCACCAGCGAACAGACCAGCTTGCTGATGACCAGGCTGGAAGCGTTGGGGGAAGTCTCTTCATGCTCTGCATCCCGCATGCCCAGCTCATGACGTGCATACTCTAACAGAGTATGTTGATACCCCCCTCAAGTGCCCACAAAGGGTTTACCGTGCTGGCGGGCGAAGCGGATGCCGTTGAGCGCCCCTTCCATGCTGATGTAGGGGCTGCCGGGCGCGCAAAAAAGCCCGTCAAAACCCTGCAGCCTTTTTTCGCTATCGTCTGCAACCAGCAGCTGGGGGGGAATCCAGACATGCTCTACCGGCACAGATAATGCGCCAGCTGCATGCTGCAAGGCCTCATTCGTTGCCAGGTGCGAGGCGTTGCCAGGGTTAAAATCGCCAATGATCCCGATACGTAAGGATTGGGGCATAGGTACTCGTCCTTTTCAGTATATGTATTTAGCGGACTTTGTCAATCTAAATAAAATGAAACATTGGGAATTTATGTTAAATGCCGAATTTTGGAATTAGACGCGGAAAACACGGAAAAACAGACACATTTCCACACTACAACAATAACTAGAACAAATGTTTGACATTAAGGGTGGGTTTTGTTATAATTTTTCGGAGAGTATGAGGTGAACCAGGTTTAGAGATTGCTTCACCCGGCTACGCCAGGTTCGCAATGACGTTTGACGTGAAATGCAATTACCCTACATAAAGTTTACTAAATGGACTGATTTGCTCCAATATTTGATATAATCTTTACCTTGACCTGGGTCCCAGCCGAAAATCGTAGGAGTGCAGTATCTTTGAATAAGCCAGACGTTTTTAAAACCGACGCCATCCGCGTGGAAAACCTGAGCAAGACCTACAAAGTGCCTGAACGTGAAGGCGGCTTTGGCGCCGCCGTGCGCAGCTTCTTCGTGCGTAAATACCGCGATGTGCACGCCGTGCAGGGAGTCAATTTTAGTATTACCCCTGGTGAGATTGTGGGCTTTTTGGGGCCGAACGGCGCTGGCAAAACCACCACCCTGAAAATGCTCTCCGGGTTGTTGCACCCCACCAGCGGCAAGTCCCAGGTGCTGGGCTTTACCCCCTGGGAGCGCAAAGCAGAGTACTTGCGCTCCATGACCCTGGTGATGGGTCAGCGCAACCGCCTGTCCTGGGATATCCCCGCCGCCGATTCATTCCTGCTCAACCAGGCAGTTTATCGCTTGAGCGACGAAGAATACAAGCGCACCCTGGCTGAGCTGGACGAGCTGCTCGAGCTGGCCCAAATTATGAAGAAACCCGTGCGCAACCTTTCACTGGGCGAGCGCATGAAATGCGAGCTGGCTGCCGGGCTGCTGCACCGCCCGCGGGTGCTCTTCCTGGATGAGCCGACCATCGGTCTGGATATCACCGCCCAGGCGCGCATCCGTGAATTCTTAAGAGCCTACAACCAGCATACCGGTGCGACCATCCTGCTCACCAGCCATTACATGGCGGATGTCACCTCGCTGTGCGAGCGCATCATCATTATCCACCAGGGTCAGCTCAAGTATGATGGCTCCATCAACGACCTATCGCGCCGGATTGCCCCTTACAAGGTGATTGGCGTGGCCTTGGGCGAGGTGCGGGATTGCGATTTGGGCTGCTACGGCGACCTGATTGAGGGCGAGAATGGCAATGGCAAACAATACATCCAGGTGAAAGCCGAAGAGGTCAACGCGATCACGGCACATATTCTGCAGGATCTGCCCGTGCACGACCTGACCATCGAAGACCCGCCCATCGAATCAGTGATCGAGCGCGCTTTCAGCGAATAAACGAGGCACAGGCAATGTTACGCATTTACCGTCGCATGTGGCAGGTGAACTGGGCCGAGCAGTGGCAGTACCGCGCCAATCTGCTCATGTACCTGCTTTTCTGGCTGGTTTCGCCCATCGTATACCTGTCGGTGTGGACTACGGTCGCCAACAGCCAGGGCAGCGTGAGGGGGCTGACCGCCAACGATTTTGCCACCTATTACCTGACGCTACTGATCGTAGACCAGATAACCAGCGACATCACTATCCACCTCCTGGCGTACAAGATCCAGGACGGCACCCTTTCTGGCGACCTGATCAAGCCGGTGCACCCCATCCTCACCCAGGTACTGGTGAGTAACATCGCTTTCAAGGCGCTTACATTCATGGTTTTGATCCCGGTCTGGCTGATCTTATGCCTGCTCTTCCGCCCAGATTTCAGCGCCGTCACCTGGCAAATGGTATTGCTGGGCATCCCGGCCTCCATCCTCGGCTTTGCCATCAACTTCCTGCTGGGTGCCACGATCACTTGTTTGGCATTCTGGACCACGCGCATCTACTCGCTGTCTGAATTTTATTACGCCCTGATGGTGCTGTTTTCAGGGCAGTTTGTACCGCTGCAGCTCATGCCGGGCGTGGTACAGTGGATTGCACAATACCTGCCGTTCCAACTCAGGCTTTATTTTCCAATCCAGCTCATCCTGGGCAAGCTGCCGCCGGATGTGATTGTGCGTAATTTCATCATGGATGGAGTCTGGCTGGTGCTGGCTTACGCCTTGTTCGCCTTTGTGTGGCGTGAGGGCGTCAAGCGTTTTTCGGCGGTAGGAGCCTAGCGCCATGCACACGCTCAAACTGCTGGCTACCTTCATCAAGGTCAATGTACAGATCATCCTGGCTTACCGGGTGGATACAGCCATTAACATATTCATCAACGGCATGTGGCTGGGCTGGGAGTTGTTCAGCCTGAGCATTATTTTCAATAACACCAGCACGCTGGGCGGCTGGGGGCCGGGTGAGCTGGTGGCCTTGCTGGGCGTGTTCCGCCTGGTGAATATGCTCATGGCAGCCGTCATCTGGCCTGCCACCGAAAAATTCAACGCCAGCGTGCGCGACGGCTCTATGGATTACACCCTGCTGCAGCCCGCGAACAGCCTGTTCATGGTGAGTTTTTCGCGCATTGTGCTGTGGCGGATTTGGGATCTGGCGCTGGGCATCACCCTGATTGCGGTCGGCGTGTCCATGAGCGGCGGCAGCGCCACCCTGATGAGTTTGGGCAGCTTCATCGTCTTGCTTTTCACCGGGATGCTGGTGATCTACAGCCTGTGGATTGTCCTGGTTTCTGCCACGTTCTGGTTTGTCAAATTCGACAACAATGTCACCATCCTGCAGGCTTTGCTGGATTCAGGCCGCTATCCCGCGACGATTTACCCACCCTGGCTGCGCCTGATCGTGACTTTCCTGGTGCCCATTGCCGTAGCCACCACCGTGCCCTTACAGGGGCTGCGCGGCGATTTAACCGCCGGGCAGGTAGGGCTGTTCGTGCTGATCGGAGCAGCCGCCTACCTGATAGCTCAGCAAGTGTGGAAAGCCGGGGTAAAACAGTACAGCGGGGCCAGCAGTTAGTGGAATGCATTGAAAATCGTGATATTTGTGCGCTTTGCGCACAAATATCACGATTTTCAGTATTATTCCCCCCCTTCCCGCTGGGAAGGGGGGCCAGGGGGGATGGAAAAAACAATGCGGAAACATGACGCACCTGAATGTTAGATTCGGAATGCATCATGTAAGCACTAATCATGCCTACTTTTCCGGCATCAAGAATTTCAACGCTGCAGTCTGGTCGACGCAGCTTGTGTCCATACCGGTATCCAGGGAGGTCAACCACTCCACCACCAGGTTACCCGCGCAGGACTCACCGCCAAACACATCATTGCTCAGGCTGGGTATCACCACGTGCAGCGTGTTTTGCAGACCCCACAGGATCCCATCCACCTGCTGCGGCGC
>Ga0153916_10001635_pt1 | contig 16200 bp, 12 predicted proteins | sample Opewatmetagenome_FD_109642 | JGI IMG/M metagenome (GOLD analysis project Ga0153916, IMG submission 109642) | Freshwater wetland microbial communities from Ohio, USA - Open water 3 Core 3 Depth 4 metaG | ecosystem: Environmental > Aquatic > Freshwater > Wetlands | place: USA: Ohio, Lake Erie...
CACGCTGATCTTAACCCTGGTCCGGATCGAGTGGGGAACTCTTTGGTTTGTTTTCGCTTTTCCTCTCATCAACAATCTTCCTTATTTTTTTGGCATTCACGAGAATATCCCCCATGCTCCCGTAGCCCTCGTTTTGTTCCTGGCTTTTTTCTTGGGATGGATGGCAAAAAAATCCTTTTCAGGCTCGCTGCCCAGCTTTCCCGCCCAGCTGTCCAAGCCCCTCGTCCTTCTTTCTTGGCTGATCCTGATCTCCGGACTTGTGACTTTTTGGCGGTATGCGAATTTTCCGCCGTTTCTTTCAGACGGAATCCATGAGCTGATCGTGAATGTCAACGGCGTGAGAGCGGGCGGGGCCGTCATGAGCGATGTCTTCAATTCCCTGAATTATCTGACGGGGTTCTTTTTCCTGTGTATTCTTTTGGACGTTCTCAAGACAAGGGATGATGCCAGAAAATTACTGGTCGGTTTTTCTGTTTCCGCCGGAATCTCTCTGATCTTTTCCCTCTGCCAAAAATATGTTTCCATGCCTCTGGGCAATACGCCCATATGGGTTGGGCTCGGACAGCTGAATTCCACATTTAAAGATCCAAACGCGTTCGGAGCTTTTTTATCGGCCGCCCTGCCCGTGTTCTTGGGAATGGCGCTGTCTTTCCGGAGGCAAATGCGCGTCTTCTTTTTCCTTTTGATGATTCTCTCCTTGTTTATCTTTCCTTCGATTGGTTCTCGAAGCGGCTTCCTGGCCGTAGGCATTTCCTTGAGCATTTTTTGTGTCTCGATCGTGTTTGGCAAAAAAGCGGCTCTCAAAATAAAAATTATCCAATCCTTGGCTGTTCTTTTGGTGCTTGTCTTGATCATTTCTTCACTTTCTTTTTTTCAGGGCCGATCCAGTCTTTTTCAAAGGTTAAGCTGGAACCCCAAGACGACCTCTCAGCAGAATTTTGTGAGCGGTCTATTTACGGGAAAATTGGCGGTATGGATTGTCGCTGGACACATGGTCCAGGATTTTCCCTTCACCGGTGTAGGGATGGGAGCCTATATTATTGAACTCCCGAACTATCTCAAGTCTTTGGGAAGGCCTTCTGAACAAACCGATTCTGCAGAAAACTTTTTCTTTCAGGCGGGCTCCGAGCTGGGGCTGGCCGGGCTTTTGTTGTTTCTCTATGTGTTCTTTGCCATTTTTAAGCAGATGAGGGTCAGCTGGAAGAAATTTCTCCCCGGGGACAAGGATAAATTTGTTATGATCGGAGTTTTCTCCGGCCTCTTTTCTCTCTGTGTAAACTTCCTCTTTCACAGTTATATTGGAAGCTTCGAGGTCGTCTACACGTTCTGGATTCTGGTCGCTCTCCTGTTCATGGGGTCCCCCTCCGCCGACTTGAAAGAGGTCCGCGTTCTGAGGAGGTCTTCCTGGAAGAATGCCGCCGTGATTTTGATCGTCTTCTTCGCCACGATTCATCTCTGGAATTCGATACATTCCCTCTCCCTAAAAAATCAAACTGCCCGGTTCGGCTGGAGTCAGAATTTCGGGCTGTACGGCATGGAAAAGGATCCTAGGGTATTCTCCTATCAATGGACAAAGAAATCCGCCGGTTTAACGGTCGAAAACCTTGGACCCATTCTTGTCATAACCATGAGGGCTTCTCATCCTGATATCGACAAAAAGCCTGTCCGGGTTAAAATATATCTCGGAGATGAGTCTTTCAGAAAAAAGGCTCTTGTCCAAGAGGTTATCTTCACAAAAAAAGACTGGATCAACTTTGAATATCTCATTTCTCCTCTTCCTAAAAGAAAAATATATCTAGTCTTTGAGACAGACCGAGACTGGCAGCCCAGCAAATATCTCGGCCTGCCGGACTCTCGGTCACTGGCTATCGCGCTGGGAGAAGCATGGTTTAAGTATCCCTCCGAAATACCCGGCAAGAAGTTCGACATCCTGGAAACGATCCCTTCTCAAAATTGGCAAGGTCAGTTTAAGGAAAATCTAATTACTAACGGAATGAGCCGGATGAACGTAAAAATCGAGAAAGCCAACTCGGGGCTGCGATTGTGGGTCAAAGGCCAAAAAGCTTTGGGCATAGGACCTTTGATCATCATCCGGCTTGACGGCACTATCATCGGAAAAACCTTGATCATGAAAGAGGGCTGGATACCTTTGATTCTGACACCGGAGATCGGTGTGGGGAAACACGAGGTTGGTGTTGAGTTCACGAATGATTTCTATGCCGGAGAGCTCGGCCAGGACCGGAATATCTTTCTTGGGAATTTAGACATCATTTCTATAGAATAAGATCGCTCTCTTCGAATATTCCAAAGAGTGCTTTTGTTGGATTTCACATAAGATGCTTGACATTGCCCTAAAATTCTATTTAATAATGAGAGATGGATGCTCCAAGAATCATGTAATATAGACTTATCAATCATAATAGTCAGCTGGAATGTTAAAAACCTGCTGATGAGTTGTTTAGAATCAATATTTAATAACGCGAAAGGTTTATGCATAGAGGTAATTGTCGTTGATAATAATTCGTCTGATGGAACTATTGATTGTATAAAAAAGCAATATTCTCAGGTAATAATCATCAGAAACAGCTCAAACAGGGGGTTTGCGGAAGCAACTAATCAGGGCCTTCAGGTCTCACGTGGCCGCCATATATTATTATTAAATCCTGATACAGTGATCAAAGATGATGCTTTGACTAAAATGATAATATTTGCAAATTCGCATCCAGAAGTAGGATTAATTGGCCCACTGCTTATGAGCCCCAATGGTGAGATACAGAAGTATTGTGCGCGTTCTTTTCCACGCCCCTCTGATTGGTTTTGGCATGCCATATTTATTAGTAAAATATTCCCCAAATCTCGCGTGTTTGGAAGGCTCTTTTTATCTTATTGGGATCACTTAGATAGCAGGTGCGTTGATGCAATTGCAGGCGCGGCAATGTTTTTTTCAAGAAAAACGCTGGATGAAGTTGGACGACTTGACGAAAGTCTTCCTATGTATTTTGAAGACCTTGATTACTGTTATCGGATTAGTAAAAAGGGCAAATTGGTCTATTATTTAGCGGAGGCTGCGATAATCCATTATGGAGGGCAAAGCAGTATTCAATTAGCAAATGAAACCAGAATATTGATTCTGGAGGCTTTTAGATTGTTCTTTATGCGTTACGGGTACAGAACTGATGCCTATGTATATCGAGTGCTCGCAATTATCGCGTCATTTACTCGTTTTTATCTCATCGCAGTTATTAAATGTTTTGCCAACATTATCGGTAAAAAAGCGTCGTATTTCCGGAATTATTCTCTACAAGGCGAGTGTATAACTTTTTTATGGGGGCTTAAACTAATAAATAATTCTTCAAGAGCTCAAAGCCATTCTTGGACTAAAAGGTGATTTGTTATCCATGGCTACTATAGAGTCCGCAACAAAGTTCTGGAAACGTATAGTTTAATGGTTCTTGCATTGTTTATATATTTAATAATGAATGCTATTGGGGCTTCGAAACTTTTAGGCAGTCCGAATATCGATGTGGTGATGATCGTTCTGGATTGCACCGTCCCGCAATATGTTAGAGAAAGAGTCCTTTGAAAACGCTGACCTTGGAATCAAGATTAAAAACGAAATTAAAAGAGACGTGGTTATACCCCCGACATATCAGCCAAATATATCTTAGAAAGGCGATCCAGAAGGCAGGTATATATGCTCAAGGCATACTAATCGATGTTGGATGCGGAAACCGGCCATATGAGCCTGTCCTTATAAACCGAGTGAACAGGTATATCGGGGTAGATTGGCCCGTTTCCCCGGAGAAAGCGCACCAAGATATTACCGGCGATGCAAGTAACCTACCTTTTTTTAACGAGGTGGCGGATACCGTTTTATCAACGGAACTAATGGAGCATTTAAAAGATCCAAATCATTTTTTAGCGGAAGTGGCTAGAGTCCTTAGGACCGACGGGTATTTGCTGCTTTCAGTTCCATTCTTAGAGCCATTACATGAAGAGCCAAGAGATTTCTATCGGTTTACCGAATATGGTTTAAAAAACATATTGGATAATCATGGATTTGAGGTAAAACATATATGGGAAAGGGGACATTGGTGGGCCGTCGTATTCGGTTCATTTATTCCCCAAGCATTATTCTCTTACGCGTCGCGTCCGAATAAAAAAGCTAGACTATTAAAAATCCTTTTATTATTACCTGTTTGCGCTTTATCTCAGCTTTTCGGCCATTTTATGGATCTACTAGTAAAATCTGGCGGCAAGTATACCTTAGGGTTTTTTATCGTCGCCGTTCGACATCGCTAGAGTTATTGATCTAACGCTTGCCTCCTAAAGAAATATGTTCTATACTGACTCCCTGAAAAGGTGGACACCTTCTAGAGTTAGAGTTAATTCTTGAACCAGGAGGTGGCGAGATGAAGCTCAGGAAATGGACGGCTGAATAGAAGATGGCGATCGTGCTCGAGGGGATCACAGGCCTAAGATAGGACGCGGGATTGGGGGAGTTGCTGAGACGTGGACCAATATGAAATCGTCGCTTGTAGGTTAAATAGACAAGATATTTTTTCTGGATTGAGCTCTGACTCTCAAATGGTGAGAATGTGCCTTATTTTTCGGGGGTTATTACAATTCTAATGCATGAATTTTCGGAATCCTTTCTAAAGGGCTATTACGCTGATAAGCATGTCCTCATTACAGGGGGATTGGGTTTTTTAGGTAGCAATATAGCGAACAGATTGGTGACACTAGGTGCATCGGTAGTTATATTGGACTCAATGCATCCCAGCTATGGAGGTAACGAGCATAATATTGATCCGATAAATAAGGATAATATTCAAGTGGTCATAGGCGATGTGCGAGATAAGGCGCTGCTCGAAAGCCTTATTATATCAACGGATGTCATCTATCATTTTGCAGCTCAAGTAAGTTATATCGATAGCGCCAATATGCCTTTTGAAGACTTAGAGGTTAATCTCGTTGGTACGCTGAACATACTCGAGTTGTGTAAGCATATTAATCCTTCAGCGAAGATTCTTTTCGCAAGCTCTCGTTTAGTAATTGGGGTGAGCAGCAATCAAATTATCAATGAAGAACATCCTACACACCCACTTTCCATTTACGGAGCGCATAAGCTAGCGGCTGAAAAATATTTTTCGATTTATAATCATAACTACGGGATCCCTACAACAGTACTCAGAATTACTAATCCATACGGCCCACGCCAACAAATTAAGCATAGCAAATATAGCATCGTAGGTTGGTTTATTAGGCTAGCTATGGAAGGAAAAGAACTTACAATATTTGGAGATGGCGGGCAACGAAGAAATTATATTTATGTGGAAGATATAGTTGACGCGTTCATTCGATGTGGTGCCACTCCTAGAACCAATGGACAGCTCTATTTTGTAGGTTCCAAGGAAAATATTGAATTCCGAGAGATGACCAAGCTTGTTATCGAGACGGTAGGCAATGGGACTCTTCGGCATGTGCCATGGCCAAGTAACTATGAACATGTCGAAACGGGAGATGTAAATATCGATACTTCAAAGCTGAGAAAGGAAATAGGTTGGGATCCGCAGTGTTCCCTTAAGGAGGGAATAATTAGGACAGTAGAGTATTATTCCCGGCATTGGCGATATTATGTTAATAAATAAACAAAACCTTTTAATTATCGGTAGTCTCCCTCCCCCTATTGGGGGGGCCACCATACTCTTTGATACAATTATGAAAACTGAAGTCGTGAGGCAGTTTAATACAAAAATGCTAAATTTTCATTATTCTAATACAGTATCTAGCCACGGGAAATTATCGATATTTAAAGTGTTTCGCCTAGTCAAATATACAACAACTTTAATAAGTGTTTTAATCTTCAATCGAATTGACTTAGTTTTCTCTGCCATTCAATTCAACAGAATTGCCTTTACAAAAGACATATTATTAGCGTCCATATGTAAAGCATTCGGGAAAAAAACAGTTGGGTGCGTAGTGGGCATTGGATTGGAAGAATTGTATCTGAAGTCAGGAATTATTCGAAAATATATCATTCAATATGGGGTTTCCTTATTCGATACCTATATTGTTCCCAGCAAAGAATTATATTTACGCTATTTTCCCGCAGACTTGATAAGTTGCGCTAAAATCCGTGTTGTTCCCTTTGGGATATTTACGGAGTCGGACCTCGTAAAAACTGAACCGTTTGGACCATCTGACCATATTCAGGTGCTATATTACAGCCATTTCATACGTTCTAAAGGGATCGATGAGGTCATTGAAGCTATTCCAATAATTATTAAAAAATATTCTAATACAAGTTTCGTCTTTGCCGGCGCTTGGGATACCGAAAACCATAGAAAGGAAATCTTCGAAATTGTGAAAAGGTATGGCTTATCATCGAAAATGACGTTTTATGGTTTGATTACCGGTAACAAAAAAAGGGAGATTCTACTAAAAAGCGATATTTACGTTCTTCCGACCTACTTCGAATATGAAGGTCTGCCGTTATCAATCCTCGAGGCAATGAGTTATGGATGCGCTATCGTGGCAACAGATCATGCCGCGATATCTAGCGTAGTTAAGGATGGGATAAACGGAGCGATCTGCAGACCAAGAGATCCAGAGGATGTTGCCAATAAAATAGCTACTCTTATAGAGAATAGAAGCCTGCTGCTTGAAATCAGGCAAAACAACATTAAGAAATATAAAGAATGTTATACAGCTGAACTATTTGGCAAACGGCTTGCTCAAACGCTCGGCGATATAAGCAACGAAAAGCATTGAATAGATATGCACTATAATAATGTCATAACAAAAGGGGAGATGGCTTTTTATTGTTATTTCTGCTTTTGCGTATAGTGAACATCAATGTGCTTCTTATTGATATGTATAACGTCCGATAAACGCAAATCCCTATGATAACTCCCAATCTTCTATTCGATGATATGAACTTATTCATGACAAGGGATGATTGGCACAGGTACTCTCCAAAGTATTTTTTACAGGAATTCCCATTGTATATCACTCTCGTAGTAATAATATGGACGATCATTGGAGTATCGGATATTTGGAGCAGAATTATTTTGACCCTGAAAATGTGTCTTGATTTTCGAGCGTCATTACAAGCTCAACTACTTGAAGGCTATCACTACAAGTAAAGAATCTGATTTCAGAGCGTACCAAAACAGCGGTGCACATATGAGCCGAGTGTTTATCGGGCAATTTGGGTCTCAGTGTTTGAATTACATTCTTACGGAAGCACTGGGGTGGATTGGTGCTGATGCGATCATTAAGCCAGGGGCGCGCGTGTTTATTAAGCCGAATCTGACATGGCGCGTTCCCACACTTGGCGTTACCGTCACCCCCTCTTTCCTTCGGGCTCTAGTAGAGGTTCTGTTACCAATTACATCGAATATCACTATCGGTGAGTCAGAGGGCGGCCAATCTTGTTTCCGGGCAGAAGATGCTTTTGAGAATCACGGCTTATATGCTCTGGAGAGAGAGTACGGAATAAGAATTGTCAATCTCAGCAAGTGCAGACACGCGGTTGTTAATGCTATCGTCAACCGGAAGCCAGTCACGGTTGAATTACCGTCTCTTTTGCTTCACGAAGTGGATGTATTCATTACGGTGCCTGTTCCCAAAATTCATGCCATGACTGGTGTCAGCCTAGGCTTCAAGAACCAATGGGGATGCTTGGGCGATAAGATGCGAGTGACCCAACATCCGCATTTTGACTCCGCAGTTATCGCGATCAACAAACTGCTGAAACCTAGATTGTGCATCTTCGATGGGAGCTATTTTCTTGACCATACTGGACCAATGATGGGAGAGGCTATTCCAATGAATCTGATCGTTGCAGGCGATGATGTCGGTGCAGCAAGTTTGGCATGCTGTGAGATCATGCAGATCGATCCGATGAGTATTTCGCATCATCGTGTCGCTCGCAACGAAGGCATATTTCCTCGATCGGTAGAGGAGATTCAATTTAATCGAACTCCCCGGCAATTTGCACATAGAAAATTTCGTCTGCGACGCGCAACTATCAACTATATTCATCTGGCCGCTTTTAGAAACGGTCTCATCAATCGGGCCTTCTACAACTCGGTTTTCGCGGACGGCCTGCATGAGTTTCTTTGGCTTATCCGCCGGAATGCGCTCGTCAAACGCTTTTTGTACGGACAGCATGGCACTGGCGAAGCAAATCGGGGCGGCCGAGAGGCATAATGCGTATTCTCCTGTTGAACCACAATGTCGCTTGGTGCGGCGGTACGTTTTATCGTGCCTATCATGCGGGACGCTACTTGGCGCAAAGGGGTCACTGTGTAACTTTATTAACTATTTCTGCTCGTCGTCGCCTGAGATTTTTTCGTGAGGTTAAGGAAGGTATAGAAATCATTCATACTCCTGATCTCTTATGGGGTGTTGGTCGAACAGGTTGGGATCCATGGGATACGCTAAATCGGATTGTCTACTTGAACGGTCAGACTTGGGATATTATTCATGCCTGGGATAGCCGGCCGGCTGTTATCCTGCCTGCGCTTCACGCCCGTCGGCAATCCGGGAAAACCGGAGGGAAACTCGTAATAGATTGGTGCGATTGGTGGGGACGTGGTGGAACGCAGTCCGAGCGTTCCGGTATACTGGTACGGCTCGCCGCGCCCATTGAAACATATTTTGAAGAAGCCTTTCGCGCCCGGGCAGATGGCACGACGGTCATCTCCCAAGCACTTTATGAGCGCGCCCTGAGTCTGAAGGTTCGAGCCGAGACAATTCGGCGTTTGCCACAGGGATGTGACGTGAAGGTACAAAGCGATGGCAACCGTTCGGCGGCACGACAGCGATTGGGGGTGGCTCTATCGCGCCCCCTGATCCTGCATGTTGGAGCACTGACTCGTTCGGATGCGCAGCTTCTGTTCGATTCACTTCGCCTCCTTTTTCACCGCCGTCGGGATTGCCAGGCTGTATTGATCGGCAGAAGCGGTGCCCGGATCCCGGACGATTTAAAAAAAAGTGCCCAGCTTGTCGAAACAGGCTTTGTTCCAGAGACGACCCTGACCGATTACATGGAGTCCTGCGACGCGCTCCTGGTGCCAATGGCAGACACTTTAGCCAGTCGCGCACGTTGGCCTTCGAGAGTCAATCCGTTTCTGGCCGCAGGGCGAGCGGTGGTGATGACCTGTGTGGGTGATCTGGCGGCGCTACTAGAGCGCGAAAAGGCCGCGCTGATCACCCGGTGTGAGCCGGAAGATATTGTAACGAACGTGATTCGCCTATTCAATAATCCTGAGATACGTCAGCAATGCGAGATACGGGCGCGCCATGTCGCTGAGCATATTCTTGCTTGGCCATTGATCGTTTCAAAATTAGAGGATCTGTACCTTATGCTTCGGCCTGAACGGAATATGCTCCATTAACGAGCCACTCGCTCAACCGTTCTGCTCTCGAGAGATGGATTTATCCGTACGATCCCTCGTCGCTCGATGATAGGTAACAACTATGTGTGCCTCAAGGTTGAGAACGACCGGCTCAAAAATCTTAAAAGCTCCGCTAGAGATGAGGCACGGCTTGATCGAACCCGAGCCCTAGATATCGGGGGCGCTTCAATGCAAGCTGTTGGACGTAGAGAGATCATCCAATTACCACGAAAGCGAAGGTGAGACCGCATTGATTGGGTAAATACACTGAAACGTATGCGTCATATTCTCACGGATGCCTCACGGCAAAGATGATTCCGGCAAAATATCATTAGGCTCTTCCGCTACCTTTTTATCAAATTGGGCGACAACACCTCCATAAATGGCCATTAAGAGAAAATTCGGAACTAAAGTCAGACAGGTTTCGCTGGTGACAAAAATAAAATAGGCAATAAAAATTAGAAAAAGCATGAGCCCGCCGAATTGCACGTCTCGAGATAAAGGAGCCCTGCTGATTTTCAATGATTGCAAAAGGGCACCGACGAGGAACAATAGATAGGCGATCCCTCCGATGAGACCGCTGTCAGCGAGAATGATGGCATATTGGTTTTCAACGCCCCGGTATCCTTCAAATTGAGTTGAAGTTCCTCCCAGGGCTTCTTTTTGGATTAAGCCGGGGCCATATCCAAAAATCAAATTCTCTCTAAAAACATTAATGAAAACATTTGTCATTTCGATCCGCACGCGGATGTTGCGAGTCTCTACATTTATGGAGCCCAGCGAAGCGCTCTTTTGAAAGTACTGAAAAATATGAGGAAAGATCACAATAAAGATAACAAGCAAAATCAGAGTTACAGCCGCGACGGGGATGATGACTCTTTTCTTCAGTTTGCTAAAAAAGACGAGGGAAAACACACAAAAAATTAAAGAAACGATAACAGCCCTCGATCCGGTTCCGAGTATCAGGAGGACATAGATGGGAATCAAAACGAGCAAAAGCGGTTTGAATTTTGGCTTATGGGTAAAAATAAAATAAAAAAGGAGAATGAGGAGAATGAGAAAATAGATGCCCGCATAGACAGGATGGCTGATGGTGGAGGCAATCCGGCCGCCCAAGCCAAATCGATCTTCTTGGAAAACCGTCTCAAGATCAAGCGTCAAAGGGATACGCAGGACTTTTCTTACAGAAAAATGAAATGCTATTTCCATCAACCCGAGGGCACTGACGATGATTCCGCCTGCTATGATCGTCCGCGTAATGGTCCGCAAACGGCTAAGGCCTTGGCTTACCAAATAATAAGTGAGCAAAAAGAATAACATCGGCTCGATATAGGTTAGTGCGCGAAATATCGCCTCCATATTTAAAGCATGAAGGGCAGAAATGAGGCTGGCCAAAACAAATAGGCCGAAACTTGTGAAACCGGGCGATCGAAACAGCTTTCGCCAAAAGAAAAAACCCTTTTTATAAAAAAAGAAAAAGCAGAGTGTCACGATAATGAGGCTCATCCGGTAAACAGGTAATTTTGTGATCTCAAAGAGAGGAGGGGTCAGGTCCAGAAAAGGAAGCAAGAAGAGAAATGTCAGCCAGGCTCTTCGGAAGAATAAGACGCTTAAGAGTAGAAAAATAATGCCACAAATAACAAAAAAGGCGATGTCTTTTTCAGGGCTCGGAAGCTGTAGCAATAAAAAAAGAAAAATAACCAGGAATCCAGCTTGAATGACACCGATATAGGAATCTTTGTTTTCTGCTTCCGAGCTTTTTTTCTTTAACGAATTTATGCTCGCGAGAAATGATGTGATATTGTTCACTATATTTTCATTCAGAAACTACTGGGATGTCCTTTGAGGTTAAGGTTTTGAGGCAAACTATAACTCATTGTCAGTTTTTAAATCCGATGAAAACGAGATCCTCACCCATGTTTTTCTTAAAAGGAAGCAGCAGGTTTTCTATTATTTGAAAAGCTCGGGCTTCGATTTTCCATCGGAAACGAATATGTTTTCCCATATATTTTCCTTCACTCTGAACAGCGCGGCTGGCATGCCAAATCCAATGGACGCCACGAGCGGAGGTCTGGAGTTTCTCGATGTGAAGGCCAACCCTCTCAGTGCACCGCCGGAGGGCGCGCTGAGAGAAGAGATAAAAGTGGCGAGGGGGTTCAAGCCCTCTCCAGTCCTTTTTGAAGATTCTATGGCCCAGGCTCTCCATGTTCGGTGTCAGGATAAACAGCCTTCCTCCGGGCTTGAGAATTCTCTCACTTTCTTGAAGAAGGCGAATTGGATTTGCGACGTGCTCAAGGACGTGTCTCATTGTGAGAATATCAAAAGTCTTATCGGGGAAATGGGCTTCCTCGAGAGTGGTTGTAAGCACAGGGACATGAAAACATTCCTGGGCTTTCCTGGCAGCCTCTGGATCTGGTTCAATCCCTAGAATGTCCCAACCGAGATTCCGCATCATGTCTAAGAAGATCCCACTGCCGCATCCGATGTCCAAGAGTTTTCCTTTTTTAAAGCCGCCGACATACATGACGCTCGCTCCCGCTCGCCCTTTGAACGGCGGCAGCAAACCCAGGATTTTGCCAATGAACTTAAAAGAAGAATTGAGGCTGCCTGAGATATTATCGTATCCATAGCTCGTTGCCAACACAGCTTGCAGGAGTTTTTTTCGAAGAGTCGCCAGTTTCATTTTTTGGTCAGTGAGATTATGTGTATAATAGCTGGAATAGATTTTCTCTATTTCTTCAGGAAGGGGACGGGGATTGAGCCAGGCGAGGCCGCACTTCGGGCAGCGAAGGATAGACCAGACGCCCGGTCCACGGAAAAGCTTGTCCCGCACATCTTTGTGGAGAATCAGCCCTTTCTCTCCGCAAAGGAGGCAATCTTTAGCGCTCCGGACACGGACGCCCTCGTTACATGTTATCTCCTCGTTTGAGTTCATTGGCAAAAGCATGATTTTCTATGTCGTAGGTTTTCGGACTTTTAAAAAGATACGAAACGAAAAATCAAAGGATTTCCAAGCGGCGCCGAACAACAAGGCGGTGTCGAGGGTTACGCGAAGTGTCCAGGCTAGTGCGGCGCCAGCGATTCCGATCTCGCGCACGAGAAGCCATAAAAGTCCAATATAGACAGGCAGCTCCAGCAAATGAAATTTGGCAGGGATGTCCGGACGGTTGAAGCCCTGCATGAGGGCAAATGGAATATAAGCTAAAGAGTTGATTAAAACACCAAGAGCTAAAATCTGGAGGACCATCGTGCTTTCCCGGGCAAAATCTCTCCCCAGCCAAATCAAGACAATATCTTTCGCAAAGAAAAGGATCATAACGACCGCAGGCCCGAGGATGAGGAGCAAAGCCTTGACGGAACGGGCATAGATATTTTCCAAATCTTTTTTCGAATGGTTCTTTCCGAGAGAGCTGAAGGCGGGAAAAATGGTTGTCGCCAGACTCAACGGAAGAATCCATAGGCGAGTGACAATTTCATAAGGAGCCGTGTAATAGGCGACGGCACTCATTGTCAGAAGAGAGCCGAGGATAAAACGGTCGGAATAGACGAGGATCGGGCCGACGACATTCGAGATAGTGACCCATCCGCCATAAGTGAGCAGAGGACGGACCAACTTGCGCTGAAAATCGACTCTTATCCTGATTCCGGGGAAAACACGCAGGCAAAGGATAAAATAGGCTCCAGCCGTCGCAAGACGGGCCAGGATCAGCAGAACAATGATCTTCGGGAGATTAAAACCGAGGGGGAGGACGGCGGCCGGAATTAAGAAGTTCAGAGCTCCGGATGGAATTTTGACTGCATTGACCAAATCAAACCGCTGCGCACCCTCTAGCGTCCCCCTCATAACGCCGGTGATGACGACCAAGGGAATGGCCAATGCCAGCAAGTAGAATATTCGATTGGAATCCGAGAGAAGGGCGGCCGGAATGTTCAAGAACTTTTGAACCAAGAGAGGGGTTATGATCGCCAGAAGGATACCGCCGCAAAGACCGAAAAAAAGGTGAAGTCCGAAGGAGGTCCAGAAGAGCGACGGAAGCTGGCTTTCGTTCTCCTTTCCCAAATATTCCGCGACATACTTGGTTGTGGCCCGGGCCAGCCCGAAGTCGAAAAGGCTAAAATAGCCGATAATCGCCCAAGCCAGAGAGAGAATTCCAAAGGCCTCTTTTCCCAGTCCGCGGATAATGAAAGGCATTGTCATGATGCCAACGATGAGCGGCACCGCTTGTCCGACAAAATTGAGGACGGTGTTTCTCGTAAGAGAGGAAGTTAGCGCTTCTTTTCTAGGCATGGGAGCTAATTTGGGCTTAGCGATAATGGGATAACGTTAATTCCTCAAAAATTGAAATTCTTCCGCCCATCTAATCCGGCGCTAGCATCTTAAGCTTTTATTTATAAACAGAATAAGCGACAACCGCTATCCAAGAGTTGACCGGTTCCCATGATCATGGAGGTTATGTCTTCGTGGCTCCTTTGGGACTGATGAATTCAAGGAAGAGGGCTAACATCGTGAACAGGATGAAGCTCAGGATGGCTGTAATGAGGACATTTAATTTCTTCTTCGGCGACACGGGGAAAAGTGAAGGTGTCGGCGCTTTGACCATTTGGGTATAATCAAATCTTCCCTTTTTAGCTTCCAAGTTCTTATTGGAATTTTTTAAAACCTCAATGTATTGCTCATTCTGTTTTCTTTTTGAGTCTAAATCTTCTCCATCCATTTTTTTCAAGCTAATCAGTTCATTGAGAGAATCCAGGTATTTCAAACTTTGTTGAATTTCATTAGAATAAAGGAGCAATCCCAAGCTTTCATTCCCGCTTTTCTCCACTTTTTTGAGGGCGTTGAGCTGTTCTTTTTCAATTGTCCTAATTCTTTCTCTTGTTTCTTTCATTTCTAACAAGATTTCTTTTTCCCTATTCTCGATAATCTTTAATTTATTTTGCAGAATAGCGATTTCTTTGACCGAAAGGTCCATCTTAATTTCGTTTTCCTTTATTTCTGTGTCAATATTGCTAAGCTCGATACGAATCTTCTTGTCCATATTATCTTTCAAACGAAGAGAGAGAGACTGGAGAATGGCTTTGGCCTCTTCCACATTCTTTCCGTTGATGGCGATCCTGACAAGCTTTGTGTCTTTTAAATATTCAGCCTTGAGTTTTGGGAGCTTTTTGATATCGATCTTCAACTCTTTGGCGATCAAATAATCATAGGACTCTTGATTGATTTCCATGGCCACCTGTTTGGGATCGATAATTAGAACTTCTGTAAATTGGCCCGATTGTGTTTGGATAAACAATTTTGCCGGTTGAATAATCATCTCAACCTCCCACGTTGGCGGGAGAAGATAACTCACAGCTCCTGCCAAGACAGCAAGGAGGAAGGTCGGAACGAGGATAAACCACTTTCTTCTCCAGATCGATTCGAGGCGATTTATTAATTCAACCTCGTGTTCTTTCATGATGTACTCTCACATCTTGTTCCCGTAGAAAATATCATAACTCATCTTGGACCTCAAGGGAATTATTTCTTCGGGAAAAACGGGACTCCACGCTCTTGTAATTTTAATGTTTTCTGCGTATTGCCATTAGAAGCAAACGCCTTCAAACTCTTGAATTCAAGGGCTCCTAGAGTCGTTTACTCAAGATAGATCAGCCGGGACGATGAACTACTGAGAATGGGTTAATGGTATCGGATAGCTATATGAACGGCCGGGTCATTGGTGAAGTTATTCGCTTTCCAAGAAATTTTTTTCTGGAAAACGATATAGCTATCCAAAGGAAGCGCCTCTCTTTCTAGGGAAAAAAGTAAATGCCGATCCTTAATTTTTTAGATATATTCATATCGTCTTTTTTTCTATTTATCAATGAAATGAAAGGGAGATGTTCCGTATTAGCGCGACCGGCCCCCTTTGCCGGCCCAGTCGTCCAGGGTTTGCCCTTCGGAAATCATGTCGACTCTCTCCGCGCGGGCGGCTTGGAGGAACCAATCCAGCCATTCGTTACGAGTCTGGGACCAGGGCCAGGCCAGGTTCTTTTCGAGAGCTGCTTTTTGGAGATCGTCCCAGCGGACAAGGACGGCGTAGGCCAGAGGCATCTGGACCGATCGGATCCTCCGGGCATATTCGAGCGTGCCCCTAACCCGATTCTCTGCTTTTTTCAAGAGCGCCCAGGCACGGAGGATGGTATCCAACGATAGAAATTTGGCATCAGGGGGAGAGTAACAGCCCAAGTGGTCTCCGGAGGCCTGGACAGCCCGCTCGAGCGAAGTCATATAATCCGAGACATAACCGGCCGCCGGACCATAATAGCCGCTTAGGAACTCCCGGCGGAGCGTCTGGGGATTCAAGGACGGATTCCAAAGGAGCTTGGCCAGCAGCCAAGCCCGAAATTCCGCCATTTCCGCCCCTGTCGACTGATAAGCGCCCTGTTCGAAGATCCCCCTGACTTTGTGTGTGACGAAGAGACGGATGTTCGGCCCCAGGACTTGATAGTTCGGATGGGGCTGAATGTAGTGGGCGAAATTGGTCGTGTAGTCCCAGATGAACAGGCGGTCGGCGATGTTCGACCAGCCCTTCAGATCTTCAAAAAAGGCTTTATTGCGCTCTCCGTCCAACGGCTGGCTGAATGAGCATTCGATGCTGCAGAGGCGGATGATAACATTCGATCGCGGCCGGGCGAGCCGGGGCGGCTTCCGGGTGTATTGATAGGCCAGGGTATCGATGGTGACGTTGGGAAATTCGGCCTCGATTTCTGAGGCGACGGCATTGACGAACCTCAGCAGCGATCCCGAAGGGCCTCC
>Ga0153916_10001636_pt1 | contig 16193 bp, 12 predicted proteins | sample Opewatmetagenome_FD_109642 | JGI IMG/M metagenome (GOLD analysis project Ga0153916, IMG submission 109642) | Freshwater wetland microbial communities from Ohio, USA - Open water 3 Core 3 Depth 4 metaG | ecosystem: Environmental > Aquatic > Freshwater > Wetlands | place: USA: Ohio, Lake Erie...
GCAACTTTGTCAATGTCATCGTCGCCGGCCAACAATCGGCCCCCCAGTGGCTCACCATGGACCAAGCGGTCAAACACTGCACCGCCGGCATCGGCATCTGGGACTGGGCGAGCAACGATCAGGGCCATGAACCCGATGTAGTGATGGCCTGCTGCGGCGATGTTCCCACACTGGAAACCCTCGCCGCGGTGGAGATGCTCCGCGCGCTTTTACCGGAGCTTCGAGTGCGCGTCATCAACGTCGTCAATCTGATGAAGCTGCAGCCCGCCGAAGAGCACCCACACGGATTGTCGCACAAAGAGTTCGACATGCTCTTCACAATCGACAAGCCGGTCATTTTCGCCTTTCACGGCTATCCCTGGCTGATCCACCGGCTGACTTACCGGCGCAGCAATCACAAGAATTTGCACGTTCGCGGCTACAAAGAGGAAGGAACGACCACGACGCCCTTTGACATGGCGGTGCTCAACGATCTGGACCGCTTTCACCTGGTGGAAGACGTCATCGATCGCGTGCCCCGACTCGGCGCTCGGGCCGCTTACGTTAAACAGTCGATTCGCGACAAGCTGATCGAGCATAAGCAGTACATCCATCGATACGGCGAGGACATGCCGGAAATTTCCCAGTGGCGCTGGGGCGCCAGTGCGCGCGGTCTCGGGCAGTCGCGGTCGGACACGGCCGCCGATTTTTGACCGGTGGACGCGGGTTCCCGCGCACGATGGTAAGCGCCATGGCGGCGCTGATTTGAAGGAAGGGAAGACGCAATGTTTAAGCCCAATGGACAAGGCCCCGATGCGGATGCCGCCCTCGAACGCCGGCTCGCGCGGCTGGGTCTCACCGGTAAGGAAAACGACTGGGCCGATCGCTATCTCCTGTGCGGCCACTTGGAGGATGAGCAAACGGCTCGTCCGCGGCAACGTTTCGAAGCCGTCGCCCGCTTCATCCGCGACTTGCTTTCCCACCGCTGGGTGAAGACCCGCAGGACGCGGGAAAACGCCAACCCGAAGCGGATCTATTATCTATCGATGGAGTACCTCATCGGCCGCGCGCTCAACAACAACATGATGAACCTGGCTGCCGAGCCGCTCGTCCAAACAACCCTGCAGCGCGAGGGATGGGACCTGCCCCAGATAGAAGAGGAAGAGCCTGACGCCGGCCTCGGCAACGGCGGCTTGGGGCGGCTCGCCGCCTGTTTCATCGATTCGCTGGCGACACTCCAATACTCGGCGATAGGCTATGGCCTGCGCTACGAATACGGCATCTTCCGACAGTCGATTCGCAACGGCTATCAGGTGGAACAGCCTGACAACTGGCTGCGGCGTCCTGATCCCTGGGAGATCGCTCGTCCGGACATCGTGTATTCAGTGCCACTCCATGCGAGCTTTGAGTTGAAGGGTTCGACCATCAACATTATCCCGGACCGGCCCTCCACGCTTTTAGGCATCGCCTATGACCGGCCGGTCGCCGGCTACGGCTCCCGCTGCGTCAATACTTTGCGGCTCTGGGCGGCCGCCGCCCCCGAATCTTTCGATTTCGCCGAGTTCTCACACGGCGACTTCGTCGGTGCCGTGATCGGCAACGTTGCGGCCGAGTCGGTAACCCGAGTTCTCTACCCCGACGATTCCACCACGGCTGGACGAACGTTACGGTTCCTGCAGCAGTACTTCATGGTCAGCTGCTCGATCCAAGATATCGTCTCCCGCTTCCGAAAAAGAAACGGCACTGATTGGTCCCTTCTGCCCGAACACGCGGCGATTCAGCTCAACGATACTCATCCTGCCTTAGCCGTCACCGAGCTGATGCGCATTCTGCTCGACCAAGCTTATCTCGGCTGGGATGAAGCGTGGGACATTACCGTCCGCACACTCGCCTACACAAACCATACGTTGCTCCCCGAAGCACTGGAGAAATGGTCCGTCAGGTTATTCGAACGGCTCGTGCCGCGCCATCTCGAAATCATTTACGAGATTAACCGCCGCTTCCTCGACGACGTAAAGCGACGGCGCCCGGGGGACAAAGATCGGCTAAAGCGCATGAGCCTCATTGAAGAAGAGCCCAAGCGAAGGATTCGTATGGCCCATCTCGCCGTGGTCGGCACCCACAGCACGAACGGCGTATCCGAGATCCACACCAATTTGCTGCGCTCGCATCTGTTGAACGACTTCGCCGGCATGTTTCCCGAGCGCTTCAACAACAAAACCAACGGGGCGACGCCCCGGCGCTGGCTGCTTTTGGCCAATCCTCTCCTCGCACGGCTGATCACGGATGCGATCGGTGATCAATGGGTCGCCGACTTGGATCGTCTCCGGGCGCTAAAACCTTTGGCGGACGATCCCAACTTCCGCGCGCATTTCATGCAAACCAAGCGGCAGATCAAGAGCCGGTTCGTCGATTGGCTGAGATCGGCTTTCGATCAAACGGTCGACCCCGACACCATTTTTGACAGCCAGATCAAGCGCATTCACGAATACAAACGCCAACTGCTCAACGTTTTGCACATCGTTGTTTTGTACAATCGGCTCCGGCGCAATCCCAACGATGACTTCACGCCGCGCACCTTCTTTTTCGCCGGCAAGGCGGCGCCAGCCTATCAGCTCGCCAAACTCATCATCAAGCTGATCAACAGCGTCGCCGCCGTCCTCGATGCCGATCCGGCGACGCGCGGCCGGTTGAAGATTGTGTTCCTGCCCGACTACAACGTCAGCCTCGCGGAGCGCTTGATCCCCGCATCTGATGTGTCGGAGCAAATCTCCACCGCGGGGTATGAGGCGAGCGGCACCAGCAATATGAAATTCATGATGAACGGAGCATTGACTATCGGCACGAGGGATGGAGCAACCATTGAGATGGCTAGAGAGGCTGGGGAAGAGAATTTCTTTCTGTTCGGTCTCAGCGCCGAGCAGGTGGCGGAAAGCCGCGGTTGGTACAATCCGTTATGGCACTACCGGAATGAGCCGGAAACGCGCGAAGCGCTCGACTTAATTTTCAATGACCATTTCAGCCGTCACGAGCCGGGAGTCTTCGCGCCGATTCGCGATATTTTGTTTACCCGAGGCGACTACTATATGCACTTGGCCGACCTCAACTCCTACGTCGAAGCTCAGGGTCGCGTCGGAGCGCTCTACGCGGACGCGGAGGGCTGGGCAGAGAAGGCGATCATCAACATCGCCTCTTCCGGCCGCTTTTCCAGCGACCGCACCATCAAGGAATATGCAGCCGAGATCTGGAATGCCAAGCCCTGTCCGGTGCCGTGATCTCTGGGAGAGCGGCTGCTTATTTCTTGAATGCCTTTAAATAGGGTTCCACCTCTTTCAGGACGCGCTGGAACGAGGGCCGTTCGGCGAGGCGGTTCATGTAGGCAACGACGTTGGGATATTTCGTGAAGGGATAAATCATCCGGCAGTAGCCGAGCGCCGGCGCCGCCGCGCAATCGGCCATGGAAAACAGCTCGCCCATCGCCCAGGTTTTGTCGGCCAATTCCCGATCGAGGATGGCGAAGGCGGTGTCGAGGCGCTCCTTAGCCTGCTGGACGCCGTAGGGATCCCGCTGACCTTCCGGGCGAAAGCCGTCGAAGAAAATCTTGACCATGGGATCGTTCACATAGTTATCGAAGAAGCGGTCGCGCATGCGCACCTGGCGCGCCAGATCGGGATCGTCGGGAACGAGCTTCGTGCCGCCCGGACAGTGCCGGTCGATGTATTCGATGATGATGCTCGACTCGGGCACCGACCAGTCTTTCTCCTCGATGCGCAGAAACGGCACTTTGCCCATCGGATAGGTTTTCTTGTACTCCGCCTTCGCCTTCTCATCCATCAAGTTGACGATGACGGGCTCGAAGGCGCAACCCTTTTCGTAAAAAGCCATGAGGGCTTTTTGCGAGTAGGATGACACGGGGTGATAATAGAGTTTCATTGCAGTCGCCTCCGAATGGATGGTCAATCACAAACTGCCAGTTTCCCTCTTTTTGGCGTCGGACAACTTCAACGCTGTTTCCCTGCATCTCAATCGGTTTCCCATCAGGTCAAGTTCCACTCAACCGCCACTGTCTTCTCAACAGGATAATGTCGCCGGCGTTGAAAGCTTCGACAAACAGTCGATGCACGTCATCTGGGGTGATGGTAAACCATCGCGCGCCAACGAAAGTGGATGGCAGTAGAGCCTCATGGTTATACCCCTCTCCATTAAAAACCGCGCCGGATATAGGTATTCGTCAGTTACCCAATTAACACTATATCTCGTTCTGATGTTGCCGGCGAATATCCTGAAACTGGAATCGAGGTCAGCGATTAAGTTGATTGCCGCGCCGTCTTATCGTTCTTTCTGGAGGCTGATTTACGGCGTGACCTGTATGGCGATTCTTCTTCAGCAATTGAAGTGATAAATGCGAACTGCCGTTGCGATAGATATTCTCGGAGGTCTACACGTTCACCCCGCATAATGTGTCCGTAGACCTCTTGCAGTTGTGAGAGAGTATTTTTTTCGCTCAGAAATCTAAACGCCGACGCGGCAAGATATTCCAAGCGGTCATCGAAAGCGATCCATCGCCTCGCTTCGGCCTCGGCGACTTGACCGGTGGTGTTGGAACCAGCAAATATATCCACTACCAAGTCTCCAGGGTCAGTTAAGAATCGAATGAAAAATTCTGGTAGCTTTGCTGGAAAACGAGCAGGATGGCTTTGAACTCCGACAACCTTACATCCGGTCAGATACTGCCCGTTTGATTCGCTATTAGGAATTTGAAGCAAATTCGACGGAATCGCACCGCCGTTGTCTTTGCCGAATCGTGCTCCGATGTCGTGACCAGATGGACGTTCCTTGGGCTTGTAAAATTTGTCTGGGTCTTCAATCAGCTTCTTCATTCTCTCGCTGTACGGAGCCAGCACCTTCGTAACGTCAGCCTTGGGCCATTCAGTCTTGCTGAACCACCAGACCGTGTTAACCGAATCCTTCACCCTTAGCTTTCGCTTGTTCACCCACTCGATCGGGCTCGGCAGTTTTGCCGGGTTGTGCCAAAAAAACTCTTCGGCAAGATGGAAGCCCAGATCATCACAGAATCGAAGTAGGACACGGTAGTTATAGAGACTGCGAACTGGAACTCCCTTTCCATACGCACCGCCAAGATCGAGAACGAAACTTCCATCATTTCTGAGTTTCCGCAGAACGATCTCTGCAAAGCCGGCTAGCCAATCAACGTATTCATGTTGCTCCTTGTTGCCGTATTCTTTCTTTCGTTGAAGCGCGAATGGCGGACTCGTCATGACCAAGTTTACTGAGTTATCCGGGAGCTGTTTTAGCAATTCTCGAGAGTCGCCACAAAACGCAGCGCCCAACCCGGTAACATAGGCCGGCTCGATATCAAGTCCGATTCCACTCATCGACGTTACTTATAGTGTGTAGACCTTAAGAAGTCAATCCAATATTTTTTGACCTGTCATGAGGAAACCAAGGGATTCCCAAAATTTGCGGATGGTCTTCGCTCGTAACCTGCGTGCTATCCGCCAGACACGAGGTATCTCTCAAGAAAAACTAGCTGAACTAGCCGGTCTTCACCGGACTTACGTCAGCTCTGTCGAACGGGGTCAGCGGAACATATCAATCGATAACATCGAGCGTTTAGCTCATGCCCTTTCCATAACTCCCCTAGAATTGGTGAGGGAGAGCAAATAATGCTGCGCGCTCACCGGGACTTAGCAAAACTCGAAAAGCTATTTCCTTACATACAACGATACCAAGAACTCGCGTCGCGCCACGGCATCAACGATATTTTCCAAGACAATGGCGGAAAACTCCTGCAGGTGCTTTTGACCTTGGGGCTTCGTGTGATTCCAGGCCGTGAGGGGAACGATGCAGTTGACCTGGACGGGAAAGAATATGAACTTAAGTCCGTCAATATTGACCTAACCCAAAGCTTTTCGACTCATCACCACATGAATCCAGTCATCATCAGAAAATATCGTAAAGTTGATTGGATCTTCGCCGTGTATCGGAACATTGAGATTCAAGCAATCTATCGTCTCACCCCACAGGATTTGGAACCATTCTATAAGAAATGGGAGTCAAAGTGGCACGCCGATGGTGGTAAGGACATCAACAACCCGAAGATACCCCTGAGTTACGTCGTCAAGAACGGCGAATTGCTATATGGGGTACATCCAACCACGCGGTCTTCAAAAAAAGGAAAGATGGATACCTAACTGTGAGTAACCTCGGTCAGCCGCTACCGGCTTGAATCGAAACTTGCGAACTCCGGGCCGCATTTTTTCTGCCTGATCTTTGACACTTCCCGTCAATTAACCTTCACCGCTTAAGCCGTTGACGAAGCGCAAAGCCAGCCAGCGCAACAAGAACAGGCCCCAAAATACTCGCGAGCATGTGAACTACCCATCCAAAACCTTGCGGTGTAAATTCTTTCCCGTTGAGATGAAAAATAGTCTGGAGACCGTATAAAAACGCCCACCCAAAATCCGATAACGAGGTCGTTGATAATGGAACTACATTGGTCCCGTCCTTAACAACTAGCCCACCGACAAGAACCAGTAGACTAGTATATAACCAAAGCCCCAAGAACCAGAGGAGAGGTTGACGGTAACTCTCCCCATACATAGCAAGTAACTTATAAAGAGACAGCAGAACTCGGAGATCGACGCGAGTCTCGGTATTCCTAAGACGCATTTCTTTTTCGCCGACGTGAAAATGCCCTGCCCGCTCGAAATCACGTCGATTTTCATAGTTCTGTTTTAGCTGCCTATAAATATCCTCTACGTAAGCCCATTGATTCGGTTCACAAGCAAGTTCGTCACAAATTCCATCCCTATCCCCAATTATAGACCACTTAACTCCGATGAACTGAATCTTTCTTACATCGGCTCCCAAAAATCGACACCGACTCAGATCAACTTGAACGAATCTTAGTGCTTCATCTGTAGAAATAACTTTCTCAAAGTTGGTTTCCCCCAAAAAGACAGAATTCCCGTTGCCGCCGGAAAATATTGTTCTTTCTAAAAAGCTCGCGCCAGTAAAGACTGCCTCTTCGGCAAAATCCACGGCCGCGAATTCGCACTCGTTGTGAAAAACAGCGTTAGAAAATTCTGCGTTCTTCATAAAGATAACACTGTTAAAGATCACTCCATTTCCGAACCTCACACTACTAAAAAGAACGGGGGCTGAAAAGATAAGATGAGGGAAGAATGCAACGTCTGCGAAGTGCGAATCCGAGAAATTGGCTTCTCCCCGGAACTCAGTCTCACCAAATCTAGCAACTCCTAAAAACTGCACAGCGCAAAACTCAGCGCTTCCCTCAAATTTGGTTCCTGTAAAATGAACTCTAGAAAAGGTACTATCCCAGAACGTGGCATTCCCAGTGAAAACAGCCCTATTGAACCACGCAGTCTCCGCAAAGGTCGTACGCTGAAAATTGACATCCTCTGTAAATTTAGAACGCGCAAAATTTGCGCCTTTCGCGAACGTCGCGCCGTCAAAGTTTGAACCGTTCATGAACTCCGTCCAAGAGAAGTCGGCCCGTTCGTTGAAAGTGTTCTGAGTGAAATCCATCAAGTCAGGAAAAACCATCCGGCCAAAATTCGATGCCCCATGTTCCCTTTGACGATGGGCATCGAGCGCTTTGGTAAAAGACATTCGGCTTTTGTAAGGATCAGTCGAATGGAGGATACACAGGTCGCCCTCGGTTAAGTTCGGGTCATCTACTTCACAAACTCGGAAGTGTTTGCACTTACCCATTGTTACCATTCAACCGGAGCTGCTTATTTTTAGGCAAAATTATAATAAAGGGCGGACAAATAACTACCTCTTTCAGCTCGATTGATGTTGCGAATTTCAGATGATCGCCGTCCGCGTTGTAGACGGCGAGAAGGATAAACAGCTTTCAGCTCGATTGATGTTGCGAATTTCAGATGATCCCCTTCTCCTTGAACTCGGCGAGCTTGGCGTCGTCGTAACCCAGCGGCTTTAAAAACTCGGCGTTGTGCTCGCCCAATTCCGGCGGCGGCGCGGGATAGGGATTTTTCGTGTCGCTGTAGCCGTTGGGAAAAGCCACCGTGCGAATCGTCGGCTTGTCCTTGCGCTCGATCTTGATCTCCAAACCCATATGTTTGATCTGGGGGTCTTCGAATACTTCGAGCAAGTTGTAAACCGGCGTATGCGGCACGTCGTTGGTCTCCAATTGCTCCATCCAATGGGCGCGCGGTTTTTCTTTGAAAAATTCGGCGAAGACTCGGTTGAGCTCGTTATAATTCTTGCGCCGGTTCGGCCGCGTGTTGAAGCGCGGATCGTCGATCACTTCGGGATGGCCGGCGGCCTTGCACAGCCCTTCCCAGAATTTTTGCGGCGAAGAGAGATGAATCGCGAACGGCAAGCCGTCGGCACCGCTGAACGCGTAAGTCTGCGACTGCATCGGCCGGGTATACGGACCCGGAATCCTGCCGGTGGCCAGCGCGTCGGTGGCGGGGGCGATCAAGAAAGCGAGGATCGAGCCGGCCATCGTGATATCGACCTGTTGGCCCTTGCCGGTTTTGGCCCTGGCGGCGATGGCGCCGAGCACGCCGATGGTGGCGAACATGCCGCTCAAGCTGTCGGCGTAATTGGGGCCGATGGGGCGCGGATTTTTCGCGTCCATCAGAAGACTGAGCATGCCGCCGAGTCCCTGGCCAACGGTGTCATAGGCCGGCCGCTTGACGTAAGGACCCGTCGGCCCGGTGCCGGTGATCGAGCAGTAGATGACGCCGGGGTTCGTTTTGCTTACGGTATCGTAGTCGATGCCGAGTTTTTTCATGACCCCCGGCCGGTAGTTGTCGAGCACCACGTCGGCCTTTTGGGCGAGGGCGAGAAAGATTTGTTTGCCTTCGGGCGTCTGCAAATTCAACGTGACGCTCTTCTTGCCGCGGTTGTAGGCCCAGAAATTCGGCTGATCGCCGCCCAGGTCCCAACCGCGAAAGGGGTCGCCGCCCTGCGGATTTTCCACTTTGATAACCTCGGCGCCCATGTCCGAAAGCAACATCGCGCCGTAGGGCCCGGAAATAAAATTGCCCAACTCCAAAACTTTGATACCGTCCAAACAACCGTTCATTTTCTTTCTCCTTGCTTGGTGATTTTCTTTGCTGAATAAACTTCTTCAAGCTTAGATGACGCCTTTCTCTTTGAACTCGGCGATCATCTTGTCGCTGTAGCCGAGGGCGGTCAAGAATTCCCGGTTGTGCTCGCCGAGCTCCGGCGGCGGCGCCGGATGCGGCGAGCGGGTAACGCTATGTTCGAGGGGAAACTTGACGGTGCGGATCGTCGGCTTGTCCCGCCGCTCGATGGCGATCTCCAGCCCCATATGGCGAATTTGCGGATCTTCGAAAACCTCTTTCAAGTTGTAGACCGGCGTATGCGGCACGTCGTTGGCTTCCAGCCGCTCGATCCAGTACGAGCGCGGCTTGGTTTTGAAAAACACGCTGAAAGTTTGGTTCAGCTCGTCGTAATTGGCGCGCCGGTCCGGCCGGGTCTTAAAGCGCGGATCTTCGACCAGCTCCGGATGCTCGACCGCCTTGCACAATCCTTCCCAGAATTTTTGCGGCGAAGAGAGATGGATCGCCAGCATCGCGCCGTCGGCGCAGGCGAAGGCGTAGGTCTGCGACTGGCGCGGCCGGGTGTAAGGGCCCGGCACCGGTTTGCCGGCGAGCGTTTCCGTCGCCGGGGCATTCAAGAAAGCGAGTATCGAGCCGGCCATGGTGGCGTCCACCTGCTGCCCTTTGCCGGTCCGGTTCCGCGCCATCAGCGCTCCCAACACGCCCAGCGCCGAAAACATGCCGCTCAGGCAGTCGGCGTAGGCCGGCCCCACCGGCTTGGGGTTTTGCGGATCCATCAAGACGCTCATCATGCCTCCCATGCCTTGGCCGACGGTGTCGTAGGCCGGCCGTTTGACATAGGGCCCCGTCGGGCCGGTGCCGGTGATCGAGCAGCAAACGATCTTGCCGTTGATCTTGCGCAGCGCTTCGAAGTCGATGGCCAATTTTTTCGTCACGCCGGGGCGATAGTTGTCCATCACCACGTCGGCGTTTTTCACCAAACCGTAGAAGATTTCCTTGCCTTCGGCGGTCTGCAAATTGAGCGTCACGCTCTTTTTACCTCGGTTATAGGCCCAAAAATTCGGCTGGTCGCCGCCGAAATCCCAGCCGCGAAAGGGGTCGCCGCCTTGCGGATTTTCGACTTTGATCACCTCCGCGCCCATGTCGGCGAGCAACATCGCGCCGTAGGGACCGGAAATAAAATTGCCCAACTCCAAAACCCTGATGCCCTCTAAACAGCCGTCCATTCTTTTTCTCCTTGATGTTTACTTGCCGTTCTTGCTTACCGGCCGCTTGTTCGGATAAGGAATTTCATATCTCCCATTTCGCCGGAGAACAAGATGGCTCCCCCTGCACCGGTCACCGACACCCTCGCGCGCTTTGTCGCGGCTGCGCCTTTCGCCTCGATCTCCGAGCAGGCCCGCGCCAACGCCAAGATGCATGTTCTCGACACCCTTGGCGTCGCCTTGGCCGGCGTCTCGACGCCGGCCGCTGAAATCGCCCTCGCTTACTGCCGGCAACTCGGCGCGGCGCCGGCGGCTTCGATCTGGGGCAGCCAGGCGAAAGCGGCCGTCACCACCGCGGCTTTCGCCAACGGCCTGTTGGCCCATGCGCTCGACTTCGACGACTGGGACGCGTTGATCCACCTCGGCCATCCGAGCAGCATGATTCTCGGCGCCGCCCTGCCGCTCGCTGAGCAACTGGACGCGTCGGGGAAGGATTTGCTCAAGGCCTATGTGCTCGGCGTCGAAGCGATCGCCAAATTGTCGGCCCATTGCCCCAACGTGCAGGCGCGCGGCTTTCACAGCACGCCGGTCTGGGGCAGCCTCGGCGCCGCCGTGGCCTGCGCCAGTCTGCTGCGCTTGGAGCCCGCGCAGATCAAAGCCGCTCTGGGCGTGGCCGCTTCGGCCGCCGGCGGCATCCAGCGGCAACAAGGCTCGATGGTCAAACCCTTTCACGCTGGCAACGCCGCGCGCAACGGCGCCGAAGCCGCCCTGCTCGCCGCAAAGGGCTTCACCGCGGACGCGGCGATCCTCGAAGCGCCGCGCGGTTTCTGCGACACCTTTTTCGGCCCCGGCGCCTGCGACTTTGAAAAAATGATCGAAAACCTCGGCCGCCCCTTCTTTCTCGAATCACCCGGCCTGGGCTTAAAGCTACACCCGTGCAGCGCGCCGCAATTTCTCGCCGCCGACGCCGCGCTTCATTTAAAGCGGGCGCACCGGATCGAATTCGCCGACGTCGCGAGGATCGAAGTGAGCATCCCGCCGGAGCGCTACCAGCGCCACTACCACGCCGAAGTCAAAACCGGCCTGCGCAGTAAGTTCGCCGTCAACTATGTCGTCGCGCTCTGTGTCTTGGAGGGCAAGCTGGAGGTCGATACTTTCACCGATGAGAAAGCCAACCGACCTGAAGTTCAACAAGCGCTCGGTAAAGTGAGCGTCATCGTCGACGAAACGATTCCCGAACCCGGTCCTTTCTGTCCGGTCGCTGTGGAATTGAAAAACGGCACGCGTTACAGTCACACCGCGCGCATCGCCAAAGGCGACCCGCGCAACCCGATGAGCGAAAGCGAAGTCTTGGAGAAGTTCCGCAGTAACGCGAAATCCGTCATCTCGGAGAAACAATCCGAGGAACTGATCGCAGCGGTGCAAAACCTTGAAGCTGTCGACAATGTGAGCCGATTGGTTTCCTTGCTGCGGCCCGCTTAGAACCTCTCCCTGCCGCGCAACACCAGAATAGCGTGCTCGAACTGCTTACAGATATACTTCGTCAGGCATATTGAAGTCTGCGCCTTCTTTCGCCAATTGCTCTTGGAACATCTTGCGGATATGCGGGTCCTCGTCACGGTACTCGATGGTATGGCCGCCCTGTTTGATGTCGAGATTCAAACCCCACCAATCTACGCCGGGGACACCCTTGACTCGCTTGGGATAGCCGCCCAGGAAGGCCAGCACACGCAACGGTTCTTTGGATGCGCCAAAGTGGCCGTGGAACCAGCCGGCATCGCCCGGGGCAGCGCTGACGATGCCGCCGGGCTTGTAGTCCTGTCGCTGGACCAATTCGCCCTTGCCGTCCGCCCAGGGCGTCGTCCCCGCTTCGCCAGGCCAGGTGATGGTGTAGCCCTTGCCGCCCAGACATAGCAGCACCGGGCCGGCTTCATGGGCGTGACATCGGGAGTAGCGGCCGGGCGCGTATTGGGCGATGAACCCCTGAAAACTATTCGCGGACAGGCTCCAAAAGAAAGTTCGGTGACCCACGCCGCGCTGGCCATCCAACGGCAACTCCACATGGTCCGCGTCTGGGATAATATTACCGTAGTTGCGCGCGCGGCCGTGGCGCGGATCTTTTCCGAGCTCGGTATGCGCTTTGAAAAAATCCGCGCTGCCATCGTACCGATCCTTGAACTGGTACGGATTATTGAACAGCGCGTCCTGACTCCGGTACAGGTGGAAGATCGGCGGCGCGTTGGTCACGCCGAGTAGCAAGGCCGGGCTGGAGGTTGCGTTGACGATGCGGTGCCAGGTATTCAGCGGTGGCGAGAAGAGGCTGCCCGCCTGCCACTCGAAGGCCTGCTTCTTGTTAGCATCGTCGCCGGTCCAGATCTCCGTCGTGCCGCGCCCCTCAAGCACGTAGAAGATCTCCTCGTACATGTGCTTCTCGGCAGTAATGGCGCCCGCGCCGGGCACCTCAATCACGTAAATTCCCTGGAGCCCGCCGCAGCCGTTGAGCTCGATGAACGCGCCCTGAGCGCCCATGCGCTTCCATGATGCCAAAGTCAGCTCGCGGATGTCGTAGAATCCCACCGTGCCGCGATGGATGGGGAGATTTTGCTCCGCCATGTAAACCTCATAGGGAGAGGCCGGCCGCACCCAGCGCTTGGTACCGACGAAGTCTTGCTCCATACTTAATCGCCTCCTTCGATTGTCCAGTTTGTTGCACTGAGGGCAGGCTCAGTGAATGCGTTTATATCCTCCGCGCATTGAGGGTTCCACCTTTTGACAGATGCTACCATTGGGCATGTGGGTGAAAGCAAACGAATTGGGTGTCGGAAACTCTGGAACGGGCGAGGGAAATCGAACCCGATCAGCTTTGGATGCCCCAACGTGGCGCCAGCTAAGAACGAATCGGGATTAGAAGACAGAGTTTGTCGGTCTAGTTAACAGCGTCGCCCTCCGACAAATATTGCCCAAGCCACTGCTTGCTCCAACCTCTCCACAAGTTTGATAAGATTGTTATGTCAGACACCGGTAAGGTTTAATTTCTAAAGGAGGCACATCAACTCAGCATGGCGCAAAAATTTTACGTGGTATGGTCAGGACGGCAGACCGGTGTATTCACGGATTGGGCGAGCACTCAGCGGGCCGTGGACAAGTTTGCCGGGGCGCGCTTCAAATCTTTCCCGACCCGTGCCGAAGCCGAGCAAGCCTTTGGTCGCGGCGGCTACGCAAGCATTCCGCCCAAAACGGCCGGCAGGCAAAAAGCCAGCACACCCGACAGCGAACGCAGTGCCGCCCATTCCTCTCAACAGTTCGATGTCAGCATTTATTGCGATGGTGCCTGCGAGCCCAACCCCGGCAATGCCGGCTCCGGCATCGTGGTGTATCGAGCCGGCCAACTCGCGCAATTGTGGTTTGGCCTGTATAATTCCCTGGGGACCAACAACACCGCCGAACTGAACGCGCTCTATCACGCATTGCGCATGGCCGAAGCAGAAATCACGATCGGCAACACCGTCGAGGTGTGCAGCGACTCGGCGTACTCCATCAACTGCATTCGCAGTTGGGCACCGAGCTGGGAAAAGAAAGGCTGGAAAAAACCTGGCGGGGAGATCAAGAACCTGAAAATCATCCAGGACTGTTACGCGATCTACCGACGCATCGAAGAAGAGCTGACGCTCACCCACGTCACCGCCCACGCCGGCACCGAAGGCAACGAACTCGCCGACCGCATGGCCATGCTCGGCGCGCAGCGGAAAGAAGAAGAACTGCGACCGTATCAGGGGAAAATAGATATTTCGACGCTGCTCAAGATGCGTGCGGGGTGAATAAGAAAGCGTTGGGCAGAAGGACGCTTGCGTTCCGCATGATTCCAACCGACTGGACAGGCGACCGGAACCGATTCCTCGGAAAAATTCACAACTCCGCTATGATTCTAGACCCTTAATCTTTTGTTCTGTCCTATATGCGTAGTTGTGGTCGCGTTGTAGGGGAGGTTGTTGACTAGCTGAAATTATACCGAAGCGCCCCGCCTATTCTGAAGCTCTGAGGGGAAGATATTCCACTTGAACAACAGCGTCCGTGCAGTTGCCTCTCAATTCGCCAAGGCGGTCGTAGGGCAACTCGAAGGGGAGTCTTAGGGCAGGGATGGACATTGGCCCCCGGTTGGGCTATGAGGCGATTAAATTAGCTGCTAATATATACAGGGTCAGAAGTGATCTCTCGTGCTGCAACGTTGTCTGGTGGCTCGTGAGAAACCCAATGCTGTACGTAAGGAGGCGTCCATGCGCATCATAGACACCCACTTCCACTGGTACCCGCGCTCGGTCTTCGAGATGCTGTGCAAACGCACCGACTACCCCCGCGCGGTCCCGACCACTAGAGGCGGATACCTCGTGTCGCCGCACGAGGGCGCGTCGCGCTCTGATACTTGGGCCGACTGGTTCGACCTCGACGCGATGCTCGAGCACATGGACAAGGCCGCGGCCAAGATCGGCTGCGACTTCGGGGTGGTGTGCACCACCGGCCCCGGCGGGGCGTTCTTCTCCGAGACCGACGCCACGCATGGCCTTGCCGCCGCCCAGATGTGGAACGACGAGATGGCGGACGCGGTTGCCCGTTATCCGGGCAAGGTCTGGGCAACCGGGGTAGTGCCGTTGCAGGACCCGAAGAGAGCCGTGGAGGAGCTCGAGCGCGTGATGAAGTTGGATCTCGTGGGAGTCAATGTTCCGGGGACCATCGGACCGCGCGGGAAGATTCCCATCGACCATCCGAGCCTGGAACCCTTCTACGACCGAGCGGAAAAGCTCGGCGCGATGCTGTTCCTGCACCCGACCGACGTGGTCTTCCCCGAGATCTGCGACGGCAAGGACGGCGCGCTCTACAACAGTCTCGGCAAGATCATCGACTTGAGCATCGCGATTTACCGCCTCGTGGTCTCCGGCATAATGGAGCGCCACCCGGACCTGAGGGTCTACGTCTCGCACACGGGGGGCGCCCTTCCCTACCAGTCCGGCCGCATGGACAAGAACTCGAAGGCCGCGAATCTGCCGCGCGCGCCGAGCGAGTACCTCAAGCGCATGTACACCGATACCGTGCAGCCGCATGCCCTGGGAATGAAATTTACGATCGACTACTACGGCGTCGACCACGTGATGTTCGGCGACGACTATCCCTGCTGGAACCCGGAGGCGGCGCTCGAGGTGTTCGGGGAGATAGGGCTATCGGAGGAAGACCAGCGGAAGATCCTCTACGATAACGCGCGGCTCGTCCTCAATCTGAAAGAGCCGCTGCCGGCCAAGCAGGCCGCGTCCGTCTGAGAGTGACAGGAAGTCGCTATTTGACTCCGCTCGAAGCGCCGGATTTTCCCCGGGAAACAAAGTACGTTGTTGACTAGCTGGAATGACGCCGAAACGGGCGCTCCATTCTTAACCTCTAAGGAGAAGCGATGGGCGGGATCGGTGTCAGGGATCGGGATCGGTGTCAGACATTTAGTTATTTATCTATCACGGGGTTTGACCGATTCTACGTTCAACAAGAAAGATAAATGCAATAAATAAATGTCTGACATCTCTCCCGTCGGCACCGAAGGCAACGAACTCGCCGACCGTATGGCCATGCTCGGCGCGCAGCGTAAAGAAGAAGAACTGCGACCGTATCAGGAAAAAATGGATATTCCGACGCTGCTCAAGATGCGGGCGGAGTGAATAAGAAATGGGGGAAATGGAAATGGGGGAAACGGGAAACGGGGGAAACGGGGTCAGACATAACAATCACTACAATCTTGACAGGACGAGCGATTCTTGATACTTCTCCCGCCATGGCCCGCCGTCCCAGAGTCTTTGCGCCAGGTCTGCTTTACCACGTCATCGTGCGCGGCAATCAACGACGAAAAACGTTTCGTTGCGACGACGAC
>Ga0153916_10001637_pt1 | contig 16192 bp, 11 predicted proteins | sample Opewatmetagenome_FD_109642 | JGI IMG/M metagenome (GOLD analysis project Ga0153916, IMG submission 109642) | Freshwater wetland microbial communities from Ohio, USA - Open water 3 Core 3 Depth 4 metaG | ecosystem: Environmental > Aquatic > Freshwater > Wetlands | place: USA: Ohio, Lake Erie...
CGTCTCGCTCCTGCTGTTCATGGTGAACCTGCGGATGGTGGTCGCCGGCCCGCTCTACGAGGACGAGCAGGGCGACGACAAATGGGCCGAGATCGGGGCCGGGGCGATGACCGGACCGCTCGACCCTAAAGTCGGCAGCGGAGAGCTCGACAGCGCCCACCGCCTCGGCGAGCGGATCGCCCGGCTGGCCAAGAAGCTCAAGCGATCGTGAGCTGTCCGGCAGCGTGTCTGAGAAGGGCCTTCAGCTCTCAGCCATCAGCGGTCAGCCAGGTGTTTGCACGGCGCGGGTCGTGATCCCGGCGGAGTATTGCGTGGGCGTTTGTGGAACTGAAAGCTGATAGCTGACGGCTGACAGCCCGCACGAGACAGCGCACCGCGCTTTTCCTGACACGTTCTGCGAGCCCCGCGGCACTGGCGGGCGTTCAGCTCGGCGAGTCGAGGTAGGGGTCCTGGCCCATCTGGCGCTGCATCTTCTTTCGCTGCTTCTCGAAGTACATCAGGGCGCGGCGGTCGCGGAAGTGGCGCCGCTCGACTTTCTTCTGGGCCTTGCGGAACAGCCGGCCGCAGCCTTCGAGGGGCCCGTCGCCGGCCTGCTTGCCCAGGGCCTCGAGTTTCCTCGATTTTTTCGGTCCGAGGCCGGAGAACAGCAGCTCGTCGTCCAGCGCGAGGTACTGGCGGTGGGTGCCGGGGTCGCCTTGGCGGCCGCAGCGGCCCATGAGCTGGCGGTCGATGCGGGCGGAGTCGTGCATCTCGGTGCAGATCACGTGCAGCCCGCCGAGCTCCGCCACGCCATCGCCCAAGCGGATGTCGGTCCCCCGGCCGGCCATGTTCGTCGATACGGTCACCTTGCCCGGCAACCCCGCCCCGGCCACGATCTCCGCCTCCTCCTCGATGTGGTGCGCGTTGAGCACCTGGTGCTCGATCCCCCGCGCCGCGAGGAGCCGGGAGAGGTGCTCCGACTTGTCGATCGAGCGGGTGCCGATCAGGAGCGGCCTGCCCTGGGCGTGCAGTTGGGACACCTCCTCGACGACCGCGGCCCACTTGGCCTCCGCCGTGCCGAAGACCAGCTCCGGCAGCCCGAGGCGGATCAACGGGCGGTTGGTGGGAATCAGCACCACGTGGCAGCGATAGATCTTCCGCAGCTCCCGGGCGGAGGCGGCGGCGGTCCCCGTCATGCCGGCCAACTGCTCGTAGCGGAGGAAGAAGTCCTGGACGGTGATCCGCGCCGCCTGGCCGGTGTCGACCGTCACCTCGACTCCCTGCTTGGCCTCGACGGCCTGGTGGATCCCGTCGCGCCACTTCCGCCCCTCGGACATGCGGCCGGTGAACTCGTCGACGATCACCACCTCGCCCTCGACGACCACGTACTGCCGGTCGAGCTTGAACTCCCGCTCCACCTTGATCGCCCGCTCCACGTACTGGTAGATGTGGAACATCCCCACCGTGTCCATCGCCTCGGGCTTGGCGAGCTGGCGGACTTTTTGTCGTCCGGCGCGGCTGAGCTCGACCGTCTTCTTGTCGTGGTCGTAGTCGTAGTCCACGTCCTCGACGAACTCCGCGGCGATCTTGGCGCTCCACTTGTAGCACTCCACCGCCAGCCGCTCTTTCTCGGTCGGCAGGGCGCTGATAATGAGCGGCGTGCGGGCCTCGTCGATGAGGATGCTGTCGGCCTCGTCGACCATGGCGAAGTAGGCGTCGCGCTGCACCGGCTTCTCGTCGGCGCCGGCCTGCTGCCCGAGCATCCCGCCCAGCAAGTCCATCTGCCCTTCCCGGATCCGGCGCAGCAGGAGCCGGTCGCGGAGAAAATCGAAGCCGAACTCCTTGGCCGTCCCGTAGGTCACGTCGCAGGCATAGGCCTTGCGGCGCTGCGGCTGGGGCATCTGCGTCTGGATCACGCCCACGGAGAGCCCCAGGGCCGAGTAGACGGGCCCCATCCACTCCGCGTCGCGCCGGGCGAGGTAGTCGTTGACCGTTGCCAGGTGGCACCCCCGACCCACCAGGGCGTGCAGATACATCGGCAACGTGGCCGTGAGCGTCTTCCCCTCACCCGTCTGCATCTCCACGATCGACCGGTGAAACATGGCGATCCCGCCGAGGACCTGGACGTCGAAGTGCCGCATCGCGATCGTGCGGCGGCCCGCCTCGCGGACCAGGGCGTAGGCCTCCGGAAGAAGCCGTGCCAACGGCTCGCCGCTGCGTGCCCGGTACCGCAGCGAGAGGCTCCGCTTGCGGAGGTCGTGGTCGCCGAGCTGCTGGAGCCCGGGCTCCATGGCGCTGATCTTCGGCAACAGCCCCGCCCAACGGGCAAGCCACAACTGCGATAGCCCGCCTGAGAGCATGCCAAAACGGCCGTCGGACGAGGTGAGGAAGCGAACCACGGGAAATACTTCGTCTGAGGGGTGCCCTGTGTTGCAGGAAGCGGGCAAGCGGCTCCCATGCCTCACTATTATAACCCGTTGCCCGGCTTCTTCGGCGGGTTGGCGCTCGGCGGAGGGTCGATTTGCGGAGGTCTGCCCTATTTTGGCTCGGGCAGATCGGAGATGTTCACCGGCCTGCCGGGGTCTGACTGCGGCGGCCGGGCGTCGGGTCGTGGGGTGGGGTCGATCGGACGCGGCGCGCTCCGCAAGGGGTTGCTGTAGTCACGAGGCCCGGGCTCGATTACCTGGATCACCCGATCCCGGCCAGCAAGCCGGTTCGTCCCGGTCGCCCCATTGGAGGCAGGGCTGGGCTGGCCATAGCCCCTGCCATAGGGCGACGCCACCCCCGCTCCGCCGACGCCACCTGGCGGCTGATTTGCCGCAGGGGCGTCCGATCGCAAGGGGTTCATGGGTCTACCGGAAGCCCCGAATTGTCGGGGTGGATCGGAGACAACCCTCGCGGCAAAGGGAATGGTGATCCGGTCCCCCTCGCCGGTTGCCGCGGCTGGTGCCGAGGGGGAGCTGGGCGAGAGGCTTGAACTGGAGTTTCCACTGGAGGGGGGAGAGGGATAGACGCCGTAAGGCTGGGCCGGCCCGGTTGTAGGTGCGGGTCGCGATTGGGGTGCCGTCCACGTTGGCGAACTGCCCGAACCCGGGCCAGGAATCGCCGCCGGCAGTGCATTCGCAGCATTCACCGAGGAGGGGGATGCCGACGGACCAACTCCGAGAGATCGGCCTCCTGCGCTTTGGGCTTGTCCGGTAGTTGGAGGCAAGGACCCTGGCTGCGGTGGGGATGCGCTAGCACCTGGCGAGTACGCCTGCAGGGGTGGGGCCTGGGTTGTGGATGGGGGTTGCGCGAGGCCAGGTTGCGGGTTCTGCGAGTAATACGGGCTTCCGGCCGGCTGCGCTGAGATTGTACCCGTACGGGGGGGTTCAATCCGGGACCGGCCCAAGAATGGGTCCAATGCGCTCGTCGATCCCCCCGAGCCCTTACAGCCCGACAACACGATCAAGGCGACCAGCGCCACCAGCGGCCGCTTCATCAGGCAGACTCCTTCCCGCCTTTCCCCGCAGGGTCTACTCCGAGGGTCTACTCCGAGGATCTACTCCCAGGGGGACCGTAGGTTAGCGTTTTCCTGGCCTGTGTCCAGACCGATTCCCGCCGGTGTGGCCCGGCTTAGGGGTGCGAAATCGCGGGCGCTGGCGCGACCACCAAGTCGGCCCCGCTTTGCTCCGTTTCCCGAGGCGCCCTCGCTTTCTCCCCTCGAACCCCGCTCTGGAGGACGTAAGGGTTGTCGATCCTCAGGGGGCCTCCAGTCCGCGGTTCTGGCTTCGCTTGGTTTGCCGCAGTGCCCGCGAGATACGGGTTGGAGATCGTGAGCGGCCCGGCGGCAAGCGGTGCCTCGGGGCCTCGAACGTCCGGCAGATAGGCAAAGGGGCTGTATCCATAGGGCCGTGAGACCGGGTAGCTGTAATACACCGGGGGGAACAGAGCAAAATAGGGAATCCGCTCTTGCTGGTAGAACCACGGGGACCACCATCCGTAGGGCCCAGCGCCCCAATACGGACCGTAGCCACCCGAGGTGAACACCCAGCCCTCACCGGCCGCTGCAACTGACGCCATCAACACGATGCACACTACAGCCAAAAAACCCAGTTTCACCCTGTCCATTTCTGTGTCCCCTAAGTCAAGTGGTCCTTGAAGTCTCCCTATGCTATCCAGGCTAATCCGATTCTCATCCGTTACAACCAGGAAACCCAGGAAAAATGGACGGGCCGCCGCTTGGCGGGGTGCATGAGCCCTCCACCACCCTCCGCTTGGCGGGCCTAATGCACACGCGCTGCCCCAGCTCCAAACCCCAAACGGTTCGAGCCGCAAGACTCACACGTGGACTGACGCAGGCAGGATGCGAGGTTCAAGCGCGGCCCGGGAACCTACTGGGCGGGCGTTACAGGTCTGCTTCCCGCTCGGCCAAGGGCGGGACCACCTCGGGGATAGGAAAGGGCTCATCCGTCCCGGGCGTTTGCGGCACCTCATATACGATGTCCCCCAGGTCGCTCTTTGCCACCGCAGGTCCGCAGCCAGGCACCGCGATCAGGGCTGCGAGGAAGCCGAAGAGAACTGCCAACCATCGTCGCATCGAAAGGAACTCCGCAAAACGGGCCGCAGCGGATACAATTCGCCGAGACGTCTCAATCTCCTCTTATTCTACTCAGCAGGCCGGTACAGCGAAAGCCTCGCCCATGTCTCCCCACGCACTCACGGCCGCACTGAAAGACGAGGCCCATCGGCTGGGTTTCGAGCTTTGCGGCGCGTGTCCGGCCGTGGCGCCGCCCCGTCTGGCACGGTTCCAGGCTTGGCTGGCCGCGGGGCGGGCGGGCGAAATGCGGTATCTGGTCGACCGGGCGGAGGCCTACCGGCACCCCCGCCGCGTGTTAGATGGGGTCCGCAGCATCCTGATGCTCGGAAAGGCATACCGATCTGTCGAGCCCGAAAAGGCAGGGTCTGGGGAAGGCCGGGTCTCTCGCTACGCCTGGGGGCTGGATTATCACTCTTGGGTCCGGAAGAGACTCCGGCAACTCGCCGGCCTCCATCGCCGCTGTGTCCCTCAGGCCCAGGTTCGCGGGGTTGTCGACACGGCCCCGCTCTTGGAGCGGGACTTTGCCCAACTGGCCGGGCTCGGCTGGATCGGCAAGAACACCCTCCTGTTGAACCGCGCGTGGGGAAGCTGGCTCTTTTTGGCGGCCCTGCTCACCACGGAGCCTTTGGAGTACGACGAGCCCTTCCGGGGAAATCATTGCGGCACCTGCCGGGCGTGCCTCGACGCTTGTCCCACCGGCGCACTGGTGGCTCCCCATTGCCTGGATGCCCGCAAGTGCGTCAGCTACCTCTCGATCGAGCTGGGCGGCCCGATTTCCCGGGAGCTTCGCCCGGCGATGGGCGACTGGCTCTTCGGCTGCGACGCCTGCCAGGAGGTCTGCCCCTGGAACCGCCGGGCGGCGGTTTCCGGCGCGGAGGCCTTCGAGCCCCTCCCGGGCATGAACCCGGTGAAGCTCTCCGAGTTGCTCCTGCTGGACGACGATGGGTTCCGGCTCCGGTTTCGGGAGACGCCGCTTTGGCGCCCTAGGCGCGGCGGGCTCGTGCGCAATGCCGCGATCGTGCTGGGAAATCGACCCCACGAGCCGGCCGTTTTAGGCCTGACCCGTGGTCTGGGCGACGCCGAGCCGCGGGTGCGGGCCGCTTGCGCGTGGGCCCTGGGGCGCCACGAGCACCCTTCGGTGCGGCCCGCCCTGCGGCAGCGGCTGGCGACGGAGCCCGACGCCGAGGTCCGCCGCGAGATCGAGCTGGCGCTGGAGAACTCGCGCACCGCTGGCACGCCCTGAAAGGACGCCATCGAGACGTCGGAGCGTTCGCAGGATTCACTCTAATGCAGAAGGGTGGCACGCCCTGAAAGGGCGTGGTCGAGACGTCTCAGACTTTGGAGTATTCACATCATCGTACTCGACCATGGATGCACCCACGCCCTTTCAGGGCGTGCCACCCCGTCCGCCGTACCAGCGATCCAGGACTTCCCACCACTGCTCGGGGCGACGCGCGGCGGCCAGCGCGTCGCGGACCTGCTCCGGCTGCGGGTGCAGCCGCGAGTACTTGATCCCGAACTTGCCCATCACCTGGCAGGCCCGCGTCGGTCCATAGACCTCTTCGGCCAGCCGGTAGTGCTCCGCGATCAAATGGCGCTGCTCGTCGAGGGTCGGCGGAGGGGGGAGCGGACGGCCGGCGAGCAAGGCCCGGACCTCCCGGAAAATCCAGGGATTGCCGATCGCGCCCCGGGCGATCGTCACCCCGTCGACGCCGGTCTGGGTCATCATGCCGAGGCAATCCCGGGCGGTGAACAGGTCGCCGCTGCCGAGCACGACGTGCCGGCCGGCGTGCCGTTTGACTTCGCCGAGGAACTCCCAGGAGCTGCGGCCTTCGTACTTCTGCACCACGGTCCGCCCGTGCACCGTGATGGCCGCCACGCCCAGGGCCAGCGCGCCGTCGAAGATCCGGAAGAACCGCTCCCGGCTTTCCGCGGTGTCGTCCGTGCCGCGGCGCATCTTGAGCGTCAGCGGCACCTGCGGCGGCAGGGCCTCCCGCACCCGGGCGACGACCTCCAGCGCCCGGTCCGGCCGGCTCAGCAGATAGCCGCCGCGGCAGCGGCCCAGGACTTTCTTCACCGGGCAGCCGAAATTGACGTCGATCACGTCGAACCCGGCCTCGACGAGCCTGACGGCGGCCGGGGCGAAGGCGTCGGCGGTGCTCCCCATCAACTGGGCCCCGGCCGGATGATCCTCGTCGGTCACCCGAAGGTAGCGGCGAGCTTTCCGGCCCTTGGCGACGTTGACCACGAACTGATCGAGCATCGCTTCGGCGACGGCGTACCCTGCGCCGAGCCGCCGGGCGAGGAGCCGGGTCGGCCAGTCGCTGTAGCCGCTGATGGCCGCCAGGGCGACGGGAAACTCGATCCGCACCGGCCCGAGCTGGACCGGCGACACCTGGAAACCAACCGCCATGAGTCCTCGATCCCGCCTTGAGCGAAGATCCCGGCACACCGCCCTGCATCCTACGCCGCTCGGCATCGGTTTCCAAGACGCTGCCGCACGCCTTCGGCGTTGCCGCTACACGGCTGCTCGGCGAAGCCGCAGCCTCTCAGCCCAGCCAGCGGGCGACGTCCTTGGCCGAATAGGTGATGAGGATCCCGGCCCCGGCGCGGCGGATGGCGATCAGGGACTCCAGCACGACGGCCTTCTCGTCGAGCCAGCCCTTGGCCGCGGCGGCCTTCACCATGCTGAACTCGCCGGAGACGTTGTAGGCGGCCAGCGGGACGCCGGGAAAGCGGTCGTGGACCTGGCGGATGATGTCCAGGTAGGCCAGCGCGGGCTTGACCATCACGATGTCCGCCCCCTCGGCCAGGTCGAGCTCGACCTCGCGGAGGGCCTGGCCCGGCGGCGAGGCCGGGTCCATCTGGTAGCTCCGCCGGTCGCCGAACTGGGGAGCGCTCTCGGCCGCCTCGCGGAACGGGCCGTAGAAGGCGCTGGCGTACTTCGCCGCGTAGCTCATGATCGGCACGTGGTGCAGTCCGGCGGCGTCGAGTCCGTGGCGGATGGCCGCGACCATGCCGTCCATCATGCCGCTGGGGGCGACCACGTCGGCCCCGGAGCGGGCGTGCGCCACCGCCTGGTGGCCGAGCATCGTCAGGGTGGCGTCGTTGTCGACGTCGACCCGGCCCGACGCCGCGCTCAAGGCGCCGCAATGGCCGTGGCTCGTATACTCGCAGAAGCAGACGTCGGTCACGACCAGCAAGTCGGGGGCCGTTTGTTTCGCCACGCGGACCGCTTGGGGAATGATTCCCAGACCGCTCATCGCGTCGCTGCCCCGGGGGTCCTTGGCCGCGGGGATTCCGAACAGCAGCACCCCGCCGATTCCCAGGTCGGCGACCTGGCGGATCTCGTCGGCCACGAGATCGGTGGTCATCTGGAAGTGGCCGGGCATCGAAGCGATCTCGTGGCGGATCCCTTCCCCCGAGCGGACGAACAGCGGCAGGATCAACTGGCCCGGGGAAAGTCGCACCTCGCGGACCAGGCCGCGGACGGCCGGGTGCGACCGCAGCCGCCGCAACCGCGTCGTGGGGAATCCGGGCGGCACTCGGTGGAGGGGAACGCGCATGCCGATCATCTCCTTCTTTCGGGTCAACGTTTGTGGCTCGAGGAGGGCGGTTTCGGTTCGGGGCTCGAAGGCGGAGGTTCCGCTTCGGGGTGGGCATCGGGCGGGGGAGATTTCGCTCCCGCGGCCAGGGCCGCTCGGGCCTGGGCCACTGCCTCGGCGGCCCACGGCTTGTCCTGATACAGCTCGATGAGCCCCTTCAAGATCGAGCGGGCGGCGTCCGGGTTCTCTTGCCGGATTTCCTCCGCCCGCCGCAGCCGTCCCTCGAGCTCCTCCCGCGAGTCCTCCGACGCCGCGGCAAGCTGCTGGCTGAGCCGCTCGTATCGCCGCCGGGCGAGCGCGAGGCACTTGCCGGCGGGGCCCGACAAATCGGTCCGATCGCCGTACAGCTCCACCAGCGCCCGCAGCTTGGCCAGCCCCCGCTCCGGGTCGATCGAGGCATAGTTGATGGCCTCCAGGTAGGCCCGCTCGATCGGCAACAATTCGGTCACCTTGGCCATGCTTCGGGCGCGAAGCTCGAACTGCCGCTCAAGGCGATAGAGCTCGATCTCCCGCATCGACTCGCGGAGTTGTGCCGAGCGGGGATCGCCGGCATAGCGCGTGAGAAATTCCTCGATCGAATGCTCCGCCTCCAGCAACGAGTCGATAGTTCTGTCCTGGGTCTTGGCGGCGATCCGGCCGAACAGGGCGTCGGCCGAAGGAGGCCGGAGGAAGTACCAGGCCGTCAGGGCCACGGCAACCAGGCTGCCCAGGAGAACCCAGGTCTGCACCGAGATCAGCGCGGGATGGGCGGAGGCCGCCGGCTCGATCGCGTCCAGCTCGTCGGCGCCCACGGCCACGAACCGGCCGGTCTTGGTCCGGTTGCCGGGGACGGTTGCCGGCGCGGGAGCGCGGGAAGGGGCCTCGCCCGCCACCTCGTAGCCCGCGAAGGCCGCAGTCGCCTTCGTCTCGGGGAGTCCCTCGGAGGCCGGCCCCGGATCGGCCCGCAAGGTCGGTTTCCTGCTCCAGTCTCCCGGCAACTGCGTGGCGGTCCTGCCGAACGGCTTCAGCGGATCGCCGAGGACGTGGGTGGCGGTCTGGCCGGGGGGAATGCTCGCGGAGTTCTGCACGATCGGGGTCTCTGTCCCCTCCGGCGGCACTCCCTGCGACGGGCCCGCAAACTGCGGGCGGGGAGCTTCACCGCCGCCCCCGAGACCCGCCGAACCGGCGGCCGGGCCGGCCTCACCCTCGTGCTCTAATTCCCGAAGCGCCTCCCGCTCATCGGTATCTGGCTCAACCGACAGGGCGGAGAGCATCGCTTCCAGCCGCCGAGCCACCAGCGTCGCATTGGTGATCCGCTTGTCCGGGTCCTTCTCCAGCAGTTGCAGGATGATCTGCTCCAATTCGGCCGGGACGTTGGCCGCATAACGGCTGACCGGGTCGGGTGGGACCTTCCGGTGCTTTTCCAGCATCTCCAACAGCGACTTGGCGCGAAACGGCGGCCGCCCCGCCAGAAGACAGTAGAGCACTCCCCCCAGACTGTAGAGGTCCGCGCGCGGAGTGACCGGGCGACCCTCGGCCTGCTCCGGGGCCATGTATTCCGCCGTCCCCAGGACGTTGCCCGCCGCCGTGATCCGCGTATTGCCGAACAGCCGGGCAATGCCGAAGTCGGAGAGCTTGATCCGGCCGTCCCTGGTCAACAGCAGGTTGGCCGGCTTGATGTCGCGGTGGATCACGCCCCGATCGTGAGCGTGGCGCAGCGCGCGGCAGGTGGCGATCCCAATCTCGGCCACCTCGCGCCACTCAAATCGCCGCCCCCGACGCAGCTCGTCCTCCAGGCTGCTCCCGTCCACCAGCTCCATGGCGTAGAAAAGCCAGTCGCCTTCCTCACCGAATCCGAACAACTGAACGATGTTCGGGTGGTAGAGCTTGCGGAGCGTCTCGATCTCCGCCTCGAAGCGCTGGCGGAAGTCGGGTTCCTGGGCCAGGCCGCTGGCCAGGATCTTGATCGCTGCCGGCTCATCGGTCTCCGCGTTGATCCCCTCGTAGACCGCCCCCATGCCGCCCCGGCCCAACGGTCGGACGATCCGATATGGCCCGAGTTGCTCCGGTCTCATGGGTCGTGCCTCACACCAGTCCACTCCCCTCCATCGTAACGATTACGTGTCCCGCGGACTACTCGATCGGCCACCCGTGGCGGACCACCCAGTGGAGGGGTAGTTGCGAGGGGATTCGGCTGACAAGATGGTCTCAAAGCGTGTCCGAAGAGGCGTGGTGCGGCGTGTGTCTCGGGCTGGCTATCAGCCGTCAGCTATCAGCTTTCAGCTTCACAAACGTCGAGGTGACAAGCGGTTAGGAACACCGCCGAGGCCGTGCAAGCACACGGCTGACGGCTGATGGCTGAGAGCTGATGGCCCTGTTTCTGGAGTTGCTGGGGAAAAAGGGACTCCTCGTGGCACCATGCGGACTACTCAATCTGAACAAGCCGCCGGGGATGACCTCCCGTCGGGCGGTGGACATCGTACAGCGACTGGGGCCGCGGATCAAGGCAGGCCATGCCGGCACGCTCGATCCGTTGGCGTCCGGGGTCCTGGTGGTCTGCGTCGGGGCGGCGACCCGCCTGATCGACTACCTCCAGCGGATGTCCAAGTGCTACGAAGCGGCCTTCCTGCTGGGCCGCCAGAGCCCCACGGAAGACGTTGACGGGCCGGTGACGGAACTGCCCAGCCCGCCTGTCCCATCCCTGGATGCCGTCATCGCCGCGGCGGGCCGGCTCACGGGCGCGATCGAGCAGCGTCCGCCGGCTTTTTCCGCCTTGAAGGTCCAAGGCCGCCGGGCCTACGATCTGGCCCGAAAAGGGCAAAGGCCCGATCTCGCCCCTCGCACGGTCATGGTCTATCGCCTCGACGTGGTGGCCTACGCGTATCCGGAGCTGCAAGTGCGGGTCGAGTGTGGCTCGGGGACCTACGTCCGAGCCCTTGGGCGGGACCTGGCCGCCTCGCTCGAAACGGCAGCCGTCATGTCTCGGCTGGTTCGCACGGCGGTCGGCAGCTTCCGCCTTGAAGAGGCGGTGTCTCCCGAGGCGCTCAGCGCCGAAACCTGGATCGGGCACCTCCTCCCGCCCGTGCGGGCCGTCGAGTCCCTGCCGCGGGTCGAGCTGACACCGATTGAGTTGCAGCACATCCGCGCCGGGCGTACGATCCCAAGAAGGGCCGACGGGCCGGAAGGGAGCGAGATCGCGGCGGTCGATGCCGCCGGGCGCTTGGCGGCCATCCTCGTTCCCCGCGGACCCGGGGCGTGGGGGCCGGTCCGGAACTTTCCCATCGAGGAGCCGATGCCGTGATGGAGCATCCCACCCGACGCGACCTGGGCCCAACACTTTGGCTGTCTCGCTTGGCACGGCGCGACCGGCTATCATGAAAGCCGCTTTGCCGCAGGCAAGCTTGGACCACCCGCGTGAAGGAGTCGATCATGTCGAAGCTCGACCGAGAGCGAACCCGCCCGCGGGCGTCGCGGCGGGATTTCCTGAAGCGTTCCACCGCACTGGCCGGGGCCGCCGTGGCCGGGGCGCTGAGCCCCGAACGGAGTGCCCACGCGGCCGGCAGCGGCACGATCCGCATCGGGCTGATCGGCTGCGGCGGCCGGGGAAGCGGGGCCGCCGTCAACGCCATGAACGCCGGCAAGGAAATCAAGCTGGTGGCCCTGGCCGACGTTTTCGAGGATCACCTCCAAGGCGCGCGGCGGCGGCTGAAGAAGGAGAAGCCCGACCAGGTGGCCGTGGACGACGATCACTGCTTCGTCGGCTTCGACGCCTACCAGAAGCTGATCTCAAGCGGCGTCGACGTGGTGCTGATCGCCGCCGCCTCGCACTTCCACCCCATGCACCTGAAGGCCGCGATCGACGCCGGCAAGCACGTCTTCTGCGAAAAGCCCCACGGGCTGGACGTCCCGGGTCTGAGAATCGCGATGGCCGCCGCCGAAGAGGCCAAGCGCAAGAAGCTCAGCCTCGTCTCCGGCCTCTGCTGGCGCTACGACCCCGGCGTCCGCGAGGCGATCAGACGGGTCCACGACGGGGCGATCGGCCAGCTCGTCGCCATCCAGGAGACTTACATCACCACGCCTTACGGGCTGCGCGAGCGCAGGCCGGGCTGGACCGAGATGGAGTACCAGCTCCAGAACTGGTATCACTTCAACTGGCTTTCCGGCGACCAGACCGGCCAGCAGTTGATCCACAGCACTGACAAGTCGTCCTGGGCCTTGGGCGACAAGCCTCCTTTGAAAGCCTGGGGTCTGGGCGGCCGGCAGGTCTGCACCGAGCCCAAGTACGGCGACCAGTACGACCACCACGCGGTGGTCTTCGAGTATGCAGGCGGCGTTCGCGTCTTCGGCTTCTGCCGCGACATCCCCGGCTGCTACAACGAGACCTCCGACGTGATCTTCGGGACCAAGGGACGGGCGATCCTCCCCAACAAGCCGCGGATCGAAATCGATGGCAAGACCACGTGGGCCTACAAAGGCCCGCCGGTGAGCATGTACGACATGGAGCACAAAGCACTCTTCGACTCGATCCGCTCCGGCAAGCCCCTGAACAACGCCGACTACATGTTCACCACCACGATGCTGGCCATCCTCGCCCAAATGGTCTGCTACACGGGCCAGGAGATCGCCTGGGAGCAGGCGATGAGCTCGCAACTCGTGCTGGCCCCCAAGACCTACGCCTGGGACGCCGAGCCGCCCGTCAAGCCCGACAAGGACGGCCATTACCCGACCGCCATGCCGGGGATCACGAAGTTCAGCTAGAACATCTCGATCATCTGCTCGCCGCCGTGTTCCGGGTTGCCGATGAGCTTTCGCCCGGTGGGATCGACGACGAAGTCGAGCAGTTCCAACGGCACCTGGCCGATCAGCACGGGGCAATCGTCGGGAAGCTCCATGACCTCCACCATACAGTCGCGGCCCTGCACCTTCAGCCGTACCGGCTCATAGACCCCAAAGGACAACGTTCCGGCCGCCGTCCGGACCAGGCGCGTGCGAAGGCGCATCAGGCCCAGTTGGGCGACCAGCCGGCGCGGCAGCGAGAGGGCAGTTGCGCCGGTGTCCACCAAGGCATCCGAGACCTCGGCCGCGCGGACCTTCTCCGGAGGCAACTTGCCCCCTTCGGCTTGGAGCGCGTCCTGGAGGTTCTCCACACGCGCGGCAACCACCACTTTGCCCATCGTCACGATCTCCATGAGGAGTCTCCTCGAAGACCTGCGGCACCGCCACGGAAGGGGGGCGTAACCGAATCCACTTCTTGCCACCCTTCATCGTTGGCACCACCGGGCGGTGTGTCAAGGGCGTTTCCTCCGCGTGCGACGCCCTGAAAGGGCGTGGTGGAGTGTCGCCTTTCGCTCCGCGAAAGCCGCGTCCTTGCGCGGAGCGGAAGGCCAAGAGAAGGCCGCTTTCGCAGAGCGAAAGGCGACACTTGTTGATTCGCGGGTCCTAAGGATCCCAGGGAAGCGGAATTGCCGCCATTGCCGATCGCAGCGATTCCCCGTAGTTGCGGGTCGCACCGGCGGCAACGGCGCGCCGCGGGCCGCAGGTAAGGGTTGCGCCTGCTCTGGCGGTTGCTCATCACCTGCGCCCGTGGCAAGGGGAAACGGGTAGCGATAGCCAACTGGCGCCGCAGCCGCGCGGCGGCCGATGCAGATATCAGCAGCAGGAGCGCTTGCGCGCAGGAGGGCACGGACGGGCCCGGGTTAAGTGGCACCACCGAACGCCGCGCCGATGCTCGAACAACGTAACCTGAAACTCGACCTGCTGGCCCTGGGACTGCTTGCCTTGGCGATCTTCCTGGGGGCCAGCCTGCTGAGCTACGACCCGGCCGATCCGCCGAGCCGACTCATGTATCCCGGGCATACGGAGACGGCCAACCTCTGCGGCCGCTCCGGGGCCCTGGCGAGCACGCTCCTGTTTAGCGGGCTGGGAATCGGCGCCTATTACCTCCTGGTTTCCGTGGCGGCGCTGGACGCGATCCTTCTGGCCCGCCGCCGGGTCACGGCCCCGTTCCTGCGGCTGTCGGGCTGGCTGTTGTCGCTGGTGGGGCTCTGCTCGCTGGCGGCGATGGCCCTGCCGGGGCTTTCCCCCGGGCCGGTCATCGGCTCCGGCGGATACCTCGGGGCGGCCGGCCGCGGGCTATTGGAGCGGAACTTCGCCGCCATCGGCGCCGCGATCATCGTGGTCAGCCTGATCCTCGGCGGACTGCTGCTCTCGACCGACTACCTGCTGCTGAAGGTCCTGGCCTGGACGGTGGGCGTTCCCGCCAAGAATCTCGGGCGTGGGGCGGTCCGCGTGGGCATGGCCTACGCCAACAAGGTGCACCGCCGGCGGTCCGATCTCGACCCCCCCGCCGAGCCCGCCACCGACGCGGACGCGAAGACCGACCGCTCGGTCCGCGTCACCGGCCCCGCCCGCGAAGACGCCCAAGACAAGCAAACGGACGAGGAACAGCAGCGCGGCCCTTCGCTGCCCGCGCCCGGCGTCCCAAACGGCCCGTCCGACTCGTCCCCGCGGATCCGCAAGCCGAGGAAGGGCGTCCGCGGGGCGGCGCTCGAGGCGATCGACGCGGACGCGCAGAAGGGGCCCGCCGACTACGAGCTCCCCTTGCCGGACCTCCTCCTGGAAAGCGAGCCCTTCCGCTTCGAGGAGCACGAGAAGGAGGTCCGCCGCAAGGCCAAGATCCTGGAGAAGACGTTTGCCGACTTTGGATTCAACATCCGGGTGGTGGAGATCCAGACCGGGCCGGTGATCGCGCAGTTCGAGGTCGAGCTCGAGGCCGGCCTGCGGCTGAGCCGGATCACCGGGCTGGCCGACGACCTCGCGATTGCGCTGCGGGTGCCCAGCGTGCGGATCGTGGCCCCGATCCCCGGCAAGAACACCGTCGGCGTCGAAGTGCCCAACAACGAGCGGCAGTTGGTCCGCCTCCGCGAGGTCATGGAAGAGGCCGGCAGCAAGGCCCTCTCGATGCGGATCCCGATCTTCTTGGGCAAGGACGTGGCGGGCAACCCGATCGTCGTCGATCTGACCACGCTGCCGCACCTGCTGATCGCCGGGCGGACCGGCACCGGCAAGAGCGTCTGCCTGAACTCGATCATCGTCTCGATCCTCATGACCCGGCGGCCCGACGAGGTCCGCACCCTGCTGGTCGATCCCAAGATGGTCGAGCTCAGCCCCTACAAGAACATCCCGCACCTGATGCACCCCGTGGTCACCGACATGCGCAAGGCCGAGGCGATCCTCGCCTGGGCGGTCGACAAGATGGAGGAGCGCTACCAGCTTCTGGCCCGGGCCGGAGTCCGTCACGTCAGCGTCTACAACCAGTTGGGCGAAGAGGAGCTGATGGAGCGGATCGGGCCGGAAGACGACCTCCAGCGGAGCGAGATCCCCACCCACATGCCCTATATCGTCATCGTCGCCGACGAGATGGCCGACCTGATGATGACCGCCGCCAAGGAGGTGGAAGGGCACATCATCCGGCTGGCCCAGAAGAGCCGGGCCGTGGGGATCCACCTCGTCCTGGCGACCCAGAAGCCGACCGTCGACGTGATCACGGGCCTGATCAAGTCGAACCTACCCGCCCGGATCTGCTTCCAGGTGGCCAGCCGCACCGACAGCCGCGTCGTGCTCGACGAGATGGGGGCCGACAAACTGCTGAGCAACGGCGACATGCTCTTCCTCTGGCCCGGCACCAGCAGCCTGCTCCGCGGTCAGGGGACTTACGTGAGCGACGACGAGATCAACCGGGTGATCGAGGCCGTGGCCACCGCCGAGCCCCAGTACGTCAAGGAGCTGGTGCAACTGAAGGCGAGCGAGCCGGAATCGGACAGTCGCCCCCTGCAGAGCCGCGATGAGCTCTACGAGCAGGCCGTCGACCTGATCGTCCGCGAGGGCCGCGGCAGTTGCTCGCTGTTGCAGCGGGCGCTGGGGGTCGGCTACGGCCGGGCCGCCCGCCTGATCGACTTCATGGCCGAAGACGGGATCGTCGGCCCCTACAACGGCTCCCAGGCCCGCGAGGTGCTCATCTCGCTGGACCAATGGGAAGCGATGCGGGGGC
>Ga0153916_10001638_pt1 | contig 16191 bp, 14 predicted proteins | sample Opewatmetagenome_FD_109642 | JGI IMG/M metagenome (GOLD analysis project Ga0153916, IMG submission 109642) | Freshwater wetland microbial communities from Ohio, USA - Open water 3 Core 3 Depth 4 metaG | ecosystem: Environmental > Aquatic > Freshwater > Wetlands | place: USA: Ohio, Lake Erie...
GCAGCTTGCCCCAGACCGCAGATAGATGCATCCATCATAGCCGTGGAGAGTTCCTCCAACAATGGCTTGTCCCATTGGGGTTTTTCCATCAGGGTGGCAGCTTTGGCGGTGCCGACGCGGCATGGTGTGCATTGGCCGCAGGATTCATCTTCAAAGAATTTCATGGCATTGAGCGCCAATTTGCGCGCGCTATCCTGCCGGGAAAATACCACCACGGCGGCCGAGCCGATGAAGCAGCCGTATTGGTTGAGGGTGTCGAAATCGAGAGGAATGTCGCCCATGCTGGCAGGCAGAATTCCACCTGAGGCGCCGCCGGGGAAATAGCCATAGAACTCGTGGCCGTCTCGCATGCCGCCACAGTATTCGTCTATCAGCTCGCGCATGGTGATACCGGCGGGGGCCAGGTGTACGCCCGGCTTATTCACCCGGCCGCTGACCGAGAATGACCGCAGGCCCTTGCGTTCGTGGCGGCCATGCGCGGTGAACCATTCCGCGCCTTTTTCCACGATATCGCGCACCCAGTACACCGACTCCATGTTGTGCTCCAGCGTCGGGCGTCCGAACAGGCCAACCTGTGCCACAAATGGCGGGCGTAGACGCGGCATGCCGCGCTTGCCTTCGAGGGATTCGATCATCGCGGACTCTTCGCCGCAGATGTAGGCTCCGGCACCGCGGCGCAGATGGATTTCCGGCAGCGGCGCGGGACGGTTTTTCTGCAGATTGGCGATTTCGCGTGTCAGTATCTTGCGGCAGCCGGCGTATTCGTCACGCAGATAAACGTAGATTTTGTTGATACCCACTGCCCAGGCGGCGATCAGCATGCCTTCCAGAAAACGGTGTGGATCGAGCTCCAGAAAATGCCGGTCTTTGAAGGTGCCGGGTTCGCCTTCGTCTATATTCACCGCCATCAGGCGCGGCGCGGGTTGCCCGCTGACGATGCGCCATTTGCGGCCTACCGGGAAACCCGCGCCGCCCAGCCCGCGCAGCCCGGAATTTTCCATAATGCTCATCAGTTCGTCTGGCGTACGCTTGCCGGACGTGCACTCCTGATAGAGCTGATAGCCGCCGCCTGTCTTGTATTGTTCGTAAGTGATGTAATCCGTAACCGGCGCTTCAATCGCTTTGCCGTCAATCGCCTTGACCACGGCATCCTTGCTGGCGTGGTCTATCGGGTTCTGGCCGACGACGGCGACCGGCGCATGCTGGCAGCGTCCCACGCAGGGCACGGCCTGCACTCGCACCTGATCACCCAAGGCATTCTTGAGGGAATCAATCAGGCCATGCGCGCCAGTCATCTCGCAAGTCAGGGATTCGCACACGCGAACGGTCAGCGGTGGCGGCGGGCTCTGGTTTTCTTTCACCACGTCAAAGTGATGATAAAAAGTGGCAACTTCATACACTTCGGTCTGCGACAACTTCATCTCGGCAGCCAGCGCGGTGATGTTCGAGGCAGAGATGTAGCCGTAGAAATCCTGGATTTTGTGCAGATGCTCGATCAGCAGATCGGCCGCGCGTGATTCATTGCCCAGCAGCGTACTGATCTCCTTTTGTGCAACGGGATCGACCACACGGCCTTTGGGTTTGCCACGTTTTTTCTTGAGCCTATCAAGTTTGATAACTTGTTCCGACATGCCTAAATGTTCCCCATTCGTAATTTCTGTCTCTGGCGTTCAACCGAACACCAGAATTTCTCCCTTGCCGTCATTCGCAACATCGCCTGCAAAGCGACGTACTTTATTGTTGCTTATACCAGCGAATTTGCTGGGCAAGCTACGGAACGAATTGAACATCAGGCTAAGGAAGGGTAGGGTATGGGTGCCGCAATCCTGAATGGTGGAATGCAGTTTGGGTTGGCTGAACAGCAGCAAAGTTCCGCGCCGCATACCAAAGCCGACATAATCGCCCACCGAACCCATCACGCCTATGGTACCGGCCAGCATGCGCGAGGCGCAATATGCGCCAGCGTTGCCTTCAATTAAAATAATACCACGGCGCATCTGGTCACCCACACGATCGCCCGCATTGCCGGTGATGAGCACGGTGCCCCCTTTCATGCCTTTCCTGTCGCCGGCAATGGCGGAGGCCAGAAAGTCACCGACGTTGCCGTGAATATGGATCAAGCCGCCTGCCATGCCGCTGGCAGCGAAGGCATCGGCGTTGCCGTGCAGGGTAATGTTGCCTTTTTTCATCTGAAAGCCAAGATAAGAACCCGCACCGTCATGCACGGTGATATTGCCGCTTTGCATTTTAGAGCCGATGAAATCCAGTTTGCCACAACCGTTCTTGATAACGATGTCACCGGGGTCTGTGCCTGCGATGTTAAACAGCGCGTCTGTGCGCAGCTTGCGGTTGCCGCATTGCAATTCGATGGCCGCGATGTCGGCAGCGGACCTGCCGGTCAGATTGTCCGGCGTCAGCGGCGACATGTCGATGCGCTGGCGAGGCGGTGCTTTGAGGGTAAAGGTCAAGGCGCTCATGCCATGATCTCCCGCAAGTGGAAATGAAACTGTCCAAGTTTTCCGCCGTAATTGCCAGCGGAAATACGCTTGATGCCGTTTTTTACGCCCAACTCACAGGCAGCGGCGATGCCGGCGCGCGTGGCCTTGCGCACATCCGCATCGGTGAGGCCGTCGATGACGATTTCCATCACCGACTCGATTTCCGGGGAAAGTTCGGTTTTAGTGATGCCTTTCAGAGTTGGACAGAAGGCGTCGTTGGTGGAGGCGATAAGCGTCTTGTACTTGGAGCCTACTTTGGAACCGGAGCGCACCACGCCGCCGGGGAATGGCATGATGACGTTGGGGAGTTTTTTCATTGCTTCGATCGCGGCCTCACATGCGGCCAGCGCCTGCGGTTGCGATTCGGCCAGAATCAGGAAATTGCCGCCGCCCACCGCACGCACCATGCCGGTCGTTTCCTCGGTGAGGAATTCACCGTCCATCACCGGCACGCGCCAGTAGCGCTTGCCACCAAACTGCTTGGATATCTGGAATCCATCGCCAAAGAAGCGCAGATTCTTGCCGAGGTTGATGCGAGTGACATTTTCAGAGCTGCCTTCTATGCCGGAGAATGCGGCAGCGGTCGGGCAGGTCAGCACACACTGGCCCAGCCTGGTTTCCAGTTGCTTCATCAGCACGGCGCTGCCCATGGCAAATAGCAGCACAGCCACACCGGGGCGGCCATCCGGTGTCTCGGACGGATCGAGTTCGCGTTCGATTCCTGCCTCGACTCCGCAGGCGATTACCGAGGTAGCGAAGCCGGTCATGGCATTGGCGGCGTTGAAGGCCCACTTCAGGTTCTGCGCGGTGATGATGACGCGTGTGCCGCGCATGCCAAAGGCCTCGGCGAAGGTGTCGTCGATCAGTACGCCGTTGATAATCATGCTGTCTTCTCCCGGCGCCCTTTGCACTCCTGAACGATGACACGGCCGCGGCCATCGTCGGCAATGTGTTCGTCAGTCACTTTTATGTGGTCCATCTTGATGGTGTGGAAGTCATTGAAATACTTGCTGATTTCCTTCTCGATGCTGCGGTCGAATTCGGGTTTTGCCGTGTGCGTTGCGCCCCAGGTGACTTTGACGATGCTGCCGTCCTTGACTACCAGTTCGCCGTCCTTGAAAACATAATCCGGTTTGGCGAACATCTTTTCGCGGTCGGCGCGATCGGTATAGACCGTGATGTCGGCGCCCGCGCCGACCCCGAGGTGGCCACGATCATGCAGACCGACCAGTTTGGCGGCACCGGCACGCGTCATGATGGCAATTTCGTACAGGCTGTATTCGCGGTCGATGCTGGCCAGAGTGCTCATTTTTTGCGCATCCGGGTGGATGGTGGAGAACACTTCATTTCTAAAGGTTTTATCCATCAGCAGCTTGATCAGGTGCGGATAGCTGGTGAACGGCGCGCCATTGGGGTGGTCGGTGGTGAGGAAAATGCGCCACGGATCCTCCACCAGCAGGAAAATTTCCAGGCCAATCGCCCACTGCAGCGCGTTGACGAAATTCTGATCCTTGTATTTGAACGGCACCACGCCGCAACCTGCGTCGCACTCAATATCCATCACTACCCACTTGTGGGGACTGCCAGCCTGGTGGTTACGATACTGCGCCATATTGTCGCCGGAGGCAGTGACGGTCTGGCCGAACAGTATCTGACCGACGTCGGCAGACACGTTCTTGCGCTGGTTGATCGCTTCGGCGATGCGTGCCGCGCCGGAGGAAAATTTGCGGTCGCCCTCGGTGCCGTAGCTGTGAAACTGGATGTGGGTGAGGTGGATGGGGTAGCCCTCCACGCCAGCCATGGTGTTGAGCGTGGTTTCCATATTGCCCGGCACACCCAGGTTGTTGCCGTGAATGTGCAATGGATGCGCGATGCCCAGTTCATGGACGGCGCGCGACAGTGTCTTTAACACCTCACGGGGCGTGACTTGATAGTATGAATTGTTCTCGTCCAGATCGAGCATGCGCTGGTTGAACTTGAAGGCACTAATCCCGCCTGCGTTCACCACCTTGATGCCGATGCCCTGCCCGGCACGCAGCGTCCATGCCACATAATCGTTAATCGCGTTCTGATCTTTCCTGGCCGCCATCATGCGCAGCAGCATGTCGTCGCTGCCCAGCATGACGTAGCCACCTTTGTCGATAATGGGTATATCGCCCATTTCCAGATGCGCCTGAAGCGCATTCGTCGGCAGTACGGCGGGCTCAAACCCGGCGGTATAGCCCATTTCAGCGTAACGGTAGCCGGTGGTGAGCGTGGATGGCACGGCATGCCCGCAACCGGAGCGGCACAAGTTGGTATGCGGTACCGGATCGCCACGGTGGTCTTCCGGCAGCAGGGTGCGAGCAATGTTGACCTTGCCGCCACCAATATGGGTGTGCATATCAATGGCCCCGGCCATCACCACCTTGCCGGAGAGGTCGTATTCCTGCGTGATGGTTTCGCCATCGCGCGGTTTTTCGACGATGCGGCCGTCGCGGATATGAATGTCCTTGATTTGGCCGTTAATGCCGTGCGCCGGATCATATACTTTGCCGCCGCTGAGTTTTGTCAACATTTGACTAGTTCCTAGGGAATTCCGGGTTACAGCGCTTGTTCAATGGCGCTGAGCACAGCGCCCAGCGTGGGCAGTGTGCTGTCACGCAGCTGCTGGATCGGCAGTGCTACTACGTTATCGGTGCGAAACATAATGCCTTTGTGGTCCGCGCCCGGCATGCCGATGGGAATGAACACATCCGGTTCGTGTTCCAGCTGCATGTGCGCATGGCCGAACACCACAGTGGGCACGTTAGCGAGCGGGGGTGTGCGGTCGGGGTTGAATGACGACACCCACAACAGCGCATCGGCTTCTCCGCTCGCCAGCAGGCGGTCGGTGGAGAAATGGTAAGGGTCATGCTCAGGGTAAGTGCGTGCATAAGACGTGCGCATCGGGTAGCCGCTGATCCAGGTGGAAACCTGATTCGCGTTCATGTCGCCTTCGATGCCCCCCAGCGGCAGGCCGGAAGAACGGGTGGTCTTATTAAGCGTTTTGACCAGCTCGGTAATGTTCTGTACCGTCAGCTCGGCGTGCGGGAAATGGAGCGGAGCTGCAGCCCACACCACTACACTGTATTTTGCAGTCGCAAGGCGCTGGGCCAGCTTTTCCAGCTCGGCCATGGCAATCCCGGCCACCTCGATGGCGCGCAGATTCTTACCGGAAACCAAAGCGCGCAGGGCGGAAATTACGTCCGGCAGGCAGTCAAGATCGCACGGCAGCACGTCCGGATGGCGCCCATCCGGGGCCACGCCGGCAGAAGTGTCGATATCACGTCCGCCCAGATACACTACCTCACGTTTGCTGGTGTCCTGGTCAAACAGGGTCTTCTTGTTCCAGACTTCACGCTCGAAGAAACGCGGGAATACACTCACGATGTCGGTGCCGACAATCACCAGTAAATCCACGCGATTTCTAACTTCAGTGAGCGTGGTGACCTGCCAGCCGGAGTTTTGAACCACCTGAATGTTGCGCATGAAACCGTCGGAGTTCATGTGGTCGAGCGCCGCGCCGGTCTTGTCGGCTAGGCTCATGACGGCGCGCATACCCTGCACCTCGGTGCCCAGCCCGGCAAACAGTGGCAGTTTGGCATTGCCCAGAATCTCGGCAGCTTTGGCTACTGCCTTTTTAATATCGACAGGCTTGCCTCCCACACGAGGAGAAGGAGCCTGCGGCGAGCGACCAAAAAAGGTCACGCTCTTCTGGCAGCCATTCTTGGTAACGTTGAGACTGCCTGTGACATCCCGTTCTACGGTGAGGTCGTCACACAGCAGACCACAAAAAGGACAGGTGACGTTTTCTACGGCACCTGCTGGTGCGTTCTCCATGGAAATTCTCGTCCCTAATAAAAGGTGAAGATAGTGTCATGCGTTACGACGACGCGCCTACGCAGTTTCACTGTAATGATTATGCATTATTGCAGGGGTTTCATCCGCAGCGTCGCAGACTGGCGCAAGATCCAGAATTTGCCCGGCCATTATCGGGGGGAAAAAACTGGGCGTCAAGACAGGAATGGCTTGCCATAAGTCCTGGCAAAGACGTGGCGAAGCTGTGCAATGCTATTGCATCTTGCGAAAAAATCCGTCAGGATTTGCCACAATTTAAGAGCAGAGTGCGATTAGCGTTCAGGAAACTATTGATGCCCGGCAGATGCTGGCCGGGCGGGTCGATTGAAGGAGCTGGTTGGCAAGTTCAGGGGGTAGTGGACGTCGGGACGGTGTTTGGAAATTTGCTGTGCGCCGGGCTACAATACCGCCCCCAGCTCCGCCTTATTAAAACGCCATGACGCAGGCAGCGCAAATTCCTCCGCAACGGTGCGTACATATAAAGACAACGGCGCGCCTGCACATGGGGTTCATCGATATGCACGGCGGGCTGGGCAGGCGTTTCGGTAGTGTCGGGCTGTCTTTGGATAAACCTGTAACCAGTCTGACAGCTGAATTACGGGCCGATTTTTCCGCTAAAGGGGCCTGCGCGCAACAGGTCATGGAATGCGCCAGAAATTTTGCGCGCAGTGCGGGTTTGCATGGTGGCGCGCATTTTGAGGTCCGCGAGGCCATTCCCGAGCATGCCGGACTGGGGTCGGGTACTCAATTGGCTTTGGCCACAGGGGTTGCCATGGCCCGGCTTTACGGGCTCAACATGTCGCCGCGGGAAATTGCGGCGTTGACAGCACGCGGTGCACGCTCCGGTATCGGCATCGGAGCGTTTGAGCAGGGCGGGCTGCTGGTAGATGGCGGCCGTGGTCGGAATACGCGAGTTCCCCCGATCGTGGCGCGCATGGAGTTTCCGTCGCAGTGGCGCGTGCTGCTGATATATGATGCACACAGGCAGGGCGTACATGGCGTGCAGGAAGTGCAGGCTTTTGATGAGTTACCTGAGTTTCCCGCAGCACAGGCAGCGCATATTGCCAGGTTGGTATTGATGCAGGTGTTGCCGGCAGTTGCCGAGCAGGATCTGGAAAGTTTTGGATGCGCTATCAGCGAGCTACAGCGCATCGTCGGCGACTATTTTGCCCCGGCACAGGGCGGTGAACGCTATATCAGTCCAATGGTGGCGGATACCATGGCGTGGCTGGAAATGCAGGGAGTGCAATGTACGGGCCAGAGCTCATGGGGGCCGACCGGGTTTGCGATCGTCGGCGGCGAAGCTCAGTCGGAGCAGTTGTTGAAGGATTTGGAGCGTCGCGGCACGAGGCTGCAGTATGAAATCTGTTGTGCGCGCAACCAAGGCAGTATCGTCGAGGATAGCCTCGTCAGTGGACATGAAACCCCTATGACAGGTTAGATTTATTTTTAATTAAGTTAAGGTGAGTTAAATGGAAAAACCTAACGTTCTTCACTTCATTACCCCGGCCAAGAATGCCAGCCCGTTCGATGCCAACATGGCCTACGATGCCGGCTACGATGCCGTCATTCCTTATACTGGCGTGTCGCCGAGCGAAGTCACGGGACTGGTGCAGGATGCTATCTTCTCGCGTGGCCCGCGTGGGGTGTGGCGTACGGGTGTGTTTATTGGCGGTCGCGAAATTGATGTGGCTGCAGACATGCTCAAGATTGCAAAAAAGGCCATGATTCCGCCGTTTGAATGCTCTGTATTTGCTGACCCATCCGGCGCATTCACGACGTCTGCTTGCATGATGGCCATGGTTGAGCGTGAACTGAAGCGCCATCATGGTGGTGATTTGAATGGGCGAAGGGTCAGTATTTTCGGTGCAACAGGCCCGGTGGGCGGTTGCACTGCCGTCATCGCCTCCATGTATGGTGCGACGGTTGAGTTGGTGGCACACCAAGCGTTAGCTGACGTGCAGGTCAAGGCAGAAGCCTATAACGCTCGGTATGGAACCAACATCGGCTATATTGATGGCAGTAATCCAGATCTAAAAAAGGCAATCCTGCAGAGTACCGATGTCGTACTTTGCTGTGCTTCACCCGGTGTACGCGTGATCGAGCTGAGTCAGATGTCCGGTTCACCAACGCTCAAGGTGGTGGCCGACGTGAATGCTGTGCCGCCCGTCGGTGCCGAAGGCGTGGGTGTGATGGCTGATGGTGAGGCTATCCATAACACCAATGCCGTTGGCTTGGGGGCGCTGGCGATCGGCAACGTCAAATATCAGGTGCAGAATATGCTGTTCAAGAGGATGTTGGAAGGTCAAAGCCACGCCTACCTGGACTTCGTTTCGGCCTTCGAACTGGCGCGCCGGGATTTTTCCTAATCTTGTCATTATTGCCGTCTGTGCCAGGCCATTTGTAACGGCTGCCGCACAGGCTGGCTACAATGTCGCCGCGTTCGATATCTTCAACGATGTCGAAACGCGGCGATGTTGTTTCAGCAGCGAGCGGGTGGATTTTTCTGAAGGTGGTTTCGATGCGGATGATCTTTGGCGCAAGCTTTCCGTGATCAATCCTTTGGACGCCATTGTGACTTACGGTAGTGGGCTGGAGAATCAGCCGGAACTGCTGGAAAAAATCTCCCGGCATTTTTCCCTGCTTGGCAACACCCCTGATGTTGTTGCTCGCATCAAGGATCCGCGCCGATTTTTCTCCTTGCTCGATAAGTTGGACATTGCTTACCCGGATACACGCCTGAATGAGCCAGCTGAGATGGCTGGCTGGCTGGTGAAGGAGACCGGCGGTTCCGGCGGCACGCACATCCGGTTGTGGGATGGCGTACCCGGAGGTTACTATCAGCGCCAGATGGATGGTTTGCCGGCGTCGGTTCTGTTTCTTGCGGATGGAAAAAATATCGAAGTCGTGGGTTACAACGAGCAATGGCTGGCGCCCGTACCCGGGAAGCCTTTCCGTTACGGCGGCGCAGTGGGTAATGCGAATTTTTCGAGCGATATCAAGGCGTCGATGGTAGAAGCAGCGCGCAAGGTTGTAGTCGCGACCAGCCTGCGTGGACTGAATAGTATGGATTTTTTACTGATGCCGGAGAGGGCGTTGGTGCTGGAAGTGAATCCCAGGTTGAGTGCCAGCTTCGCTCTTTATGACACGCCAAACCTGTTCGAACGGCATTTACAAGCCTGTCGTGGGAAACTGATGCCGTTGTCTGAGCGTGCGGCAGGTTCGAAGGCGCATCTGATTTATTACACCAGCTATGACGTGGTTGCAACAGACGGAGTGAAGTGGCCGGAATGGACGGCAGACCTTCCGCCTGCGGGCACTATGTGCAAAGCCGGAGAGCCTGTTTGCACCGTGCTTGCGCAAGCCCACGATGCACGCGGTGCAAAGGAACTGGCTTTTGCCAGAGCACACCAAATTAATGCACAATTACAACCTTATTTTGAATAAATCCGGGGAAGAAATGAGCTGCAATATAGATACCACTAACTGGCCCAGCGTCAACACACTGACCGCGCCGCTGGTGCAGAATCTGATCGACAATGCCAAGAGCCTGCGCGTCGGCATCGAGCAGCACACAAGCGGTGCGACCATCATCGATGCCGGTATCCATCATGCGGGCGGTCTGGAAGTTGGCCGCCTGATTGCTGAAATATGCATGGGTGGTTTGGGGCGCGTGAGTCTCACTGCCAACCCCACTTTTCCGCACTGGCCATGGCAGCTCAACGTTCATTCCTGCAACCCCATCCTGTCCTGCCTCGGCAGCCAGTATGCAGGCTGGAGCCTGTCGCATGAGAAGTTTTTCTCGCTTGGTTCCGGTCCCGGTCGCGCCATGGCGGGCCGTGAGGAGTTGTACAAGGAACTGGGCTATAAAGACAAGGCGGACAGCGCCTGCCTGGTGTTGGAGAGTGACAAGGTTCCGCCGCTGGAGGTGATCGAGAAAGTGGCGCGCGACACTGGTTTGTCTGCCGACAAACTAACCTTCATTCTTACCCCAACCCGCAGTCTGGCAGGCACGGTGCAGATCGTCGGTCGTGTGCTGGAAGTGGCGATGCACAAGATTCACGCGCTGCATTTCCCGCTCGAATATGTAGTGGATGGCATGGCCAGCGCACCGGTGCCGCCGCCGGCGCCGGATTTCCTCAATGGCATGGGTCGTACCAACGATGCCATTTTGTTCGGCGGTCACGCCCACGTGTTCGTTTTAGGTGGTGACGATGCCGCTGTCCAACTCGCGCAGAATCTTCCCAGCAGCGCCTCGCGTGACTATGGCAGGCCGTTTGCCGAAGTGTTCAAGGCGGTCGAATACGATTTCTACAAGGTTGACCCGATGCTGTTCAGTCCGGCGGCGGTAACCGTGACCGCGCTCGAGTCCGGCAACAGCTTTACCGGCGGCAAGCTGGATGCGACGCTGCTGGACACGTCGTTCGGTTATCCAGCCTGATCCCAGAAGCGATTATTAACTACTTTCAGAACCACTTGAATCCTCGCATTCCCGTATTCACCGACGATCCCGGTTGGCATGGCAAGCGTTTGAAGGAGGCATTTGCTGCGCGTGGCCGGGAAGCGGTGTTCATCTCGCTCAAGGATTGCTACCTCGATTTCACGCAAGGCAAACCCGGGGTGCATATTCCCGGTTTCGAACGCCTGCCTGACGGCGTATTCGTGCGTGGGGTGCCGGGCGGTACGCTGCAGCAGGTGATATTACGACTCAACGTGCTGCATGGGTTAAAAGCGCTGGGCGTGCTGGTCTACAACGATGGCCGCGCGGTGGAACGTACCGTGGACAAGGCTATGACGAGCTTTCTGTTGCATTTGAATAACCTTCCTACGCCACCGACCTGGGTGTGTGAATCGCGTGAAATAGCACATAACCTCATCCTGAAAGAAACTATGGCCGGACGCACGCTGGTGATCAAGCCTCTATTCGGCTCGCAAGGGCAAGGGGTACGCAGACTCGAATCCGGTTCCCCCTTTCCGGTTCCAATGGAAGAACATGTCGATGGCGCTTATTACCTGCAGGGGTATATCGATAGCGGTGAGGGCGCCTGGCATGACCACCGCGTATTCATTGTCAACGGCAAGGTGGTGGGAGCGATGGTGCGTCATGGCAGCCACTGGATCAACAACGTCGCTCAGGGCGGTCGTTGCGAACCACTTGCTGCGACCGGTGAAATTGCCGAACTGGCGTTGGCAGCAGCTCAAGTAGTGGAGATCGACTACTGCGGCGTGGACGTAATCCGTGATCGTCAAGGTGGGCTGTATGTGCTGGAAGTCAATAGCATCCCGGCCTGGAAAGGATTGCAGAGTGTGGTCCGAATCAATATCGCACAAGCGCTGGTGGACGATTTTCTTGCCAGAATTCAATCCGGCCAAGGTGGCCTCGCGGCCGTTTCCTGACGTGTTGGCATCTCACGCCGAATCACAAGCCATCGCTGCCGTTTTCGAGGCGGCCTGTCTGGCCGAGTTGCAGGCCATCAAGCCTGGCAATGTACATATCTTTGCAGATGGCCACGGCATGGTGGTGGACGATTTCGTCAAGAGTGCGCAAGCGGCGGCCAGCGTCATCGCATTGCCGGGATTGACCGTTGGTCAGCGCATCCTGCGGGCGGTCAATGCCACCCAGGATGCAGTCGGCATCAATACCAATCTTGGCATCGTGTTGCTTGTAGCGCCGCTGATACAGTCGGCGTTGCTGCATGTTCCGGTGCATGAAGTGCTGACCAATCTCACTCTGGAAGATGCGGACTATGCTTTCCGTGCGATTGTGCGCGCTTCCCCCGCCGGTCTGGGAAATAGCCCTCGCCATGATGTGCATGATGCGCCAAAGGTGACGCTGCTGGAGGCGATGCGCGAAGCGGCTTCGCGCGACCATGTCGCACGGCAGTACGCTACTGACTATGACGACATTTTCAACTTTGGTCTGACGCGCTACCGTGAGGCATATGCGCGATGGGATAGCGAAGCCTGGGCAGCAACCGCCGTCCACCTTGGTTTTATGGCGTGCTATCCCGATTCGCATGTGGCGCGCAAGCATGGGGAAGCCGCCGCCGCATCGCTTCGGGCACAGGCGGAACTGCATGAAAGTGCGTTTTTGAAATGCGAAAACCCTAAAAATTATTTGGCAGATTTGCTGCGATTTGATGCGCAGCTAAAGCAAAACCATCTTAATCCGGGAACCAGCGCCGATCTGACGGTGACGACGATACTGGTCGCGTCTCTTGAAAACACCTAAATTCTGGGTCAGAATGCGCTATTACCCCTAGCGATCCATGCCAGCCGTCAGACAAAAAGCAACAAGAAATATTATCGCAGATAGCAGGCTTGCGTTACCTCCCAAGTTCTGCGCGATTGAAACTGGAACAAGCTTGCACTTACCGCGTACTTGGTGCTAATTTCAGCGTACCGGATTACACTGTACGCTCTGACTAGGAAATATTCTATTTTTATTGGAGATCAATGATGGATAAAGGTAGCGTGTATAGCACTATGATTAATGCTAAAAGATTAGGTTCTATAAACGCAGCTGCATTTGTGAGAAACGCTAGCCTGTATAGCAGAATTGGCGAAGATGCTGCGTTATCTAAGATGATGCATGACTTTTATGCAAAAGCGGCAAAAGACGCTCGCCTAAGGAAATACTTTGATATTCCCGATGCTACCGAAATGGAAAAGCTGATTCAGAAGCAACTAGCCTTTCTTAAAGTAGCGTTAGGGGGGGCGAATACCGAGGGTCTGGATATGCGCATGACGTATACCTACTTATCCTCCCTGGGATTAACGGATGCACACTTCGATGCGGTTGTGGAAATTCTGAGCGCCATTCTTCGAGAACAAAAAGTGACGCCTTCGCTGATAGACGAAATGACCGTCTTTTGCGAATCGGTGCGTAAATACGTTCTGGGATGAATCGCTTCAAATTATGTGTAATAAAATAAAGGTTTTTTTGTATCACACTAGTATAATGCGCGGATTAATTTCGGTGCGTGCTGGATGAACAAGTATATTTGTTTATTCCATTTTTCCTTATCTATGGGGCGGTGGGATTCTGGTTTAAATTACGGATACTAATCTTGCTCTAAATGGCGTGTCTTGTTCGTTTATTAGGAGAATAATATGGCAGTTATTGATCGCGTTCTGGTAGGTGAGTCCCTGGTTATTGATAACCGTCCGGACGGCAGCGGCTTGGACCTGCTGAACGTTGCTCACATCGACCTGATCATGGGGCCGCGTGGCAGCGCAGCAGAAGATGCATTCTGCCGCACCCTGACAGATCAGAAGGAGGGCGTGAACGGCCTGCTAGCCGTAGTCGCTCCTAACCTGATGGCCAAGCCGGCTACCGTGATGTTCAACAAGGTCACCATCAAGAACGGCAAACAAGCTGTGCAAATGTTCGGCCCGGCCCAGCGCGGCGTCGCCATGGCGGTGATGGACTGCGTTGCTGACGGTACCATTCCTGAGGCTGAAGCAGACGATGTATTTATTTGCGTGGGCGTGTTTATCGACCACAAGGCTGATATTGACGAGCGTATTCAGGAGTGGAACTACAGGGCCACCAAGGAAGCAATCAAGCGCGCGGTTGCCCGCGAGCCCAAGGTTGCCGACGTGCTCAAATCCTATAAGGGCTCTGCTCACCCATTTGCAGCCAGCTAATAAACCATCTACTGACACAGGCTGGCCTCTGGGAATAATGTTTGAGGCCAGTGGGGTAGGATGTGATGGTTTTGCTTTATTCGTCTGGCACAGGGATGGGGAACATAGGCAATGTCAATTCTCGATAAGATTTTAGGTTTGTTTGGTGGTGAAGGTTCTACGCCGACCACCAGCAAAGGGCGTGTCATTGATCGCGTTCTGGTCGGCGAGGCCCTCGTGATCGATAATCGTCCCGACGACAGTGGGCTGGACCTGCTGAATGTTGCGCACATCGACCTCATTATCGGACCCCGCGGCAGCGCTGCCGAGCGTGCCTTTACCCGTACGCTGACCACTCAGCGCAAAGGGGTGAATGGCTTGCTGGCAGTGGCGGCGCCCAACATGATGTCCAAGCCGGCTACCGTGATGTTCAACAAGGTCACCATCAAGAACGGCAAACAGGCAGTGCAAATGTTCGGCCCGGCGCAGCGTGGGGTTGCCATGGCGGTGATGGACTGCGTTGCTGACGGTACCATTCCTGAGGCTGAAGCAGACGATGTATTTATTTGCGTGGGCGTGTTTATCGACCACAATGCAGATATCGATGAGCGTATCCAGGAGTGGAACTACCTGGCCACCAAGCAGGCAATCAAGAATGCTGTTGCTCGTGAGCCAAAGGCTGCTGATGTTGTCAGGAAGTACAAGGATCCCTCTATCCGCCATCCATTTGCGGCCAAATAATCTATCGACGGCAAGCCAGTATCTTTTTTAAAAAGCCCGGATAGCTTGAGCTGTTCGGGCTTTTTATTTTTCGATGCCCGCAAAATGTTCGGAAGTGATTCTACCATCGTGCAGGGCACTTGCCAGCAATGCGCCGGCGATTCCCATCGATTTCAGCTTTTCCATATCCGAGGCATTACGTACCCCCCCAGCCGCATAGATGCTCCGACCATCGGTGCTATCCTGCATACAACGGAGCAGTTCGAAATCCGGCCCCTGGCGGCTTCCTACGCGCGCCAAAGTCATGGCGATGATCCGTTGCGGCCAGCGGCTGGCATCCTCAAATAGTTCCGACGGGCCTTTGGGCTGGCCGTTGATGGAATCGAGGGATAGCACCGCCTGGTCCCGGCCGATGCGGTCAATCAACTGCCAGGTGGCGTCGGCATCGGGCTGGCTTTCACTGCCGATGACGCAGCGCATGCCGAGAGAAAGCCAGGGCTGACAGTCTTCGATGCTGGCAACGCCGGCATCGATCCATATTTCCACATCAGGCAAAAATGAGCGCAGTGATTCGATCATTTTCCGATGGCTGCTGCGATGCTGAATGGCGTCGATGTCGGCAATGTAGAGTGTATCGAACGCGTATAATTCGAACAGCGCGCGCGCCACTTCCATCGGACTGGACGTGGCGCATAGTGACGATGCGACAGGCTGATAGGCGTGACGCTCGCCGTGCCGGGCGCGTACTACTTGCCCCCCCATCAAATCCATGACTGGTATGGCCTCAAATCTCAAAATTTTTGTCTGCGAATTCATCACTGGCGGCGGATTATACAATGTGTCCATACCTCCTTCTCTGGCTCGTGAGGGCGATATGATGCTGGAGGCGCTGCTATCCGATCTGCTCGAACTGCAGGGTGTTGAATTATTCACCACGCGCGATCCGCGTCTGCCGCCCCTGGTGTTGCCGGTAAAGGTGGAGGTTTTGCGCTCCCCAGATGATATCTGGGGAGCGTGGCAGCGTTGCATTGACGAGTCCGATGCGGTGTGGCCGATTGCGCCGGAGAGCGGCGGCATGCTGGAAAAGTTCAGCACCATGGCGCAATCGAAAAAGCTGTTGGGTTGTACGCCATCCACGATCCGCATCACCGCCAGCAAACGCGCCACCGCATTGCATCTGGCCACTCATGGCGTGCCCGTGGTGCCGACCTACCTGTCTGCAGAAGCGCCGGCGAATGACATAGCATGGGTTGCCAAACCTGACGATGGTGTCGGTTGCGAAGATACGCGCCGATTTATTGATTACCATGCACTGATCGCATGGCTGGGCGAAGGCCGACAAGGCAGCCATGTCATACAGCCATGGCTGGAGGGTGAGGCCGCCAGCCTGTCGATGATTTGCCACGATGGCAAGGCGCAATTGCTGAGTTGTAACCACCAGTTGATCGATATTGCAGATGGCAGC
>Ga0153916_10001639_pt1 | contig 16190 bp, 10 predicted proteins | sample Opewatmetagenome_FD_109642 | JGI IMG/M metagenome (GOLD analysis project Ga0153916, IMG submission 109642) | Freshwater wetland microbial communities from Ohio, USA - Open water 3 Core 3 Depth 4 metaG | ecosystem: Environmental > Aquatic > Freshwater > Wetlands | place: USA: Ohio, Lake Erie...
GTATAAAAATTACAACAATATTCTCTCGTCTGTGCGGGCAATATTTAAGCACAGACATTTTTTATTTAATCGCAGCTGCGATAATCTTTTGGATACGTTCGATCATGCTTGCCGGATCAGGGTGTAGCCCCTCGATCAATAGTGCATTTTCGAAAATCTGATCCATGACCATGTGACCCAATTCAGCCTCAGGAGGCAGGGAGTTCAAGTGGATCAGAATGGGGTGGTGGGGGTTCAATTCAAGCACCTTCTTAGGTGCGGGGAAATCTTCCTTGAGCATGCGGTAGACCCGTTGCATCTCCTGATTGGGTACACCTTCCGGATCGACCAACCGGGCAGGTGAATCCGACAGGCGGTCGGTCATGCGGACATCGGCAACTTTATCCCCGAGCTGGGCTTTGAAGCGTTTAATCAGCGGTATCCACTCACTCGCGTCGAGACTGGGTTGCTCTTCTTCAACCGCTTCCGCTTCGAGAGCTGGAAGTTTTAAGTCGGCTGAAGAGACATTCACCAAAGCATGCTCCTTGTATTTCGCCAGCCTGACCAACATGAATGGATCGATGGGATCGGTGAGAAGTAAGACTTCGAGGTCATGTTTGCGAAGGATATCCAGATGCGGGCTATAAATGACTGAACGCTGATCATCTCCAAGGATGTAATATATATCCTTTTGTTCAGGCTTGATCCTGCTCAAGTAATCTTCCAGTGAGGACCATTGATCGCCTATCTTTGTAGTATGGAAACGGAGCAAAGGATATAATGACTCTGGCTCACTCTGCTCAATAGCTATGCCTTCCTTGATATATCGTCCATATTCATCCCAAAACTTGACATAATTTTCCGGCTCATCTTTTGCCATTTTTTCCAGGGTACCTGTGATTTTGGAGGTGATAAGCTTCTTAAGGTTAGCCATGATGCGGTTTGCCTGGACAGTTTCGCGGGACACATTCAATGGCAGGTCCTCAGTGTCCACTACACCTTGGATGAAACGGTAATATTCAGGCAGGATATCCATGCAGTACTCCTGGATCAAAACGTTGCAGGAGTATAATTTCAAGCCATCCTGCTTACGGATTGAAAATAAATTACGCTCCGATTTGGAGGGTATGTACAGGATGGCATACATTTGAACAGGTGCATCCACAGATAAATGAAGATGAGTGAGTGGGAGAGAGTAATCCAGGGTAAGCTGGTGATAAAAATCCTCATAATCCTTCTTCTCAACTTTTCGCGGGGTCTGTCGCCAAAGAGCGGTCTGGCGGTTGACCTGCTCTTTCTTTGCGCCCAGATAGATCGGGAATGAGATGAAATCAGAGTGTTTTTTGATCACGCCGCGCAGCCGGTCTTCCTGAGCGAATTACTTGGCATCATCCTTAAGCTTGATCTCAATCGCGGTACCACGATCAATCTTTTGGGCAGGCTCGATGGTGAAGGTGTCATTTCCGGTACAATACCATGAAGCTGCACCAGTATCCGGGAGATATGAGCGTGAAGTAACACGGATCCACTCAGCTACCATGAAGGCGGAATAAAAACCGACTCCAAACTGGCCGATGATATCCGAAAGATTTTTTGCACCTTCAGATGCAGCTGCGACAAAAGCCCTGGCACCGGAATGAGCGATGGTCCCCAGGTTTTCAGCCAGCTCATCTGAGGTCATCCCGACACCAGTGTCAGTAATGGTGAGGGTGTTGGCGTTTGGGTCGCAAGTGATGGTAATTGCCAGTTCAGCATCGGGATCGAGGACGTTACGATCAGTCTGCATCTCGAAGCGCATGCGAGTAAGGGCATCAGAAGCGTTAGAGATCAATTCACGCAGGAAAATCTCTCGTTCTGTGTAAAGGGAGTGTATGAGGATATCTAACAGCTGGCGTGTTTCTGCCTTAAATGGGATGGGCTGGGTGGCGCCAGGCGAGGTTTGTGTGGTTTGTTCGTCCATAATCGTTCACCTTGTATATATTTTAACGGGTAAGTCTCTTATATTGAATGCGATGAGGGATATCGATTGATACTCCAGCACGTCGCTTGCGTTCTTCTTCATAATCGGAATAATTTCCAATATACCAGAATACCTGGCTATTGCCCTCGAAGGCCAGGATATGAGTGGCGACCCGGTCGAGGAACCAGCGGTCATGACTGACGATAATGGCACAACCAGCGAAATTATCGATTGCCTCTTCCAGGGCGCGCAGTGTGTTCACATCCAGGTCATTGGTGGGCTCATCTAGCAGGATTACATTGGCTCCCTGGGTGAGCATCTTAGCCAGATGGACGCGGTTGCGCTCACCACCCGAGAGAGAGCCGACTGTCTTCTGCTGGTCGGTGCCGTGGAAGTTGAAGCCAGCAACATAGGCACGCGAATTCATTCGCCGGTTACCCAGGGTGAGTAATTCCTCGCCAGCTGAGATCTCCTGCCATACGCTATTGTCATCATTCAATGTATCGCGAGCCTGGTCGACATACGCCAGCTGCACTGTCTCTCCGATTGAAATCCGTCCATGGTCAGGTTGCTCCTGGCCGGTGATCAACCTTAGCAATGTGGTTTTACCAGCCCCATTGGGTCCGATTACACCTACAATACTACCTGGGGGAATACTGAAACTTAAGTTTTCCATCAGGAGCTTATCACCGTAGGCTTTCGAAACACCATCGAGATCAATAACCTGGTTGCCGAGTCTAGACCCAGGTGGAATATAGATTTCGAGGTTTTCCCGGCGCTGCTCATACTCCTGGCTGAGCAGTTTTTCATAGGCAGTGACCCTGGCTTTGCCCTTTGCCTGTCGGGCTTTGGGTGACATATGGATCCATTCGAGCTCTCTCTCGAGGGTTTTTTGACGCTTGCTTTCGCCTTTCTCTTCGTGCTCGAGGCGCTCCTTTTTCTGCTCCAGCCAGGAGGAATAATTCCCTCGCCAGGGTATGCCATATCCCCGATCGAGCTCGAGGATCCATTCCGCCACATTGTCGAGGAAATAGCGATCGTGTGTAACGGCAATGACGGTGCCTTTATACTGTTTGAGGTGCTGCTCCAACCAGGCGACTGATTCTGCATCCAGGTGGTTGGTTGGCTCATCGAGCAATAGGATATCGGGTTCGGTGAGCAGCAATCGGCATAATGCCACCCGGCGGTGTTCTCCACCCGAGATAACCCTAACCGGCATATCTTCCGGCGGGCAGCGTAAGGCATCCATGGCAATTTCCAGGCGGTTGTCGAGAGTCCAGGCATCCAACTTATCTAATTTCTCCTGGATGGTCGATTGCTGATTGATCAGGGCTTCATAATCAGCATTTGGATCGCTAAATCTATTGTTGATCTGCTCGTATTCATGGAGCAGCTTGAGAATTGGCTGTACCGCTTCCTCCACTACTTGTTTCACAGTTTTCTGTGGATCCAGCTTTGGTTCTTGATCCAGCATTCCAACAGTATAACCTTTAGAAAATGCCAGATCACCCATGAATTCGTTATCATCACCGGAAATTATGTGCAGCAAGGTGCTTTTACCCGCTCCATTCAGCCCGAGCACACCGATCTTAGCCCCATAAAAAAAGCCGAGAGAGATATCGCGCAACACCTGTTTGTTGGGAGGGTATAACTTACCAACTCTGCTCATTGAAAAGATCACCTGCTGGTCGCTCATTGGATCATCCAACCCTCATTGAAGCGGAAAAACTGCTAGTAAAAGCCAGGCGATGAACATGGCACCTGAAATCCCATATGCCCAGGCACCATGCCTGGATGATATCACCAGCATGTGCAAACCAATCATCACTGGAACCAAAGGTAATATGATGAAGATAAATCCAAGGCTGGGAGATAGGATAATCGCAAGATAGAGGCTTAGAATTACGGTAATGGACTGATATATCCACCAGCCAATTTTCCCTGAAAGCCTGGTTCCTGTAGTCACCACTCCAACGGAAATAAACCAGGAAAAGATGATGATTGAGCCTGGTATCCATAGCCACAAGCGCTGGGGTATGAGCAGCCAGGGCAGCCAAACGAAATTTCCCAACAGTCCCACGCCCAGCCAGAGAGCCGCAAAAGCCAGCAAGCCTTTACCCAGCTCGATCATCTTTGGTCTGGTTATTTGTGGTCGTAGTATCACCAAGCTGATCACCCCGGCTAGGCCAAACCATAAGAGTATGTACCCACCGACCAACAGCCCGAGAACTTGATTCAGGTTTATGCCAGCCAAGCCAGCCAGCCACATGATGATGGTTGCGGAAATACCACCGGCAAGCATGGCCATCATCCTGAACCATAACGGCTTTCCATTTGCTGTAATTTGGTTTCCAGACGATATCACCTGCATTCCAGCATGAGCGAGGAAAGCGAATCCGAGTATCCCCAAGCCAAACCAAATCATGCGTCGATCTATATAAGTCGAAGCACCTGGTTGCGATCCGAATGCATCATCCAGCCAGAGGCGTGCGGTCTTTTGCGCAGTGGGAGAGAACAAGATGGAGATATGTTCGACGTTGGGGATGATGACCAACTTGCGTTCAGACACTTTAGCGATATCACTTTCACTCCGTGAGATTATATTATCAGCATTAGCAACGAATCTTGGCTCGAGGCTGCCGGCCATAAGGAGTAAATTATAGGGTAGGGAGGAGTTGAAAAATTGGTAGCCTGGGGATATTGCAATTACTGCAAATGTAAAAGGTTGGGTGATACCATAAGATAATGCGACTCCGCTGCCCATGGAATGGCCAATTATTGCAATGCGCTGTGCATCGATCAATCCGGTGGATTCGGCTTCAACTAGTGCTCGCATGGCATCCTGCAGCAGCTGGTCAGATTCTGAAGATAAATCAAATGGATGGGGATTCGTCCCATGACCCTGAAAATCCCAAGAGACAGCAGTATAGCCGGCATGGGCAAGGGTTAACGCGAAGCCGCGCATAAGCACGGAGGAACCGGCAAAACCATGGGCGATTAATACTGTTGGCCGTGAGCCCGGTTCAGCATCTAAAGGTGTCAGGATAGTGACGGGCGGGTTGGTGGTGTGTAAATTGATGACTTTTAAACCTTGTTGAGCGGCAAAGATTTGCCAAACGGAGATAATGACAAAGATAATACCCAGAGAAAAATACGAAACGGTTTTCCTAGTCATCAGCCTGGCTCCCCTTGACACATATAAACATGCCTGAGGATTTTTGGATGTGTATTGAACCACTCTGGTCAATCAAGCGGTGGATCAATGCTTTCAGACCGGCAACAGCATTATCATCAAGCTGGAGGTCAGTCTTGGGGATCATTGATTGAATGTATGCAACGAGAGGCTGCGCTTCAATAACGTTTAATGAATCAGGATAATGATGAATCTCAATTTGATTGAACCATAGGGTGAGCTGCTCGGTTCCATTTTCGAGGGTGAATCCATTTGGATTTAAAGCTGAAGAGTAATACATTCCCTTTGTTGGTGTAAATCCTTCCATAATTTGGGCAAGCTCGAGTAAATGATTTGCACCAATTGTAGTGGCAAAAAACCTCCCACAGGGTTTAAGCGTCCTGTGAATCTCCCCTAGGGCTTTTTGTCGATCTGGGATGTGATACAACACATGATTGGCGATGATAGCATCGAAGGTACCTTCAGGATATGGTACTGCCATGCCATTACAAACTACATAGGCGAATTTACTTTTGGAGAGACCAATATTGCGCTTGGCTTCCCGTGCCATCCCAGGGGAAAAATCTGATAAAGTGATCGACCAACTGGGAGGTAGACGAAACCTGTTGTCCGTCCACAACGACCCTGCTCCACAGCCAATTTCCAAGATCTTTGCCTCGGGTGGGAGAGTAAATTGGTCGAATACCCACTTGAACCAACCGTATGGATTAGTGCTAAAGCGCTGGTGAAGCTGAATGCGAGCGTTTAGGTGGCTAGAATCCTTGTATTGCTCAGATGCAAGATATTGTTGGTCTTGGAGGTCAGGCATATGGTAAATCAGGTGATGACTACTCGGGTACCCAATCCCCGCTGTTCCCAATTGCGATGATTCTCTATCGGGGTCTTAAAAACTGGGGTTGACCAGCGGAAAAGCCATTTGGCTTCATCGGTGCGCATATTCACACAGCCATGGCTCATCTGTAAACCAAAGTTATCGTGCCAGTAGGTGCCATGGAAAGCGTTTCCGGGTGGAGAGAGAAAAAACATCGTCCATGGCACTCCTGGAAGATCAGAACCGTCTGCTGCCAGGTCACCATCACCCATGTGCTTGGAGGGCATTTTCGATTGGATATTAAACTCCCCTCTGGGGGTATCCCAGGGGACGTCATTAGGGTCAGGTTGTTTGTTCAAACCCGATGAGATGCGCGTGGATAATACAACCTGGTCGCCTTCATATGCGATGAGAGTCTGATCCTGGATGGAAACCTCGATACGTTTTTTATAAGCCGGGACGTCGGGTGAGATCGGGGTGAGTTCTTCATCGGGGATAATTCGCATATGGCTGGCAGGTACATGATATTCATCTTCACGCAGCTCGTCATACAACCTGTACCAGGGTGTGCCATCCGGACCTTGATCCACTCCTACACCCCAATGGGTGGATAGGTAATAGAGCCGACTGCGTGGTTGCCAGCCTTCATCCAGGCTGTATTGATAGATCTGGGTATATGGAACTGTCACTTCACATAGCTGCCCACTCTTGGGAAGGGACGGTATGGGTGTGTTGTAGCGGAACTGCACTTTTTGCACATAGGCACTGTGGATATAACCTTGCCAGATGCGGTACCAGATGGGATTGTAAGGTGGTCCATCCGGTGGGGTCAATGAATAATACAAATTCACCAGTGTATCGCGATGCAGATAGTCGACAGTATCACCCTTGGGCCAGGTCGGAGCCTTGAAAACACTGACTGTGTCCTTGGTGATGCGCCCAATTTCACCACTTGGGTAGAAAAAATCGTCAGGAGCGGGAGGAAATGGATTGAATGCCAGGCCAGACAGGGCTAACCCACCCATTTTGAGAAATCCCTTACGCGAAAGACGATCAGTCATATGGTCAATTTTAATGAGCCATGGCAAAGTCTGCAAGGCTGTTAATATAAAAGACGATTAATTTACGCACAGGATATTATTCAATAAGTACCAGGCGATCTTTATCAGCTTTCAGGTAATACCGTCTAAATGCGGCACTTTCTGCCAGGGCGAGATTAAGTTCTGAAGCGATGGATACGTGGGCTTTTTTGATCTCACCCGTTCCTGCTTCCACCTGGATCAAGCTATCCTGAAGCGAAAGTATGTGGACATGACCACGCGCTTCCAACCATTCCAGACCCGTCTTCACCGTTGAAATCTTTTGAGCAGTGGCTGCAGCCAGGGATGATAGACTGGTATCTCCAAGGGATGATTTGATGCGATATTTCAACAAACCCAGCAGCCGTTTCAAGAAAGCTTCCGGCTCGTCCATGCCGGGGTTGACGCCAAATAAGAAAACCCTGGCTGGATCGACTTTCAGAAGCACAGTCCGAATTTCAAGGGGTCCTGGAGGAATTGTCCAGATGACCAAGACGGGGCAGGTGGAAAGTGAATCGCGATCAAGGCACTTAACACCGGATGTAGGATTAGCCTCTCCCCAGATTTGAAATTCTTTAGCTGCTCGAATTTCATCCAACCTGGCAGTTGGATCGGTTTCTGCCCGGCAATCGATTACCTCGATAGCGGATTTTTTAGGGGTGATTGATATTTTCTCCGCTTCAAGCAAGCGATAGTCTATCCATTCAATCTGGACATCCCGTTGACCGCGATAAGTGCTGGCACGCACGGAGTAAGCCAGATCAAAGGTGGTTTCAGGCAAGGGATAGCCTGCACCCTGCCACCAGATGGAGCGCGAGGAGTGACCCAGCTCGTCTTCGATGGTTAATTGCAGGTGCTCGTCAGTGCGTCCTATCGCAACATATCCGGTGAGCTTGAGATTATGGGTGGCTAACACCAGTGGAGGGTTGCCGGCTCCGAAAGGTGCCAACCGTTCCAAATCTTCAACCAGATCGAGGGATAAATCAGGCAGGGCGAGATAGCCATCGATTTGCAAACTTTTTTCCATCTGGATCTCGACCCCCATATCCTGAACGGTGCGCGAGATCGCCCGGCGAAAATCGGCAATACGCTCTGGGTCGATGACTAATCCGGCAGCCATGGGATGGCCACCATATCCCTTGACCAACTCGTGATTTGCACCAATGGCTGAGGTAATATTAACGGCTTCGATCGACCTGGCTGAGCCACGTGCATCCTCATTGGGTGGGGTGGAAAGCAGGATCACAGGGCGATGGTATTGCTCAACCAGGCGAGAAGCTACTACTCCAACAACCCCGGCTGGCCAGGCGGGGTGTGATAGCACTAAAACCGGCAGGTCGAGCAACTCCGGCTCTTGAGAGAGCATGGCTTGAGCTGCCTGAAAGACCTGGTCAGTGAGCAATTTGCGTTGGGCGTTCATCCCCTCGAGCTGCAGCGCAAGTAGACGCGCACGACCTTCATCGGAGGTCGTAAGCAGCTCAACCATCTGATTGGCATCATCCAGACGACCGATGGCATTCATTCGTGGCGCGATTACATAACCTATGTGCTCCTCAGTGAGGTTGGATCGATTCAACTCTGCGAATTCCAACATGGCGAGCAAACCCCGCCTTTTGGTGGAACGTAAAATCTCCAATCCTCGCTGCAGAAGATAGCGCGTATCTCCTCTTAGCAGAGCAATATCTGCAACAATCCCCAAGGCAACCAAATCGAGGTATTCCACTTCTCTCCCAGCTTCTCCAAGCAGGTGAAACAATTGCTCAACCACCTTATAAGCTACCCCAACCCCTGGTAGAAAACTCAAAGGATGCCCTATGGGTAACATTTTGGGATTGACAATTGCTTCAGCCTTGGGTAACTCACTTGGGAGGTCATGGTGATCGGTGATCAGAACTGGGACGCCGCTTGACTGGGCATAATCTATCGCTTCATGAGCAGTAATCCCAGTATCGCAGGTTAAGATTATTTCCACACCTTGCAGGAGGAATTTCTGTAAGGCAGGCAAGGCGATGCCATGCGATTCTGTGGCTCGAACTGGGATATGATAGACCACATGAGCGCCAACCTGCTGGAGGGCGGAGACCAAGACCGTGGTAGCGGTCTGTCCATCCACATCAAAGTCACCCCAAACACCAATCACCTTTTTTTCTGAGATTGCTTTTTGGAGATACCAGGTAACTTTTTCCACCCCCGGTAATTCGGTCGCTGGAGCGGGATGATAATATTGAGGTGACAAAAATCCTCTAGCAGAATCCACATCTGTAACGCCACGCGCAAACAATACCTGGCTGACTAAAGGAGTTCCTCCCACGGATTGGTGGAATCCTTCTGGCACCGCGATATGTTCAGGCTCGAGCCAGGTCCTCAGCATAATATTTAGAATTGAATTTCGCCAATTTGCTCATAATCGATGCTGACATCTTCTGACACCGGCTCAGCCTCCTGCCAATCTTCGAGGTGCGGTAATTCGCCAGGTTTTACTCCCCGATTACATAACGACCGGAAAGTGCAATACAGGCAACGCCTTGCATCAGGTGTGAGGGGATATACCTTGTCTGCTTTTTGGCTGATCGTCGAGATCAGATTGCCCAGGTATATTAAATCGTCTGCATAAGCAGATTGCGTGTAAGCAAACAGCTCAGGTTGTTCGGGGTAATTGGCGAACCAATAGACCATCTCAATCTGATCCGGTGTAACCGGTCTACCAGCAGTGATGGCAGTGGCAGCATTGGCGAGCACAAACGGGTATACGTGGGTTTGCAAACGCTCTGCCAACCAAGTCCGTTTCGGATGGCTCTGCGATGTCTTCCAATCAATAATGATCAGTTTACCTTTGGGATTTAATATTAGCAGGTCGTATTTGGCGATCAGACGAAATTCTTCAATGGGGATTGAAAGGGTGATTTCTTCAAAGCGCTCATTCCCGGTTCGATCGATCATCTCCAAGATTCCATGTATACATGAATTCAGATAGTTGTGCCACCAAAGCTCCATCAGCTCGTCACCGGCGAGTGAGTGCTCAATTTGAGATTCTGGTACCCCAATCAGGTGCTGGCGAACGATCTTGTGAAACCCTAAACCCTGGTCGATCAGACGCTCATAATCGAGGAATGGCTCAGCTTCAACGGCAGGCCAGGCCAGACGATCGATATATCGCAATTGGAACCGGCGCTGACAATCCACGTAATCCTGCAGATTGCTCTGACTAAAGAGGAAACCCTTTGGAAGTGTCATGCATCACCCTTCTTTTCACGATAGGAATAGAGCTCAGCCAGAGGAATAGCAGGCAGGGATTCCCCCTTTCTACCAGAATTGTAGGTTATGACCAGCTCCTTTTTCGCCCGGGTGATTGCAACGTAAAGCAGCCTGAGGCGTTCACGCGCATAATCAACCCTGGCCTGCAGCGTAGCCTGTCCCTCCTGATACCACTGGTATTCACTGGTGGAGAATAAAGCCTGTAATTGGGCCAGTGATTCAGCCTCAATGTTCAGCTTATCCCGGATGAACCATTTCTCGGATATATATGGGTCACCCAGCATACCAGACGGAAAATCATAATTATTGACCGACATGAGATAAACCCGGTCCCATTCCAAACCCTTGGCTTTGTGCATGGTAGAAATCACGGCTTTACCTTTGTATTTATCGGGCTCGAAACCTGTGTCGCTGTCACTAAAGCCCAAGAAACGACGTTCATTCCTGGCAATGACCACCAGCTCGTCTGATAATTCTAATAAACGCCAATCGGGATGTGCCTCCTGAGCCCTGGCGAGTAATACCGCCAGTTTATGGGCGATGGCCAGCTCAACGGGATCCGTGAGCAGGTCCTGAGCCAGGGTGAGGACAATTTGGTCGATTGGCAGCAGTACCGAGTGCTGCCAGCGGCGGATTATCTCACGAAAAAGGGAGAGCTGCTCGAATGTCTCTGGTGCATGGATGGCAAACCCGGTTTTTTCCAGCCAGTCTTTCCCATTGACAGGCCAGATGAAATCTTCAACGTGAGGTATTTTATGCAGCAGCTCAGCTACCTGCTCAACAGCAGCTTTGTCAGCTTCATTTTGTCGGCTATCACGCTTCCAAACCCGATAGACCATGGCTAGCTTGCGAGCAGAACCCGGATCGGATAGATAGCGCAGGATATGCCCAAGACTACCGGCTGAGAATCGGGTGGTGCTTGAGCTGCGTAGCAGGTCATCATGGTAAGGGATGCTACGTCTCCTGAGCTCGTCCACCAGATCAAAAGCGCGCACATTACGGGGAGCGAGCACAGCCACCGTCCAATCCTGATGGTCCGGTAGCCATCTTTCCAGGCTATCAGCCACAGCCCGGATTTCATCGGTGGGGGTGAATTTTTGGATCGAGATGTGAATATAGGTGAGACCATCAGGTGGATTAGGTTGAGGGTCATCTTTGGGAGTAGGCTCGATCAACGGCGAGGCTTGTAAGGCATTGCGAAGCTCTTCATTGGGATGTTGTTCATTAGTCCAACTGACGAGATGGTTCGCCAGGTTGATCAGGCTAAGGGTAGAACGTCCAGAATTCGGGAGCTCTTGCTGGATTACATCAGGCTGGATTAAAAAATTACGTAAATATTCAGGATTAGCGGTGGTAAACGTCTCGTAGATAGCCTGGTTCGGATCGCCAACCCGTACCCAATTCCCATTTGCGCCGCAGAGCAGTTTGAGAATCTCCTCCTGCAGCAAACTGGAATCCTGGGCTTCATCTTCAAGTATGTATGGCCAGCGATGGCGAAGACGCTCCAACAGGGTTACATCCCACTCCAACGCAGACAAGGCTAAACGGATGAGGTCGTCGAAATCCACTGCACCGCGATATGTGAGCGCATTCTGGTAGTTAACGTACATCTCCAGTCCCATCTCCGCCAATGGTAGTGGAAGAGGGAGCTTATCGATCATATCTTTTAATCGCTCAGGCGTATAACGGTGATCCTTGGCGTAACGGATGTAGCTCAGGGCAACCTCTTTAATCAGCTCCGGAAGCTGTTCCCGCAGGACCCAATCCCTTTTTGTGGTTTCTATGAGAGGATCCAGGTACGAATCCAGCTCGTTCGGATGGCTCTTCAACCAGGCTTGGGCGATACCATCACGGATGGAATCGGATTCCCTCTCATCAATGATTTGAAATTTTGTGTCCAGTCCAAGCAGCTCAGGGCGCTCGCGCACGATATCGTGTGCTAAACCGTGCAAGGTACGCACACTGTAACCAATATTTGGGATCAGTCCCCTGGCTTGGATGAATGAGCTGATGCGGTTATAGAAGTTATCTACTGCCGAGTTGACTAATGTAACGATCAGGAGCTCCTGGTCATCCTGCAATACGCCGCGCTTCAACAAATCAGCAGCCAGGAAGGATAATGTCCAGGTCTTACCACTGCCCGGGACGGCGGAAATCCCCATGCGGCCTTGCGTATAGCCTAATATTTCTTCTTGTTTGTGGCGTAGCTTGAACATGCGATAACCTTGCTCATTCGTTCGCTAAAGACTGCAAGATGCGGTGGAAGGCCTGCAGCAGTGGCCCACGCTGCTCGTAACCCTGTTCGTTATACTCGCTTAACCCCAAGTAGATCATACGCCGGCAACGGTTCATTAATCCCATTACTAGAGCATATAGCACTTGCTCACCAGTCTCCACTTCTTCGACATCCGTCCAGGCTTTACCCGGTTTCCAGTTACGGCTGAGGACGTAGGGATGGGTGAGGGGCTGATAGAGACGTTCTGCCCAGCTACGGTTGCCTACATCCAACCAGAATTGAAAATCCACCGGATAATTATTAATTAGAAAAGTGTATGCAGGTGCAATAAAAACAGCTTCCTCCTCCTGTGCCTGCCATCCAGGAATATATTGGGCAGCAATCACACCATCGTAGACCATGCCAATATATTCCTTACCCAAGGGAATGCCCGTTTCAGACAGGCTAACGCTCGTAACCCGACGGAATTTACGGATCGATTCGACCAGATTGGCGGTTACCTGGCCCATATCATAATTATAGTGAAAACCAAAACCAGGCTGTGAAAGCACTTCACCGAACAGCATGCTGATAAAGTGGTCCAAGTCATCCGGATGCGCAGGCTGATATTCCACAAGCCAGCGGCGTAAGTGATCATATTTTTCTCCCAGGGAAAATGAGATCCTCTCCTGGGCTGAAGGAATGATTTGATCGAATGAGCTAAGCTCTGGGATGCTATCGCGGACACGGTAAACGATATCAGCCAGCATTTTCGCCCGAATCAAGTCAAGCCCATCAATAGCCTGCAGCAGGCTATGAGCTACATCGAATTTGGAGGGGATAAAACCCCATTGTGGATGAGCAATCGAGGCTAATGTCAGCAGGCAAAAAGTGGCAGGCTCTTCACGCAAGCTACGTGAAGGGCGATGAGTTTTAACCGGGATATGCATAAGCTCGAGGCGATTAACGATGGAAAAGCGCAAGGAATCAGAAAGAAAAGGTGCAAAGACAACGATTTCCTTGGGTGATACGCCGTCATTTACAAGGGCGGAGATCTCATCGGTGACCCAGTCCAGCATCTGAGGGAAGTAGGTGTGGGTTTCATGGCATAATGCTAATCGGGGGTCAGTTTTTGGCAAGGGTGTATAACTATGGAGGAGAGAGTTTTTTAGATATGCGGCTAGAGATTGAGTTTCTGGCGAGGTGACATAAGATTGGTTCAGCTCAACCACATCGGAACAATACCCTTTTAGCTGACGTGCACCATCTGGATCGGCACCCAGGAAACGCCGGTATCCTGCATCGGTGTCGTAGATCACCAAAGCGGATTCTGCTAACGGAATCCACTGGGAGAGCAGATCATGAGTCACAGGCACGTCTTCTTCGATATTTTCAACGATCAGGTGCTTATAGGTGCGGGTGAGATAATCCTTGCAGACGCTTGATTTCCAAAGGTGAATCCAAAATACCTCAATCTGCAAGGAAAAATCCAGCAGGTTATGCTGAAGACAATACTCGCGGAACAAGGTTGCACAGGATTGAGCATCCTCATACACACGGGATTGGCCTGGCTCACCCGACCAGGCTGCCTTCAAGCGCTCTCCGATCTCTTGATATGGGAAACCGACGACCGCGGCTTTGTTGAGATTATCGATGATCTGGCTGTACAGACGATTGCGAGCGATGATAACCGAGCTGAACAAGCCCTGATCCAGGAGAGGCCGGACGAGATGTGCCATGTAATATTGGGCAGTCTCAAGGGTTAGAAAGGTAGGTGGGGCGTCAGGGTTTAAAAAGCCAGCCATCGCTGCAACCGCAGGCCAAAATAGGTCGACCATGCGTTGTGCCAACCCACTGATAGTGATGATAGTTGGAACACCCCCAGCGACGACACCGGGGGTATTGACTGCATCGAGATAGGGTGTACCCAAAGTACGTTGGGGGACAAAAACCAGGATTGAGTTACCGGGGACGCCTGAACTCATCAAATATAACATCCTTTCAATGCCAACCGTGGTCTTCCCGGTACCCGCTCGACCTTCGAGGAAGATCTTCATATTTACTGGCGATCGAATAACCTTGCGTTGTGATGAGCTAATCGGTAACATCGGCGTCCCAGTGAGAGATTACCGCCTGAACTACAATCTACATAATATGAAAATTACTATCAAAGTATTGTATTCGATATGTTATCAATATACAATCCGTTGGTCAGGTTGTCTTGTTATATACTCGGATAACGATCTTCATTTATATTGACTTCCTGAAAAGAGACTACAATAAGAAATCTCCTTTGGTCGGACCAAAGGAGATATGGGAATAACATTACAACCAAGTCGGGGCGCCGAGATTTGAACTCGGGACCTCACGGACCCGAACCGTGCGCTCTAGCCGGGCTGAGCCACGCCCCGAACAGATGGGATTATAATCTAGCCATTCTGCTTTGACAAGTAGACGTGAAGGGTGGACATTTCAGCTAATATTAATCATGTGGAGATATATTTCGTGCAAAGTTCTGTGATAATGATGATATCATCTGGCAGTTTTAATCTTATGATCGGTGGATGACCAGGAGGAATATGATGAGTGAAAGCAATAAGAAAGTGAGAGTGGGGATAATCGGGGTCGGTAATTGTGCATCTTCTCTGGTGCAAGGGGTACATTTTTACCGTGACGCTAAGGATGACGAAAATATTCCAGGGATCATGCATGTGAATTTAGGAGGCTACCACATCAGGGATATTGAATTTACGGCTGCGTTTGACATCGTGGACACGAAGGTGGGCAAGGATCTATCTGAGGCTATCTATGCCTACCCGAACAATACATATAAATTCGTGGATGTGCCAAAGCTGAATGTGCCAGTCGCACGTGGGATGACCCATGATGGATTGGGGAAATACCTTTCGCAGGTAGTAAAGAAAGCACCCGGGCCTACCGCCGATATCGTTGGAATTCTTAAAGAAACGCATACGGACATAGTGATCAATTACTTGCCAGTGGGATCAGAAATGGCAACGAAATGGTACGTGGAGCAGGTATTGGAAGCAGGATGTGCGCTGGTGAATGCCATCCCGGTGTTCATCTCTAGCTCTGAATATTGGTCGAAGCGCTTCCGTGAAAAGAATCTGCCGATCATTGGTGATGATATTAAAAGCCAGGTAGGTGCGACCATCCTGCACCGGGTATTGACGAGTTTATTTGTAGACCGGGGAGTCAGGCTCGATCGGACGTACCAGCTGAATTTTGGAGGAAACACCGATTTCCTGAACATGCTGGAGCGTGAACGGCTAGAATCGAAAAAGATTTCAAAAACCGGCGCGGTAACCAGCATGTTGCCATACACACTCCCAGAAACCGACGTCCATGTCGGTCCGAGTGATTATGTGCCGTGGCTGACCGACCGGAAATGGTGTTACATCCGGATGGAGGGAACCACATTTGGCAACGTCCCGCTTAACCTGGAAGCCAAGCTTGAGGTATGGGATTCACCGAACTCCGCGGGAGTGGTCATCGATGCAGTACGCTGTGCCAAACTGGCACTTGATCGCTCAATTTCTGGTCCATTGATCGGACCTTCCTCATATTTTATGAAGACCCCTCCGAAGCAATTCAAGGACGAGGTTGCACGCGAGATGACTGAGGCATATATCCGAGGGTCTGAGTAGGCATGGTATAATTTTCACGCTCAAAAGGGA